>OGJK01000341.1_pt1 | contig 51218 bp, 47 predicted proteins | sample 1571961 | NCBI WGS metagenome assembly OGJK01 (sample SAMEA2582120, study PRJEB24529) | metagenome | biome: Human gut stool | place: China | collected 2011 | reverse complement strand
TTGAATTTGTTTAGTAATAGCTGTTTGGCTAATATAAAAATTTTGAGCTGTTTTTGTAAAATTAAGTGTTTCACTTAAATCAACAAAATATTGAAGTTGTCTAATATTCATAAAATCACCTCATAACTTATAGTTATTATAATATGAAATAATAATATTGGAAAGTTATTAAAGAGGTTTATAAAATAAGAATGAAAAGAGGGATGATATGAAAAGATATTTATATTATTTCCATTCAATGAATATATTAGTTTTAGGGATTACATGTAATACATTATCTTATTTAGGAGTAGGGGCCTTTAGTACACTTCCTTATGCAGTAAGTTTTTTGACTTTTCTAACATTTGGACAAGCAAATATTGTTTTTTATTTAATCTTCGTTTGTATTCAAATGATTCTTGAAAGAAAAATCAGTATGAAGTTTATTTTAGAAATTCCGTTTTCTTTTATCTTTGGGTTTCTAGTTGATTTATATCAATACATAATACCTACAATAAATTTGAATCTTTATACACAAATACTTGTGTTATTAATAGGAAATACGTGTTGTGCAATAGGTGTTTATTTTATGATTAAAGGAAATTTAATTATGACACCTGTTGATGGCTTGGTACTAAGTATTTCAGAAGTTTTTCATAAACCTTATTCTCTCTGTAAGAATATATTTGATATCAGTATGATTCTAGCAACAATCATTATTTGTCTTATTTGTCATAGTTCTATTTATGGTATTGGGATAGGAACTGTTTTTTCAGCTTTTTATATAGGACGTATAATAAGTGTTTTAGAAAATTTTCAATTTAAGACATATAAAAAATTCCTCTATACCGTCATTATTTAAATCATGCAATACATATACAGATTCAGCCTCCGGGCTTCCCATCGCATTTAGGTACTCATCACATATATACGAATCCCCTGCTGCGGCCATAGCCTTTGATACATCCTTTACCTCTTTCATAAACAATGGACGTTTTGAAGAAATCACATGATGATGTGAAAGAAAAAAAGAAAATTCAAAATAATAATACAATGTACTATTATTATAAGGCATATAAAAAAATATAGCTTCGATTTTTCGGTGTACATATACAATATCCAGGCTACTTCAAGTATTACAAAAAACTTCGCTGTTCAAAAGCAAGCAGAAAAGTTTGCAAATGCCATTGAGAAATCTTATCAAGAATTCAGAGAACAGAAATACCTGATTTAAAAATATCACATTTGCATGGTTCAGAAGAGGTTAAGGAGTTTATGAAAAGACGTAAGCAATGATTACAAAATGCTTGCAAAAAGTGCCAAAACGATAAAGAACGCATAGAATATTAAGAATAATAATACAAAATATAGCAATGTATAATTTGCTTAGACACAATATATAGTTGCCAAAATCGAGTTTGGATGACATTTTGTGAAAATCAAGCCATTATTTACAACTATTTCAAACAAAAAAGGTTAAGTTTTGGCAACGATTTGGCAACACAATCTAACGCAAAAGTGTTAAGCAAAAAATAATGTAAATTACAATATGAAAGAAGACCTTACTGATTTTCTTTTCCAAACTGGAGAGGAATTTCGGTGAGGTCTTCTTTTTATCTATCCGTCACTTGTATGGTCTGTTATCATTGGAAAAGGAATTAAAGCAGACCACGTTCTTTCATTTCTTCTGATAATACATCTTGGAGTCCCGCATCCAGATCATCAGAAATGACATTTCTTACAAAGCCGGTGGTCGGTTCAATATTAGGGTAGTAATATCTCCAATTGTCATATTCATCCCTGGAGAGTTCGCCCTGTTTAAATTTGAAATATTGGGTAAGCCAAGCGAAGAGCATAGGTGCTATCTGGTCATAAGCCTTGTGCTCCTCGTCGAGGGTGATACAGGGTAATCCATTTTTGTCGGTACTGATTTTAAATCCATACTCGTCCTCAAGGGCGAAGAAGGTATGCATCAATCCAAGATATGAATCAATATTAGGTACTGTGATTGCTCTGGGTGTAACACCAAAGATATCTGCGAGCTGTTTGATAAGATCATCTTTCGGAGTACGGGCTTCTGTTTCGTATTGTGCGATACGAACGTCAGATGTTTTGCCCATGAATCCAACCATATCTAAAAGGCAAAGTGGAGCATTTAGATTCTACAATGGAAATGTGGAATATTAGAGAACAAGCAGAATGATGGCGGAAGAGATAATTTTTGCTGAAATTGTAAATCAGTTTCATTAAAAGCTTGAATATTAATTCAAGGAAAGAGAGGTAATTATGACAGAATGAAACTGCATTCATTGGTGTTAAAAGAGCTTAATGTGAAAATGTATAGCTCGGAATTGTATGATGATTATATGAGCGTTGTGGATGCGATGGATAAGAAGACGGTTGAGGAGCAGAATGTGAATTATTACAACAATGAAAAGTGTTGGAATAGGAGCAGGTAAGAAGAATTATTGACAAGATGGACAGGTATTTTATTGACTAATAATATCTGTCCTTTATATATAATTGAGAGATTGAAAAAATCAATTTTAGATTGAAACAAACTAGGCTTGATGATATAATGAAAAGAAATGATAAATAGTTGTAATGATACGAAAGGGATAATAATGGCAATCAGATACAACAAATTATGGAAGAAATTGATAGATGAAAATATGATGAAAGTTGACCTTAGAGATCAGGCAGGAATTACAACAAATGCACTGGCTAAACTAGGAAAGAATGAACATGTAAGTACACAAGTTTTGGAAAAAGTATGTAAAGTATTGCATTGTGAGATACAGGATATCATGGAATTTGTTCCAGACGAGGAAAGGGAAGAAAAGTAATATGGCTAAGAAGAAAACAACTGAAAAGGCATTGAACATAGATAATATTTTATTTAATTGTAGAGATTATTTGCGTGCGGCACGTAATTCCGGCTCATTCTTTGAAAAAAGAGATATGATGCTTACGCTAGTGTTCTTGAGGTTTATCGGCGAAAAGTATGAGGATGGAATTGAAAATCTAAAACAGACACTTAAAGAGCAGGGATTAGATCCGGAAGATGAGAACATTAGAGCAGCATTCTTTGATGATGCTACTTTTGCAGATGGTACATATAACTTACCACCAGAAGCAAGATGGTCGACTATTATCAGTACACCGGCACCACAGCTTAATGTTGCACTTGATACAGCTTTGCAAAGGCTTGAGGAAGAAGATCCACAGTTGAAAGGCTGTTTTGTTAAAGGAACATTTACAGCACGCAATTTAGCAGCTAATGATATAAAGAAAATTGTTGATGAAGTGAATAAAATCAGTCATAAGACATTTGGAGAGGAAAAAGACCTTATTGGTCGTGTGTACGAATACTTTCTTAAGGAGTTCGCAGTAAATGCTACAAAGGAGGAAGGAGAATTTTATACACCTCATGACGTAGTTCAACTTATTGCAACGATGATTGAGCCTTATGATGGCACCTTATATGATCCTTGCTGTGGTTCGGGAGGAATGTTTATTCAGAGTGCTGAACTTGTAAAGTCAAAGCAGGGAAACTTAAATGGTATCAATGTATATGGTCAGGAAAAAGAACCGGCTACATATCGCCTTGCGAAAATGAATTTGGCTTTGCGTGGAATTAGCCATAATCTAGGAGAAGAAGCAGATTCATCATTTACACATGATTTACACAAGGGATTGCACTTTAACTATATTATGGCAAATCCACCTTTTAATCTGAAAGGCTGGTATAATGACAATTTGAAAAATGACGGTCGTTGGTCTGACTATCAAACGCCACCTGAAAGCAACGCAAATTATGCATGGATTTTGCATATACTTTCACATTTGAAGAAAGCTGATGGAGTAGCAGGATTCCTTCTTGCGAATGGTGCGTTGAATGATAGTGATACATTGGAAATACGTAAGGAACTGATTCAGAATGATAAAATTGAGGTTATCGTTGTTCTACCAAGAGAATTGTTTATTACAACAGATATCAGTGTTACTCTTTGGATACTGAATCAGAATAAAAAAGGTGGAAAATATCATGGAAGAAATCTCCGAAACCGCGAGCATGAGATGCTCTTTATGGATTTACGCCAATGGACAGAAAATGCTGTTAAGGGTGAGAGCAAAAAGAAAGTTCGGTTGGATACAGAACAAATTGAGAAGGCAGCAGATATTTATCACACATGGCAATGTGAGGGAACTGATGGAGCAGACTATGAGATGCCAGAACTTTACCGTAGTGTGTGCATTAATGAAATTGAAAATAAAGGCTGGGCTCTCACACCAAGCAAATACATTGAGTTTATTGACCATGATTTACAAATTGATTATGAAAAAGAAATGGCTCGTATTCAATCTGAAATGAAAGAGGTTATGAAACAAGAAAAGAAATCCCAGCAGATGCTGGAGGAAGCATTTAGGGGGATTGGATATGGGATTGACTAAATATAAATTTGGTGAATTGATTGAATTAACAAATGAAAAAAATGCCAATGGATTATATGGTGAAGAAGATGCAATAGGTGTAAACATCGATAAAATTATTATGCCAATGAGAGGAAATTTGGAGAAGAAAGATTTTTCAAATTTCCATTTAGTTCCACCAAGGCACTTTGCATACAATCCAAGAGGAAGTAGAAAACTCGGTATTGGTTTTAATGATACTGAAAAAACGTTTATTATCACTTTTAATGACAATGTTTTTAGAATTAAGGAAACAGCAAAGAAAAAAATATTGGACACATATTTATTCATGTATTTATGTAGAAAAGAATGGGACAGATACGCAGAGTTTATTTCATGGGGAAGTTCCACTGAGGTTTTTGATTGGAATATATTTTGTGAAGAAGAAATTTTTCTTCCACCAATTCAAATCCAACAAAAATATGTAGATATTTATAATGCTATGCTTGAAAATCAGAAAAGTTATGAGTATGGATTGGAGGACTTAAAGCTTGCTTGTGATGCGTATATTGAGGATTTAAAACATGGTATACATTGCAAGGCAATTGGTCCATATGTTGAAAGACATGACGTAAGAAATAGAACAAACGAAATTAAAAATGTTATGGGTGTAAGTACGTCTAAGGAGTTTAGAGAACCTACTTCAAAAGTAAATAGAAATGAATTATCAAATTATAAGATAGTAAGACCTCGTCAGATTAGTTTTGTGCAAACAACACACAATGAAAAAGTATTTGCATATGCTTTCAATAACACCGAGGATGATATTGTTGTCACATCAGTAAATGAAGTGTTTTCGGTTGATGAGGATAAGCTTTTGCCAGAATACCTTTGTGTGTTTTTTAACAGAACGGAGTTCGATAGATATGCAAGGTTTCATTCATGGGGATCGGCAAGAGAAACATTTACATGGGATGATTTAGTTAAAGTAGAAATTCCTATAGCAGATATGAAAACTCAAAAATCAATAGCAGATATTTACAAAGCATATAAAGAACGAAAAGCAATCAATGAAAAACTCAAAGCACAGATAAAAGACATCTGTCCTATTCTTATCAAAGGGTCTATAGAAGAGGCAAGAAAAGCAAAGGAGGCATAGTCTATGGCAAGATTAAAAGAATACAATGGTCATTATTGTGAATCAGAATATGAATATGCCTTCATTGGATTTTTAGAAGCGGAAGGTTGGAAGTATTCTTCTGGCAATAATATCCATCGTGTCACAAAAAGAGATGTACTGATTGCTGATGATTTCAAGAAGTTTATAGCAGACACCAACCCGGATTTGACAGAAGACGAGGTGATACAGATATATGATAATGTTCGTCTTGTAGGTGCGGAAAGTGATTTTGCTACTTTGCATAAAGTATATGGCTGGATGGTAAATGGTGTTCAGTTTACGACGCAGGATGGATTGCCAAGAATGATACCACTTATTGATTTTGATAATTGGGATAAGAATATCTTCCGTGTAGTGAACCAGTTTACAGTAGAATATACAAACAATGGTCAAAAAGAAAATCGTAGACCGGATGTACTTTTGTTTGTAAATGGTATGCCACTATGTGTTATTGAGTTGAAAAATCCCGCTGATGCCAATGCGACTATTTATGATGCTTGGGAACAAATTAATATTCGCTATTGGAGAGATATTCCGCATCTTTTACATTATTGCCCTTTGGCTTGCATTTCAGATGGTGTGAAAACAAGATTAGGTACAGTGCGTACACCTTACGAGCATTTTTATGCTTGGCGCAGGGTAAATGAAGGAGATGCGGTATCCACTCTTCCTTTTGCAGAAACAGAGACTATGATAAAGGGTGTTTACGCACCTGAACGTTTCATGGAGATTTTTAGGGACTATATCTATTTCCAAGATAGTATTTACGACAGTGATGAAGTAGAAATCATATGCCGATATCCTCAGTTCTTTGCAGCAAAACTTTTAAAACAAAGCATTGTAAATTCTGTTGTTACGAGGAGTGGTAAAGGTGGTACATACTTTGGAGCAACTGGATGTGGAAAAACATATACGATGGCTTTTCTTGCACGTCAGCTTGCACTTCGTTGTACTGATATTCCGGAAATCGGTTCACCAACAATTATATTAATTGTTGACAGAGATGAACTGCAAAAACAAGGTTCAAAGCTTTTTACAAAGAGTAAAGAGTTTCTTAATCTGGGTGAAGTATCTGTTGTAAAAAACAGAACACAATTAAGGCAGGAACTTGGTGCAAGACAAAGTGGTGGTTTTTATATTTGCACCATTCAGAAATTCTGCGATAGGAAAGATGACAAAATCGGACTTATCAATGATAGGCAGAATATTATATGTTTTTCAGACGAGGCTCACAGAACTCAGCTTGAACATTCTAAGAAAATTCAGTTTAGTAAGGATGCCGATGAAAATATGAAAGCTATGGTTTCAAAACCATATGCAAAAGTATTGAAGGAAGCATTTCCACATGCTACTTTCGTTGGTTTTACCGGAACGCCTATTGCGGAAACTTATCAGACCTTTGGTGATGAAATTGACCGATATACAATGGATCAGGCAGTTGCAGATGGACTTACTGTTTCCATTAAGTATCATCCGCGTATTGCAAAGGTATTGCTTGATAATAAAAAAGTAAAAGAAATTGAGAATTATTATAAAAAATGTGCTGATGATGGTGCAACATATGAGGAGATTGAAGTAAGTAAGAAAGCAATGAGCTCTATGGAAATAATTCTTGGTGAGCCTTCCAGACTTGAGCGTCTTGCTACAGATATCCACAACCATTATGTTGCGTCTTGTGCAGGTAATCCGGATAGAATACAAAAAGCAATGGTTGTATGTTCTAATAGAAAGATTGCTTATGCATTATTACAGAAGTTTAAGGATAAATACCCGGAATGGTTTGAGGAAAAGAAATCACCGGATGGGGTTTCTGTAACAGAAGAGGAACTGAAAGAATTGAAACCGATGCCATTTATGGCAATGGTATCTAGTGTCGGCAGTAATGATGAAAAAGATATGTATGATTATCTTGGCGGAGTTAAAAATGATAAGCGTTCAGAAGAATTGGATGCTGCTTTTAAACAGGAAAAATCAAATTTCAGTATTGTCATTGTTGTAGATATGTGGATTACGGGCTTTGATGTTCCTTGCCTTACATATTTATATAATGATAAACCTCTCAAAAAGCATTTGCTGATACAGACAATAAGCCGTGTAAACAGAAAATATCCGAGGAAAGAATATGGTATGGTTATCGACTATATTGGTATTCGCGACAATATGCGTGAAGCCATGAAGGTATATGGAGGAGATACATCTGTTGCACCGACATCCGATGATGTTGAGCAGGCTACATCAGTGTTTAGAGAAGAACTAGAAGTGTTGAAAAACATGTTCACAGGTTATGATTTATCACCATTTTTAAATCCGGAATGTGATCCTATAGAACGATATAGACTTCTTGCAAAAGCAGCGGAATATGTATTTGTATCAACAGAAGAATTACAGTTGGAAGGAAATAAAGGTGTTCAGAAAGTTTCTTTCAAAACCTACTTTTTAAAGACAGTAAAACGAATGAGGGCAGCTTTTGATATTTGTCAGCCTTCCGGTTATCTTGGGGAAGAAGAATCTGCACTTGCACAATGCTTTATGGCTATAGCAGGTTTTGTTCGTAAGATGAGCGGAACAAGTGAAGTAGACACTGATACGATGAATCGTGCAGTTTCAAAGATGGTTGAAGAAGCATTAAAATATAATCAGGTGGAAAGTGTTCTTGAAAGCGGAGAGGAAGAAGATATTTTTTCTCCGGAATATTTTGAAAAATTATCTGATGTCAAAATGCCGGCAACTAAATTGGAACTTCTTGTGAAAATGCTCCGTAAACAAATTAAGGAATATGGAAAAGTTAATCAGTTAGCTGCAAAATCATTTCAGGAAATGTTGGAAAAGACGATTGCAGAATATCATGAAAGACGTAAACATCTTACTGCCGAAGAAGCTGGTGAAGCACAGGAACAGGCATCAGAGGATATCATTAAGATTGCAACGGAACAGGCTTTAGCTATTCTTCGTCAGATGAACGAAAATAGGGAGAGTTTTCGAAAAATTGGCTTAACATTTGAGGAAAAAGCATTCTATGATATTTTGATTTCTCTGCGTGACCAATATAACTTTGAGTATGGAACAGATAAAGAAGTGGATGGTGTTATAGTCAATGATAAATGTAAAGCTTTAGCAAAGAAAATAAAAGATATTATTGATACAAAGTCTTCGTTTGCCGACTGGCTCAATAACCAAAATGTAAGAAATGGATTGAAATTGGAAATCAAAATATGTTTGGTGAAGAATGGTTATCCGCCACAGTATAGTCCGGAAGTATTTAACAAAGTTATGGAACAGGTGGAGAATTTTGAGGAGCATTCTGGTGAAACAGTAGAAAAAGGTAATAATGCTTCTGCGAAGGTATATCAATATGAGATGCCAGAAGGTAATGTGATGATGGTTGCAGAGAAGACAACACCTTATGGTAAATTGTGAAATATTTAATTTCTAAACAATATAATTAAATATTCGTTTAAAATTGCTAAGTAAAGTAAGGAGAAAGATAAGTGGACAAAATATTGTATCATTATTGCAACACACAAAAAATGTATGGGATTATGTCAGGAAGACAACTTAGAATGAGTGATATAACTAAGAGTAATGATTATAACGAAGTATATATGTTTTTTCCAGGTATAATAGATGCTATGAGAGATGCATATTATAAAAATCCATTTCCTTTTGAATTTGATGGCAAAACAAACGAGATAGGGATGTCGATGTTATTTCAACTGGCATATGATTATTTTAGAATTGAATTTAACAAGGGTGGAGTTACTAATTTTGTTATTTGTTTTTGTGAGGAAGGTGACAAGTTAAGCCAATGGAGAGGTTATGCAGATAATGGAAGAGGTGTTTCTATTGGATTTTCTGAACAAGAATTAAGGCAGTATAGCGAAAAATACAAAGATATCATAGCAATAGAAAAAGTAAAGTATAAAACGGCAGAAGAAATAAATGATATTATCGTAGCAAAAGCAGATAGTTTGTTAAATGAGTTGAAGAACTTGCGTAAATGGATTATAGATAATTTTCATTGCAATGACAGTAAGCAGGAAAAATATATGCTGCTTTTCTTTATACAAATGCTAAAAATAGTATTTATGAAATCATTACAGTACAAAAATATATCATTTCAAGAGGAAAATGAATGGAGAATGTTTTTTAAATATCCTATAACAAAAGAAACAGAATTTATATATGGAGAAGACGGTGACAATAGAGTAATATTTGATGAAATGGTAGAAATGTTGAAAGATAAGATTGATTTTAATATTTTGGATAATGACATAGTATCATATTTTCCATTAGACTTATCAGACATATCTGCAAAACTGATAAAAGAGGTTATCAGCGGACCAAATAATCGTATATTACTTAAGGATTTTCAATTATTGTGTGGTAAGTATAAATATGATGATGTTGCATTTAGGTATAGTAAAATATCGTATAGAGAGTAACAAAGTATATTAAAAAAACATATTTATCTCTGCTGACTGGAAATGCTTAAGCGGCAATGGAAAGGAGTAGTATTTAATGATAGAAATATATACAGAAAAAGCTAATTCAAAAGACTGGATACTTCAGAATGACCTATACTTTAATTTGAATACAGGTAATGAAGAAATGACTCAAAAAGAAATAGATTTAATCTGGCAGGTAGATGAGGCAAAGCTGACACCAGACAAGCACATAGAAACAAAATATGGTTTAGGTACAATCCGTAATTTATCGTCAGGCTGTAAGACATTACTTAATATTGTGAAACATCCCGATAAGGTGGTAAATGTTGAGGAATGTGGACCGAATGTTCTTAGAGTCATTTTTACTATGGATAATATTAAGATTTATATGTCAAGACCAACGCTTTTTGATATTCCGGATGATGAAAAAATCAGATTTAATGATTCTGATATAGTTATCGGTAGCAGAGGTTATAATGCATGGTGGAGTAAGGAATATGAAAGGAGAGAAGCAGATGATTTATAAGAATATTACATTTAAAGCAGCTCCATTTTCATATGATTTGACATTTGATGACAGGATTACCCTTGTGGGTGGAGACAGTGGTACAGGCAAAACAGTACTTTATGAAATGCTTGAAGATATAAGATTGACAGAAGAATACAAAGCAATTAAGCTATTTAACTACAAATCAGATAATTTTTTAGAAGCAATAAAACAGTGTAGAAATAGTTTTATTGTGATAGATAATGCAGATTGTCTGATTAATAATAATGTCAGGAGATTTATTAATTTTGAGTTATCAAATCAGTATATGCTTTTCCTGCGAAATTGTGATGGACTCAATGTATCTGATAAGAGCTTTAAGGTGCTGAAGTTTGATAATAATATGATAACACTAGAAGAGGAGTTGTGATATGAGATATTTATGGACAGAGGATACTGGTGCTGGGCTTCACTTCTGGAAATTAGTTAATCAACTTTTCTTTGACAATGAGCTTGTTGTTGAGAGTAAAGGGAGCAATCAGGGATTATTGGATGAAGTAATAGACTTGAATATTAAGGCTGACGAGAGATATTATATTGCATTTGATTATGTGGTTGATAACCAAGATATTCGTAACAAGTATCGCATGTTGAAATCAATAGCAGATAAGTCGGAAGGAAAGATTGTAATTCTGGATATGATTTGTTTTGAATACCTGATTCTTGCATTTGACAAGCTGGTAGAATGGACAGGCACTGGAAAGATAGATAAAATAAAAATTCGAGAGGAAGTTTTGACAGCAGTTGAGAATCACAGAATCAATTTATCAAAGATTGATGATGAGAAGACATTGCAGTACTTGGCAGGTTTTAAGAGATATTCTACAGAACGAGTGATGAAGTCATTGGTTGGTGAATTTACACAAAATGAAAAGTGGTCTGTTAAAGGGAATCTTATGGGTGAATGCTGGTATAAAGATTGTTGTGTGTCAGAGCATACGGATAATTTTAGGTGTGGTAAGCCTGAGGTTGAAGGTGGGGATGAGAAGATGAGGATGCTTATACAGTCGGAAACAGTTAGAGAATTATTAAAAATAATACATTATAATGTTGGATAAATACCATATTATCATTATCAATGATGTGTGGATCGTACAAGTACAGGAGGATTTGAAATGTCAAAATTAAACATAGATCAACAAACAATAAAAGAGTTGTTTTCAAATAAAAGAGCGGATTTTTTAATCCCAGATTATCAGAGACCATATGCATGGGAAGAGCCAGAATGTCAAACATTGTGGGATGATATATTTGTATTTGCATTTCCAGAAAATGATTATACAAAGTTTGATAGTGATAATGATGAGTATTTTTTAGGACCAATTGTAACATTTAAAAATGATGAAGGAAAATTAGAAATAATTGATGGACAACAAAGGTTGACAACATTAATGTTATTGCTAAGAGCTTTTTATTCAAAGTTTGGGAATATGAAAGATCAATATGCGGTAAAAACAAGTGAGGATATTTCAACTTGCATTTGGAAAACAAATGAATTTGGTCAACCAGATAAGAATAGATTGAAAATTGATTCAGAGGTATCAACTGACGATGACAAAGAAGAGTTTTTATCCATTTTGAAAACAGGAATTGTGGATGGTTCACAGAAGAGTAAATATGCTCGTACATACAGATTTTTTCAAGAAAAGATTAATGAATTTTTGCAGGAATATCCGGCATATTTTGCATATCTTCCAACGAGAATATTAAACAACTGCATTTTATTACCTATTGAAGCAGAATCACAGGATACGGCACTTCGTATATTTTCAACATTGAATGATAGAGGAAAACCACTATCAGATACTGATATTTTCAAAGCACAGTTTTATAAACATTATAGTAGCCTTGGTAAAAAAGACGAATTTATTAGAAGATGGAAAGACTTAGAGGCAGTATGTGATGACATTTTTGTTGCACCTTCAGGGTCACCAATGGATGAGCTTTTTACTAGATATATGTATTTTGAAAGAGCAAAGCAGGGGATAAAAAATACTACCACAGAAGCACTTAGAAAATTTTATGAGAAAGATTCTTATGCAATTTTGAAGTGCAATAATACATTAGATAACCTTGAATGTTTAGCAGAGTTTTGGAGAAAAGTATCAGTACAGGATGAAAAATTTTCAGAAAGGGTATTGAAGAAATTATTTGTTTTGAATTATGCACCAAATGGTATGTGGACATATCTTGTGTCAGTGTATTTTATGCAATATAAGGATGATGATGGCTTATTAAATGAAGAAAAATTTTATGGATTTTTAGACAAAATCACTGCTTTTATATTTGGATATGCGTTTATTAGACCTGGTGTAAATGCTTTAAGAAGTCCGGTTTATCCAGAGATGATAAATATTATTTCTGATCTTCCAGTTACATTTTCAGGATATAAATTTGAAGAAGATAATGTGAAAAATATTATGAACGGTTATGTGTTTACGAATGGTAGACCAATTACCAAATCAATTCTTGCTTGGTGGGCATATACGGATCAAAATCAGGAACTTATATCGTTGGATACAAATTTAGAAATAGAACATATTTATTCAAAGAAACGACAGGAAAATGAAAACTCTTTAAAAGAAAAGAGTAGTTTAGAGTCTTTGGGTAATAAGGCACTTTTGGAGAAAAATATTAATATTAGAGCTTCAGACTATAGATTTACAGATAAAATCAAATATTATCATGGTTATACATCTGCGAATGGAAAACTGAAGTCTGGAACAAAAGTGCAGGAGTTACTGAAATTATCAAATGAGAAAAGCGATTATACAGAACAAGATATTGTAGAGAGGAAGAAAAGCATTATAGAAGGATTTATAGAATATCTTAAGGATAATGAACTTATTGCTTAAACTATTCTTTTGAAAATGTTAAATAAAAATATTTTATGAGTTTTGGAAAAATAATAGTAAGGAGAGATTAAAAGTGAATCCAGTTAGGACATTTGATCAAATTACGCAGGAAATATTAGATAAATATGATTATAAGACAATAACAGTTGGTATATTAATAGCAGATGGGAATCAGACAGCTGCGAGAGATTATATAATTAACTACATGGATAAATTTGATAAGGAATCGGGGAAATATATAGATTTTTTTGTTCCAGGATATTGTGAGAGAATATCAAATAGCACTGTAAGTATAGAAAAAAGATACCATCCTAATGCTTACGAAAAATGGATTTGTATGGGTGATTTACCAATGTTCATTATTAGAAGGAATCAAACAGCATATTATTTTGATAAATTTTTATTCGATGATTTTATTGAAGAAATGGAAACAAAGATGTGTATTGAGTATACATACAATCCGATGTTAGTTCTCGTCGAAGTAAATAAAAGTAAAGACAGGGGGAAAATAGAATTTCAAAATAAAATGGTTATTGAATTGGATGAAGATTCTGATAGAGGGGTTACTAGGGCAGGGATTTTATTTAATAGAATATTTGAAGTCGCAAAGCAAGAAGTTGGGCTAGATAGATTTAAACAAAATGTATGTATTATATTAAAGGGCATGCAGTAAATAATATTATTCGTGCCATACAAGGAGATTGGCTTGAATCGGTAGAAAATGTTGTAGGAGATATTAAAAGATTTAGGATAAAGAAAAATGTGTAATTTATAATCCCAATAATAGGAGTATAAACATGCATTAGTGAGAAGATTTGTATCTAAGGTCATGTCGACAACAATGGGATTGATTTCAACTATAACATAGAAAACAAGTATAGTACCAGAAAGCATATTTTTATTTTATAGTAGCCGAAAGACTTGTATAATAATTGAGAATAAGGGAGGCGACCATTCTTAAGCATAACATTTGAAATTGTTAAATTGAAAAAGTCTACAAAAAAGGAATTATTAAATATACAGGTATTTGACCCTTATAGTTCATATCCGGTATTAGACGAAGAAGAGGATGTTACTGGATGGAATATATATATGTTCAGATCTGATGATGAATCTATAAAGAATATCATTAATAGTCGGTATGCAGTTGAAACCAAACTCCCAGAATTTATTGTGGATTATGATAGTTTCTATGAAGATTTGGAATTTTCTAAAGAGTCAATACATAATAAAGATGTTCATATTATAAAATCAAATTCACGCTATATGACTGTTTCTGATGGCGCCAATACAAAAGAGTAAACAGCCCATGCACTCAATCAGGAAAAATATCTTAGGGTATTTCTTGAAGATGGTGAAGTCCCAATGGATAACAATGCATCGGAACGTGCAATAAGAGGCTTTTGTATAGGCAAGAAGAACTGGGAAATGATAGATACAATCAATGGAGCTACATCCTCAGCAATAATATACAGCATAGCAGAGACAGCTAAAGCTAATAACTTAAAGCCTTATGAGTACTTTGAATATCTGCTGACCCAGATACCGGCACATATGGATGATACAGACCGCTCATTTCTGGAAGATCTTCTTCCATGGTCACCAAAGCTGCCAGAATACATCAGAAAACAAAAAGACCGTTGTTAACGGTCTTTTAAAAGTCAAGGTACATGGGTTGGAGCGTTTACGACCATTCTTTTACTTCCATTAGTTATACTACCTCCTGACATAAAAAAAAGAGCGCGACTATTAATCACACTCCCTAATTATAACATTATTCACCAAAATCAATATCAACTGTGCCATTGGCATACTTCATATATTCAAAAAGCTTAGGCGCTGTGAGAAGCGTAAGTGGATCTCTTTCGTGCTCATCATATTCAAACATTTCTGCCACCTGCTTTATCTCCTCATTGGAAATTGAATTCATATATTCTCTTAATTCCATTACCGTCATATTAAAAAGTTCTTCCTGACTCTTCATTGCTTAATTCTCCTTATCTGATATATTATATTGTGGTTTATTATGCATATTCCTATATATACATTAATTATAATAACATTGTACACAAAATGTATCATGCTTCTAAAATATGCATACACATTATTTTTCTATTACTTAAAATCTCGTTATCTTTTGGCATTATCATAATAATATTAAAGAATTTGTAAATATTTTTTCATATTTTTTATATATACACCTTTATATACTATCAATCCCCATACCCCGTATATATTACCTTGCCAGTATTCCATAACTCTGCTGTTTTCTTGGCTGCCTCAAGCTTATCATCATCATTTTTATACCTGAATGTTGCTGACTGACATCCACAATCCATACAAGTCACATAAAAACCGTGGTCTACTTCCTCTAATAAAGAAGGTCCTAAACACCTTGGGCAATCCTGTAGGTCTATCATTTCATAAATTTCCATAATATAATTCCTTTCTTAACTACTGTTTTATATTTATTTTTAGCTGAATAAATATTATTATATACCATATTAACCTATATTGTCTAAAATAGTTATATGCCTCTTATTCTCTATTTTTATAATCTCAGGTATCTCTGTCATCAGCTTCTCCTTATTATCATAGATATCTCTGTCATAATATTTTTCAAAAATGCTTCATTATCCTTATGATAATTAAGTTCCGGATTGATTTCCATACTTTTCTTTATTCTTTCCTGCAATGAAGATGTATTTATTACATAAGATGGCGTTACAAGACTATCATCCAAACCCAGCATCTGAAATTTCTCTGCTAAGTTATCAAATTGTAAATCAAACACTTCTTTAATCTTATAACATAACTCTTCATTCTTACTTTGAACAGCATACTCATACAATGAAACTAATACAGATTTATAAGGTGCCTGAAATGTTGCCATACAATAAAATATTTTTGAAATAAAATCCATCTTAGTAAGATCCTCATAGTATCTTTCTACACCCTTTAATAACATACAAGCTGCAAAACATTCTGCTTTTCGTTCTTCCAACATATTATCAATTTCAATAAAGTGGTTAAAAGAAACCTTATCAAATATTAAATGATATATCTCATGCCAGGCTGTAAAATACTGATTAGCCCTTGGTAACGCCGTGTTCAATACAGGAATATGCTTTCCATCTTTAACAAATATTGCCCCACTCCAGTATTTATCTTCTATCGGCATCTGAATTAAGCCAAAACCTTTAAGAATTAATAATGCAAGTTGTGGTGGTGATGCAACTTGCATTATTTCTGGATTTGACCGTAGCTTAATCGCCTGACTCAATACTTCTTCCTTAATTTCTGAATTCTTTTTTATAACCATATCTATATTTTCAGCAGTAATCAATTCACTCATAAAATTATATCTCCACTTCGCTATGATTAATATCTGACAAACATTCTTTTAACACTATACATCTTTTAATAATATATTGCACATAAATCAATAACATCTAATACTAAGTCATACTGTTTCTTAGCTAAATCACTCATTTTATGATTTTCAGGCGTATTCTGTGAAAATACTGCTGTATTAATATTTTTTTCTGATGTGGAATGATAAAACATCAATTCTTCCACCGACATATTTAACATTTTCAATATCTTCTGAAGATGACGATCAAAAGTGCATTTATTATCTATATTTCCATTTAACAATTTATCAAGTGTAGGTCGCGATATATCTGCCTTTGCAGCAAAAGAAACTTTAGTATATCCTTTATCACGGATACAATCTTTTAACTTAGATGCTACCAAATTCCTTTTTTCAAATAATTCATCAAACTTCATTGTAATACCCCCTTTCATTTTTTCATATTTATTATATACATAGAGCTAAAAATTATCAATACGATTGTAAAAACTTTTTTTACATTTAACAATCAGGCATTATCAACCACTACCTATCAAATCTCAGTAAAGATTTTATATTTCATCAAAATCTTCCAGATTGGCTAACTCGAAATTCATTTGCACTCCATATGTAAAAAGGAGTGTGATATTTAACCACACTCCTTAAGAATTACTTTCAAAAAGAATTTTATGCTGGTTGTCAGCCTCGATACCCAGTTAAGATATCCATAACGACGTGGAAATCATTAAGTCCCCCACGTGGACTACAACTTTATCCAAGTTGCCAAGCTCAATGCCCAGTTAAGACATCTAATGATATGGAAAATTATCCTGCTCCATATGCAGCCCAACTTTTAACGATGCTCTTACATCGAGAACATTTCTGCTACTAACATTATTATACTCAATTTTATTAAAAATTCAACATAAATTATTATTCTTTACCAACCTCTACATCACAAAAACCGCTGCTAAAAATGCCATTCCCAACATTTCCACCAGCGGTTTTTATAATTTTGATTTACCCGATTACCCAGCAATTAATTCTGCTTATGAATAATCTTCTTAGGACACTTCTCAGCACACTTGCCACAGCCAACACACTTAGACTGGTCGATGTGTGCGATATTGTTCTCTACAGTGATAGCACCATACTCACACTGCTTTGTACATAACATACAGCCGATACATCCAACTGAACATACCTGCATAACATCCTTACCCTTGTTCTGTGAAGAACAGTTAACTGCGTAAGATGCCTTGTATGGAATAAGTTCGATAAGATGTCTTGGACATGTAGCAACACACTTACCACAGGCCTTACATTTTTCCTTATCTACTACAGCTACACCATTAACTACATGGATAGCATCGAATGGACAAGCCTTAACGCATGAGCCGTAACCCATACATCCGTATGTACATCCCTTAGGACCACCGTTAGGTGCTATGTTCATCATAGTACAATCCTGTACACCAGAATATACATAGTTATTCTTAGCCTTGTCACAGTCTCCGCCACACTTAACGAACGCTGTCATACGCTCCTGGCTTCCTGCCTCAGCACCCATAATAGCTGCTATCTTGGCAGCTACCGGAGCACCACCAACTGGACATGCGCCACAGTCAGCTTCACCTGCTGCAATAGCCTTTGCAAGTGCATCACAGCCTGCGTATCCACAACCACCACAGTTGTTACCTGGAAGTTCTGCTCTTACATCTATTTCCTTCTGGTCAACCTCAACTGCAAACTTCTTTCCCATAAATCCAAGGAAGAGTCCAAGAAGAAGACCTGTTACACCTACGGCACAAGCCGCAATAATAATACCTGTCATTATTCAATATCCTCCTTAGATTATTCCTGAAAATCCGAAAAATGCAATTGACATAAGTCCTGCTGTTAAAAGAACGATAGGCATTCCTTTAAAGCTTTCTGGAACATCATTGTCCTCTGTACGCTCACGTACACCAGCCATTATTACGATAGCTATTGTGAAGCCAATAGCTGTACCAAGACCACTTACAAATGATTCGATTAAGTTATATGAATTCTGTACATTTGTTAAAGCGATACCAAGTACGGCACAGTTAGTTGTGATAAGTGGAAGGTATACACCAAGTGCCTCATATAAAGGTGGCATACACTTCTTAAGTACCATTTCAACGAACTGAACTAATGTTGCAATTACAAGAATGAATACTACTGTATTCAAATATGTAAGGTTAAGTGGTGTTAATATAAAATCATATATAAGGCTGCATATGATTGATGATATAGAGATAACACCGATAACAGCGCCACCCATTCCGGCAGCTGTGTTTATTTTCTTTGATACACCAAGGAAAGGACACAGACCTAAGAACTGGCTTAATACAACGTTGTTAACAAGCGCTGTGCTTATAGCGATAACTAATAAATTCATCTTTTACTCTCCTCCCTTAGTTTTCTTTTTCTTCATCTGAAACATAGTCTGGAACCTCAGCAGGCTTCATTCCGTGTTTTCTCTTTACTCTGTTCATAACAGCTACACACATAGCAAGTACGAAGAATGCACCAGGTGCAAGGATAAATATACTAGCTGGTGTATAACCAAAGTTAGAAAGGTCTACAAGTGCTGAACTACCTGTTGAAAGGATTGTTCCGCCACCAAGTAACTCTCTGATTGCACCAAGGATTGTGATTGCACATGTGAAACCAAGTCCCATACCAATACCATCAAACATTGATGGAAGCGCTGGGTTCTTAGAAGCATATGACTCTGCACGTCCTAAGATAATACAGTTAACAACGATAAGTGGTATATAGATACCAAGTGCATCGTATATAGATGGCACAAAGCCCTGTAATAAGAACTGTATTATTGTAACAAATGATGCAACGATCACGATATAAGCTGGCATTCTTACGCTGTCTGGAATAACCTTTCTAAGTAATGAAATGAAAAGGTTAGAAAGCATAAGAACTGCTGTTGTAGAAAGTCCCATTCCGATACCATTGATTGCTGATGTAGTAACCGCAAGTGTAGGACACATACCAAGTGTTAAAACCAGAGTAGGATTCTCTTTGATAATACCATTATAAAGTCTTTCAACACATTTATTCAACTGAAACACCTCCTACTGTCTTAACGTTAGCCTTAGCAAGGTCTGCATATACAGCTAATGCTGCATTAACACCCTTTGTTATAGCCTTAGATGTAACTGTAGAACCACCGATTGCATCAATAGAGCTGTCTGATGATGAACCTGTTCCATCTGTTACTACCTTATATTCTGAAGTCTTAGTTCCGTTAAACTGTGCTAAGAATGAAGGATCCTGCTTAGCTCTCATACCAAGACCTGCTGTTTCACTGATTGTAAGAATAGATGTTCCAAGATATGTTCCATCTGTTGAAAGTCCAACAGAGAACTTGATATCTCCGCCGTAACCATCATGTGCAACAACTGTTACTACGAAACCTATTATCTTACCATTCTTAATACCAGCAACTACCTCTGATACATCATCCTTAGAGAAATCTGTTGCAGAAGCTGAAAGTACTGCCTTAGCTGTTTCTGCTACCTTATCAGCAGCATAGCTTCCATCAAGTGCTTCAAACTTATCAGCATCAGCAATAACCTCCTGATAAGCCTTCTGCTTAGCCTTCTCGTTCTGCTGTGCGATAGGGTCTTTAGTTACATTATATACAAGACCAAGAAGGATACCTGCAACAAGTGTAATTGCGAATAATATACATGCGTCTTTTATTATATTCTTCATCTTATGCAGCCTCCTTTGCCTTTTTTTCTGGCTTCTTCTTGCCAAATGACTTAGGTACTGTAACTCTTTCGATAAGAGGTACTAAGAGGTTACAGAAGATGATTGCGTATGAAACGCCTTCTGCTGAACCACCAAACATTCTGAATATGAATGTAAGTAAACCTAAGCAGACACCGAATACTAACTTGCCATTAGGTGTGATAGGTGATGTAACATAATCTGTTGCCATAAAGAATGCACCAAGAATAAGACCACCACCACAGATTTCCTGTAACATATACATAGCATCAAACTGATGTCCTGGTGCGAAAAGGAATATAAGCACTGCAAATGTTCCAATGTAAGAAAGTGGAATTCTTAAAGAAATAATCTTTCTTACAACAAGATATATAGCACCAATAAGAAGACATATAACTGATGTTTCACCGATAACACCACTTGTCTTACCAATAAACATAGTAAGAAGTGTAGGAGCTGTCTGTCCTACTACCTCTGAACCCGGCTTTAATATAGCAAGAGGTGTAGCACCAGAATATGCATCACATACGAAGTTAGTCATTGGACCTGTATATGCAATAAGAAGGAAACATCTTGCTGCAAGTGCAGGGTTCATAAAGTTCTGACCAATTCCGCCAAATAACTGCTTAACAATAATAATAGCAAATACACAGCCAACAATCTCAAAACCAATGTTGAGAGTTGATGGAATGTTAAGTGCAATAAGAAGACCTGTAACAGCGGCACTAAGGTCCATAACTGTTATCTTCTTATGCATAAAATACTCATATACTGCTTCAGAAGCCATACACACTACAATACCAACTATGATACGGATAAGTGCCTGAACTCCGAAGTTATAAATACCAAATATACTAGCAGGGGCTAACGCTATAAGTACGTCTCTCATAATAGTCTGAGTAGTATCCTTGCTACGTACATGTGGATTAGTTGATACGTTAAAAATCTCGCTCACTTTTAATCCTCCCTTATTTCTTTCTTCTGTTAGCCAGAACGATACTTCTCATAGCCTTAATCTGCTGTGTTAATGGTCTCTTAGCTGGACAGACATATGAACAGCTTCCGCACATAACACATTCCATACCATCAAACTTAACGAAACCAGCTTCATCATTCTTAGCTGCAAATGAAGCAAGCTTAGCTGGAAGTAAATGGCTTGGACATCCTTCACCACATCTTCCACAACGGATACATGCTGTCTCTTCAAGCTTAGATACAACATCATTCTGGAATACAAGAAGTGATGAGCTTCCCTTTACAACTGGTACATCAAGACTGTACATAGCGAATCCCATCATAGGACCACCTGATATGTACTTCTCTGGTTCGCCAACTACACCGCCGACTGCTTCAAGAAGCTGTCTGTAGTTCATGCCAAGCCATACATAGAAGTTACCTGGTTCTTTAACACCATCACCTGTAACAGTAACGATTCTCTTAGTAAGTGGCTTTCCTTCAATAACAGCCATATATATGCTGTATATTGTATCTACGTTATGTACGATACATCCTGCATCTGCTGGAAGCATAGTTGAGTTGATGCTTCTGCCTGTTGTAGCATAGATAAGGCTTCGCTCACCACCCTGAGGGTACTTAGTCTTTAATGGCTTAACCTCAATATCAGGTTCGCCTGCTACTGCCTGCTGCATAATCTTAATAGCCTCTGGCTTATTGTCTTCGATACCGATAATACCCTTTGCGTGATCAAAAATGCTTAATGCAACTTTTAATCCCTGTACTATCTTGTCTGACTCCTCAAGAAGTCTTCTGTAATCGGATGTAAGATATGGTTCACATTCGGCACCATTTACAATAATATAATCAATGCCTTCTGGATTCTTTGGACTTAACTTAACATTAGTAGGGAAGCCTGCACCACCCATACCAACTACACCTGCATCCTTAATTCTCTGTAATACTTCCTCTTTAGAAAGTTCTTCTAACTTCTTAGGAGTATACTCAACTTCCTTAAATTCTCCATCATTCTCAATGATGATTGAATTGCACTTTCCACCTGTGGCAAGCGTTCTTGGCTCAATAGCCTTAACTGTACCAGAAACAGATGAATGAATATTAGCTGATACGAATCCACCAGCTTCTGCAATCAACTGTCCAGCAAGTACGTAATCACCCTTGGCAACCACTGGAACTGCCGGCGCACCGATGTGCTGTGAAAGTGGGAAAACCATCTCACCTACAGCAGGGAATAATTCTTTGATTGGCTTATCCTTTGATAATTCCTTGCCGTCATATGGATGTATTCCACCTTTAAATGTACACTTTCCCATGACATATTTCTCCTTACTAAAATAATATATGTTACTGTCCAAAACAACGCACATATAACAGATAACCATAGAAAAAGCTCTTTTCCATGATTACCTGTCAGATGTTATGTGACGGAACTGTCACTCTGTAAAATGCAAAGCATTTAAATAATTCTGCACAATAACTAATATACTAATATAATATATCAATTAGGATTAAAAATCTACTTTTTTTTGCGTATATATTCGTATATAATAAACAAAAACTGACATTTTTTTAACGTAAAACTCTTGTAAAGTACAGGTATTTATACTTAATATAGTTAAACTACATACAAAATTACGTAAAGGACATATATAACCATGAAAACTATAACCAAAAATATTAATATTAATAATTCAATATGTATGGATAATAATCTTTTTTTTGATATTGAAACAACAGGTTTCTCACGTACTGCATGCTTCTGCTATCTTATAGGTGCAGCCTACAGGGATAATGACAGTAACACCATCACTATAATCCAGTGGCTTGCCGAGTCAGATACCGATGAACCTGCATTGTTATCAGAATTTGCAAAGCTTACTGCTTCATTTTCTTTGCTCACACACTTTAATGGCGACAGCTTTGATATTCCATTTTTACAGAAACGTGCCGCTATACACAATATAGAGTTACACCTCGATAACTTAAGAAGTATCGACCTTTATAAGCATGCAAAGGGATTAAAGTCACTATTAAGACTTGAAAGCTATAATCAGAAGTCTGTTGAACATTTTCTTGGAATACACCGCGAAGATAAATATTCCGGAGGTGAACTTATTAAAGTATATAAAGATTATGTCAAAAATGTACATACTCCTATTGAACACAATGAAGCCGAAAGGCTTCTGCTCCTTCATAACTTTGATGACATATGTGGTCTTTTAAAAGTTTCTGGTATATTAAGCTATAACAATATTATTAATAAAAGATTTACTTATAAAGATTTGACGTATACTATATGTCAGTCGCAGGATATGTTACACAGTGCGGACAGTAACTGGCACAACGCTGCAATAGTCACATCGAACAACAGTACAACAACAAAAAACAGCTCCGCAACAAACAACATCACCACAGCAAAAAATAGAACCACAACTAACAATATCTCCTCAACAAATAATATCAATAATAGTAATCATGCCTACATAACAATATCCTTCAGTCTTCCAGAAGAGGTGCCTGTGTCTGTTCTTTTAAAGGATGACGAATATGTATTAAGAGCCGAAAAGGATGTATTAAAGCTTAGACTTCCCGTTCTTACCGATACTCTTAAGTTTTTCTATGCCGACTACAGGAATTATTACTATCTTCCTTATGAGGACACTGCCATGCACAAGAGCGTTGCCGCCTATGTTGATGCTGAATGTAAAGTTAAAGCAACCAAAGAAACCTGCTACACTAAAAAGTACGCTGCTTTTATTATGCTGCCAGCTTATTCAGGCGATATGCCAGTCTTTAAAAGGGATTATAATGAACAGAATGTATATCTTATGTTAGACTCCTCAGCAGAAGGTAAGACTATATCAGACTATAACACAGAAAGCATAAAAAATATGCTGCCTCTGGAATTAATCCATGAAGCAGCATATTCGATAATTACTTTTTTCTATAAAAGAACAACTCGTTATACTCATAACCAAGATCCTTATAGTTGATAATCTGTTCTGTATTACCAACAAATAAGCAGCCGCCCTGTACTAATGACTTGTTGAACTTCTTGTATATATCAACCTTAGCATCTTCTGTGAAGTATATAAGTACATTTCTGCAAACGATAAGATGACAGCCCTGTGGGTATGAATCCTTTAACAGGTTAGACTTCTTAAACTCAACACATTTCTTAATATCATCTGATATCTTAAAGTACTTGTCACCCATCTTCTCAAAGTACTTATTCTTGTATTCATCTGGCAGTCCCTTAAGGCTGTTAGCTGAATACACACCATCCTTAGCCTTTTCAAGTACCTGATCATCTATATCTGTAGCATATATCTTAATATCTCTCATAGGAACTTTCTTTGCAAGTACCATAGCTAAAGAATATGGCTCATCTCCTGTTGAGCAGGCTGCACTCCATATCTTAAGTCTTGTACCAAACTTACTTATAAGCTCTGGAAGAATAATATTCTCAAGCTTCTGCCAGAGTGCCGGATTTCTGTAGAACTCTGATACATTGATAGTAAGATAGTTGACGAACTCATCAAGCAGCTTGGAATCTGTCTTGATAGCCTTACTATAGCTTTCGTATCCATTATACTTATTCCTTGCAATAAGTGTATCAATTCTTCTTTTCATCTGCTTTTCCTTATAGGCATTAAGGTCTATACTTGTAAGATCGAACACATACTTTTTAAATTCTTCGTAATTATTTATCATTTTAATTCCTCTGTTCTTTCCGCAACTAACCACGTATACGTTGCTTTACCTATATCTTGTTAATAGTTTATCACACTCGCATAAATGTGTCAAAGGTTACGAATATTTGTTTGTATATTTTATGATTTTTAATTATAATGATACCAGGGTCAAAAGGTCTAAACCCACATGAGCTTGCTCATAGGTGGGTGAATGACCTTGGGACCCGCCCCAATATGAGCATAAAAGTGGGATGATAGTCCCACGATATGCGAATATTGGGGAGAATTGTGAGAGTGCGCAGCACGGAACAATTCATAGGTATCATAGTTGGTGGCTTTTGACCCCAACATCTTATAATAATACTTAAAATATTCCCGAAAGGATACCACACATATGAATGAAGATGAATTATTAAAACGAAAAGTGCTTGATACCGCTAATCAGGCATTTCACCACAACATATATACCTACACAAACTTTCTTAGTATAAGCGAACTGGCAGTTGTCGCTTCATTTAAAAAGGAATTATCTTTTATACGTTATGATATATACGGCGGCAATTCTGTATGCGAACGCCAGCTTATCCGCTTTGGCTCGCCTGAGGACTATGGCTATGATGCCGGTTATCCCATAACTACATTAAAGATAAGCCCTCTTTCTGTTAAGTTTGCCGAGAAGCTTGAACATCGTGATTATCTTGGTGCACTTATGAACCTTGGCATTGAACGTGAGCTCATAGGTGATATCATAATAAAAGATTCTGATGCGTATATATTCTGCATATCACATATAGCTGACTATATATGCGATAATCTTGATACTATAAGACACACCCATATCCACTGTTCTGTCTGTGAAGAGGATGTTCCTGCCTTAAAGCCTGAGCTTGAGGATATACGTATAATAGCAGCTTCTCCCCGTATAGATGCTGTTGTCGCCTCCATAACAAAGCTTTCAAGAAGTAATTCCAACGAGCTGTTCTCCTCTAAGAAAATATATGTAAATGGGCAGTGTATAGAAAATAAGAGTGCTCACTTAAAACCTGATGATATTCTTGTAATCCGTGGCATTGGAAAGTTCATATATGTTGGGGATGAAAGTGAAACAAGAAAAGGACGCACTTACCTCACCCTCAAAAGATATATTTAATTCATCATTACTACACTTCAAAACAAAATTTTGCTATCAACAACTTAACATTTCCCCACGTCTTTGCCAAAAAGCCACATATCAAAGAAACCTGATGCTTTCACATCAGGTTTCCAATATTGGTTTTATTTAATTATTATTCCTCTGTCTGAGCTTCTTCCTGCTCTGCTGAGTCATCTAATAAAGCCTTCATGCTTAAGCTAATCTTCTTCTCAGCTTCGTTAAGGTCAACAACCTTAGCTGTAACTTCCTGGCCAATCTTTAATACATCTTCTGGCTTGTTGATGTGTTCTCTTGATATCTGAGATACATGAAGTAATGCATCAATACCATCTTCAAGCTGAACGAAAGCACCAAAGTCTGTCATTCTTGCTACCTTACCAGTAACAACATTACCTATAGCATACTTTGTAGATGCATCATTCCAAGGATTCTGGTCTGGATACTTAACTGAAAGTGCAATCTTATCGCCATTGATTTCCTTGATGAAACATTTAACTGAGTCGCCAACCTTGTATACCTTCTTAGGATTCTCTGTTCTTCCCCAAGACATCTCTGAGATGTGAAGAAGTCCATCAACTCCACCAAGGTCGATAAATGCACCAAAGTCTGTTACATTCTTAACTGTACCTTCGATTGTATCTCCTTCCTTAATCTTAGAAAGAAGTTCTTCCTGTGCAGCCTTCTTAGCTGCAACGATGAGCTGCTTGCAGTCACCGATAACTTTTCTGTTCTTTGGGTCGTATTCTGTTAATACAAATGTTACTTCCTTGCCAGCGTAATCTGAGAAATCCTTTACATAAGAATCTGAAACAAGGCTTGCTGGAATAAATACTCTTGTTTCATCAACAACAACTTCAAGACCACCCTTGATAACTCTTGTTACTGTTGCTGTTACAGGTTCATTGTTATTAAATGCTTCTTCAAGCTTCTTGCTTCCGTTATCGGCAACAAGCTTTCTATATGTAAGAAGTACCTGACCTTCTCCATCGTTAAGCTTAAGAACCTTAGCCTTCATCTCATCACCAACAGAAACAACTGTTGTAAGATCAAGTCCTGGCTGTGATGAATATTCACTTCTTGTGATAATACCATCAGCCTTATAGCCTATGTTAAGGACAATCTGGTCTTCTTTAACTGCTATAACAGTGCCATCAACAACTTCTCCTGTATGAATTTCCTTCCACTCTTCGTTAGCTAACATCTCTGCAAAATTCTCTGACATTAGTATAAACCTCCTCAATGATATTGTTCGGGGTAGATGCCCCAGCTGTAATACCTATGCTGTTTACCGAATCCAGACTATGTAAGTCCAGATCTTTTAGAGTTTGAATGTAAAATGTATTCTCACATTCGCCTTTACAAATCTCATACAGTTTTCTTGTATTAGAACTACTCTTGTCACCGATGACAATCATTGCATCAACTTTGTGTGCAATATGTCTTGCCTCGGTCTGACGTTCCTCTGTGGCATTACAAATAGTATTTTTAATAGTAACATTGTAACCCTTTTTCCCTATAATTTCAACTAATTCTTTAAATTTATTGTAATTAAATGTCGTCTGGGATACAATTATTACCTCTTTTTGTCCATCAACCTGTAATTCCTCAGCTTTTTCTACTGAATCGACCACCATAACGGGACTATGTGACCATCCCATTATGCCCTCAACTTCCGGATGCTTTTCATTGCCGATTATAATTATCTGCTTTCCTTTAGCACTTTCTTCTTCTACTATACGATGAATTTTTAATACAAATGGACATGTTGCATCAACTATCTCATAATTCTTACTTCTGATACTGTCGTATACACTCTTTGATACCCCGTGAGACCTTATAATAACTGTAGCATTACCATCAACGCCAGTATCAATATCAGAGATATCCGATATAGCCTTAACACCTTTGCTCTCAAGGTCCTTTACAACCTCTTCGTTGTGAATTATAGGTCCATACGTGTATACATTTTTCTTATCTGTTCGTTCATACACTGTATCAACAGCTCTGTGAACACCAAAACAAAAACCTGCTGACTTAGCAAGGATAACTTTTTTTTCTGCCATATTTATTACCTTTAATTCTGCACTCTGTATCTTCTGACACTTCTATTGATAATATTACTTGTTCTTTACAGCATTATCGATAATATCCCTCATAGCTGCAACAACCTGCTCTATATTCATATCAGATGTATCAAGCAGCACTGCATCTTCTGCCTGCTTAAGAGGTGATATTTCCCTGTGCATATCCTGATAATCTCTCTTTTCAATATCTTCCTTTATAGCTGATAAGTCACACTGCTCACCCTTAGCCACAAGTTCATCATATCTTCTTTTAGCCCTTGCATCTGAACTTGCTGTAAGATATATTTTAACAAATGCATCTGGAAGCACCGTTGTTCCTATATCTCTTCCGTCCATAACCACGTCAGTAGTCTTTGCAAGCTCTCTCTGAAGCTCTACAAGCTTGCTTCTTACTTCCTTATACTTAGAAGTCTTAGATGCCATATTGCCTGTTTCTTCTGTTCTTAAAAGCCCTGTAACATTTTCACCGTTAAGGATTACCTGCTGTTCACCATTCTGATATTCTATCTTTATATCAACATTTTTGACAGCCTCATTGATAGCACTCTCATCCTCAGGATTAACCTTATTCTTACTGAAATATACTGCCATCGCCCTATACATAGCGCCTGTATCTACATATATATATCCCATTTCCCTGGAAATGAGCTTTGCTATTGTACTTTTTCCAGCTCCTGCTGGTCCATCTATTGCTACTGAATATGCCATAACCATTCTCCACTTCTATAATTGTTTTTAATTTTCTGCTTTTATCTTTATTAGCAAAATATTTTTTATGCATTTACATTATTACGTATTATATCAGAAAATGTGTGTTGCCGCCGCATAAGCACTTGACCACGCTACCTGAAGATTAAAACCACCTGTAACAGCATCAACATCAAGCACCTCACCTGCAAAGTACACACCTTTTACAAGCTTTGACTCCATAGTTGACGGATTAATCTCCTTCACATTGACACCGCCCTGTGTGATAATCGCTTCATTAAAGCCCCTTGTTCCTGTGATTATCATTTCAAGATTTTTGATAAGATGAACAAGTCTTAATCTTTCCTGCTTTGTTATCTCATTGACCTTTTTATCTTTATTAATATCACTAAGCCTTACTATTACAGGTATCAGCTTCTTAGGAAGCAGCTTATCAAGTGAATTGCGGTATGCCTTGTTCTTTTCTTCCGAGAAGTCCCTTAATATTCTCTCATCAAGCTGCTCTTCTGACAATGCCGGCTTTAAGTCAACTATAAGCTTAAGCGGTCTTTTTCTTAATATTGCTGTCGTATAGCTGCTACCACTAAGAATAACAGGACCGCTCACACCGAAATGTGTAAAAAGCATTTCGCCAAAGTCACTGTATACTTCCTTTTTATTATCTTTTATGCTTATAGATATGTTCTTAAGACTAAGACCCATAAGCTCAGAAGCCCACTCTTCCCTTATCGTAAGTGGAACAAGCGCCGGAATAACCGGAGTGACCATATGTGACAGGCTCTTTGCAAATCTGTAGCCGTCACCTGTCGAACCCGTACTTGAATATGAATTACCACCCGTGGCGATTATGCAGTCATCAGCTTTCAATGTCTGTTTCTTATCAGAAGACAGTTCCCTGTACTTAACACCGCTAAACCTCTTAACGCCATCCTCTGGCTCTTCTGTCAGCACCTCAAGAACTTCTGTGTTAAGCAGGACATTGACCTTAAGCTTACGCATTTCCCTTGCAAGTGCTGATATGACGTCTGAGGAATGGTCAGACTCTGGAAAACATCGGTTGCCTCTTTCTATCTTAAACTTAAGTCCAAGTTCATCAAAGAAACCCATAACATCATAGTTTGAAAATCCTTTAAATGCGCTGTACATAAACTTAGGATTAGTTACAACACTCTGTCTTATATCCTCTTCATCACCTGCATTGGTAAAGTTACATCTGCCTTTACCCGTTATAAAAAGCTTCTTTCCAAGCTTTTCGTTCTTTTCCATAAGTGTAACACTATGCCCGTTTCTTGCCGCCATAATGGCAGCCATCATTCCGGCAGCGCCACCACCTATTATTATAACACTGCTCATCTATATCCTTTCAACTGCCCTAATATTATTCAGTTTCTTCCTGAACAAGAAGTTCCTTAAAATAAGGTAATCCCAAAGCCCAGTCGCAGAATGTATGCCATTCGGCGAGCTTATGGTTTCTTCTTGAATAGTACATTCCTGCAAGATTTTCATAATTAAATGTACATGTTCTCATCTGGTTATAGCTTTCAGGAAGAAGCTGGATAAGGCTGTACCAGAGGTTCTTGTCCTTAGTTTCAATGAACTCCCTGCGGACACCCTCTAAAAAGTCAATATTCTTCTGCATCATATCAAGTGCAGCATCTGTACAATGGTCAACACTGAAGTCACTCATTTCAAATGGCTTGCTGTGAATTTTGTGCATTGTACTTGTTGAGTTGGCAACTGTTCCAACCTTATATGTGTCATATTCTTTCCACCAATATATTGGTGCAGTTATATCAACTGTTACAAATATCTGTCTTATAAACTTTCTGTGGTCTGAACCCGCCCTGCAAAGTCTTTTGGCAAGGTCTAAGTCATTAGGACCAAATGTAAATACACCATTCTCTGTTTTGCTGTCCATTCTTGCCCAGCTATTAAGAGGGTTTCTTGCACCTCTCATAGCATTTTCAAAGTTCATGACCTCATATCTTTCTAACTTAATCATCTAAACATACTCCATTATTCCGCTACGACATAATGTTGGTCACCCAAAAACATTATGTCATATCAGAATTTCTTTTATTTTATTATGATGACAGGGACTAATGAATTCCATCCCTGACTGCTGCCTACGAGGTATTCTCTCTTTATTATTCTTTTCTCCAGCGCAGCTCATTACTTATACACATTTTGCATAAGAACCCGATTACAGAAGGTTCTTTCTAAGCTCCGCTCCGTCCTTAGCGCTAAGGTATGCTGGCGCAATATCAAATACTGTCTTACAGCCGCTCTGTCCTTCCTTATAGAGACGGTAAGCCGCCCTTGCATATGCCACGATTACACATGATGTAAATTCAGGATTAGAATCAAGCTTTAAGCTATATTCTATAACGTGGCTGTTTTCCTTATTCCAGCCTGTCTTTCCTGTACGGATAACAAAACCGCCGTGTGGAATTCCACTGTGGTTTTTCTTTAATTCTTCTTCGCTTATAAAATGTACTGTTGTATCATAATCAGCAAAGTAATTAGGCATATTCTTGATTGTTTCCTCAACCTTTACGGCATCTGCGCCCTCTTCGAGTACAACGAAACACTCTCTTGTATGCTTCTGTCTTGTTGTAAGTTCTGGATTTTCACCATTTCTTACTGCCTCTAATGCTGACTCTACAGGAATTGTGTACTGCTTGCCATCCTTAACGCCTTCAACACGTCTGATAGCATCTGAATGTCCCTGACTTACACCCTTGCCCCAGAATGTATAATCCTTGCCATCTGGTAATATAGCATTGGCATACATACGATTCAAAGAGAACATTCCTGGGTCCCAGCCTACTGAGATAATTCCGATATGTCCGCTCTTCTTGGCTGCTGCATCAACATTGTCAAAATGTTCTGGAATTCTTGCATGTGTGTCAAAGCTGTCAACAACATTAAACATTTCTGCAAACTTTGGTGTCTGTACTGGTAAATCAGTAGCACTTCCACCGCAAAGAATCATTACGTCTATCTTATCCTTCCACTGCTCTATATCTTCTACTGAGCAAACTACAGCTCCCTTAGTTAATATAGAAACACTTTCTGGTGAACGTCTTGTAAATACAGCTACTAACTCCATATCTTCATTCTGCTTAATAGCACATTCCACACCTCTGCCTAAGTTACCATATCCGATAATACCTATTCTCATATCATTCCTCCATTTTATATATTCCGACTATATATTTTATCTAATTAGTGCACGCAAACACTTATCTAATATTACTTTTTGACAGCCCATATGTCAACTGCCATTTTAATGTAAGCTTCATTATGTTAACTTGATTAGCCTTTATGCATTTTTTAATAAATAACTCATATGAATTTATCATAACTATTTTACAGCTCTAAATCTTATTCTCACATAATCCACTATCCAGCAGTCATCTATATAAAGCTTCGCTCTTAACTTTTCTACAGTTTCTTCTATTATTTCCTGCTTTATGTCTTCATTTACACCTTCAAAAGGCTTCTTTACAAACATATTAATCCAGTTGGCAAGTCCATTATCACCCACCTGCTTTGTAGGTCTGTCAAATAATACAGCATATTCTACCCTGAAACCTGCTTTTTCAAGCAAAGGCGCATACTGACCGATAGTTGGGAAGTAGAATACTCTCTTATACTTTAAGTGATGCTCTGCAAATACATTTTCAAGCGTACTGTGAACCGACTCTGCGCAGCCATATCCTCCGAATTCGCACACAAGCTCTCCGCCCTCTTTAAGATTATCATATACGTTGTTTAACATAGCCTGCTGTTTTTCTTCATCTATCCAATGAAATACTGCATTAGAAAATATAACATCAGCCTTTTTATCAAGATTAAAATCAATAGCATTACCTTTAACAAAGTTATAATCAGGATATTCCTTTCTGGCAAGCTCAAGCATATCAACCGAATCATCTATTCCTGTTACATCATAGCCTTTTTCTGCAAGCTTATCAGTAAGCATGCCATTACCGCAGCCAAGGTCAATCACACGGCTGCCTTTTTCCTTCGTTATAAGATTAATAACCGACTCTCCATACTCCGGCACGAAAGAAAAACCATTTTTATAATCATTTGCATTCCAGTTAATATTCGACATATATGTATCCTCCTAATCTTCTTTTATACGTTCAAGCTGTTATAACATTACGGTCTTTAATGCAACGCACATCTTTTTTGCGCTCATTATATCAAAATGAGATGATTATTATATATTATACAATACATAATAATCATCTCATAATTATTTATCAATATCAAGACCAGTTATGTTATTAAACTGGATATGCCTTATTAGCTGTATCAGCCTTAGCAGGGTCAACCTTCTTCTGCTGTGCTTCTCTGTACTTGAAGAACTCAGTTGCAACTGCTGGGAATAATGCATATGAAAGCACATCCTCATCCTGCTGCTTGTACTGCTGTACAACTGGGTCATTCTTGAACTTCTCAAGCTGTGGCTCGATAAGGTCTGCTGGACGGCATGTGATAGGTGTAGCATCACCTATAGCCTTCTTCTGTACTTCTGGATTGAATGGCTTGATTGTCTGTCCAAACTCACCCATAAGAACCTTCTTAGATTCCTTAGTAATCATCTTATAACGCTCGCCCTGTAATACATTAAGAACAGCCTGTGTACCAACAATCTGTGATGATGGTGTAACAAGAGGTGGTTCACCAAAGTCCTTACGAACCTTAGGAATTTCCTCAAGAACTGCCTGATACTTATCTTCTGCACCAGCTTCCTTAAGCTGTGATACAAGGTTAGAAAGCATACCACCAGGTACCTGATATAATAATGTCTTGATATTAACACCAAGAACCTTAGTATTCATAAGACCTGACTTTAATGCTTCTTCTCTCATTGGCTGGAAGTAAGCAGCTATTTCAGCAAGAAGGTTCTGGTCAAGACCTGTATCGTACTCTGTACCCTTAAACGCCTCTACCATAACCTCTGTAGCTGGCTGTGATGTTCCCATTGAGAATGGTGACATAGCTGTATCAATGATATCTGCACCAGCTTCAACTGCCTTCATATATGTCATTGAAGCAACACCAGATGTATAGTGTGTATGCATCTGGATAGGAAGTGAAGAACCTTCCTTTAATGCCTGTACAAGCTCTGTAGCCTTAGCAGGAACAAGTAAACCTGCCATATCCTTGATACAGATAGAATCTGCACCCATATCCTCAATTCTCTTGGCTGTTTCTTTCCAGTAATCAAGAGTATATGCATCACCAAGTGTATAGCAAAGTGCTATCTGTGCGTGAGCATTAGGATTCTCCCTCTTAACAAGCTTAACTGCCTCAACTGATGACTTAAGATTTCTTAAATCATTGAAACAGTCAAATATTCTGATTATATCAATACCATTAGCAATAGACTTCTGTACGAAATATTCTACAACGTCATCTGCATAATGATTGTATCCGAGGATATTCTGTCCTCTGAATAACATCTGTAACTTTGTATTCTTAAAACCATCTCTTAACTTACGAAGTCTTTCCCAAGGGTCTTCCTTAAGGAAACGAAGTGATGCATCAAATGTAGCACCGCCCCAGCACTCAACTGAATGATAACCAACCTTATCCATCTTGTCTATGATTGGAAGCATCTGCTCTGTAGTCATTCTAGTAGCAATAAGTGACTGATGAGCATCTCTTAATACAGTTTCAGTTATCTTTAATGGTTTCTTAACCTGATCTGCCATCTTAAACTCCTCCTATATATTTCTATATATAAAGTAATAAATTGATTATGAGAGGGTCTTAGCCCACATATTCTGCAAGTAGCTTTAACCCTTTGGAAGTTGCAATTGCAACTTCTAATGAATTTAGAAGGTCTTAGTCTGCGTATTTTGCAGACTTAGAGCTTCTTAATTCAATTTACATGACACCAAACATCGCCATAAATGTACCAGCTGCAACCGCTGTACCAATAACACCGGCAACATTAGGACCCATAGCATGCATCAGAAGGAAGTTAGAAGGATCTGCCTCAGAACCAACCTTCTGTGAAACTCTGGCTGCCATAGGAACCGCAGATACACCTGCTGAACCGATAAGTGGATTAACCTTGCCATGTGTAACCTTACACATAATCTTACCAAATACAACACCTGCTGCTGTACCAAAGGCGAAAGCAATAAGTCCAAGTGCAACAATCTTTAATGTATCAAGATTAAGGAATGCTTCTGCACTTGTTGTAGCACCTACTGATGTACCAAGTATAATAACTACGATATACATAAGTGCATTAGATGCTGTTTCTGTAAGCTGCTTAACAACTCCTGATTCTCTGAATAAGTTACCAAGCATAAGCATACCTACAAGTGGTGCTGTTGTTGGAAGTATAAGTACAACAACTATTGTAACTACGATAGGGAAAAGAATCTTTTCAAGCTTAGATACAGGTCTTAACTGTTCCATCTTGACTTCTCTTTCTTCTTTAGTAGTTAATAACTTCATAATAGGTGGCTGTATAATAGGTACTAAAGACATATATGAATATGCTGCAACCGCAATAGGTCCCATATACTTAGTCTGGCCAAGCTTGCCTGCAAGGAAGATTGATGTAGGGCCATCAGCTCCACCGATAATAGATATAGCTGCGGCTGCCTTATCTGGGAATCCCATAAATATAGCCATTATATATGCTGCAAATATACCAAACTGTGCAGCAGCTCCTAAAAGGAAGCTCTTAGGGTTGGCAATAAGTGGACCGAAGTCTGTCATGGCACCAACTCCAAGGAAAATAAGTGATGGAAGAATACTCCATTCATCTAATAAATAAAAGTAATGTAATAAACCACCTACACCATTACTTGAATCTTCAATAGATAACATGATATCTGGGAAAAGATTAACAAGTAACATACCGAAAGAAATAGGTACTAAAAGCAGAGGTTCATATTCTTTTTTAATCGCTAAATACATGAAAAACAGTGCAACCAGAACCATCAGATAGTTACCCCATGTGAGGTTAAAGAATGCTGTCTGGTGTACGAGGTTTCCCAATGTTGATAAAATATATTCCATTTTTTACCTCCGTATATTATTTCTACACTTCTAGATTGATATATATCAATTAGTTCATAGAAACTAATACTTTACCTGACTCTACAGAATCACCAGCTGCACATTCAACTGTTGCAACTGTACCATCCTGTGGTGCACAGATTTCATTTTCCATCTTCATAGCTTCAAGGACAACTAACACGTCACCCTTCTTTACTGCTGCGCCTGCTGCTGCATTAACCTTAAGGATCTTACCTGGCATAGGTGCATTAACCTTAACTGCTCCCTGTGCACCGGCTGGCGCTGTTGCTTTAGGCGCTGCCTTTGGAGCGGCTGCCTTTGGTGTTGCTGCCTTTGCAGGTGCGCTGCTTCCTGTTCCTTCTTCTACAGTAACATCATATACATTACCATTAACTGTTATTGTATAATTCTTCATAATTATTTCCTCCTGCTATTAACCTTTCTGATTGAACGAACAACAAGTCCGTCTGTAGATGTATTCTCTGATGCTGCAATAGCTGCTGTTATAACAGCAATAAGTTCAAGGTCATCTACCTCTTCTTCCTGTTCCTCATTAGAAACTATCTGTGCTATTGCATTATTAACACCCTGAGCATCTGTTGATGCTTCATTCTTAGCTTTGCTCTTATTCTCAAAAACACTTATATACTTAAACAGACCAATTATGAATGAAATGAATATAAGTACGATAAATACTGTACCCATACCGATAATTGTATTCATAACTGCCTTAGTCATCTTCTGGCCTGTAGTATATGTTGGATTGATAGCACCATTTTCAAGTGTAAAGTCATCATTGATTACGAATTCAAATGATACCTTGCTATTCTTCTCGTATGCTGCATCAACTGTTATAGTACATAACTTTCCAGTGTCCTTATTAACTGCTATGTTAATATTTCCAATGCTCTCAAGAGCACCTAACTCACCTCTTGTACTGTTCCAGCTGTTATAGAAACCTATAGTCTTTGCTGTAAGACCATTCTGGTCTATAATGTACTGTTTGCCATTAACAAGTGCAAGTGGGTAAGCTGACTCTGCATCTGATGTTATCTTGTCAGAATCATTTGCATCAAGATATGTAATCATATCAGTTGTCCAGTCTGTTAAATATGACTGATACACCTGAATAATCATATTCTTATGTTCCAGCTTTGCGCTTGCTGTTGATATAGTACCATTAGATGAATCGCAGGCTGTCATGCAGAATACACATACAAGCAGTGAAAATAACACTAAGAACTTTTTAATATTAACTTTCTTCATATTATCACCTCTTTATTATACTGTACCATGCTTCTTATCTGCACGAACCTCTCTTTTATCAAATAACATCTCAAATGCTGCTATAACGTACTTTCTCGTATCTTCTGGATTGATAATAGTATCAACATATCCTCTTGCTGCTGCCTGGTCAACACTTGACTGTAAAGCTGCATATTCTGCTGCCTTTTCGTTGATTGTTGCTGCAGCATCCTTAGAAGCTGCAATATCATCAGCGTACATAATCTTAGCTGCTGATGAAGCATCCATCATACCGATACTAGCCTGTGGCCATGCATATACCATATCCGCACCTATTGACTTAGAGTTCATAGCTACATAAGCGCTGCCATATGCTTCACCTGTGATAACATTAACCTTAGGTACATCTGCATTTGCAAATGCATATACAAGCTTTGCAGATGCCTTTGCAATAGTTCTTTCTGACTTAACTGTAGCCTCAAAACCCTTGATGTTAGTAAGTGTAAGAACTGGAATTTCAAATGCATTACAGAATGTAACAAACTCAGCAGCCTTGTAAGCACCTGCTGTTGTAAGTACTGGTGCGAATTCTTCTGCCTTTTCACCATTCTCATCATAAAGAGCTGTTCTGTTAGCTACTGCACCAACTGTAACTCCGTCAACAAGAATAAATCCTGTAACCATTTCCTTGGCATATTCTGCCTTTGTTTCAACGAATACTCCATCATCTGAAATATCTGTAAGAGCGAGTGCTGGGTCAGCTATCTCTGCTGCCATATCAGCGCATACTCTGTTAAGGTCATCCTGATTATCTGTGCATACTGTACCTTCTGTGTTATTAGAAGGAAGCATAGATACAAGCTGTCTTACTCCGTTTGCGATAGTTTCCTCATCACCAGCAAAGTCTGCAACACCTGCTTCTGCCATAAACTTAGCACTTGATGTGTCAAGCTTTGATTCATAGTTGCCATCTAATGCGTTAGGACTGTTAACAAATAACTTAGCCTTCTTTTCTTCAACGAACACGAAATCTGAAAGTTCTGCAAGTACGGCAAGACCTCCGCCACATTCACCATATACGGCTGTAATCTGTGGAATAATTCCTGAAGCAAGTGACATATTCTTGTAGATTTCACCGAAACCATTAAGTGCATCTGTTGCTTCCTGAAGTCTTAAACCTGCGCAGTCAATCAGACCTATCACAGGAGCTCCCATTTTCATTGCCTTCTCGTAAAGGCTGGCAATCTTCTTAGCATGCATTTCACCAATAGTACCACCTAATACGGCAGCATCCTGGCTATATACATACACAAGATTTCCATTAACCACTCCATAACCTGTTATTACACCATCAGATGGAGCTTTCTTTTCCTGCATGTTAAAATCTGTAGCTCTAGCTGTAACTGCGGCTCCGATTTCAACAAAACTGCTGTCATCAAGAATGGCTTCAATTCTTGATAAAGCCTGTGTAGTATTACTCATTACCGAGACCTCCTCTTTAATATATATTGCTTAGTGCAAACAACTATTGTTTATTTTATAACAATCTGCCATTAATTTCAAGTAAATAATTGTACTATTCCACGTGTATTTTAATGTTTCACAAGTATTTTTCATTAAATTTGCACAGAATTCCTGTCAGATTAATCTCTTGTCTCAAATATAACCGCCAGACCCTTATGAATTATAATCTCAGCCTCATCCTCTGCCACCTCATTACTCTGGCAGATACTAAGTCCCTGCCTTAGACAATATTCATTAAGTGTATACTTAAACCCTTTAAGCGTTACAACCACTTCCTCGCTCATAGGCACCAGCGAAACATACCTGCCATACTGCGTATCTCTTCCTATTACATGTATTCCTGTCTTCTCACTTATAAGATACATATAATTATTCTCATCTATGATATGGCAGTCCACGCCACAGTCAAATGCTGCTTTCATATTTCCTATATTTGTAAGTGTATGGTCCATTCTGTTTCCAGTTGCGCCAAGAATATATATATCTGTTGCGCCCTTTTTAACTGCCGTTATTATTGCAAGATGTGTGTCTGTATAATCCTTTTCCTTAGGATACACTTTAAAGTCGACCTGCTTTTTATATCTTTCAAGTACATTTGCATCTACAGAATCATAGTCGCCAAGAAGAAAATCTATCTTAAGTCCTAGCCTGTCTGCATAAGCAAGCCCACTGTCCGCCGCTATACAATAGTCAAACTTTTTGTCAGAAAGCCACTCTTTCGCCCAGTCAATATCCAGATGCCCACCCGTTACTATTAACATTTTACTCATAACTGTATTGATAACCTTCCTTTGTTCTTTAATTTTTCACATTTATATTTTATAATAAATCAATCGGGCAGTAAAATACTTTATACATTAATATTCCCGAAATATCATATATTGATTTAACAGATGTAAGTAAAGCAGCACATTCTGCGTTTTATTTTACATTCTGTAACAAGGAGGCTTATTATATGAATGAACAGAATACATATTCTGATGATGAGAATGTTCTAAAAGAAGATGATTTAAAGAATGTAGAAGGCATTCAAAGCAGTATCTCAGAAATGAATGAACTAGGCAGCAACGAATCAGAAGGCAATGAACTTCTTATGCACTCTGCCAATATGTATGAAAACAGCGAAGATAAGTACAAAGATAATCTTTCCTCTGCCATAACATTTTTCGTATGTGGTGCAGCCGGAATAATCATACTTATATTAAACGACTTAGGTATACTTAAGTTCGTTGTTAAAGGAAGCTCTAACTTCATACTTATTAATATTGTACTCGGACTTCTATTTGTAGGTTTCATAGCTATCGGTTTCTGGTCTTTGAAGTACTCTAAGAACATCAAGAATAAAGCTGCTATCGAAAACAAAGACACTGATACAATATTAGCATGGTTAAATGAAAATGTAAGCAGGGATGATATTGAAAGTTCTTACAATAATGATATAGCTGAAGAAATGAAGTACTTTAACAGAAGTGATTACATAAAGTCAGCTATTTTAAAGCAGTTCCCGGAAACTGAGGATAATCTTGCTGATACAGTGGCGGATAAGTATATCGATACATTGTTTGAATAGATGACAAACGGACGCAATAAGGCTTGAGAGTCGTTTCAGGAATAATACTTCAGTCACCAGAAAGTTGATTGGATATTTCTAAAACTTTCAAGTGTTCCTTTCGTATTGTTCCCCAAACAACTATCAAGCCTTATTGCTGTCTTTCATAGTATTAAGTACCTTTAAAAATATCTGGTTATAGGTCAAAATATCAGTTTTCAAAACCTCTCCTCAAATAAAATTCAGAACAGTTTTATCTCATCACCCATCTTATAACAAAAAATAATTAAAACAGGTTCTAAACTCTACTTATCTGAGTAGCATTCAGAACCTGTCTAAATCATATTTCATATCAAAACTATATCAGAACTGTTGATATAATCCTTGAATATTCCTTAATATATTACTTACTTGAAAGATACTCATCAATACCCTTAGCAGCAGCCTTACCAGCTCCCATAGCAAGGATAACTGTTGCAGCACCTGTAACAGCATCTCCACCTGCATATACAGCTTCCTTAGATGTCTGTCCATTTTCTTCTTCTGCAACGATACACTTTCTCTTATTTATCTCAAGACCCTTAGTTGTTGATGAGATAAGTGGGTTAGGTGATGTACCAAGTGACATAATAACTGCATCAAGGTCCATAACGAACTCCGAACCTGGTATCTCAACTGGCTTTCTTCTTCCAGAAGCATCTGGTTCGCCAAGTTCCATCTTTACACACTTAATGCCTGTAACATTACCCTTCTCATCTGTAAGAACTTCTGTAGGGTTAGTAAGAAGGTCAAATATGATACCCTCTTCCTTAGCGTGATGTACTTCTTCAGCTCTTGCTGGAAGCTCTTCCTCACTTCTTCTGTATACAATATGTACCTCTGCACCAAGTCTTAAAGCTGTTCTTGCTGCATCCATAGCAACGTTACCGCCACCAACTACAGCAACTTTCTTAAACTTAGCAATAGGTGTGTCATAATCTTCCCTGAATGCCTTCATAAGGTTACTTCTTGTAAGGTACTCATTAGCTGAGAATACTTCGTTAGCATTTTCACCAGGGATACCCATAAATCTAGGAAGACCTGCACCTGAACCGATAAATACTGCATCAAATCCCTCTTCGTTAAGAAGCTGGTCAATAGTCATAGACTTACCAATAACTACGTTTGTTTCAATCTTAACGCCAAGCTTTTTAACATTTTCTACTTCTGATGCAACAACTGTCTTCTTAGGAAGACGGAATTCTGGAATACCATATACTAATACTCCGCCTGGTTCATGAAGTGCTTCAAATATAGTAACTTCATAACCCATCTTTGCAAGGTCACCTGCACATGTAAGTCCTGAAGGACCTGAACCTATAACAGCTACCTTCTTGCCCTTCTTTTCTGTTGGCATCTCTGGTGCTACATTGTTCTCTCTTGCCCAGTCAGCTACAAATCTTTCAAGCTTACCGATAGATACGGCTTCGCCCTTAATACCTCTTATACACTGACCCTCGCACTGTGTTTCCTGTGGACATACACGGCCACATACTGCTGGAAGTGCTGAAGACTTTCCAATAACCTTATATGCTTCTTCAAAATTGCCTTCTTTTACATTGTGAATGAATTCAGGAATATTGATTGATACTGGACATCCCTGAACGCATCTTGCATTCTTACAATTAAGACAACGTGTTGCTTCTTCCTGTGCCTCTTCTGCATTATAACCAAGGCAAACTTCATCAAAATTCTTGTTTCTTACATCTGGAGCCTGTTCCCTTACAGGAACTTTCTTCATAACATCCATTATATATACCTCTTTTCCATCGATTAATTGTCACAGTAAGATTTAATTGCAGTTGCCACATCCACCGTGGTGAGTGTCGCCTTCAAGTGCAGCAAGCATAGCTCTGCCCTCTTCTGTCTTGTATGTCTGCTGACGCTTCATAGCCTGGTCAAAATCTACAAGATGACCATCGAACTCTGGTCCGTCAACGCAGGCGAACTTAATCTCATCACCAACCTGAAGTCTGCATGCTCCACACATTCCTGTTCCATCAACCATAATAGGATTCATACTAACTACTGTAGGAATACCTAATTCCTTTGTTAAAAGACAGACGAACTTCATCATAATCAATGGTCCGATTGCTATACACTTATCATACTTCTTACCCTGTGCATAAAGGTCCTTAAGTACATCTGTACCCATACCTTTTCTTACATAACTTCCATCATCAGTTGTTATGTAAAGATTACCAGCTACTGCCTTCATCTCATCCTCAAGAAGGATAAGGTCCTTATTCTTTGCACCAACGATAACATCCACATCAACCCCATGCTCGTGAAGCCACTTAACCTGTGGATATACAGGAGCTGTACCAACACCACCTGCTATGAATACTATTTTCTGCTTCTTTAATTCTTCGATATCTTCATGAATTAATTCTGAAGGGCATCCTAAAGGTCCTACAAAATCACTAAATGCATCCCCAGCCTCAAGATGTGACATCTTTTCTGTTGATGCTCCGACAATCTGGAATACAATAGTAATTGTTCCAGCCTTTCTGTCATAATCACAGATTGTAAGAGGAATTCTTTCACCCTTTTCATCCATTTTTACAATAATGAACTGGCCAGGTTCACAGTGTTTAGCAACTCTAGGTGCTTCAACATCCATAAGAAAAATCTTTTCTGCTAATTTTTCAGCCTTAAGAATCTTGTACATTATAATACCCCTTTCAGTGTTATATTATCTGAAGTGCTAATCACACATCAAAACTTATTAATATTCGCTCGCACTATATGAGCCATCTTCTTTTGTAACCTTATAACAGGTTCCATCCTTAATACCTATACCGTAGTATCCTTTTGTTGTCGTCTTGGAATTCTCTGTGACATCAAATCTTACAATATACATTTCAACTGAGTCGACTGTCGTTTTAGGCTGGTATACGAACGTTACTTCATTACCCTCCTTAGTTGTGCTGCCATCTGACTTAAGCACGCCATCCGTTATAAGTTTTTCCTTTAATATGTCAAGGCATTCATTATATGAAAATGTTTTCGCCTTATTAACTACATAATTACGCTTAACCACTGTACTTGTCTGGTTATGCGCATCAACTATAATAACTGATATAACATTATTACCCGTAGGAATATCAAACGGTTCTGTATACATCTCTGAATTAACAGTTGGTGTAGAACCATCAAGTGTATAATAAGCATTGCTTCCAGCTGGAATATTGCTTACCGTAACCTGCTGTCCCTGTGAATAAGTTCCAGACTCCGGACTTACAGAAGGTGCTGACGGCTTCTTATAATCAACTGTATACACAAGTTCAACAATATTACTATATACCCCTATTGAGTTCACTGCAACTGCTTTTACAGTCGTAGTTCCTTTCTTTATATCAATAGCACTTCCACTATAGGCTGTACTCTTGCTTGTAGGCTCTGACTTATCAAGTGTATAATATACTGTCGAAGATGAACTCTCCGCAAACTGAAGCTTCTGCTCATCATCATAAGTACCAGCCTCAACTGAAGGCTTTGGTTCCTCTACAATATAATCAGACAGATACTTATAGCCATCCTTATCTTTATACGACTTAATAAGTTCTGTAAGTGATGTTCCATCTTTCTTTTTCTCATATATAGCAGCAAGAACTTTTATTGCATTCTCATTGTTCTCATCAAATGAAAGAATATCCTTAAGTACTTCTATCTGCATATCTGTGTTATCTTTTTCCTTATAGCACTCATACAATGTGTACTTAAGTTCGGCATTTTTCTTGCCTTCATTAAGCTTTGAAGCTTTGGAAAGATACTTTATAGCTGTATCATATTCATTATTTTTGTAACTTTCCATTCCTTTATCATAATTATACTTATATGATTCTTTATTTTTATTATGATTAATAACACCAGCTGTAACTCCAGCAATCGCCAGTATTACTGCCACAATACATGATATTGTTATTATAAGTCTCTTTTTGGAAGCATCCATACCTTTACCTGTATCAGCCTTTTCTTTCATCTCTGCAGCAGGTCTTCTGTTGCCATCCTCACTTTTAACCGCTGACTTTACTGTAGCAGGTTTTACTGTATTTTTTCTTACAGCATTATCAACATCGTAAACATTTCTTACTTCTTTGTTTCTGTTATCATCTGAATATATATCTGTATTTGTATCTTCTATCGGATTATGCGGCTCACGTCTTACACTGGCTCTGACTTCATCAGAATTATATATGCCTGTCTTTTGCATATCTTTTTCTGTCTTTGTTATCATATCCGGCGTAACTTTAGGTATAACTTTAGTCTTTCCCATATCGGCATCCCCTGTAGCTGTTGTGCCAGCAGCACCTTCAGAGGATATCTCTTTCTGGTTATCGACAAATGCTTTAGCTACACTGGTTTCCTCTTCAACAAGCCTTTCCAGTGATTTAACTAATTCATCATCCAATTCTTCTTTATCATCCATACCCATATAGACATTCCCATCCTTTATATTTTAACGTATAAATTCTAACATATTGATATTCAATAATCAATAAATTAACAAACCAAAGTTTTAAACTTTTCCATCTGTCTTTCTCTTTATTCTCTATTATTTTATTGTTTTTATTATTCTTTCATAAAATATACATACTTTGCACACAAATATTGCCTATACTAGTAATCAGATAGTAAGTTAATTCTTTCTATCTCCCCCTCATATTAAAATAAAAAGAACAGCAGTCTTCCTTGATGGTCGGCTGCTGTTTCTTTTTATTTTGAGCAATCAATTGCTAATACTACTGACTAAATCAAAGTAAATAAGTCTCTTTATTCAGACTGTAAACCATAAATCAGGCAAACAAAAAGCCATTTCCCATCCCCCCGAAAAGAAACCCAAAAACCGTCATGGCTTTAAATCAAAAATACAGTGTCTTAATGATTAATTCAACCATTAAAACACTGCATTTTCTTTAATGCAACTATGATACCTCACCCACTTATGAGCAAGCTCATATGGTTTTAGACCTTTTGACCATGGTATCATTATATTATCTTATATTAGTTACCCTTACAACACAGCTTAATGTCTTGTTATTAACTACCGCTGTAACTGTCGCTGTACCAGCTCTTCTACCTATAACCTCACCCGAAGAAGAAACCGTACATACTCTTGGATTACTGCTTCGCCATGTAATCGAATCTGTAGCACCTATAACATCCAGAGTATATCTGTCATACTGCTCAAGTGTTATGTTTGACCTGCTCATAGCAAGTGAATGTACTGTACAGCTGGCTTCAACACTGCTGTTATTACTTATTACAAATACATCTGCTGTACCAGGACCAACTGTTGTTATAACACCATTCTGATCAACCTGTACAATACCTGTATCTGTTGAATACCACTCATAAGAGTCTGTGTTATTAACAGGTCTTACAATAACTGATAACTGTCTTGCTCTTCCAGTCAGCATATATATTTCCTTAGAATTAATTCTAAGTGATGATATATTGATAACTGGTGTTACATATACCCAGCAGGTACCTGTTATATTATTGCCATCCTTAGATGTAGCTGTTACCTTACACTTACCTGTGCTGAGTGCGAATATTTCGCCTGACTCATCTACTGTTGCTATTGCCTCATTAGATGAAGTCCATGTTACATCCTTGACTGTCGCATCATCCGGTGTAATAACTGCTGTAACCTTAGCTGAATCTCCTACCAGGAGTCTTACAGTATCTGGTTCAATATCAATTCTTGTTACAGGATCAACAACCCTGATTATACATGAAGCACTTACACCGCTTCCATCCGCCGCTGTTGCTGTAATAACTGCATTACCTACCGAGTCGGCACTTATATTACCCTGCTGGTCAACATAACATATATCATTGTTAGAAGATGACCATATAATATTCTTATTAGTAGCTGTATCTGTTCCAACCGTTGCTATAAGAGTTCCTGTAGCACCTACGTTCATAAACTTATCTGTTTCGCTAAGCTCGATAGATGATACATATTCCTTGACCACGATTGTACAAGCTGCCGTCAGCTTATTAACTTCTGTTGTTACCTCAATAACACACGAACCACCCTTTAATGCTGTAACAACACCGTTCTCATCTACTGTTGCTACTGTTGGGTCACTTGAGAGGTATGTTACATTCTTATTCTCTGCATCATATGGTTCAATGACAGGAATAATTGCATACTTGGCACCTACCCATAATTCCTGATAATCAGAATTAAGTGTAATACCTGTTACCGGCTGTGTAACCGTAACAACACAGTAAGCAGTAAGACCTGTATCTACATTAGTTGCTATGATAGAAGTTGTACCCGCACCAACTGCTGTAACCTTACCATCGCTTTCTACTGTACATACGCTTTCGTCCCTGCTTTCCCATGAAATTATCTTATTATCAGCATTCTCAGGAAGACAAGTTGCACTGAGCCAGAATATCTGTCCCTGCCTTACCGTTATGTCTGTTGTACTAAGAATAATCTGCGTTACAGGCTGCCTTACATATATATTACACATCGCTGTGTAATTACCATCAAGTGACTTACAAAGAATTGTACAGCTGCCTGTTCCAACCGCCTCAACAAGACCATTAGAATCGACTATACATACATTAGTGTTAGAAGACTCCCATACAACTGTTCTGTTAGAAGCTGTTACTGGCAGTACTTCTGCTGTAATTCTTAACTTGCCGCCTATTGACATAATTTCATCTGTATAATCCAGCTTGATAGTTTCAACTGGTATACTTATGATAAAGTTACATGTTGCAATATATGCATTATCTGTTGTCTTACATACTATTGTACAATATCCCGGTTTTACATACTTTACAAGACCGTTCTCATCTACTGTTGCTACTGATGGGTCAGAAGATGTCCATGTTACATTTCTGTTTACACCTTCACCCTCTGGAAGTACTGTTGCCACTAACTGGAATTGTCCTACTGCCATAGACGACTCAACAGTTGTTTCATTAAGCTTAATACCTGATACAGGCTCTCTTACATATACATCACAGGTTGCGACCTTAAGTCCATCCTCTGTAATAACTGTAATAGTTGTTGAGCCACCTGAAACACCAGTAATTGTAGCTGTATAGCTGTCACCCTCAACAGTTGCTACTGCTGTATTAGATGATGACCATAAAACTTTATTGTTAGTTGGTGCCGATGGATTAAATATAAGCTGTACAGTTTCTGTATCACCCCTGTCAACCTGTATAGATGAAGGATTAATACTTATATCTCCTACTGGTGTTGTAACATATACAACACATGTTGCTTTCTTTATAACACCATTGATATTCTGTGTAACATTGATATGTGCCACACCAGGTGAAACACCCTTTACAGTGAACGACTTACCATCATCTGACTGTGTTACTTCTATTAAAGTTTCTGTAGGGACAACACCTGCAGCATTGGCCTGGTTCACAATCGTAAACGCTATATCTTCCTTATTAGGTGAATTCGTAACAAGTGCCTCGAGTGTCTGTGTATCTCCTACGTTAACACTCATGGAAGTAAGGCTTAATCCAAATCCATCAATAACTGTAATTTCATATGCCAACTGGTTATTCTGCTTATAAACTGTTGAAAGTGCATCATCAACTCTTGTTGCATATATAGTAGCCTTACCAGCACCTATAGCTGTAACAAGACCTGTTGTTGGGTCGACCTGAACTACACTGTTATCGGATGTTGACCAAGTTATCTCTGTTGGTTTAGCAGATGTCTTAAGCTGGAGAGTATCTCCAACATTCATATTGCTTACATTATTACCAAGCTTCTTAAATGGTACAACTACATTAACTTCATCTCTTGTTGACCATCCAAGATTACCTTCAATATCTATACTTGCGACACCCGCTGTAGCCTTAGCCACACCGGCATGTACACCTTTTACACTGCCATCCTTGTATGTAAATATATCCTTATCGCCTGTAAGATATGTAATTCCTGCTGTTGTTGGATATATGATATTAGAAGGAAGTTCTTCCTCTGTAAACTCTGTAAAGTCTTCGTCAGATAATACAATATATCTTGTACCATCTGCCAGCTTCTGTATAGAATGTCCTGCTGAGTTAGCTTTTCCATCAACATACTTTACTTCTGCTGTTATCTGATAAGAAGCTGTTAATGATGATATACCATCGCCATCTGCTGTTCTTACCCTTAGGTTAGTTCTACCGCCACCAACAATCTTTAATCTGACTTTTGATGAGTCGGCTGCAATCTTCTGTACTATACCATCTTTAACAAGATTACCTGTCTTATCGCTGTCTGTTTCAACAAATAACTTATTAGACTCACTTGCATTAGATGTTATCTCAATAATATCTCCTACCTGATAGCAGAGCATCTGCTCACTGTTCAGCTCCACACCATTACGGTATGCTTTAAAGCTTGTTATCTTAAGAGGTACTATAAGGTCTACCGAATCGCTTCCTAATGCCTGCTCATAAGTGATGCTTCCATCCGGTCCATACATCTTAGTATAATACGTAGCTGTAACACTCGCCTTACCAGCCCTGTTGCCATATACAGTTGGTCCTGCTACGCCTTCTACTGTATCTGCATATTTAGTTCCTGCACTATCACTTACCACATACTTAAGTATGTCTGAATCAGATACTGTCCACTTAAGGTTTCTTACATTCGGCTTGTAATTATCCGGTGAATCCGGACCTACTACATTGTTCTCATCAGTACCCGTCATAGTAGCTGTGATACCATTGGATGTAGCTCCTTCATTAATAATAGATGTCGTGCTGGTAACTGATACCGTCACGCTTGAGTCTGCATTGGCAAATACCATGTACCCGCTGAATGCAAACAAAACCACAAGTGCCGATATTAATATCTTCCACTGCACTCTCAGCTTTCTGAACTTCTTAATACTACTCATATATATGCCTCATTTCGTTAGTATATATTACTTGTATCATAATTGTTTTTATTCTACAATATTTTTCCAGTATTTTCAATAAGCATATAGTCACATTCTTAAATAAATACGTCACAATATTACAGAACATTTAATAAATTTATTATATAATCGGCATTTTTTTATGATTAATTAATACCATCAGCATATTTAACGGCTGTTTTTCTTTATTTTTACACATTTATTTCTTATAATAAATGTATTGAATTATAAAACCAGGAGGTACATATGATATCAGTAAGTATGTGTATGATTGTTAAAAATGAACAGGATATATTAAAAAGATGTCTTGACTCATATGCTGGTACTTATGATGAACTTATTATAATAGATACCGGTTCTACTGATAATACTAAAGAAATAGCACGCCAGTATACCGATAAAGTATACGATTATGTATGGTGTAATGACTTTGCGGCTGCAAGAAACTTTGCTTTCTCAAAGGCTGGCTGTGATTATATATTAAGCGTTGATGCAGACGAAGAACTTGATACATATAACAATAAAGCTCTGCGTGACCTTAAGGCTGCTATTCTTCCAGAAATCGACATTGTACAGATGTACTATGTTAATGGATCTGATTTTAATTCCGTATACAATGTACACAAAGAGCTGCGCCCTAAGCTTTTTAAAAGAATACGCACCTTTAACTGGATTTCACCTATCCACGAAACCATACAGGTTAATCCGGTCATATATGACAGCAATATTGAGATTATGCACAAGCCGACAGGCGACCACAGCAAAAGAGATTTTTCCACATATTTCAAGGCTCTTGATAATAAGATACATCTTGAGGACTACGTTGTTACAATGCTTTGTAAGGAATTATTTATATCAGGTGAAAAAGACGATTTCATAGCTTTTAAGGATGCTTTTGAAAATATTTTCCCTTATGAGAACAGAAGCGACAACACTTTACAGGATATAACCTGCATACTTGTGCGCATATACCAGATAAGCGGTGATGATGATAAGCTTTTTAAGACAGCACTTAAAGCTGTTGCAAACAACCCTTCATCGGAAATATTCCTCACTCTCGGACAGTATTATTTTGATAAAAAAGATTATGAGGAGGCTGCCATATGGCTGTATAATGCTGCATTTGAGGCAAAAAGCATACTTGATGTTGCAAGCAGCGGCAGAAAGCCATTGTCACTGCTTGGTGACTGTTATAAAAATATGGCTGATATATGTGTGGATGATTATGACCGCATACAGTATGCAGAAATGGCAGATGACTACTATTCCCAGGCCAGAGAATGGCAGATGCCTGAACAGTAATACATATTTACCTGTTTTTAAAACAGGAAAATCTGCAAAAAACAATTAACATGACTATATTCCCACAAAATATTGCATTTTTCCTTAAAACTTTAAGCAAACTTATGGATTAAATCTTATTTATATGGTAGAATACTTAAGTAATAAACTAATTGGAGGTATCTAAAAAATGAAATTAAATTTAAGACCAGCTGAAGAGTGTACATTTGACGCTGTATCATTAGGTGAAGTTATGCTTCGTCTTGATCCAGGTGAAGGAAGAATTCGTACAGCAAGAAGCTTTAGAGCATGGGAAGGTGGCGGAGAATATAATGTTATCCGTGGTCTTCACAAGTGTTTCGGTATGAGAACTGCTGTTATCACATCTTTCGCTGACAACGAAGTAGGTCTTCTTATGAAGGACTTCATCGAACAGGGTGGCGTTGATACAT
>OGJK01000315.1_pt1 | contig 53308 bp, 62 predicted proteins | sample 1571961 | NCBI WGS metagenome assembly OGJK01 (sample SAMEA2582120, study PRJEB24529) | metagenome | biome: Human gut stool | place: China | collected 2011 | reverse complement strand
AGCCTTTTGAAATGTTTGCTGCTTCAAACAACAGCTTATTTAGTATACTAAACTTAGAAAAAACTGTCAACTACTTTTTTTAATAAAATGTAAACTTCTCTTTAGTTTTGCCTGTAGGAAAGCTCTAAAGTAAACTTAGTCACTCTAGGTAGATTAGAAAAGTAGAAATAAATCCTCTTACTATAAAAAGCACCCCATGGTGTGAACCATGAAGTGTTTTTAATTGCTGTATTGTAGCCGATTCTTAACGGTTTGAGAATTGTGAAGCTTTACGAGCTTTCTTAAGACCTGGTTTGGAAAGTATTGATTTCAATTGGATTAAAAATAGCGTAACATCAGGCATTCACAGATTTCTATTTTATTTCAAAAGACTAAATAAGTTTGATTGAAATAGGGGAAATAGTTTAAATATTTTCTTTGCAATTAAAATTTACTAATAGTTTTCTTTCAATTATAGTATATAAATAGAAGAAAGTGGAGGTCAATCATGTGGTAAAAGACTATTTCACCCTAAAATAGAATATAGTATCAATGTGCAAATAAAATATTATAAATTTTCCGAAAAATAGATCTTTTTCGAAAAATTTTTATTCCTAATTAGATAACACTTAAAGCTTTGGAGTTGTAGCTGTTAGTTAAAAAATACTAGTTACTAGTGAGTAGATTATAAAGATATAGACACTAATAAAATGAATATTTATGTTAAAAATAGTAGTTTTGTATCAGATTTTAGCAATAAGTATTTACTCATTTGTGTGCGGTAGAGGTGTGTCATACAGTAAGGAACTTATTAGTAATCATTTATTATACGATTGCTATCATTTGCTATATGTGTACTAGTTGATTCTTTATTTTTGTTTTTAAAAGAAACAAAAATAATCGAGTTCTGTACTGAATAGAACTCGATTATTTGATTAAATATCTTTTGGAACATTTTGGGCTGTTCGACTTACCATGAAAACTCTTCATAGTAAATTTGTTCTTGAGATAATCCTTCTCTAAGCATTAATGCCTTCCAATGCCTTCCCATACGAGCTGGTCCTCCAATGAGCACGACTAGCTTACTGCGGTCTTTGGGCAGTGTATTGACAATGGTCTCATCCTCAAATCTGCCTTCCTGTAAACGAGCATGAAAGTTATTTCTCTCACTTTGCCACTGCTCTATTTGGTTACTATAAATCATCGGACTATTCTGATGGACAGAATAATATAAGATAGTCTCTAAATCTGGATTGCCGTCAATGACTGATAAGAGAGGGACAATACCAATACCGCCACCAATGATGAGTAATTGTTTTGCGGAGAAATCATCAATAATAGTCTGATACATACCATAACCACCGGCGACACTGATACTTTCTGGTGCTTGAATTGTTTGTAATTGTCTTGTGAAGTCTCCGTCTCCTCGAATAGCTAATTTGATTTGTCCATCACCAGATGGTGCATTAACTAGAGAAAATGGATGAGGTTCGCCCATTCCTTTAATTTGTGGAAATGAGATAAAGACGAAGTCTCCTGCCCGTAATTTCAGCTTTGGACGTTTTGGCAGTTGAATAACTGATTCCCAAATATTTGGAGCCAATTCTTGATGATGGATTAATTGAGCTGTCACTCCTTTTGAATTCTCTTTAAATTTAGACCATAGATATGAGGCAAAAACAAAAACTGTTGCCAACCAGATAAGAGCCATAAAAGGCTTAATAGCCATAACGTAATCGATAAGTTGAATATGAATAAAAACTAATAATGTTGCTAATAAATTGAGGCGGTGGAGAATGATGCTAATTTCATGCTTGAAAACTCGTTCTAGAGTTTTCTTGATTCTTTCAAGTAAGGGAATTCTACTGGTTAGCCATCCTGCCATGAAAACCATAGAATATATGGTTAAACCTAAAAAGATATCGAATGCCCAATCACCAGTTGTTTTAATCCAACCTGCTGATGGGCTATTCTCCTTGTGTAAAAATGCTAACACTAAAGCCAACAAACTTAGGCAACCATGTACCATATAGAGGTGGGGTAAACCGATTAAACGATCTAACCACTTGGGTTTTGTGCTGGTATAAATTGCTAGTAGCATCCAAACATATGCAAATATCCCAATCACAAATGGAAGTCGTTGGGAATGATAGATACTTGGAAGACCATCTAAGAAAGTGACGATAAAGGGAAATGGAATTAGAAATAGGACGACTAGCCAAACTGCTCCAAGAACGAAATCATATTTTTTGAACATCTTTTTTCTCTCCATTTTGATACACTTCTTTACGATCTTCAAAAATCAAAACTGCATTTAAGTGATAGTTTGAAAGTAATGTGGTACGAGACTCCGCTGGTGCTGCTAGTAATGTTGTAGCCCAGACATCAGCAGTTGCAAGGTGTTCGTGTTGAACAGTGACTTGTTGTAAGGTTATATCCTTAGAGACCACATGTTTTCCTCTTTTACTATAACCAGATGTTGCAAGTGCGCTATTTTCAAGGTTATATATAGCAGATACTTCATTTAATTTATCTGGGTTCTCAACTCCGACTGTCCATTGAAAGCCACTATAGAGTTGAATGCCACACTGGATATCTCCCCCACCATTAAGATACACACCAACAACAGCATCACGACTAAGTAAAGGTGCTAAAAAGTCTTGATAACATTTTTCGATAGCCCATCCTTTGACATAGCCAGTAGGGTTATATTTTCCAGAAAAATAAGGGTCAAAGATGCCGTTCGTTGCTTTAGATGCTGCAGTGACTTGCTTGTAAATTTCTTGAAATTCAAGGTGGGATAGCAAGATAGACGATTCGCCATTACCAAAACGACTGACTAGAGAATTATCACAAAATGCAGAATAATCCCTTTCGATACGTTTTAATTCTTCCTCAATCTTTGGAGTAGTATCTTGGCAAAGTTTTTTTCCTTCTTTATCATTGGTACTAGCAATTGTTACTGTGAACGGAATAGTCATTGCTTCTATGACTTGACTGTTTTGATAATAGTAAGTCATGTTTATGCTCCTTTTTGTGCTTGGTTGATGGCATCCTGAAGCGAGCCTGTGAAGCCTTTGTAGGTTTCTGTAGCTCCAGAAATAGCTTGAATATCAGCACTTTGATTTGATATTGCCTCTTTAGTATAAGCTGGGATGGCTTCTTGGTTTATAGCCACTGATTTGCCCTTATCATTTGGATAGGTCAATGCTGAAATATTTGTAATTTTTCCAGATGATACGGTAATCTGAAGTTGGACGTCACCCCACTCTGTGCTTGTTGAAGCTCCTGTGTAAGTTCCATCTTTGAAACTTGTTGAGGTTGTTGTTGTACTGTCACTCGTTGACGATGAAGAAGATTGGTTACTAACTTCAGAGGTTTTAGTTGCTGTAGTCGTTGTTGTTTCTGGTTTTAAGAATATCATAAAGGCACTGTAAGCTGCTGCACCCAATGCAATAATGCTAATCAAAACAGCCATTATTTTTTTCATAGTTTTAACCTACTTTCTTTTATAATTTGTAGGGAGTATACTTCTAGTTTCTTAAAAATAGCTAAAATTTGTGGAACAGATTCATTTCCAAAACTGACACCAAGATTTTTTATCGGTTAATTCTAGCAATCTTGTATCTTTATTGTAAATAATTTTTTGAAGATTTACGATTTGTTCATCTTTTCGATCTAGTTGTTCGATAAGAGTCTTGTATAATGAAATAAGCGCATTAGAAAAACCACTTCGATGGCAGTTGAAGTGGTTTTTCTAATGCGACTCCACAACAAGTCGCAGTCATTGAAAATTGGATTAATAACTATCCAAAGAAAATTTTAGATTACAAATCTCCTAAAGAGTTTTTACAAACTGGCTAACTTGGACTTGAAATTTGTTTTTAAGATTTTTGAGCACTTTAGTCATCAGAAGTGTTTTATTTGCCGTAAATAGCCATTTTTACCATTTACAGTCTTTTTATTAATAAAAAGCTTTATAGGCTAATTTGGTCATTAAAACGAATTTTATAGCTTTTATAATCATACGTCCATGATTTCTTTATAAATAATGCCTCTGCATGACTAAAAACTATATGAGTTTCAAAGTAATAGCTCTATAATTTCTGTAGTGGGTGAAATCCTGCTAAGAAGTTATGGAGCTTTTGAGTATACAAAAAGTCCCATATGACTTAAAATTTAAAGCGACGAAACCATAAGACGAAACCATAAATAGAAAGAATCATATGAGACAACTCTATCATACTACAGAGTTAATCGGAATTAAAGACAAAAATATCACTTTAACTAAAGTTTTTTCAACACGAGACACATATCGAAGTGCAGGCTATACTAGATTACACACCACCTAAGTGTTGTCATTGCCAAGGAAAACAAATCAAATACGACTTTCAAAAGTCTTCTAAGATTCCTTTATTGAGATTGGTGGACTTCCTAGTCTTATTCGTTTGAAGAAGAGAAGATTTCAATGCAAAGACTGCCATAAAGTGACGGTTTCTGAGACATCTCTTGTTCAGAAGAACTGTCAAATTTCTGAACTTGTGAAGCAGAAAATCGCTCAGCTCTTGCTTAAGCAATTGCAGTTCAAGGATAACTTTTCAACCTTACCTGAAGTACTGTCTTGGGATGAATTTTCTTACCAAAAGGGAAAATTATACTCAGTTAAAATCAAAAATAGCTGAAGTCCGGTCTCTATGTACAATTGATTTAAGTTGAGCAGAAGATAAGGTTTCAATAACCTCTTCAAGTTTATCGATTACCTCATTTAAAGCCTTAAATACTTTATTCTTGAAACCAAGTTTACGAATCTCAGCCCAGACTTGCTCAATAGAATTTCTTTCAGGTGTATAGGGTGGAATGAAAGTAAATTCAATATTCTTAGGAATATTGAACGTCTGAGATTTATGCCAGATGGCATTATCCATGACTAAAATAATATAATCTTCTGGATAAGCTACCGATAGCTGGCGTAGAAATTCATTCATCCAATCACTATTGCATCCACCCGCTATGATGAAAAATGAGTCACCTGTATGGGCATCCACAGCTCCATAACAATAGCGGTACTCCCGAATATGGTGAATTGCTATGTAAGGACGATAACCTTTTGGAGACCAACATGAACCAAGTTTACTGATACGCCCAAAACCCGCCTCATCTTGATGCATAAGGCGGATTTTTTGATATTGTTTCCCATCAATAAAACGCTTACTCACTCTCTCCTCGAATAAAGATTTTATTTTTAGACGCTAAAATGGTTTCGGCGTCTGCTTTTTTCGGATGTTGGGGAGGGGGCTAACCTTACGCCAACCATGACGTTTCAGGAGAGCATAGAAACCTTCTTGGGTTGTCTTGTGCCCAACTCTCTCTTAATAAGCTTTAAAGAGAGAGTTATCGGTAACGAATTCTCCATTCAAGGAAGAAGAGAGTTACTCTTTAAGGAAAGCTTCTTCCTCCTCATGCGTCATATATGAGCAGTGGCGACCACCACGATTTTCCTTTAATAGGCCCTCTAAGTCACCACTTAAATAGCGATTCAATAAGTTTCGGACTGTCTGATGGACAAAGCCTACTGATTTTGCTACTTTTTATTGCATTCAGAATAAAGAATGAGTGCCTGTATTTTTCTATGATGCGGAGCATTATTTTTAAGTACTTGCGTCAATTCTTCGACTTGTGTTTGGGTAAGTTCTTTTATCATAATACTATTATAACGCTATTTTTGATTTTTATTAAGTATTAGCTTTTATTGCTCAAGACTATAACACGAAGAAAATCATCACCATTCTTGATAACAGACGACAATCAACCATTCGCTATCACTTTTTCAAATACTCTAAAGAAGCTCAAGAAGAAGTGAAAATCGTTACTATGGACATGTCTGGCAACTATATGCCTCTGGTTAAGCTGCTTTTTCCTAACGCTAAAATCGTTCTTGACCGTTTTCACATTGTCCAACACATGAACAGAGCGATAAAACAGGCTCGTATTCAAATGATGAAAGCATTTGAGAAGAAATCTCTTGAATATCGTGTTCTAAAATATTACTGGAAACTCATTCAAAAGGATAGTCGAAAATTATCGCCTAATGCTTTTTATTCAAGGACTTTCAGAGAAACGTTAACGCCTAAAGAGTGTTTAGACAAGATTTTTAAACACGTTCCACTACTTGAAAAATAATACAACCTTTATCAATTACTTCTTTTCCACTTACAAGAAAAGAACACTGAACAATTCTTTGGATTAATTCAGGAAGCTTTACCTCAACTTAATCAGCCTTTTAAAAATTGCACTAATAACCTCCAGTCGTTATCAGAAATACATCACTAATGCCATTAAGCTTCCCTATTCTAATGCCTAACTTGAAGCAACCAACAAGTTCATCAAAGATATTAAATGAAACGCTTTTGGTTACAGGAACTTTGACAACTTTAAAAAATGCATTTATCTTGCTTTGAACAACAAAAGTGCGAGAACAAAAATTGTTCTCGCTAGAGCTTAACTTTGCCACCCACTACAGTTGACAAAGAGAAAAAGTAATTTAGTTTTTTCAAAAATTCTTTGAACTATTAAAAATAAGACTAAAAATTATTCTCGCTAGGGCTTAAATTTGTCATCTACGACAATTAACAACGAGTCAAAGAAACTCAAAAACGCCTGCTTACGAAGTGTTTCTAATCTAGAGACATTTCGTAAACAAGCGTTACTCAATCACCAATATGATGAGTGTTCCCGCTGGGGAAAAATCCCCAGCGGTAGACCAGAGCTAGACTAAGAACCAAAAGGTTCCATCATCATAACACTCAACAAAATTGATAAAAATTATACTAATTCAATGATTGCCATTGGAGCAGCATCACCACGGCGAGGTTCAGTTTTAAGAATACGAGTGTATCCACCGTTGCGTTCTGCATAGCGAGGTGCGATTTCATCGAAAAGTTTTTGAAGAGCTGTTTGTGAAGAGTATTTTTCAGTAGCTTCATCAAAGTTTTCAGATGCAATTTCATTACGTACGAAAGCAGCAGCTTGACGACGTGCATGAAGGTCACCACGTTTACCTAAAGTAATCATTTTTTCAACTGTTTTACGGATTTCTTTAGCACGAGCTTCAGTTGTTACAATAGATTCGTTAATCAAAAGATCTGTTGTCAAATCACGAAGCATTGCTTTACGTTGTGAGCTAGTGCGTCCTAGTTTACGGTAAGCCATTTTATCCTCCTATATTATTTATCGTTTTTGAGTCTGAGTCCAAGATCAGCAAGTTTAACTTTGACTTCTTCAAGGCTCTTACGACCAAGGTTACGGACTTTCATCATTTCAGGCTCAGTTTTTTCTGTCAAATCAAATACAGTGTTGATACCTGCACGTTTAAGACAGTTATATGAGCGGACTGACAAATCAAGTTCTTCGATAGTACGGTCAAGCACTTTTTCATCGTTAACTTTTTCAGTTTCTTTCATTACGTCAGTGTTTTTAGCCACTTCTGTAAGGTCAGTAAACAGATTCAAGTGTTCAATCAAAACGCGTGCTGATAGACCTAAAGCATCTTCAGGAATGATTGTGCCATTTGTCATGATTTCGATTGTTAATTTATCAAAGCCGTCATTGCTACCTACACGAGCAGGTTCAACTTGATAATTAACTTTTTTCACTGGTGTGTAGATAGAGTCTACAGCCAATGTTCCCACTGGAGCATCTTCTTTTTTATTACCTTCGGCTGGAACGTAACCACGTTTTTTAGCAACAGTCATTGTTGCTTTCAAACTGTGTCCTTCAGCGATTGTAAAGAGATAGTGGTCTGGGTTGACGATTTCAACATCACTATCAGTTAAAATATCCCCGGCAGTAACTTCTGCTGGACCTTCAACGTCAAGTTCGATAATTTTTTCATCATCAACATAAGATTTTACTGCAAGTCCTTTAATATTAAGGATGATTTGCATAACATCTTCGCGTACACCTGGAATAGTGTCAAATTCGTGGAGTACTCCATCAATTTTAATTGATGTTACTGCCGCACCTGGGAGTGAAGACAAGAGTACACGACGAAGAGAATTACCTAGAGTTGTACCGTATCCACGTTCAAGTGGTTCGATAACAAATCTGCCGTAATCTTTATTTTCATCAATTTTTGTTATTATTGGTTTTTCAAACTCAATCATTTATTATACTCCCTCGAAACGAATCTTGTGTACTATTAACAATTATGATTACACACGACGACGTTTTGGAGGACGAGCACCATTGTGTGGCACAGGAGTAACGTCACGGATTGAAGTCACTTCAAGACCAGCAGCAGCAAGAGCACGAATAGCAGACTCACGACCTGAACCAGGACCTTTTACAGTAACTTCAACAGTTTTAAGACCATGTTCTTGTGCAGATTTAGCTGCAGCTTCAGCAGCCATTTGTGCAGCGAATGGAGTAGATTTACGAGAACCTTTGAATCCAAGAGCACCAGCTGATGACCAAGCAATTGCATTACCATGCACATCTGTAATCATAACAATAGTGTTATTGAATGTAGCGTGAATATGAGCAACACCAGATTCGATGTTCTTTTTCACACGACGTTTACGTGTTGGTTTAGCCAATTTTTTTACCTCCTATTTTATTTTTTCTTACCAGCAATCGCAACAGCTTTACCTTTACGAGTGCGAGCGTTATTTTTAGTGTTTTGACCACGGACAGGAAGTCCACGACGGTGACGGATACCACGGTATGAACCAATTTCCATCAAGCGTTTGATGTTCATGTTCACTTCACGACGAAGGTCACCTTCAACTTTAATTGCATCAACTTCACGACGGATAGCATCTTCTTGGTCTGATGTTAAATCTTTAACACGGATGTCTTCAGAAATACCAGCAGCTGCTAAGATTTTCTTAGAAGTTGCAAGACCGATACCATATACATAAGTAAGTGAAATTACTACACGTTTTTCATTTGGAATATCAACTCCAGCAATACGAGCCATTTTTTCTCCTTTCTATATTATCCTTGACGTTGTTTGTGTTTTGGATTTGATGGACAAATTACCATAACACGACCGTTACGACGAATAACTTTACAGTATTCGCAAATTGGTTTGACTGATGGTCTTACCTTCATTTTTTAATCCCTCCAATTATTTCGATTATTTAAAGCGGTATGTGATACGTCCACGTGTTAAATCGTAAGGACTCATTTCAACAGTAACACGGTCACCTACCAAAATACGAATGTAGTTTTTACGGATTTTTCCTGATACAGTTGCCAAGATTTGGTGTCCATTTTCTAATTCAACAGTAAACATAGCGTTAGGCATCGTCTCAACAACTTTACCTTCAATTTCAATCACATCTTCTTTTGCCACGCAAAAGTACCCCCTAAATTTCGATTTGATGTCCTCTGAGCACAGAGGTAACAATTATAAGCCAGACCAGCCTATTATATCACGACTCTTCTACTTGTGCAAGTAGAAACTCTTAAATTATTTTAATGATGAGATTGCTTTTTCAATGTCAGCAAATACATCATCGATGTCTTGGTTACCTTGGATATCGAAAACAATACCAGCTTTACGATAGTGTTCGATGATTGGTGCACCTTGAGCAATGTTAACATCAAGACGACGTTTTACAGTTTCAGGTTTGTCATCATCACGTTGGTAGAATTCATGTCCGCCACATGCATCACAAGTTCCTTCAACTTTTGTTGGATTGAATGCTTTGTGGTATGTTGCTCCACAAGAACGGCAAATAAAGCGGCCAGATAAGCGTTCAATCAAGCTGTCTGGATTAACATCAATGTTAATAACACCGTCTAATTTAAGATCCAAATTTTTAAGTGTTTCATCCAAAGCATGTGCTTGTTCGATAGTACGTGGGTAACCATCAAGCAAGAAACCTTTTTCAGCGATATCAGCTTGTGCCAAACGTTCTTTAACAATACCGTTAGTTACTTCGTCAGGTACAAGTTCACCTTTGTCGATGAATGATTTAGCAAGAACACCCATTTCAGTTTTGTTTGCCATTGCAGCACGGAACATATCTCCGGTAGAAATGTGAGCAACGCCGAATTCTTCAACGATTTTTGCTGCTTGAGTTCCTTTACCAGCCCCTGGTAAACCCATGATTAAAAGATTCATGATACTCTCCTTATTTTATTTTTAAATAAATTTAACACCGAAGTGCTAAACTTATTCAAAAACAAAATAGAAAGGTTGACTAGGTCAACCTATATTCTATTCTGCTGTGTTCATGAAACCAACATACTGTCTCTTCAAGAGATAACCTTCAAGTTGTTTCATTCCTTCAATACCTGTTGAAATCAAGATAAGAAGACTTGTTCCTCCAAGAGCAATACTGCTAGATAAGTTCATTGCTTGTTGTGCAATAATTGGTGTTAATGAAATAAACGCCAAGAAAATTGAACCTACAGTAGCTAATTTCTTCAACAATGAAGAAAGATATTCTTCTGTTTCGCGTCCAGGTCGAACACTAGGAATATATGACGCACCTTTTTGCAAGTTTTCTGCTGTTTTTTCAGGATTAACTTGAACAAAAGTATAGAAGAATGAAAATAAAATAATTAGTACTGCGTAAATTACCATTCCGATCGGTGTTTGGTAATTCAAATATGATTCTAGAGTTGTAAGCCAAGGAATATCATGCCCATTTGAAATCAACGGAATAATCGTACTTGGAATCGTTGTAATCGAGCTGGCAAAGATAACGGGAATGACGCCAGCCGGATTAATTTTTAAAGGAAGATAAGAACTTGTTGGTGCACCTTGAACAAGTTTTGTATATTGGATTGGAATTTTGTATTCTGCTTGTTGGACAAAGGTTGTAAAGAACACAATTGCCAATACTGCTACGATTAACAAAGCTACAAAGATGTATGAAGATAATAAATCACTTGAACGTACATTCACAAAGAAATCTTCATGAATTGTTGAAATAGCTTTTGGAATTGATGAAATGATACCCGCAAAGATAATCATTGAAACACCATTTCCGAAACCTTTGTCGGCGATTTGTTCACCAAGCCATGTCACAATCATACTACCTGTTGTGAGTAAGGCACCAATCAGGATATAAGTTTTCACATTTGGTGTAGAGACCAATGAGATACTTGATAAAGTATTAAATCCTGCTGTAATCCCAATCGATTGAATGAAGGCTAAGACAAGCGAAATGTAGCGAGTCGCTTGATTTAACTTACGACGTCCAACTTCACCTTGTTTACTCCACTCAACAAACTTAGGCAAAATATCCATTTGTAACAGTTGAACAATGATAGATGCTGTGATATACGGGCTAACACCCATTGAGAATACAGAGAAGTTACTCATAGCATTACCAGAGACAAGGTTCAACATGTTTAGAAAGGGAAGTTCACCTAATTGATCGAGACTCTTAGCGTTGATACCTGGCACAGTAATATGTGTTCCAACACGGAAAACAAAGATGATAAAAAGTGTAAAGAAAATTTTATTTCTAACATTTTTTACCTTAAGTGCATCTTTAAGTAATTTAAAGAACATACCGAGTCCTCCTTAATTAGATGACTTCGATTGAACCACCTTTTGCAGTGATAGCTGCTTCAGCAGATTTTGAGAATTTAGCTGCTTTAACAGTCAATTTTTTAGTCAATTCGCCGTTACCAAGGACTTTAACGCCTGATTTTTCAGCACGAATGATTCCAGCTTCTTTAAGAACAACTGGAGTTACTTCTGTACCATCTTCGAAAACGTTAAGTTGGTCAAGATTTACAAGAGCGTATTCTTTAGCGTTAACGTTCAAGAAACCACGTTTTGGAAGACGACGGAACAATGGAGTTTGTCCACCTTCAAAACCAAGACGTACTTTACCACCGCTACGAGCTTTTTGACCTTTTTGACCGCGTCCTGCAGTTTTACCGTTACCAGATGATGTACCACGACCTACACGGTTACGTACTTTACGAGAACCTTCAGCAGGTTTAAGTTCATGAAGTTTCATTATTAATTTCTCCTTTTTTGTAAAATGCTAGCGCCTCTATGAGGGGAAAGGACTCCCCATAGAAACTCGCCTATACTAATATCTAGTTTAAGTCGCAAGAGTACCCCTTGCGACTTAAACCTAAAATTTATTTAATGTTAATTATTTAACATCTTCAACAGTTACCAAGTGTGAAACTGAAGTAACCATTCCACGGATAGCTGGAGTGTCTTCTTTGACAACTGAGCTATGTAATTTACCAAGTCCAAGAGCAGCAACTGTTTTACGTTGTGCAGGAATGCGTCCGATTGGAGACTTAGTCAAAGTAATTTTAATTTGAGCCATTATTATCCCCTTTCTTATGCTAAATCAGAAACTGAAACACCGCGAAGAGCAGCAACGTCTTCTGCACGTTTAAGTTGTTTCAAACCTTCAACAGTTGCGCGAACAATGTTGATTGGAGTGTTTGAACCAAGTGATTTAGATGTAACATCTGCAACGCCGGCCAATTCGATGACGGCACGAACAGCACCACCAGCAGCGACCCCAGCACCTTCTACAGCAGGTTTCAACAATACTTTAGCTCCACCAAATTCTGAACGAACTTCGTGAGGAATTGTTGTACCAACCATAGGTACTTCGATCAAGTTTTTCTTAGCGTCTTCAACAGCTTTACGAATAGCTTCTGGTACTTCTTGAGCTTTACCAGTACCGAAACCAACACGACCATTACGGTCACCAACAACTACAAGAGCTGCAAAACGAAGACGACGTCCACCTTTAACAACTTTTGTAACACGGTTGATCGCAACAACGCGTTCTTCAAGTTCAACTGCATTATCTTTAAATGCCATTATTTAGTGTCCTCCCTATTAGAATTTCAATCCGTTTTCACGAGCTGAGTCAGCCAAAGCTTTAACACGTCCGTGATAGAGATATCCACCGCGGTCAAACACCACTTCAGAAATACCTTTAGCTACTGCGCGTTCAGCAACAAGTTTACCGACAACAACGGCTTGTTCTGTTTTAGTTCCTTTAGAAACTTCTTTATCAAGAGTTGATGCACTTGCGAGCGTTACACCCGCTACGTCATCAATAACTTGAGCGTAGATGCCTGTATTAGAACGGAAAACGTTCAAACGTGGGCGATCAGCAGTTCCAGAGAGTTTACCGCGAACGCGACGGTGGCGTTTTTGGCGGATTTTGTTTTTATCTGGTTTCGAAATCACAATTTTCACCTCTTAATTAATTGATTAATGTCAAAACGACATTGTTTTTATAAATGTTAGCATATGAGTTCTGCGAGAAAAAATCTCGCAAGACATCCCATAAACTATTATTTACCTGTTTTACCTTCTTTACGACGTACGTATTCACCAACGTAACGGATACCTTTACCTTTATAAGGTTCTGGAGCACGAAGGCTACGGATGTAAGCAGCTGTTTGACCAACAACTTCTTTGCTGATACCGCTAACAACAATTGAAGTTGCAGATGGTACTTCAAATGAAATTCCTTCTGGAGCTTCTACTTCGTCTTGGTGAGATTTACCTACAGAAAGTACAAGTTTTGAACCTTGAAGTTGTGCACGGTAACCAACCCCGCGCATTTCAAGTTCTTTTTTGAAACCTTCAGAAACACCAATTACCATGTTGTTCAAGTTAGCACGAGCTGTACCATGGATTGTTTTCATTTCTTTCGAGTCGTTTGGACGGTGAAGTGAAACTTCAGTTCCTTCAACTTTGATTTCAATGTTTTTGTTAAACTCACGAGTGAGTTCGCCTTTAGGTCCTTTAACAGTTACTACGTTGTTATTGTTAGTAACTTCTACACCAGCAGGCAAGTTGATAACTTTATTACCAATACGTGACATAGTTTTATTTTTCTCCTGTTAAATTGTCAGGCCGCATAAAGCGACGAGTTTTCACGGGGCGACTAATACACAAATTTGTGCTTAATAGTCCATTAGATGGTTAAGTAAGATTTCCTCTCCATAAATGGAGAGATGAAAAACTTCTTACCAAACGTAAGCAATAACTTCTCCACCAACGTTCTTTTGACGAGCTTCTTTGTCAGTCAAAAGGCCTTCTGATGTAGAGATGATTGCAATTCCAAGTCCGTTAAGAACTTTAGGAACATCTTCTCGTTTTGCGTAAACACGAAGACCTGGTTTTGAGATACGTTTCAAGTTAGTGATAACACGTTCACCGTTTTGTCCGTATTTAAGGAATACGCGGATGATACCTTGTTTGTCATCTTCGATAACTTCAACGTTTTTCACGAAACCTTCGCGTTTAAGGATTTCAGCAATACCTTTTTTGATGTTTGATGCAGGTACTTCAAGCACTTCGTGTTTTGCTTGGTTAGCATTACGAATGCGTGTCAAAAAGTCTGCAATTGGGTCAGTCATAACCATTTATATATTCTCCTCTTACTAGTAGTTTGAATTGATCACTTGCTAGTTAATGTCGCCCGAAGGCTTAATTAAATTCAAGTTTATCACTTGAACCCCATCATGAACTACGCCAAATAGAAAATTGAATAACCATTTACTAAATGGCTTGTCCAATCAGGTTTCTTATATCATCGACTCACCAAGAAGCTTTGGTAACGCCTGGGATTTGTCCTTTGTAAGCTAACTCACGGAAGCAAACACGGCAAAGTTTGAATTTGCGGTAAACTGAGTGTGGACGGCCACAACGTTCGCAACGAGTGTAAGCTTGCGTAGAGAATTTCGCAGGGCGATGATTCTTAGCAATCATAGATTTTTTAGCCAATTGATTTACCTCCTAAATTATTTTGCAAAAGGCATTCCAAGGCCTTTAAGCAATTCACGACCTTCTTCGTCAGTGTTAGCAGTAGTTACGATAACGATATCGAGACCACGTACTTTATCAACGTCATCAAAGTTGATTTCTGGGAAGATCAATTGTTCTTTCACACCAAGTGTGTAGTTACCACGTCCGTCAAATGATTTTGTTGGAACACCGTGGAAGTCACGAACACGTGGAAGTGAAACTGTTACCAATTTATCTAAGAATTCGTACATACGTTCACCACGAAGGGTAACTTTTGCACCGATCGCTACACCTTCACGAAGACGGAAGCCAGCGATTGATTTCTTAGCTTTAGTAATCAATGGTTTTTGACCTGAAATAAGTGCCAATTCAGCAGCAGCTTTTTCAAGATTTTTAGCGTTATTTACAGCATCACCAACACCCATGTTAAGAACGATTTTCTCAACTTTTGGGACAGCCATAACTGAAGAATAGTTGAATTTTTCAGTCAAAGCAGAGACAACTTCGTTAGTGTATTTTTCTTTTAAGCGATTTGCCATTATATACTTTCTCCTTTCCTTCGTGATTAATCAAGCACTTCGCCTGATTTTTTGTTGTAACGAACTTTTTTGCCGTCTACAACTTTGTAACCAACACGTCCTGCAACACCATTTTTGTCAAGAACTTGAACGTTAGACACATGGATTGGTGCTTCTTTTTCCACGATAGCACCTTGAGGGTTTACGTTGTTTGGTTTTTGATGTTTTTTAACAATAGCAACACCTTCAACAACAACTTTGTTGACTTTAGGAAGGGCTTTAAGAACTACAGCTTCAACGCCTTTGTCCTTACCAGCAATAACGCGAACTTTATCGCCTTTTTTTACAAACATTTGGTTTTTCTCCTATTATTTCTTACGCCCTAATGGGCACCCTGCAAATGCAGGGGACTTAGTTTGTGTTTTTTATTGATTAAAGTACTTCTGGTGCAAGTGATACGATCTTCATGAAGCCACCTTCACGCAATTCACGTGCAACAGGGCCGAAGATACGAGTTCCGCGAGGAGTTTTGTCATCACGGATGATTACTGCAGCGTTGTCATCAAATTTGATGTATGAACCGTCTGGACGGCGTGCACCAGATTTAGTACGAACAACAACAGCTTTTACGACATCACCTTTTTTAACAGCTCCACCAGGAGTAGCTTGTTTTACAGAAGCAACGATTACGTCACCGATGTTAGCGAATTTACGTCCTGAACCACCAAGAACTTTGATAGTCAAGATCTCACGAGCACCGCTATTATCAGCAACTTTCAAGCGAGTTTCTTGTTGAATCATTTCAAATTTCTCCTTTTAGTTTGATTAGATAATAACAGCTTCTTCCACTACTTCTACAAGACGGAAGCGTTTTGTAGCTGAAAGTGGACGAGTTTCCATGATACGAACGATATCGCCTTCTTTAGCAACGTTGTTTTCATCATGTGCTTTGTATTTTTTAGAATAGTTGATACGTTTACCATAGACTGGGTGGTTACGTTTAGTTTCAACTACAACAGTGATTGTTTTATCCATTTTGTCAGATACTACACGTCCAACAAGGGTTTTACGTTGATTACGTTCCATTATTAGAATTTCTCCTTTCCCAATCTATTATTTCTTTTCAGATTGCACTGTTTTTACGCGTGCAATTTGTTTTTTAACTTCGTTCAAACGAGCAGTTTGATCAAGTTGACCTGCTGCAGCTTGGAAACGAAGATCGAAAAGTTCTTTCTTAAGTTCGTTTTCTTTCTTAGCAAGTTCTTCTTGAGAAAGACCACGAAGCTCTTTAACAAAATCTTTAATTTCTTGAAGTTTCATGATTTCTCCTTATTCTGCTTCGCGTTTCACGAATTTAGTCTTAACTGGCAATTTGTGGCTAGCAAGACGAAGTGCTTCACGTGCAACTTCTTCAGATACACCAGCGATTTCAAACATCACTTTACCACGTTTAACTGGTGCTACCCAACCTTCAGGTGCCCCTTTACCAGAACCCATACGTACACCGATAGCTTTAGCAGTGTATGATTTGTGTGGGAAGATTTTAATCCAAACTTTACCACCACGTTTCATGTAACGAGTCATTGCGATACGGGCAGCTTCGATTTGACGGTTTGTGATCCAGTGACTAGTAGTAGCTTGAAGACCGTATTCACCGAATGCGACTTCTTTACCACCTTTAGCTTCACCGCGCATTTTTCCACGGAATTCGCGACGGTGTTTAACACGTTTAGGTACTAACATTTGTTATTTGCCTCCTTTAGTGTTTTTACGAGCTGGAAGAACTTCACCACGGTAGATCCAAACTTTAACACCAAGTTTACCGTAAGTAGTGTCAGCTTCTTCCCAAGCGTAGTCAATATCTGCACGAAGCGTGTGAAGTGGAACAGTTCCTTCTGAATAACCTTCAGCACGAGCGATATCAGCACCGTTCAAACGACCAGATACTTGAGTTTTAATACCTTTAGCACCTGCACGCATTGTACGTTGGATAGCTTGTTTTTGAGCACGACGGAAAGCAACACGTTGTTCAAGTTGACGTGCAATGTTTTCACCAACAAGGTGTGCGTCCAAATCAGGTTGTTTGATTTCAACGATGTTGATGTGAACTTGTTTTCCAGTCAATTTGTTAAGTTTAGCGCGAAGAGCGTCAACATTAGCTCCACCTTTACCGATAACCATACCTGGTTTAGCAGTGTGAAGTGAAACAATTACTTTATTTACAGCACGTTCGATTTCAATACGTGAAACTGAAGCGTCTGCCAATTCTGTTTGAATGAATTTGCGGATTGCAAGATCTTCATGAAGGTAATCCGCGTATTCTTTTTCAGCATACCATTTCGCATCCCAATCACGGATGATTCCGACACGCATACCAATAGGATGTACTTTTTGACCCACGATTTTACCTCCTTATTTTTCTGACACAACTACTGTGACGTGAGTTGTGCGTTTGTTGATTGGTGAAGCTGAACCTTTAGCACGTGGACGGAAACGTTTCATAGTTGGTCCTTCGTTTGCGAAAGTTTCAGATACTACCAAGTTAGCTTTTTCCAAACCAAAGTTGTTTTCTGCGTTAGCGATAGCAGAGTTAAGAACTTTTTCAACTACGCGAGCTGCTTTGTTTGGAGTGAATTTCAAGATTGCGATTGCGTCAGCAACATTCTTACCACGGATAAGATCAAGTACAAGACGTGTTTTACGAGGTGAAACACGGACTGTACGAGCCATTGCTTTAGCTGAAGTAATTTCTGCCATTGTGTCCTCCTCCTATTAACGACGTGTTTTCTTATCGTCAGCTGCGTGACCTTTGTAAGTACGAGTTGGTGCGAATTCACCAAGTTTGTGACCTACCATGTCTTCTTGGATGTAAACTGGTACGTGTTTACGTCCATCATAAACTGCGATTGTATAACCGATGAAACTTGGGAAAATCGTTGAACGACGTGACCAAGTTTTAATTACTTTTTTCTTTTCGTCGTTTGCTTGAGCTTCAACTTTTTTCATCAAATGCTCATCGACGAAAGGTCCTTTTTTAAGACTACGTCCCATTTTGTAGTTTTCTCCTTTAAATTATAGTACCACAGCGGCCTGTGTGCATAAATGCACACTACCGAGCTGGCGGATGATTAATAAGCTAAGCGACTAATAAATTATTTGTCGTTACGACGACGGATAATAAGTTTGTCTGAATGAGCTTTTTTGTTACGAGTTTTAAGACCAAGCGCAGGTTTACCCCAAGGAGTAGATGGCGCTTTACGTCCAACTGGTGCTTTACCTTCACCACCACCGTGTGGGTGATCATTAGGGTTCATTACAGAACCACGAACTGTAGGACGGACACCCATCCAACGGCTACGACCAGCTTTACCAAGGTTTACAAGTGATTGTTGTTCGTTACCAACTTTACCGATTGTAGCACGGCAAGTACCAAGAATCATACGAACTTCGCCTGATTGAAGACGAACAAGCACGTATTTACCTTCTTGACCAAGAACTTGTGCAGAAGCACCAGCAGCACGAATCAATTCAGCACCTTTACCTGGTTGAAGTTCGATATTGTGAATAACTGTACCAACAGGGATGTTAGCAAGCGGAAGAGCGTTACCAACTTTGATATCTGCATCTGGACCTGAAACGATACGTTGACCAACTTCAAGACCTTTAGGTGCAAGGATATAAGCTTTCACACCGTCAGTGTAATGTACAAGAGCGATGTTAGCTGTACGGTTTGGATCATACTCAATAGTTTTTACAACTGCTTCAACGCCATCTTTGTTACGTTTGAAGTCAATCAAACGGTAGTGACGTTTGTGACCGCCACCTTGGTGACGTACAGTGATGCGACCGTTGTTGTTACGACCAGCTTTGTTTTTAAGTGAAACAAGCAATGATTTCTCAGGAGTGCTTGTAGTGATTTCAGCAAAATCCAAAGAAGTCATATTACGACGACCATTTGTCGTTGGTTTATAAGCTTTAATACCCACGTTATTTCCTCCTTAGATTATTCAGCTTCAGCTGCAAACAACTCGATTGCTTTAGAATCAGCTGTAAGAGTGATGATAGCTTTTTTAGTTTTTGAAGTGAAACCAGTGTAACGACCAACACGTTTTGCTTTTGGTTTAACTGTTACAGTGTTCACGTTTGCAACTTTAACTCCATCAAAAGCAGCTTCAACAGCTTGTTTGATCAAAAGTTTGTGCGCACGAGAGTCAACTTCGAATGTATATTTACCTGCTTCGAGGTCGTACATTGATTTTTCAGTGATTACTGGTTTTTTGATTACGTCGTACAAATTCATTATGCAAGAACCTCCTCGATTGTAGAGATTGCTTCTTTAGTAACAAGAAGTTTGTCGCTGTTTACGATATCAAGAACACTTGCAGTTGTTGCAGTTGCAACTTTAACGTTTGGAAGGTTACGTGCAGAAAGAGCTGCAAATTCGTTTCCTTCTTCAAGGATTACAAGTACTTTTGAGTCAACGTTAAGAGCTGAAAGTACGTTTGCGAATTCAGCAGTTTTTGGAGCTGCAAATGAAAGGCTTTCTACAGCTACAAATTTATCTTCAGCAACTTTAGCTGAGTAAACTGATTTCAATGCAAGGCGACGAACTTTTTGTGGAAGTTTGTATCCGTACGAACGTGGAGTTGGTCCGAAGACTACACCACCACCACGCCATTGTGGTGAGCGGATAGAACCTTGACGAGCACGTCCAGTTCCTTTTTGACGCCATGGTTTACGACCACCACCAGATACTGCAGAGCGGTTTTTAACTGCGTGAGTACCTTGGCGAAGGCTAGCGCGTTGGCTGATAACGACATCAAATACTACTGATTCGTTTGGTTCGATACCGAAGATAGCATCGTTCAACTCAACTGAGCTAACTTCTTTACCAGTTTGGTCAAATAGTTTTACGTTTGCCATTTTAACTGTTTTCTCCTTTCTTATTATTTAGCAGCCTTAACTGCTGATTTGATAGTGATAAGAGATTTCTTAGCACCTGGTACGTTACCTTTGATAAGAATAACGTTTTTCTCTGGGATAACTTGGACAACTTCAAGGTTTTGGATTGTCACACGGTTACCACCCATACGTCCTGCCAAGTGTTTGTTTTTGAAAACACGGTTAGGCGCAACAGGTCCCATAGAACCTGGACGACGGTGATAACGAGAACCGTGAGCCATTGGTCCACGAGCTTGACCGTGGCGTTTGATAACACCTTGGAAACCTTTACCTTTAGATGTACCAGTTACATCAACAACATCTCCAGCTTCGAATGTATCAACTGTGATTTCTTGACCAACTTCTAAGCCTTCAATGTTTTTGAATTCACGAATGAAGCGCTTAGGAGCTGTGTTAGCTTTTGCTACATGGCCTTTGGCAGGTTTGTTGCTCAATACTTCACGTTTGTCGTCAAAACCAACTTGAACTGCTTCGTAACCATCTGTTTCAACAGTTTTCACTTGAAGCACAACGTTTGGAGTTGCTTCGATGACAGTAACAGGGATAAATTCACCAGATTCAGTGAAGATTTGAGTCATTCCCACTTTTTTCCCTAAGATTCCTTTTGTCATGAGAGAATATTTCCTTTACTTTATTTATTTAAAAAGTTTTTAATGAGCGTTTTTTGTGCTCAAAAAAGTTTTTAACGAGCGTTTTTTGTGCTCAATCATCAAATCCTTATTAGAGTTTGATTTCTACGTTAACACCACTTGGAAGATCCAATTTCATCAAAGCATCAACTGTTTTTTGAGTTGGGTTGATGATATCGATCAAGCGTTTGTGAGTACGCATTTCAAATTGTTCGCGAGAATCTTTGTATTTGTGAGTCGCACGAATAATTGTGTACAAACTACGTTCAGTTGGAAGTGGAACTGGTCCAGCTACTGAAGCACCTGTACGTGTTGCAGTTTCAACAATTTTTTCTGCCGCTGTGTCAAGTGTACGATGTTCGTATGCTTTCAAACGGATACGGATTTTTTTGTTTGCCATCTTTTTCTCCTTTTCGTCTATTTAAGATAATAGGCTAGCTCCTCAAGAAAACCAACACGTCTTTGCGTGGCAATGCAACCGAGCGTGTCGCAACCTCTTGTATCACAGCTAAAGTAACTGTATTAACAGCACCAGTATATAATATCAGATTTAACAGTGGTTTGCAAGGATTTTGCTCCCTTTTTTTCGATTTTTTAGAAGAAAATGTTTTCAGCTTTTTCTATTATTTTTTACAATGAAAAAACCAGACTTTCATCTGGTTAAAAATCCTGTTACTTAATAGTAGATTCTTGAAAAGAATTCATATATTTCTTATATAGAATATATAAGAAAATCCAACGGAAAATATTGTCCGCTACGGTCGCTAACCACACTCCAGTTAGACCTAAGTGCAGACTCACACCAAGCACGTAACCCGAAATAATTCGAATAACCCACATTCCAAATGTCGTTGCATAAAACGGGAGTTTTGCATTTCCTAACCCTTGCCAAGCTGCCGTAAATATCAAGGTTCCCGCTGTTGCCGGCCCACCAACTAACGAATAAAACAAAACAACAAGGCTAGCATCTAGAGCGGCTTGATTAGAGGTAAACAAGTGCGTTAAGTAACCTCCAGAAAAGTAAATTGTAGCTCCAACAAGAAGCATAAGAGCAACAGAAATTAGATAGGATTCCTTAATCAATTGCTTGATTTCTTGTATATTCTTCTGCCCGAGGCTATGCGCCACAAGGATTACTGTAGCCGTAGCCATCCCCATCCCTGGCATGTAATTAAATTGTGTTAAGGTTTCTCCAATAGCGTTACCAGCTACCACTTCCGTTCCAAACTTAACGATAATTGCCACAATAACCACATCACCTGCGCGCATCATTAAGCGCTCACCAGCAGCTGGCAAAGCAATTTTAATCAAATCACTATCCAGTGTCCACCGGATGTTTTTGATAATCTTTTTAATCGGTAACTGACTGGCTAGCAACAGCGTTCCAACCAAGCGTGCCAGAACTGTTGAACAAGCAACACCAACAATCCCCCAATGCAGAATAAATACCGCTACAGCTGACAAACCTGCATTTAAGACATTGGTCAGCAAACTGATATACATTGGTAGTTGTGGTTTTCCCAAAGCCCGTAAAAAAGCACTCAGGGTCGTCATCATCCCTAAACTAACAATCAAACCACCGACAATCGCAAGATAAAGACCGCCAGCTTGCGTAACAGCCGCGTCTGTCCCAAGCCAAGTTAGAATCGTTTTCCCTAAGCCAAGAGAAACGAGACCAAGAACTAAACTCAATCCAAAAGTAATCAATAAAGACTCAGATTGATAGTGAAGTGATTTTTGAGCGTTCTTTTCCCCAAGACTTTTGGCAACTAGACTTGAGACCACCGCACCAAGAGCAATAAAAATCGCTTGATAAATGGTAATAATATTATTAGCTACAGAGACCCCAGAGACAGCAATTAAACCAACTTGTGCAACAAGATAGTTATCTACTACCCCCATAAGCATCTGCAAAAGATTTTCCATCATGGCTGGAAAAGCCAATCGAATAATTTTCTTTGTTTGTTTCATAATTCTATCGTAACAAAAAGAAAAGCCGAGAACCAGCCTCAGCTCTTACTTTATAATTTTTAAAGTCCTAAATAATCTTCAACAGCTTTTTGCATATCACTTGTAGCAACAACTGTTTTGTGGCGAACCTCAGCTGTCTCAAGTCCGTTGACAGCTTTTGGAATAGCGACACCTGACAATTTTTCAAGTTCTTTTACCGCAGCAAAGTCATCTGCTGGTGCTTGTCTACTAACAGCTTCTACGGCAACACGTGGGAATTTATAAGGACTTGCTGTAGACGCAATAACAGTTGGCGTATGATCACCAGTTCGTTCAACATATTTTTGATAAACAGCTGACGCAACAGCTGTGTGTGGGTCTTCAACATAGTCACAAGCATCATAAACACGTTTGATTTCAGCTGATGTTTCAGCTTCCGTTGCAAAACCAGCTTCAAACATATCAAGAATAGCTTGATTAGCACCTGAAAGAGTGTACTCTCCTTCAGATACAAGTTTTTCCATCAAGTCTTTTGTTTTAGCAGCATCGTTGCCCAAAAGGTGGAAAATCAAACGTTCCAAGTTAGATGATACCAAGATATCCATTGATGGACTTGTTGTCACCTTAAACTCACGTTTTTTATCATATGTACCTGTTGTGAAGAAATCAGTTAAAACTTTATTTTCATTTGAAGCACAGATTAGTTTACCAACTGGAACACCAATTTGACTAGCGTAGTATGCTGCTAAGATATTACCAAAGTTACCTGTTGGTACTGTAAAGTTAACTTTTTCACCTGCTTTAATATGACCTGCTTTAACCAATTGTGCATAAGCGTAGACATAGTAAACAACTTGTGGCACCAAGCGACCAACGTTCATTGAGTTAGCTGATGAGAATTGTGTCTTGTGCGCAAGCAATTTTTCACGTAAAGCCACGTCATTAAACATACGTTTAACATCTGTTTGAGCATCATCAAAGTTACCAGTAATCGCTACAACATGCGTATTGTTACCAGTTTGCGTTGTCATTTGAAGTTCTTGAATTTTGCTGACGCCATCTTTTGGATAAAAGACAATAATTTCAGTTCCTGGAACATCTGCAAAACCAGCCATAGCAGCTTTACCAGTATCTCCTGATGTTGCTGTTAAAATCACAATTTTATTATCAACACCTTGTTTTTTAGCTGATGTTGTCAAAAGGTATGGCAAGATTGACAAAGCCATATCTTTAAAAGCGATTGTTGAACCATGGAAAAGCTCAAGGTTATATTGGTCTGCTAGTTTAACGACTGGAGCAATGGCAGGTGTGTCAAATTTTTCATCATAAGCTGAATTGATACAGTAATCTAATTCTTCTTCTGTAAAATCATCCAAAAACGCTGATAGAACCAGTTTAGCCACTTCTTGGTATGAAGCATCTTTTAAAGCATCAAAGTCCAAAGCCACTTCTGGAAGTGACGTTGGGGTGAAGAGTCCGCCGTCAGTTGCCAATCCTTGTAAAATAGCTTGGCTAGCAGTCACTTTGTTATTTTCGTCGCGAGTTGATTGGTAAATTAACGTCATCACAAATTCCTCATATTAATAGATAGTCTTGCACCCATTGTATCATAATTATCAGAAAAATTTATACAAATTTATGCAATTTATCAAAAAAAGAGTAAGGCAAAGCTATTTCCTACCAAGTAACAGCTTCATCCCTTACTCTACAAACGCTCAATAACTATTTGAAAACTTTGACAACATCAGTTTTTTCTAAGTTCCCTTGTTTTTATAATTTGATTATTTTCCCCAACGTGAATCAACACCAGCAATAGAAATCCAGAAGCTTGCTAAGACGTCATAGAACCATTCAGCCACCTTTTTCTCTCCCTTCTTCTCACGTTTTATATCACATGTATTATAACGCTACAAACTATTGATGTAAAGGGGGTTTTGCAGAATTTTTGATGTCATATTTCCTAATATAAAATGGTAGTTTTACACACAAAAAAAGCCAACCGAAGTTGACTTTTGATATTAACTATTAGATTCACCTTTGGCAGGTCTCTTAGCAGATTTATCAATTGCTTTTTGAATAGTTTTAACATAGAGGTCAGCACCTGTCGTATTAGCATCACTGTAGTGAACACCGTCAGTACCATTCCAAATTTCTGGATGACTCGTTGCTGTCTTGTACCAATCAGCAATAGTAATGTAATTGTACGTTTTCGGTAAACTCAATTCATAATCACGCGCCTGCTTAACTTTCGCTTCGTCGCTAGCGTTATAAGGCGTCACAATAATCAAGCGATAGCCGTCTGGCAAAGCATCAATAAATTGTTGAATGTCTTCTTGATAATGATCGAGTGAATTCACACCAATTGCAAGCACTGTTGTCTTAGAAAGTGTTCCGCTCGAAATCTCATTTTGGAAAATTTCAAACGCATTATCAAAACTACGACTTACCGCTGCATCTAATTGAGCATTAGGAAGCAAGCTTGAGAACGCAGCACTTGAACGTAGTGCAACAGAATCTCCAATAACAGTTACATCGCTTAAAGCTCCCGCATCACCAGCTGTCACAGTATGCGTACGGTTCAAATTCGTTTGAGCTTGTTGTAATGAATTAACCAAGAGTCCTGTTTCAAAATTTCCCATAGCTGGTGCTGTAGCAACAGTTATCAAAGTTATCAAAGCTAAAACTGCTGAACTACCATATAGCCATTTCTTGTAAGGAGATAAATCCAAAGAGATACCAAATGGTTTAACTGGCTTACCAGCAAGAAATGGTTCAATCATATAATAAGACAAGGTTGAAAATGCCAACGATAGAACAACCGTCAACACAACAGCCAGTCCATTTGACATCAACTGTGTAAAGATAATGTAAAACGGCCAGTGGAAAAGATAAACACCATAACTAACATCAGCTAAATAGTTGATAATAGCTGGTTCTTTTGCATTTGGCGTTTGGTCATTTAGGGCACGCGCCGCATAAATCATTACCGTAGCAAATAAACTTGCTAAAACAAATCCAAATAAATAAGTGATGCGTTGGTCAAATTTCAAAGTAAACATCAATAAAACTAAGAGAGCTGCGCTCACTAGCATTGTGACGATACTACGTTTTGTAGACCACAAGCGAACATTCTTTTTAAAACGAATAGTTGTTTCTCTGATACCAGTCATCGTCGCCGCCATAGCCCCTAAGAAGAATGGGAAACTATGCGTCAAAGATGAGAAGTAAATCGTTGAAACATTATCAACGAAGAAAGCTCGGACAAACATCGTTAGGAAACTTCCAGCAAAAAAGGCTGCCGAAATCGCAAAAATCAAACTACGGAATTTTGCCAAATTATCCTGATGTCTTCCCAATAACCAAACTATGAATCCCCAGATTAAATAGAAATGCATCTCAATTGCCAAACTCCACGTGTGAACAAAGAGATGTGGGATAAATTGCGTTTCGTAATTACCACCTGTGATAATTTCAAAGAAATTTGTTGTAAAACCAATCGCCGCAGCAACTTGACTACCAATACTTGCCACATAATCTCTGCGAACCAAGTAAGTAAATGGCATAACAATCAAAATCATCAAAATTAACGGTGGAACAATACGATAAAAACGTCTTTTATAAAAACCTAAAAGATCGATTTTCTTATTTCTCGAATACTCATCAATCAGCAAAGCTGTAATCAAATACCCTGAGAAAGTAAAGAAAATGTCAACACCGATAAAACCGCCTGGAAAGGCCGTTTTAAAGAAATGATAGAGCAGAACTAGGAAAAGCCCAGTTACCCTAACCATTGAAAACCATTTTATTCTCATTTTTGAAAAATCCCCTGTTTAAAGGTTCCTGTATATACCTTACCATTTTGTGCTGTTAGAGTACCTTCACCATCTGGTTGACCATTTTTAAATTCACCTTTATAAATCCAACCAGAATGTGAAGTAAAGACGCCCTGACCTTCAAATACACCATCATTAAAATTACCTTCGTAGCGATCACCATTTTCATAAGTCAACTTACCTTGACCATTCATACGGTGATTGACCACATAGCCTGTGTATGTGATTTTACCATTGTCATACGTTAAGGTTGTCTTTGATTTCACCGATAAAGTAAAGACCGACAAACCACAAATGATAAGAATTAAAACCGTCAGAAGCTCAAGGCGTCCTCTGGTTATTTTGATTTTTTTCATTTTTACTCAACTTCTCTTTAAGAATTTCTTAGTCGCGCTAGCCATTGCTCACAGCCACGCTTAACCAACTCATAAGTAGCATCAAAATCACCTGTAAACCATGGATCTGGTACACCACCATCTACAAAAAGAAAGATTTTTTCATCAAAGCGTCCTCGTGACATTTCTTTTAAATCTGCCACGTTATTCCTATCCATCCCAATGATGACATCAAAATCTCGAAAATCTTGATAAGAAATCTGTTGTGATGATTTTTGATAATCATAAGCAATATGATGCTTTTTAAAAATACCTCGTGTCCCGTGATGAATAGGATTGCCATGTTCCCAGTTAGAAGTCGCACGACTTTCAATTAATAGATTTTCACTAGAAACTAAATCCTTCATCACAAATTCAGCCATCGGACTACGACAGATATTTCCTAAGCAAACAAAACAAACTTTTTTCATGTTCTCTCCTATGTAGTCAGTAACTAATTGTTTAAAACTTCTCTTATCATTATAACAAAAAAAGAAGTCTTATCACATGCAAATTCCTTTATCTGCTGACTTTAAGAAAAAATTAAGGCAGGCTTCCTATAATATAGACAATCCTAAAACTTTTCTTTTTCACAATCTCCTGAGAAGGCTCCGCTTGCGGGGCCCTCTCGTTTTTTATAAAAAGTTCTTAGACAACTAAGAACCTTTAATTATTTATTCGCATTTAGCTCAACTTGTAGTAGCATGGCAAAAACAATCTCCAAAAATACCATCACTAAACTAAGACATGTCATGCTCGCCATGTGACCTAAGACAAGTGTAAGTATCGGAATCAAAATAGCAAAAACAAAATATGTTCTTGATTTATATAGCCATGAATAGGGTAAAAGATGCGCTCCAAAAACCATTGTATAAACCATAAGCATTTTTTCAGGTACCGCACTAAAGACCCACATAACAATCAATAAATAAATCAATTGGTTACAGGTAAATAAGAAACCTAGGTTCGTTAATGGATTTTCTTTGGAGAAGATATCAACATTCAGCCATTTCCCAACAAACCAAGAGAGTGGCAACAATGGACATGAACAATAAAAAAATCAAAAGATTTTGGACAGGTAGCGATACCTTCATCATAGTTACCAAAGTTATTGAAACCCAGATGATGGTGGACGTAACAATAAAAGGTTGCCCTTTTCTCTGACTAACAATCATATCTTTTCGTAAAACTTCTAATTCCATAATCTTGCTCCTATAAGCACTTTTTCTCAATTATACCACACTCCATAGCCATTTATAAAACAAAGAAAGAACCTTGGAAAACCAAGGTTCTTTCCGGAGATTATGAAAAAGAAAAGTTTTAGGATAGTTATAGTATATAAAGACTTGCTTAAACTTTCCTTAAGATAATATTTTATTTTTCAGCATAAGGATACCCCAGATGATCATATGCTTTAGCTGTAGCTACACGACCTGTACGTGTACGCATAATAAAGCCCTTTTGAATCAAATAAGGTTCATACATATCCTCAACCGTATCACGCTCTTCAGCAATATTAACAGATAGAGTTCCCAAACCAACTGGACCACCATTATAAACTTCAATCATAGTACGCAAGATTTTTTGGTCAATGTAATCAAGCCCTTCATGATCGACATCCAGCATTGTTAAAGCTTTATCTGTAATATCTTTTGTAATAATACCATCACCCATAATTTGAGCATAGTCACGAACCCGTTTTAACAAACGGTTGGCAATACGTGGTGTACCTCGGCTACGTCGCGCCAATTCTTGTGCAGCTTCATGCACGATTTCCATTTCAAAAATATCAGCTGTACGTTCAACAATTTCTGTCAAATCGTCAACCGCATAATATTCCATATGCCCCGTAATTCCAAAACGCGCACGCAATGGATTCGAAAGCATCCCTGCTCGAGTTGTTGCTCCAATTAGCGTAAAAGGTGGCAAATCCAAATGGACACTACGACTAGTCTCACCATTACCAATCATAATGTCAATATAGAAATCTTCCATCGCACTATAGAGCACTTCTTCTACCGCCATTGGCATACGGTGAATTTCATCGATAAACAAAACATCCCCAGGTTCCAAATCATTCAAAATAGCAACCAAATCACCAGCTTTTTCAATTGCTGGCCCAGATGTTTGTTTGAGATTCACCCCTAATTCGTTAGCAATCACAAATGCCATTGTCGTCTTACCAAGACCCGGAGGGCCAAACAATAGCACATGGTCAAGTGATTCATCACGTAATTTTGCTGCTTCAATAAAAATTTTCAGCTGATTTTTAACCTTATCCTGTCCAATATATTCTTTTAAATATTGAGGACGAAGCGTACGTTCCACAAATTCTTCGTCACCCATGATATCATTATCTAAAATTCTATTCATAGCCTTATTATACCAAAACAAGAGCTGTCAGTGAATTGTTTTGATAACAGTCTACAATCCCCACCAGGCTGTCAATAAAACCGTAAATCCCTTTAACATTTGCTCCTTCTCCCTTTTCTCTAATTTCTAATATTATTGTAAATGGTTCGAAGAAAAAACAACATGACAAAAATGTCATGTTGTTTTTATTATCTACACAAACTACTCCACAGCATCAATATCAAGTTGCCATTCTTCTTTAAGTTTATTTTCTAAATAAGTATCACCAACCAATCGTGCAAATAATGTTGCATTCGTAAATGACTGTTCTGCTAAAGCAAAGTCATGTTTAAGTTTCAAATAATACTTCCACTCCACCAAACTTAAAATCGGACGACGTTGAAAATCATGAATCTCTGTCATAATTTTTTCACTGATTGTAATAACTCGCTCAATATAATATTCTCGCTTAAATTGGAATGCTAAGTCAATATTATTTAACAATACATTATTTAAAATTAAATCAGTCTCAGGTGAAACATGCTTTTGATTTACCAACCTTTTCATCAAATCATCGTAAAAATCCAAACTATAAATTCCTTCAAACTTCTTAGCAGAAGAAAGACAAGCAAAGTAAAGATCAATCAAAATTAAATCATTAATGGTAAAAACTTTCTTTCGATTAACTTGACCAAAATAATCATTTAAAATACCCTCTCCAAAATTGACATCTTCACTAAAATGAACATCGAATTTTGATTGTAAACAATCAATGATTAACCGTTCTTCTTCTGGAATAACATCATAAAATACTTCAGCAATCTCATCAAAATAGTCATTTTTTCGATCAAGTCGTACCTGGTCTCCATATGTAGGTGTTCGAAGAAGTAAATACTTCAACTCTTTATACCGCTTAGGTAATTCTAAACTGTCACCATCAGTTAAAGTACCTAATTTCACTCCCAGACGATTGGCAATAAAGCTTGCTTTACTGAGATTGGGTATTGATTGGTTCAACTCAATTCTAGCTAATTGTCTTACCGATAATTCTGTTTCATCCCCACAGAATTCTTCACGTGAGATTTCCTTTTCCTCCCGCATCAAGCGGATCTTCTCCCCAAATTTTTCCACTTCAATCTCCTGTTTTATTAAAAAAATCTGCTTATTTCATATTTTAACATACCACTTTCATTTGATAAACTATTTTCATTAAAAATAACAAATTTTCTAATAAAAAATTTGATAAAAAATACCCAAGACTTTCGTCTCAGGCACTTTTTTTGATTAAATTAATCTCCTAAACCAATACGGTTAAAGATTTCATCAACACGTTTAGTGTAGTAAGATGGGTTAAACAATTCATCGATTTCGTCTTGAGTCAAACGTGAAGTGACTTCTTCATCAGCTTCAAGAAGTGGTTTGAAGTCAACTTGGTTATCCCAAGAGTAAGCTGTCTTAGGTTGAACAAGGTCGTAAGCTTGTTCACGTGTCATACCTTTTTCAATCAATTTAAGCATAACACGTTGGCTGAAAATAAGTCCAAAAGTAGAACCCATGTTGCGAATCATGTTTTCTGGGAAAACAGTCAAGTTTTTAACGATGTTTCCGAAACGGTTAAGCATGTAGTCGATAAGGATCGTTGTATCAGGTGAGATGATACGTTCAGCAGATGAGTGTGAGATGTCACGTTCATGCCAAAGTGACACGTTTTCGTAAGCTGTTACCATGTGACCGCGGATAACACGCGCAAGACCTGTCATATTTTCTGAACCGATTGGGTTACGTTTGTGAGGCATAGCCGAGCTACCTTTTTGGCCTTTAGCAAAGTATTCTTCAACTTCACGTTGTTCAGATTTTTGAAGACCACGGATTTCAGTTGCCATACGTTCGATTGATGTTGCGATGCTAGCAAGAACAGCGAAGTATTCTGCGTGAAGGTCACGTGGAAGTACTTGCGTTGAAATTTCTTGAGCACGGATACCAAGTTTTTCACACACATAAGCTTCAACAAATGGTGGAATGTTAGCGAAGTTACCAACAGCACCTGAAATTTTACCAGCTTCGACACCAGCAGCAGCATGTTCGAAACGTTCGATGTTACGTTTCATTTCGCTGTACCATGTTGCCAATTTCAAACCAAATGTAGTTGGTTCTGCGTGGACACCGTGAGTACGTCCCATCATGATAGTGAATTTATGTTCTTTAGCTTTGTTAGCAATGATTTCAAGGAAATTATGCAAATCTTTGCGGATGATTTCGTTAGCTTGTTTGTAAAGGTAACCGTAAGCTGTATCAACAACGTCAGTTGATGTCAAACCATAGTGAACCCATTTACGTTCTTGGCCAAGACTTTCAGAAACAGCACGTGTGAAGGCAACAACGTCATGACGTGTTTGTTGTTCGATTTCTAAGATACGGTCAACGTCAAAGCTTGCATTGGCACGGATTTTAGCGACATCTTCTTTAGGAATTTCGCCTAGTTCAGCCCATGCTTCGTCAGCCAAAATTTCAACTTCAAGCCAAGCTTTGTATTTATTTTCTTCACTCCAAATTGCCGCCATCTCAGGGCGTGAATAACGATCGATCATGTTTATGATGTTAAGGGCATTAAGTAAATTGATTAATACCCTATCTCCTTTCCTTTTTTAAGTTATATATCAAATAATAACTAACGTATTTAAGTAAAATCTTCTTTACCAATTTCAACAGATGGATAATGAGGTAAGCTTGTCAAATCTGAATCAAGTGGTAAATTATAAGTAGCAAGGAAATCCCTTAAAAGTCCATTCCTTCACCCATTTCCGCGATGGTATCGGGTTCATTACTAAACAAGGTAATGTGTCCCATCTTGCGGTTATGTTTCGCCTCTAGTTTACCATAAAGGTGGAGGTGAGCGCTAGGATTTTCCTTAACATAAGCTCGTGCTTTGTCCATATGTTGTCCAAGAACATTAAGCATAACGGCTGGTTGATGCAAGTGAATCTTAGGAAGTGGCAAACCAAGAATTCCTAAAATATGTGTATCAAATTGTGAAAAATCACAAGCTTCGATTGAATAATGTCCAGAGTTGTGTGGACGCGGTGCAATTTCGTTGACAATAATGTCATCTGATGTCGCGAACATCTCAACACAAAGTGTTCCAGACAATTCCAATTGTTCAGCAATTTGCATTGCCATAGCTTGTGCTTTTTTGGCAAGTTCATCAGAAATACGAGCAGGTACGATAGTTTTTGACAAGATATTGTTACGATGGATATTTTCTTGAACTGGGAAAACAGTCATATCCTTGCCATTTCCTGACACAATCACTGAAATTTCAAGGTCAAAATTCACAAATTCTTCTAGCACACATTCACAAGAGTTGCTTAATTTATTTGCAACTTCCAAATCATCGGCTGATTTAATGACGATTTGACCATGACCGTCGTAACCGCCAGTTGCTGTTTTCAAGACATAATTCTTAGACAAATCAATATCTTCAAGGTCAAGACTTGATGTCACAACTTTATAAGGCGCTACGGTAACACCAGCTTTTTGAGATAAAAAGTTTTTCTCAAAAATACGATTTTGCGAAATTCTAAGCAGATCAGTTCCTTGGGGTAATTGATTTGCTTTTACCACTGCATCCAAAGCATCCGCATCGACATTTTCAAACTCATAAGTAAGCACATCACAGCGCTCTGCCAATTCACGCATCGCGTCAACGTCATCGTAAGGTGCCACAATCATATCACTAACACGAGATGCAGGACAATCTTCCGTTGGATTAAGTGTAACCACCTTATGTCCCATATAGATAGCTGAGATAGCCATCATTTGACCTAGTTGACCACCACCGATAATACCAATTGTTTTAGTCGAGTTCATCAGTTGATACCTCCGCAGCTTTGCCTTGTTCGATGGCAAATTTTTCTAGTTTTTCTGCCAAAGCAGCATCTTCAATTGCTAAAATACGAAGAGCTGTAAGAGCAGCATTTTTAGCTCCTGACTCACCAATCGCCATTGTTGCCACAGGGACACCACCAGGCATTTGAACGATTGAATAAAGAGAATCAAGTCCGCTAAGGGCACGTGACTTCACAGGAACACCAATAACTGGAAGTGTTGTTTTTGCTGCAACCATACCAGGTAAATGCGCAGCACCACCAGCACCAGCAATAATCACCTTGATACCACGACCTCTTGCTTCTTCGGCATGTTTAAACATCAAATCTGGTGTACGGTGAGCTGAAACAACTTTCTTTTCATAAGCCACACCAAATTCATCAAGCACTTCTGCTGTTTTTTTCATGGTAGCCCAATCTGATTTGCTACCCATGATAACTGAAATTAATGGTTTCATTATTTTCCTTCCAATTGTTTTATATCTTCAACATCAAGAACAGGATAGCCAAGGGCTTTTAACTTTTGGGCAAAAAGACCACTACCTGCCACTTTTTTCCAGAAAAGTTTCCGTCGTAAATCTGATTAACACCACATGACGGGCTGCGTGATTGTAAAACTGCTAGGTCAATTTGTTTGCCAGAAATCTCATTGACACAACGCTCAATTCCTTTTTCAAACAAATCATCGTAACAATTTCCCATCTTATCGAGAACGTGTCCATCGACTAATTCAACAGGTTCTCGTGGCGTAGGCAGACCAGCTAAAACTTCTGGACAAATGGTTATCACTTCCTTATCAGCAACATAGTCCACAAGATCTCGATTGTAATTATGACCACCATTATACTTACATCTTTCTCCCATCAGACATGCACTGACTAGAACACATTTGGGTTTAACGTCCAATTGCTTTACTTCCAATATCGTTTCGATAGAATAAACCAGTTGTATCTTGCTTAGCAAGCTTAGCATAAATAACATCTTGAGCAGATTTTACGTCAGCCTCTGTTGTGACTAACATGTATACACGTCCGCCGTTTGAAAGCAATGCTTTATCATCAGCGAACTTAGCTCCTGCGTAATAAGTAATCACATCACCTGATGTTTTTTCTGGAAGACGAACACCTTTTTCGTAGGCAACTGGGTAACCTTCTGAGGCAACTACCACACCCAAAGTCACACCCTTGTCAGTCCAAGTGATTTCTGGCTCTTTACCATCTAAAATATCAGTAATATTTTGAGCGAAATCAGATGTCAAACGTGGCAAGATAACTTGAGTTTCAGGGTCACCAAAGCGTGAATTAAATTCGATAACTTTAGGACCATCATCTGTTAAAATAAGCCCTGCATAAAGAACACCAAGGTATGGACGTCCTTCAGCAATCATCCCATTAAGAACAGGTTTAACGATTGTTTCAACAGCTGTATCAACAACACTTTGTGGCAAATGTGGTACCGGTGCGTAAGCTCCCATACCACCAGTATTAGGACCTTTATCACCATCAAAAGCACGTTTGTGGTCTTGCGCAGTTGGCATGATATAGAAGTTATCGCCATTGACAAAAGCAAACAATGAGAATTCTTCGCCATCAAGAAATTCTTCAATAACCACACGTGCACCAGAATCACCAAATTTATTATCAAGCAACATTTCATGTGCAGCTTCAACGGCTTGTTCTACTGTTTCAGCAACTACCACACCTTTACCTAATGCCAAACCGTCAGCTTTAACAACAATCGGTGCGCCATGTTCTTCAATATAACTCTTTGCTTGCTCAAAATCTGAGAAAGTGCTGTAAGCCGCTGTTGGAATATGATATTTAGCCATGATTGATTTAGCAAAGTCTTTAGACCATTCAAGCTCTGCAGCTGCTTTACTTGGACCGAAGGCTTTCAAGCCTGCGGCATTAAAATCATCGACGATTCCTGCAGCCAAAGCATCATCAGGTCCGATAAATGCCCAAGCGATCTCATTTTCTTTTGCAAAATCAATAAGCTTAGAATGTTCGGAAATTCCGATATTTACTAAATCAAGTCCATCAAGTGTCATCCCATCATTTCCAGGTGCTACAAAAACCTGGCTCACTTGAGGAGATTCCAACAACTTCTTAGCAATAGCGTTCTCACGCCCGCCAGAGCCAACAACTAAAAGTTTCATAAGTAAAAATACCTCAATAGAAAACAATCACAGGAGCCTAGGCTCCAAAATCAACAAAGCACGTAAAAATAAAATATTTTCACGAATTATCTAGATATATTATAACATATTTGTTCGGAAATAGATGAAAATCCTGTGATAAGTTTAGAAAAAATAGCATAAAAATAAAAAAAGTCCCAATCTAGATAGATTGGGACTTGGTTGGATTATGAAAAAAAGTTTATTTAGGAGTTATTGTTAGTATAGTAAGCCTTACTTAAGTGAGACTTAAGCATAACTTTCAAAAAACTTAAAGTAAAAGCATCCTAGCCTTAGCCAAGATGCTTCATGAAATATTTATTAAAGGAAGTTTGCCTATTTATCTTAATGGCGGAAGTGACGAACACCTGTAAATACCATGGCAATACCGTATTTATCAGCCATGTCGATAGATTCTTGGTCACGAACTGAACCACCAGGTTGGATGATAGCTTTCACACCTGCGGCAGCAATTTCTTCAACGTTGTCCGCAAATGGGAAGAAAGCATCACTAGCAAGGACAGCACCGTCAAGACGGTCTTTGGCTTGATCAAGAGCGATACGAACAGAAGCTACACGGTTTGTTTGACCAGGACCAACACCAAGTGTCATGTGGTCATTTGTCACGATGATACCGTTAGATTTAACATATTTGATTGATTTCCAAGCAAGTTCAAGCGCAGCTTTTTCTTGGTCAGTTGGTTGACGTTTTGTGACAACTTTCCAATTTGCTGGATTTTCTTCGATAACATCTTGGTTTTGAACCAAAAGTCCACCAACAACACCAGTGTATTCTTTTTCAACTTGACTAGCTTCTTGAGCGTCAAATGGCAATTGAAGAATACGCATGTTTTTCTTCTTAGTTGTCAAGATTTCAAGAGCTTCATCAGAATAGCTTGGTGCAATGATGATTTCAAGGAAGATAGCATGCATTTTCTTAGCTGTTGCAGCGTCAACTTCACGGTTCAACACAACAATACCACCAAAGATTGATACTGGGTCTGATTCATAAGCGTAATCCCAAGCAGTTTCAATGTCGTCAGCCTGTCCAATACCACATGGGTTCATGTGTTTAAGCGCGACAACAGTTGGGCGATCTTTGAAATCACGGATAATACGAATCGCAGCGTCAGCGTCACGAATATTGTTAAATGACAATTCTTTACCATTCAATTGTTTAGCAGAAGCAATTGAGTAATCTGTTGGCAATGCTTTTTGGTAGAAATCCGCGTCTTGTTGTGGGTTTTCACCATAACGCATTGGTTGTTTCAAATCGTAAGTGATGGTAAGTTTTTCAGGTTTTGTTTCACCAACTTGTTTTGTAAAGTATTCCGCAATCAAAGCATCATAAGCTGCTGTGTGACGGAAGACTTTAGCTGCCAAACGTTGACGAGTTTCAAAGCTTGTTTCACCATTTGCTGATAATTCATCCAAAACAACAGCATAATCAGCTGGATCAACAACAACTGTAACGCTAGCATGGTTTTTAGCTGCAGAGCGAAGCATTGAAGGACCACCGATATCAATGTTTTCAACCGCATCAGCGTAAATCACATCTGGTTTCAAGATTGTTTCTTTAAATGGGTAAAGGTTAACCACAACAAGGTCAATCAATTCGATGTGATTATCTTTTGCTGCTTGAAGGTGACTGTCAAGGTCACGACGAGCCAAAAGACCACCGTGGATATTTGGGTGAAGTGTCTTCACACGACCATCCATCATTTCTGGGAAACCAGTCACATCATCAATCGCAATAGTGTCAACGCCTGCTTTATCAAGCGCAACTTTTGTTCCACCAGTTGAGATAATATCCCAACCAAGTTTTTTCAATTCTTGAGCAAATTCAACAATGCCCGCTTTGTCAGAAACACTAATTAGTGCACGTTTTGTCATTTTTTCTCCTTTAAAAAGATGTTACTGCTATTTTTAAATTTAAAGTCATCACAAAGCATAAGTTATGAGATTACTTTTTCTCAACTCCCAAGCTCTCTAAAACCTCAGGATAAAGCTTATACTCATTTTCATGAATGCGAGCTTCAAAACTTTCAATGGTATCACCTGCTAGACGAGACACACGAACTTGTTTAATCACTGTCCCTGTATCGACACCACTGTCAACCCAATGAATGGTAACGCCAGACTGGTCAACACCTGCTTCCCAAGCATCATCAATACCGTGAGCGCCTGGAAATTCAGGAAGATAAGCTGGATGAATATTGATAATACGACCTTCGTAAGCTTTTAACAAAGTCGTTCCAACAATTTTCATATAACCAGCCAAGCAAACCAAATCAATGTCATATTTTTCAAGCAAAGCTACAATTGCTTTTTCATAATCTACTTTACTATCAAACTCTTTAAGTTCAAAAGCATGAGCTGTCACACCGAGTTTTTCAGCACGTTCTAAGACATAAGCATCTCGGTGGTCTGAAAAGACAAACTCAACAGGAAATTGCTCAGCAATAACTTGAAAATTTGAACCGTTACCACTCGCAAATACTGCGATTTTTTTCATTATTTAATCACCACACTTGCATCTGTTTTTTTAACGATGCAACCAAGTTCGTAAACTGGTTCGTCAAGTAATTCTTTAACGCGTTCAACTTTGTCAGGGCTAACTGCCATCATCAAACCAATACCCATGTTGAAGATTTCAAACATTTCTTCGTGTTTGATGTTGCCATATTTTTCAAGAGCTTTGAAAATTGGAAGAACTGGAATTTTGTCTTCTTCGATTTCAGCAGCCAAGTCATCAGCGAACATACGTGGCACATTTTCGATGAATCCACCACCAGTGATGTGGGCAATACCATTAACCAATTCTTCTTTGATAAGCGGAAGCACTGCTTTAACATAAATACGAGTTGGTTCAAGAAGGACTTCTTTCAATTTTTTACCTTCAAGTTCTGGAAGAACTTCTTCACCTGAATAATCAGCAAAAACTCGACGAACAAGTGAGTAACCATTTGAGTGAATACCACTTGAAGCAAGTCCAAGAAGAACGTCGCCATCAGAAACTTTTGAACCATCAATGATCTGTGATTTTTCAGCAACACCTACTGCAAAACCAGCCAAATCATAATCATCTTCGCCGTACATACCAGGCATTTCAGCAGTTTCACCACCGATAAGAGCTGCACCAGATTGCACACAACCTTCAGCAACACCTGCAACGACTTGTTCAAGTTTTGCAGGTTCATTTTTACCAGTTGCGATGTAATCTAGGAAATAAAGTGGTTCTGCACCAGCAGCAATGATATCATTGACACACATTGCCACACAGTCTTGACCGATGGTATCGTGTTTGTCATATTTAATGGCAAGCATGAGTTTTGTTCCCACACCATCAGTTCCTGAAATCAAAACAGGTTCTTTCACACCAGTTTTTGTAAGGTCAAATATACCACCAAAACCACCAAGAGCGCCCATAACACCAGCACGTTCAGTACGTGCCACGTGTTTTTTGATACGTGCAACAACTTCATAACCTGCTTCAACATCAACACCAGACTGAGTGTAAGCATTTTTTGACATAATAATTTTCTCCTTTTTGGGAAATAGCAGAGCTATTTAAACATTTTTCCAGATAAGTTTATTTGACTTTTCCAAAGTATCGTTGACCATTTCTACATCATAACTAAATATGCCAAAAATGGACTAATATAGATGGCTAGATAAATCAATGTAATCCATGGCTGATAATCAATATAAAACTCCTTAAAAGTCAACGACCATGGGTGTTTAATAATTACCCACCCAACAACATCGACAATTATAGTTAATGTTCCCCAGAGTAGTGATGTTAGAACCACTTCATACAGCGTAACTACTGGTAAAGTAAACAAATACATATAAGCAGCAATAGGGAAAATTAAAATATTATATAGTGGATGCCAAGGCTTAGTTGCTTCGTAACCTTCTCCCATACCTGGACCATCAGCCATCGATGACATTTTAAGAACAACAATATTAAAGACCGTATGTCCTACACCAAAGATAAAAGTCACTACAATATAAGCCAACCAGTCCATAGCATGGACAAACCAAATTCTTGCATTACATTGTTCCTTCCTCTAACCAAAAGCTATTTATTCTCATTAACTTCGTGAATATAGAAACTTGTTTTTTCTTCCAAGCTCTTGAGGTATGCTTCTTCATAATCATAGAGTGGTGTTGGATACTTACCGTCAAAGTATGCCACACAAAGACCACCATTTGGAGCATCTGTATCAAGACCGATTGATTCAATCAAACCATCAATTGACAAGTAAGTTAGACTATCTGCACCGATAATTTCACAAACTTCATCTTTGGTATGATTAGCCGAAATCAATTCACGACGATTTTGAATGTCGATACCGTAGAAACATGGGTATTTCAACTCTGGACTACCAATAGCCACGTGAACTTCTGTCGCACCTGCTTCACGAAGAAGGCGAACAATGCGACGTGAAGTTGTTCCACGTACAATAGAATCATCTACCATGACCACGCGCTTACCTTTAACAACACCTGAAACAGCTGAAAGTTTCATACGAACACCTTGCTCACGCAATTCTTGTGTCGGTTGAATGAAGGTACGTTGTGTGTATTGGTTTTTCACCAAGCCCATTTCATTAGGAAGACCTGATTCTTCAGCAAATCCCATGGCTGCTGAAAGCGATGAATTTGGCACACCAACAACGATATCAGCTTCATGATGAAACTCTTGTGCCAAACGTTTCCCCATATTTTTACGAGCTGTGTGAACATTGACACCGTAAATGTTACTATCAGGGCGGGCAAAGTAAATGTATTCCATTGAACAAATGGCAAGTTGAGTGTCATTTGTGTAAGAGTCATAGTGAATACCACTGTCATCGATAATCACCATTTCACCAGGTTTTACATCACGAACCCACTTAGCACCAATCACTTCAAAAGCACATGTTTCACTTGAAACCACCCAAGCGCCATTTTCCATTTGACCAATTGACAATGGACGAAAACCATTTGGATCAAGCGCAGCAATTAACTTATCTTTTGTCATCAACAGATAAGCAAAGCCACCTTTGACAGTGTTAAGGGCTTCTTTAACTTTCCCAAGGAACTCTGGATTGTGACTACGACGAATCAAATGCATCAAAATTTCAGTATCTGATGAGGCATTGAAAATCGCACCTTCATCTTCAAGTTCTTTCTTCAATGATACGGCATTTGTCAAATTACCATTGTGGCAAAGACCAAATTGTTCATCGGTGAAGTTGTAAAGAAATGGTTGGATGTTATTAATAGAGGCTGAGCCAGCAGTCGCGTAACGAACGTGACCGATAGCTGCAGTCCCCGTCAATTTTTCCAAATCAGCAGGATTTTTAAACACATCTGAAAGGAGACCTGTATTGCGATGTTGAAGAAGTTTGCCGTTATCGTTAGTTACGATACCAGCACCTTCTTGACCGCGGTGTTGAAGACTGTGGAGTCCAAAATAAGTGACGTGAGCAGCTTGAGGATGTCCCCAAATCCCAAACACACCACACTCTTCATTAAGAGATTTAACTTCGTATGTCATTCTTTTTTATTACCTAAATTTACTCGTCAGAATTTTTCTCTGATAAGTTGACAAAAGGTACTCACGTACCCTGTCACTATCAATTCTATAAAATATATTTTTGTGGATATTAAGCTTTAGTGAAATACTCAACCGCGCTACGGAACAAGTGTTGGTCTTTATTTCCTGGAATATTTTGGAAAAGACCATCTTCGTAACGTTCTGAGTGTCCCATCTTACCGATGATTTGTCCGTTCTTGCTTGTGATACCTTCAATAGCATTCACAGATCCATTTGGATTGTATTTAGAATCCATGCTTGGTTTGCCATCGAAGTCAACGTATTGACTAAAGATTTGTCCGTTATCACGAAGTTCAGCAAACTCTTCATCAGTCACAACAAATTTACCTTCACCATGTGAAACTGGAATAGCGTAAACATCACCAACTTCAACACCAGCAAGCCAAGGTGAGTTTGTATTTGCAATACGTGTTTCAACCATTTTCGCCACGTGTTGGTTAGCATCGTTGTAGAAAAGAGTTGGACTTGTTTCAGTAGCATCTTCAAAGTTACCGTATGGAAGAAGACCTGATTTAACAAGGGCTTGGAATCCATTACAGATACCAATGATAAGACCACCTTTTTCGATGAAGCTATCAATAGCTGCGCGAACTTTTTGGTTAAGCAAGATGTTCACGATAAATTTAGCAGAACCATCTGGTTCATCAGCAGCTGAGAATCCTCCAGCAAAGAAGATAATGTTAGCTTTACTGATGTTGTCAACCATTGTGTCAACTGAAGCTTCGATTGCTGCTTCATTAAGTGTCACAAATGGGACCAAATTAACTTTTGCACCAAATTGTTCAAAGGCTTTAGCTGAATCGTACTCTGAGTTTGTACCAGGGAAAACTGGGATGTAAACAAGTGGTTCAGCAACTTTTTGACTTGCCTTAATCACAGCGTCTGAAGCGACAGCTGGAACATCTTCAAGCTTAGTACTTTGTTCAAATTCAGTTGGGTAAACTTCTTCAAGTGTGCCTTCAAAGGCTGAAAGAAGTTTGTCACCAGCAAGGTTGATATCGTTGACAGTAAGTGTAAAGTCAGCTGTTGTTTCACCAATTTTAACAGCGTCAGCAATTTCTTCATCTGAAGTAAAGACAAAGCCACCAAGTTGTGCTGTCAAGCTAGTTGCAAGTTCGGCCAATTCAACCTTAGCACCGATATGATTACCAAAGCTAGCAAGTGCCAAGCTTTCCATCACACCACCGTACTTAACAGCTGACGCTGCTGTAATGTGATGTGCTTTTTGAATGGCTTCAAATTTAGCAAAGTTACCTTTGATTAGGTCAAAATCAATATCTTGTGAAATAGCATGACCTGGAATATAGTAAACATTTTCGCCAGCTGCTTTAAATTCAGGTGAAAGAACTTTACGGCTATCGGCTGTTGTTACCCCAAAAGCAACCAATGTTGGTGGTACTGTCAATTCTTCAAAAGTACCAGACATTGAATCTTTACCACCAATTGATGGTAAACCAAGTTGAATTTGAGCTTCGATTGAACCAAGAAGAGCTGAGACAGGTTGACCAAAGCGTTCAGCTTTTTTATCCATACGTTGGAAGTATTCTTGATAAGAAAAACGTGCTTTAGACCAGTTAGCTCCAGTTGCCACCAAACGTGCTGTCGCTTCAATCACAGCATAAGCAGCACCGTGATATGGTGACCATTCAGCAATGTAAGGATTGAATCCTTGAGCCATAACTGAAGCAGTTGTTGTCACTCCATTTTGAACAGGAAGTTTTTGAACAGAACTTTCTGTTGGTGTGATTTGGTAACGACCACCAATTGGATGGTTAACTGTTGAGCGACCAACAGAGCTATCAAAAATCGTTTGTAAACCTTTTTGACTAGCATGGTTAAGGTCTGAAAGAACCTTAGTTGTATCAGCTCCGAGTGTTGCTGCTGAAGTTGTACGTTGTTCTGGCATGTCAACTTGACTATCAACGACATCAGCGTCAACAACCACGCGCACACCGTTAGTATCAAGGAAACGACGTTCAATATCGACAATGGTTTGACCATTCCAAGTCATGACAAGGTTTGGTTTTTCTGTAACTGTCGCAACAACAACAGCATCGATATTTTCTTTATGACATTCAGCTACGAAAGCATCAACATCTTTTGGACGAACCACAACAGCCATACGTTCTTGTGATTCTGAGATAGCAATTTCAGTTCCGTTAAGCCCTTGGTATTTAAGTGGCACTTTATCAAGGTCAATTTCAAGACCATCAGCCAACTCACCAATCGCAACACAGACACCACCAGCACCAAAGTCATTTGATTTTTTGATGAGGCGAGTCACATTGCCATTACGGAAAAGACGTTGAATTTTACGTTCTTCGATGGCATTACCTTTTTGTACTTCTGCACCAGCTGTTTCAACAGATTCAACCGTTTGAACTTTAGAAGAACCAGTTGCACCACCGACACCATCACGACCAGTTTTACCACCAAGAAGGATAACCACATCACCAGCTTCTGGTTTTTCACGAACAACATTACCTTTAGGAGCTGCACCGACAACAGCACCAAGTTCCATACGTTTAGCAACAAATCCTGGGTGGAAGTATTCTTTAACGTAAGTTGTTGCAAGACCGATTTGGTTACCATATGAAGAATAACCGTGAGCTGCTGTTTTAGAAATCACTTGTTGTGGCAATTTACCAAGACGAGTTTCTGCAATTGGTGTTGTGATATCACCAGCACCTGAGATACGCATAGCTTGGTAAACATAAGAACGTCCTGACAATGGGTCGCGAATAGCACCACCAATACATGTTGCAGCACCACCAAATGGTTCAATTTCTGTTGGGTGATTATGTGTTTCATTCTTGAACATAAGAAGCCAAGGTTCTTTAACACCATTCACATCTACTTCGATTTCAACAGAACATGCGTTGATTTCATCTGAGACTTCCATGTCGTCCAAACGTCCATTAGCACGTTCGTAACGACCAAAAATAGTCGCCATATCCATCAATGTTTGTGGTCTTTCAGAGCGACCTAATTCATCACGCATAGCAATGTATTTATCATAAGTTGCTTGCAATTGTTTTTGGAATTTAGACGCTGAGAAATCAATATGTTTGAGCTCAGTTTCAAAGGTTGTGTGACGGCAGTGGTCTGACCAGTAAGTGTCCAAAACTTTCAATTCAGTTTCAGTTGGCACACGACCAATTGATTTGAAATAATCTTGGATGAAAAGAAGGTCATCAACTTCCATCGCCAAACCTTGTTCAGCTTTGTAGTCAGCAAATTCAGCTGCTGTATAAGTTTTAAAGAAATCAAGATTTGGAATTGTTTTGTCAGATTCTGAAAATGCTTGTGGGGCAATTCCTGTTGTAATATCTTTAAAACGAGAATCAACAGGATTAAGCAAATAATTCTTAACCGCATCAAGTTCAGCTGCAGCGATATCTTTATTAACGAGATAAAGTTGAGCAGTATTAACAGTCACGTCACTATTGCTACCAAGCAAAAGCAAAGCTTCTTGTGAAGATGCTGCACGTTGGTCAAACTGACCAGGAAGTGATTCAATCGCAAAGAAAGCATAATTAGCAAGTTCAGCAACCAAATCATTTTCAGCCAAAATATTATCTGTTACTTGTTCAGAAAAGATATGTTTTTCCGCACGTTCAAAAAGTGCTTTGTCTAGCCCAAAAACATCATAAACTTGAATGATACGTAGATCAGTCAAACTTGTTAATTGAAGATTATGTTTAAGCTCTTTAACAAGCGCTTGAGCTTTAATATTGAAATTTGATTTTTTCTCAACGAAAATTCGTTTATCCATTTTTTACCCTTTTTAGAATTCTTCTTTTACCTACTAGCAAATGTTGCAGATTATTTAAGTCCTTTTAGTTTTTCAAGAACAACTTCATAAACATCTGTTAAGCTACCAAGATCACGACGGAAGACATCTTTGTCCATGTGGTGACCTTCAGCATCCCAAAGACGGCAGTTATCAGGTGAAAATTCATCAGCAAGAATGATTTTACCGTCTTTATCTTTACCAAATTCCAATTTGAAATCAATCAAAGTAAGTCCGATTTGTTTGAACCAATCTTTCAAAAGTTCATTAATACGACGTGTTTCAGCTTTGATGTAAGCAATATCTTCATCGCTTGCAATACCAAGGAATTTCACATGTTCATCATTAATGAATGGGTCATCCAATTCATCGTTTTTGTAATAAAACTCAACAATTGGTGTGTCCAATTTGATACCTTCTTTGACACCAAAACGTTTTGAGAATGAACCTGCTGTAACATTACGCAAAACAACTTCAAGAGGAACAATATCAACTTTTTTGTTCAATTGTTCGGTTTCTGACAATTGTTTAACAAAGTGAGTTGCCACACCTGCTTCATTCAATTTAGTAAAAATTAAAGATGAGATTTGATTATTAAGAACGCCTTTACCTTTAATAGTCTCTTTACGAGCACCATTAAGCATTGTTGCTTGGTCTTTGTAGACTGAAATAATCAAGTTCTCATCTTCTGAAGTTGTGTAAATATCTTTAGCTTTTCCCGTATAAATTAGTTGTCGTGACATATTTTTGTTCGCCTTTCGCTTTTATTCTACTAAATTTTAACACATGCTCTAACCAATTTCAATATTTAACAGACTTTTTAATAAAATAAAAATAAAAACGTCCGCTTTTAGCGAACATTTTTGCTTAATTTACTCTGTTATAGAGATATTCCATCATTTCTCCCATACATTTCATGTCTTCAACATCTTCATCAGGGATTTCCAAATGAAACTCGTCTTCTAAATTAATGATGAATTCCATCAAAGTAATTGAATCAACTCCCAAATCATCATGAAGACTTGTAGTTTGTGTAATCTTCATATCTGGTTTATCCATTTGCTCCTTAATGATGAAACTAATCCTTTTAAAAATAGCCTCTTTTGTCATTTCATCCTCCTTTTTCATTAGTCTTTTGGTGTGAATGCTTCAACCAATTGACCAACAACATTTGTATCTAACATCTTACGAGCTTGTCTAATAGTATAGTAAACAGCTTGCGCATCACTTGAACCATGGCATTTCACAACAGGTGCTTTAAGACCAAAAAGAACCGCACCACCTGCACTTGAATAATCCATAGTATCTTTTAGACTATACAAACTATCTTTTAGTAGAAGGGCTCCTAATTTTGCTTTCCATCCACCTGATTTAATAGAAGATTTCAAGCTTCCCATAATATTAAGAGCAGTTCCTTCCATCGTTTTAAGAACAGCGTTTCCTGTGAAACCATCTGATACCACAACATCAGCAACACCATTCATCAAATCACGCGCTTCAACATTTCCAACAAAGTTTAGACTATCATCTTCTGCCAGAAGAGCGTAAGTTTCTTTATGAAGTGGATCACCTTTAGTAGCTTCTGTCCCATTATTTAATAGACCAACTCGAGGTTTATCAATACCACGAACATTTTTAGCATAAAATGACCCTAAAATAGCATATTGGTGCATGTGTTTAGGGGTATTTTCAGCATTCGCACCAAGATCCAACATATCATAACCTTTACCATCAAGAGTTGGTAAAGTAGACATCAAACCTGGACGATCAATTCCTTTAATACGTCCAACAACAAAAAGTCCTGCTGCCAAGAGAGCACCTGTATTACCCGCAGAAATCACAGCATCTGCTGTTCCTTCCTTAACGGCTTGAGCACCAAGTACCATACTAGCTTTCTTTTTACGACGAATCGCTTTTGCTGGCTCATCGTCCGAATTAATTTTTTCATCTGTATGAATAATTGATACACGGTCTGTTGCTGTCAAATATTCCTTAATTTTTGCTTCATCTCCATAAAGTTGAATCTCAATATCTGAGAATTCAGCCAAAGCACGATTAACTCCTTCAACAATAGCTTTAGGAGCATTATCTCCGCCCATAGCATCAATAGCAATTTTCTTCATATGAATTTCCTCACAAAACATTATCGCCTTATTATAGCATGATTCGTGATTTTTTTCATTTTTTGAAAATCCTCGCATGCTTTCAGAAAAAAAGCCATCTGATAAACACTCTAAAATTGGTGCTCATCAAATGACCTTATTTCATAATATTTCCCCAAGTTCCTAAATCATCGATGAATTTCTTACTCTTCAATCGAAGACCAACATAATTGTCATAAATATCATCAATGAACAACCGTAATTTTCGTTTCATCTCTGGCTTAACAGAAATTGTCTTCAAATCATCAAATTGAATTGCTTGAAAACGATCCACCAGATAAAGAACATTTGGATCCAAATGACTGCGATGCTCATCCTTAGCATAATGTTCTGGACAAAGCAGCCCAGAATATTTATGTGAAAAATCAAAAGGAAGCCCTACACGATGACAAAAAGCACACTCATGAAAATTAAGACTAACACCAAAACGTTCTAAAATCTGAATTTCAAAAATATTAGTCAAAATCTCGTAATCAAGCCCCTCTTCCATCAACAAAAGAGTCTTCTTTAAAAAGGCAAATAACTGCGGATCTGCCACACCATCTGGTACAGCAGCATCAGCTAGGGACGTCACATAAGACGCATAAGATAGCTTAAATAAATCCGCATTAATCTCCTTGAAAGAATCAACTTCCTTATAATCTTCAATAAAAGATAAACCAGTCTCATTGATTTTTAAAATAAATTTAGCTACCGTTAACGGTTGAATAGCCGAATTAAAACGAGATTTACTAGCATGTTTCACAAAAAACATGTGTTTCCCATTGGTTTCAGTAAAAATCTTAACTAACTTATCATCCTCACGATAATTACGATTATAAAGGACAAGACCGTAAGTTTCCTTATTTTGCATGTTCTTCCATAAATTCTTTCAAACGATCCATGGCTGTTGTGATTGTTTCCATACTTGCCGCATATGACAAACGAAGATAGCCTTCACCATATTTACCAAACGCCACACCTGGAATGAAAGCAACTGCTTTTTCACGAGCAAAATCTTGACAGAATTTAAATGAATCTTGTTCATAGCCAGCTGGAATCTTAGCAAAAATGTAAAAGGCACCATCTGGATTAATAATCTTAAAACCAAGTGCTGACATCTTATCAATGATGTAATCACGACGTTTCATATACTCTGCTTTCATTGGAAGAGCATCATCTTTACCAACTGAAAGAGCTTCAATCGCAGCAAACTGTGCCATTGTTGCAGCAGCTGTAACCAAGTATTGGTGACTCTTAATCAACTGTGCTGTAAAATTAGCTGGTGCAAAAATCATACCAATTCGCCAACCAGTCATAGCGTGAGATTTAGAAAGACCATTAATTAAAATCGTTTGTTGTGGAAGATATTCTGCAATTGATACATGAGGTTCATCACTATAAGTCAATTCAGAATAAACTTCATCTGAAACTACAAAGACATCATATTTCTTAAGCACGTCTGCCAAAGCTTTAATTTGTTCACGTGAATAAGTGACACCAGTTGGATTTGTTGGGTAGTTAAGCAAAACAGCTTTTAGTTTATCACCTTGTTCTAAGATAGCTTTTTCAAGCATCTCTGGCGTTAAAACAAAATCATTAGCTGTTGTATCAATTTCAACGATTTCAGCCCCTACAAGATTAACAATAGGTTCATAACCAGGATAAGCTGGTGCTGGTAAAAGAACTGTATCACCAGGTTCCAAAATAGCCGTTAACGTTGCAGATAGAGCTTCCGTTGCCCCAATTGTAACCAAAATTTCATTATCAGGATTATAAGACAAATGATATTTAGATTTCAAAAAATCTGCAGCTGCTTGACGAAGAGCAGGTAAACCTGCCATCCCAGTATAGTGAGACTGATTGGCATCAATCGCAGCTTTTGCTGCCTCTTTAACATGATCAGGTGTTGTAAAATCAGGCTCTCCAAGAGTCAATTTCATAATGCCTGGCACGTCAGAAATAGATTGATCAAATTGACGAATCAACGACACTTCAATCTTATTTAAATTTTTATTAAAACGATCTGTTAAACTCATAGTTTCACCTCAAAAATCTAATTACATCTATTATACATAAAATTTGATAATTATACACCCTTTTTCAAGTTATCCACAACAATAACCGTACGATGTCTAAAAGCGACTTATCCACATGTTAATATCTAAAACTAAAAAAATCGCTGGAATAACACCAACGATTTCTTCTGACTTAAAGCCAAATCTTATTTATTAGCTGTTCCCATTTCAAACAATGGTGACAAAGGACGTTTTTCGTGAACACGAGTAATTGCTTCTGCAATCAATTCAGCGATTGAAATTTGTTCAATCTTGTCAATCAAGCGTTCTTCTGGAAGATAGATAGTATCCAAAACAACCAATTTTTCGATTGCTGATTTTTCGATGTTTTCAAGAGCAGGTCCAGAAAGAACTGGGTGAGTACATGATGCATAAACCGCAGTTGCACCAGCTTCTGCAAGAGCATCTGCTGCGTGACAAATAGTACCTGCTGTATCGATCATATCATCAATCAAGATACATTTTTTACCTTTAACATTACCAATGATGTTCATAACTTCACTGGTATTCATTTTTGTAACACTACGACGTTTATCAATGATAGCAATCGGTGTTTGGAGGAATTGTGCCAATTTACGCGCACGAGTCACACCACCGTGGTCAGGACTAACGACAACAACATCGTCTCCAACCAATCCGTGACGGTCAAAGTAATCAGCGATCAATGGTGCACCCATCAAATGATCAACTGGAATATCAAAGAAGCCTTGAATTTGTGCAGCGTGCAAGTCAACAGTCAAAAGACGATCAACTCCAGCTACTTCAAGCATATTTGCGACTAATTTAGAAGTAATCGGTTCGCGTGAACGAGCTTTACGGTCTTGACGTGCATAACCGTAGTAAGGAATAACCACACTAATTTTTTCAGCACTAGCGCGTTTAAGAGCATCAACCATAATCAAGATTTCCATCAAGTTATCGTTAACTGGTGAGCTAGTTGACTGTAAAATAAAGACATGGTCGCCGCGAATTGATTCTTCAATGTTGACTTGGATTTCACCATCAGAAAATTGACGAACAGTTGATTTTCCGAGTTGAATTCCCATAGCCGAAGCTACTTTTTCTGCTAATTCTTTGTTTGACGATAAGGCAAACAATTTTAAATCAGAATAAGACATGATTTCCTCCAAAGTTTTTATCCTTTACCATTTTAACGTTTTTTTAGCATTTTTTCAATGACAAATGCGTTAAATCCGCTAAATACAGGCAAAATAGAGGGACACAAAAAAAGAGAAGGACATAATCCTTCTCACAGTTTTATTATTGGTAGATATAGTAGACAGTTCCGCCACCCCAAGTTGATGAAGTTGGGTTGAACCATCCACGGTAGTTACCGATTGATGAGTTACCAGCGTAGTTAGCTTCCATAACTTGGATGTTAGTTGAGCTTTGAACAGCTGTTACATATGCAACGTGTCCATAACCACCACCATCGTATGGCCATACAGCTACTGCACCAGCTTGTGGTGTAGTACCTACAGAGTGACCAGCAGCTTGTGCGCTAGCAATCCATTGGTTAGCATTACCCCAATAGTTACCAACCCATGAAGCAAGTGATTTAACACCCCAAGTACATTGACCTACTGGATAAGTGTTACCTGCTGTGTTAGTAGTTGGTGTTACTGAAGATGGTTTAGCAGCTGATGATGAAGTTGAAGCAGCTGGTTTAGCAGCAGTTTGTGCTGGTGCACTTTGAGCTGAAGTTGAAGCTTGTTGTGCTGGTGCACTTTGAGCTGAAGTTGAAGCTTGTTGTGCTGGTGCTGCAGTAGATGAATCTTGAGCTGAAGTATCTGTAGTTGTATCAGTTGTTGCTGTACCATTTTGAACAGCAGCTTGTGCTTGTGCTACAGATTCAGCTTGTTCTTGTGCTTCGGCAGCAGCTTGTGCTTCGGCAGCAGCTTGTGCTGCAGCAGCTTCAGCAGCGGCTTGTTCAGCAGCTTCTTTTTGAGCTACAAGGTTAGCACGTTCATCTTCAGCAGTTGCCAATTGAGCAGAAAGATCCAATTGAGCAGCTTGCAATTCAGCTTGTTGTGTTGCCAAAGCAGCTTGGTTTTGTTCGATAGTTGCTTTGTTAGCAGCTACTGTATTGATAGCTTCTTGGTTTTCAGCTTGTTTTTGTTCAATTGCAGCTTTATCAGCTTCTTGTTCATCAAGCATTTTTTTGTTTGCAGCAACTACTTCACGAATTGCTTGAACACGGTTGATAGCATCAGAAACTGATTTAGAGTTCAAGATTGTGTTGATGTAGCTTGTAGCTGAAGCATTTTTTTGCGCATTACGAGCTTGGTTTTTCAAAGTTTCGTTACGAGCAACAATTTTACTTGAAAGAGCTTGAATTTCTTCACTCAATTTTTGAGATTCAGCTTCAAGTTGAGCATTTTGTGCTTCCAAATCAGCTTGTTGTGATTGAAGAGAAGACACTTGACTTTGAATAGCATCAACTTTACTTTGAGCTGCAGCTTGTTCAGAAGTTAGGTTGCTGATGACAGCATCCTGCGCAGCAATTTGTGTATCATAATCGTCCGCATTTACAGTTATGGCCGCTGTCCCCAGTGTTACACCACTGACAAGAACAGCTGATAAAATTCTTTTTTTCATATTAATTAAACTACTCCTTTTTGATAAGACTCTATTATTTTACCAAAAAATCACGCAATTAATATTACGTGATTGTTACATTTATGTTTTGTTATGGTAATCTAAGCGTTAAAATATACTTTTTTAAACAATTTCTGGAATATCAAATACAACAAAATGTTAAAAATAAGTGTAGGCGCAAAACTATATGCTATAAAATTAGCCATTGATAACGTTGTCATTCCTAATAAAACAGCTGCTGATTCTCCAACAATTTCAAACAAAAACAAAACAATAATATAGAAGGTTAATGTTTGAAAATTACTTGTAAAAATACTCTTAGTAATCTTATTAGTAAAAATTACTAAAACTGGTAGTAAGAAAACAACCAAACCAATTCGATTCAAATAATAGATATCATAAAGAGCACCTAATATTAATGCACTAAATAATACAAAGCGTTTATTTCTATCATGATAAAAATTAATAATTGCCAGCAAAAGTAGATGACTACTAATTGTCACATGATATGAGAAGATAGAACTCATCAAATAAGAAAGCTGACCATCAATTAACATCAAGAGAAAAAGCAGAAAAAGTAAAAAGTATTTGTTCTTAAAAAAAGCCACTTTAATCACCAACTATTGTTACATATGAAATATCAGAAAAATCAGCTGCAGGTGCTACATAAACAACACGTTCTAAATTCTCTGAACTATTCTTCACACTTGAAACAGAACCAACAGCTATATTTGCAACAGTATCACCATCAAGTCCACTTGTCACAACACTATCGTTTTCATTAATATCAATAGAAGAATTAAGATTTGAAACAATAAAACATTTCTTATCAAAATCGTAAGATTCCAAAATTCCAAAAACATCACCTGAAGAAGTTGAAATTTTAACAGGAATACTAAAATCAGAACCACTTGCTAAAAGTGCAATACTTGAAGTAGTTGAAGAAACGTCAGTGACAACACCAATAAGTCCTTCATTTGACAAAGCAAGCATCTTTTTCGCAACATTATTATTTTTTCCTAGCTTAACGGTTAAAGAATCATACCAAGAAACTGGACTTCTAACAATAACCTTTCCTATAGCAGAAAACTGAGTATTAATAGATGATGATGCATTAATAGCACTATTTAATTGATCATTCTCAGATTTTAAAGAATCAATCACTTCACTTTGATTTTCAAGCTCTGCAACTTTTTTCTTCAATTTTTTATTTTCAGAATAAGTATCAAAAAGATCGTGGATATCCTCATTAAGAGAATCTAAAGACCTAAAAGGAGCAGAAACAACAGAGTCCACTCTGGCAACAACACTCCGAATTGGAGAAGTAACACTAGAAACAATTCCTTCATTCTTAAATAGAAATGCCAAAGAAAGACAGAGAACCAATAAAATTAACACAGCGAAGAAAACGAGACGAGAGATTCTTAATTTTTTCAAAATTGTGCACCAACTAACTTAGAATATAAAAATAAACGAGATATCAAAAGATAATCTCGTTTGTAAAATAGCACGGAGAATAAGGGATTCGAACCCTTGCGCCGGTTACCCGACCTAACGATTTAGCAAACCGTCCTCTTCAGCCTCTTGAGTAATTCTCCATTCCATGTATGGGCACAAGTGGACTCGAACCACCGACCTCACGCTTATCAGGCGTGCGCTCTAACCACCT
>OGJK01000291.1_pt1 | contig 55609 bp, 59 predicted proteins | sample 1571961 | NCBI WGS metagenome assembly OGJK01 (sample SAMEA2582120, study PRJEB24529) | metagenome | biome: Human gut stool | place: China | collected 2011 | reverse complement strand
ACGGCTACGATGCAGAGAATGAGTTCGATGAGGATAAGGAAAAGGCAGTCACTATTGGTGTGTATCGTCTGACCATGAAGAGCAACAGCGATAACTTCCGTCAGAGTTCTATCCAGGGTGTCATGAAGCGTGTGAAGGCAAAGGGCGCAACAGTCATTATCTATGAGCCGACTCTGAAGGACGGAGAGACATTCTTTGGCTCTGTGGTGGTCAACAATCTGGCAAAGTTCAAGGAAATGAGCCACGCCATCATTGCGAACCGCTATGACAAGTGCTTGGATGATGTGAAAGAAAAAGTATACACAAGAGATATTTTCCAGAGAGATTGATAAGGCAGGAGAAAACATGATTATTACACAAACACCATTCCGTATGTCTTTTTTTGGCGGCGGAACAGATATGGAAAATTTTTTTAAAGAACATGGTGGTGCGGTTTTGTCTACTACGTTTGACAAGTACTGCTATGTGAATGTGCGTCATTTGCCGCGCTTCTTTGACTATTCTACTGAGCTGTCGTATTCAAAGACAGAGCGCGTGACGGATATTAACGATATCCAGCATCCGGCAATCCGAAACGCAATGAAAATGCTAGATATGCATGAAATTCGCCTTACTTATGAGGCCGATCTTCCTGCACGTTCTGGTCTTGGCACGTCAAGCTCGTTTGCAGTTGGTATGTTAAATGCCTTTTATGCTCTTAAAGGAAAGTATGCTGATAAAAAGAAATTAGCAGATGAGGCAATTTATCTGGAGCGGAATCTCTGCCAAGAAGCTGGTGGCTGGCAGGATCAGATTGCCGCATCTTTTGGAGGCTTTAACCGTATTAATTTCAATGCTGATGGTTATGAGGTTCTTCCGGTAATCATCTCGCCAGAAAGAAAAAAGCAGCTTAATCAGAATTTGATGATGTTCTTTACGGGCTTTACCCGTTTCTCTTCTGATGTGCAAAAGGCAAATGCAGCAGGAAAGACGGATAAAACAGAACAGTTGAAAGAGATGCTTTCTTTGGTTGGTGATGCAGAGCGGGTTCTGACGGATAAAGAAAGAGATTTGGATGATTTTGGACGGCTGCTTGACCATACTTGGAAGTTGAAGAGGCAGACCGGTTCGGCCGTGTCAACAAATAGCATTGATGAACTTTATGCAAAGGGAATGGCTGCTGGTGCCCTAGGTGGAAAATTGCTTGGTGCTGGTGGCGGTGGCTTCCTCGTGTTTTATGTGCAGCCGGAACGTCAGGATGCTGTACGTTGGGCAATGAGAGATTTGCTGTACATTCCGTTCAAATTTGAAGATGGTGGCACAAGAGTAATCCACTATACACCGGAAGATTATACACCGAAGGATTAACGATATGAAAGTAGTGATTATGGCAGGCGGAAAAGGAACTCGTATCTCTTCAGTGGTGAGTGACATTCCAAAGCCGATGATAAAAATTGAAGGCATTCCTGTTTTGGAACGAGAGATTGAATGTCTGAAAGAGCAGGGCTTCGATGACATTCTTATTACAGTGAGCCACCTTGGAAATATTATCATGGATTACTTTGGTGATGGTTCTGGAAACTCACCAGTGACAGGGCAGCCGTTTGGTGTACATATTGAATATTATTTTGAACGTGAACCGCTGGGTAATGCTGGTGCGCTGTTCAAGATTAAAGACAAATTAACAGAAGATTTTCTGCTTTTGAATGCTGATGCTATGTTTGATGTGGACTTTAACAGATTTGTTGAGTATCACAAGCAACATGGTGGACTGGTTACACTTTTTACTCATCCTAATAGCCATCCGTATGATAGCGGGCTGATTATTGCAGATAAGAACGGTGCAGTAGAAAGGTGGCTTGCAAAAGAAGATGAAAGGCCACTGTACTATCGAAACCGTGTGAATGCAGGACTTCACGTTATTAACCCGGAGATATTAGCACTTTCCGGGATTGATGCTGAAGTTGTTGGGAAAAATGGCGGTGATGGAAAACCAGTAAAAGTAGACTTAGATCGTCAATTGTTGAAGCCGCTTGCTGGAACAGGAAAGATATTCTGCTACGACAGCCCAGAATATGTTAAAGATATGGGTACGCCGGATAGATACTATTCTGTGTGTGCCGATTATCGTGAGGGTCGCGTTACAGGAAAAAATCTGAAAAATAAACAGAAAGCGATATTCCTTGACAGAGATGGAACCATCAATAAATATGTGGGATTCCTTCGGAACATTGATGAATTTGAACTGCTAGACGGTGCTGCAGAAGCAATTCGTAAAATCAATGAGTCAGGGTATCTTGCAATTGTTGTAACGAATCAGCCTGTAATTGCTCGGGGCGAGGTATCTTTTGATGAGTTAGAAGAAATTCACAATAAGATGGAAACGCTCCTTGGCAAAGAAGGAGCTTATCTGGATGCAATTTATTATTGTCCTCACCACCCACATAAAGGGTATGATGGCGAACGTCCAGAACTGAAGATTGACTGTGATTGCCGAAAACCGAAACCAGGTATGTTACTGAAGGCTGCGAGCGACTTTAACATTGATCTGTCCCAGTCTTGGATGGTTGGTGATGGAGAAAATGACATTAAAGCTGGTATCAATGCAGGTTGTAAAACTGCGCTGATTGGAAATGGTAAAGAAAACCTCGATCAGATGATGACTGTGAATTCTCTCTTGGAGTTTGCAAAGAAGTGCTTATAAAGAAAAGCTACGGAGAATGAAAATGAACGAGTTAAAAGAGAATATAAAAAAGCATATTGATCTTCTTTGCGAGCGTTATCCGGCATTGAAAATCGTAGAATCTGATATTGCTATGGCATATCAGGTACTAGAATGTTCTTATAAAAATGGCGGAAAGCTGCTGGTCGCAGGGAATGGAGGTTCTGCTGCGGATGCAGAACATATCGTTGGAGAATTGATGAAGGGGTTCAGACTTCCAAGAAAGCCGAAAGCAGCTTTTGCAGAGAAGCTGCTTCAAGAAAATGCAGAATTAGGAACGATTTTGGCTGAAAACTTGCAAGGCGCGCTTCCGGCGATTGCTTTAGATGGACATCCGGCTTTGTCAACAGCATACATGAATGATTGTGAGCCACTTCTCTGTTTTGCGCAACAGGTGAATGGTTATGGCAAGGCAGGAGATGTATTCTTGGGCATTTCAACAAGTGGAAACAGCAAAAATATTTTGTATGCGGCAATAACTGCTCACGCAAAAGGCATGAAAGTAATTGGTCTGACAGGAGCAAAAAGTAGTAAATTGGAACAGATGAGCGATGTATGCATTAAAGTGCCACAAACTGAGACATACATGATTCAGGAGCTTCATCTTCCGGTCTATCATTGTCTGTGCTTGATGCTGGAAGATGAATTTTTCCTAGAGGTTTAATGATGGCAGAGGGAAAGTGTAGTCGAAATGAAAAATACTAAAATATGCTTTGCTGCTTCATCGGGCGGACATTTTGAGCAAATATCAATGTTGCGACCGTTGATGAGCAAATATGAATCTTTTGTTGTGACGGAACACACTGAGTATAGAGCAACTATAAAAAATGAAAAGATGTACTATGTGCATCAAGTGAACCGTAAAGAAGTGTCCTTCCCGTTTTGGATGGTTGTGAATGCGGTGAAAAGTATAATTATCTTTTTGCAGGAAAAACCAGATATTGTTATCACAACTGGTGTGTTGGCGATGATTCCATTATGCTTGATAGCAAAATTGTTTGGAAAGAAATTGATTTACATAGAATCTTTCGCAAAGGTATCGTCTCCGACAGAAACAGGAAGATTTTTATATAAATTTGCGGATAGATTTTATGTTCAATGGAAACCAATGCTTCAGTTTTATCCAAAAGCGATTTATTTAGGGGGCATTTACTAGAGTGGAGGAACGCATGATTTTTATAACTTTGGGATCTCAGAAGTTCCAATTCAATAGACTTCTAAAAGCTGTGGATGAGTTGGTCGCAGCAGGAAAAATCAAGGATGAAGTGTTTGCTCAAATAGGATATAGCGACTATAAGCCAACGAATTATAAATATGAACAATTTCTCGATAGGGAAAAATTCTCACAGATTATGGATAAGGCGGAAATTGTTATTACTCATGGGGGAACAGGAGCTATTATTGGAGCGGTCAAAAAGGGAAAGAAAGTGATAGCAGTTCCGCGCCTTGCTAGATACGGGGAACACGTTGATGATCATCAACTGCAGCTTGTAGGACAATTCAAGGAATTGAATTTGATTTGTGAATGTCAAGATTGTGCAAAGCTGGAAGAAGCGATGCGAACAGTAAAAAGCACGACCTACAATCAATACCAAAGTAACACTCAAGTGATAATTGATGACATTACAAAATTTATAGAGGATGACAAGGGATGAAAAAAGTTATCGTTATCAATCCAAGAGGGATTAAGGGCGATGAAGAATATCTGAACGGAATGGTTTCGGCATTATATAAAAGAGACGATATAGATGTATCACTATATACAAACTTTTATTATGAGATTTCAGATAAAGAAATTCCGTATAAGTGCCATCGCTATTTTTTCAAGAATAGCGAAAAAATGGTGCCATCTGCAAAACGCAATGCCGTGCGCGCAACGGAATATATATGCCAATACTTAAAACTTGTAAATATCATAAAAAGAGAAAAACCGGATGTTGTTCATATCCATTGGAGCGTTATAAGCAAAGTTGATCCAATCTTTTTTAGAAAGATAAAGAAATATTGTGGCAAGCTGGTATATACAGCGCATAATGTCCTGCCACATATCAACAGTGAAAAATATATTGATTCCTATGGAAAAATTTACAACTGCGCTGATGTGATTATCGTACATGGACAAAGCATCTATGAAGAGTTCTCGAAACTTTACCCTCAATATAAGGAAAAAGTGTATATTTCGAGGCATGGAAAAAAGAACACGCTGAAAGAAAAAATTGATTATAACGATGCGGAAATTCAGAAGTGTGAGCAATTTATCAATAAATATGGCCGAATGATTCTGAGCTTTGGAATGATCTATTATGATAAAGGTATGGATCGGATCATAAGGGCGTGGAAGGAGATTGCAGATCACAAGAATTGCTGCATGGTGATTGCAGGAAAAACACAGCCGAGTTATCCTGAACTTGACGAATTAGGTGAATATGTAAAAAGCCAAGAGGATATTATTTTTCTTGACCAATATATTAGCAATAACTTGCTTAATTATTTCTTGAAGGAAGCGAATCTGATCGTTCTGCCATATCGTCATGCAAGTATGAGTGGTGTTATGCTCACAGCAGCTGCGGAAGCAATTCCGATTCTCTGTACGAATGTAGGCTCTTTGGCTGAATATATTGATGATGGCTGCGGATGGGTCGTTCCCAATGATGATAAAGCCATTTGCGAAAACTTACAAAAAATCCTCAATGGAGAGACTAAAGATTCTTTGGCACAGATGGGCAAGAAATTCCAGCAATATGTTAATAAGAGATATGATTGGAATACGATTGTGGATGAGATTGTAAAAGATTGCTACTAAGGGAGAAAAGATGATTTCAGTCATAATAGTTGATTATAAAACGGCAGAACGATGTGTGAAGTATATAAATGATTTTTGCAGGACTTCTGACTATAAAGATGTGTCGTTTGTAGTCGTAGATAATACCCCAAATGAAGAAAATGGGAATGTGATAAGTGAAAACTTACTTGAATCTGGCTTTGCACGATCTGAAAATTATAACCTAAATGACATGAAATTCAAACATATTCGGACGTTTAATCGAAATGGCATAACGGTTGTATATGTATCGGATAAAGAAAATCGTGGATTTGCATTTGCAAACAATTTGGGCGCGGAAGTAGCTAAAAATATTTTTGCCCCCGAATATCTTCTTTTCAGCAATTCAGATATTCAGTTGCCAGAAGAGTTTGAACTTTCTATCTTGAAGAAGGAGTTGGAAGATAGAAAAGATGTGGCAATGATTGGGCCTAAAGTTGTTGGGCTGAATGGAAAAGACCAATCGCCCGGAAAATACATGAGTATATATAAAAGGCATATAGTTCCAAATCTTCTTTGGCCGATATATAAAGCAATTCCTAAGCTGAAACAAATAAACTATGATGTGGTAAATAACGCACAAGATGGAGAAGTTTATCGCATTATTGGCGCGTTTATGCTGGCAAGAGAAAAGCCTTTTTTTGAAGTGGGCGGTTTTGATGAGCATACTTTCTTGTATGCAGAAGAGCCGATTTTAACGGAACGATTTCGGGAAAAGGGTTATAAGATTTGGTATACCAATGAGGTCAAAATCATACATGAACAGGGTGTTTCAACCACAGACAGAACAAAGACTGGAATTGAAAACCTTTTGGTAAAAAGGAAGAGAGTCTTTGATTCGGAAATGTACTATTATGAAAAGTATAGGAATTGTTCCAGATTGGATATTCTTTTGGCAAAATGGATGTTTCAATTTTATATACTGAAACTGAGAACTTTGTCTTTTATTATAAAAGTGAAATGAGATAAGAAGATGAACACGAAGAAATTAAATGGTCGAGCGTGTATAAGAGTACTGATTATACTATCGTGTCTGACGTTTTATGTTACAAAGAGTGCAACGCTTTCCACAATATTATCAGCGATTGTTGTGGCGTTGATGTTACTGGAAATTTATAAGGTGCCGAAATATTCAGTGACGGTACTGCTTTTCTTTTCATTTGAAGCAATGGGACTATTGCCGAGTGTAAAACTGGGAAGTTCAACCTTATCCTGGGCGGATTTGAATATTATTGTTGCACTATGGCTTTTTGTCGTCATGGGAAAGGTAGTTATAAAAAAAGATAAGGTCGGTTTTGTGGTTTTCCTTTTCCTGGTATCAAGAGTAGTGGGTGCGGTTACAGGATACTCTATATATAATCAGGGAATCATTACAGGCTTGATGGTTCTTCGTCCTATGTATATTTATTTGGCATACTATCCGATTATAATGATGTATAGTATGGGACGAATCTCAAAAGAAGATATTTTATCAGAAATTTTTAAGTTTATAAAGACAATAAGTATCGTATATTTGTGTCAACTGCTGTTGTTGTATGTAGGCGTAGATATATCGAGCTTTTCGCATACAGTGCGATGGGGATACAGAATCTATGCTTCCAATGTTCCTCAGATGGTAGGCGTTTTCTGGTGCCTTGTTACGCTTATGAAAACAAATACGGATGAAGAAAGAAAGAACACAATAGGATGGCTCATACTTTTTATCTTTGAGGTTATCTTTATTAACCAGTCCAGAATGGTTATTTTGTGTACAGCACTCACGGCTGGAATTATTATATTGTTTAGTCCAAGTGTTAAGAATAAGTTTTGGATTATTTTCGTCGCTGTTGTTGTGGGTCTGTTTGCCCTGTCAACGTCAACGGTTCAGGGAATCATCATTGATTCAATCAGCGAATCGGAATCGACAGAGGGTGGAAATATCATATACAGAACTTATGAAAAAAATTACTTTGAAAATTTGCTGGAAGGGCATGAATTGTTTGGCGTAGGAACACCGAACCAAAATTATGGACAAGCAGCAATATACAATGGCAAACAGCAATCTGGATTTGCACGAGACAATTTCTATATGTCGGGATATTACACAAGTGACCTTGGAATCTTTGCAATCCGATATTATTGGGGTATTGTCGGACTTGCTATATATGGAATCATATCCATTGCTGTGCTGTTGTATCAGATAAAGGAAGTTGTCCTTTGTAAACGATATGAATATGAACTTATCGTTCCTATGGGAATCAATATTTTTGGCTTTGCAGCAAGTTCAACGCTCTGCTATTACATTACTAGACCTGGATTGTATTTTGTCTTTTTGATTCTTCAAGGAATTTACATAGCGGAGAGAAGGCGAGAAAAACAAAATGAAAACAGTATGTGTCGTAACATGGTATAAGTCGAATAATTTCGGAACCTGTCTGCAGGCGGTGGCTTTGGTCAAGGCTCTTGAAGAAATGGGATATAATGCCTATATGCTGGCTTATGGCAGAAGATATACACTAAAGGATTGGGAACGGATTCTTAGAAAACTAAAGAAGAAATTCCGAGCAGAAAAAGGTGCAAAGGGTAAGACAAACAGTGAAAAAGAAAATAATATTCAAAGATGTATCGACGAAAATCTGTCTTTTGTTAGCGTGAAAACAAAAGAGGAACAGAGGAAAACCTTTGAAAAAATTGATTGCTTTGTGGTTGGAAGCGATCAGGTCTGGAATCCAGATCATTTTGATGAGGTTTATCTGCTGGATTTTGTTCCCGATAATATTCGTAAAATCTCTTACGCATCCAGTATCGGTGTAGAGCAGCTTCCAGAAACCCTAAAGGGCAAATACAAAAAATACTTAAAACGGTTCGATTCCATAAGCGTGAGAGAATCGAAGGCCGCGGACGTTATTGAAAAGTTGGTAAATAAGCCTGTTGATGTGGTACTTGACCCAACATTTTTACTGGATGGTATTTCATGGCATCTGTTTGCTCAAAAAGCTCACTTGGAAAAGAATTTGCCGCAGAAGTACATTCTGACATATTTTGTTGGAAACCATATTTCGCATTGGGAGGAAGTGAAGATCATTTCACAGGCAACAGGCTTGCCTGTTGTTGTCCTTCCTTTGGAAAATACGGACTGCGGCGATGACTTTCTGAGATGTGAAACAGCAGGAACGTATGAATTTGTAGCATTGATTGAGGGCGCAGAATTGGTTTGCACAGACTCGTTCCATGCGTGTGCATTTTCAATCAATTTGAATAAGCAATTTATTGCATTTAGAAGATTTAAGAACACCGATGCTAAGAGCCAGAACAGTCGTCTGGATGAGCTGTTTGACTGGACAGGTATTGGAAGCAGGTACTACGAAGATAATGGTATGAAACTATTATCGACAGCAATTGACTATGAAAAGGTCAATGATGTTGTTGATAAAAAACGCAAAGAGTGTCAGGAAATACTCAGAAAAGGAATTTCCTGACTTGGTTAAGAGGAGATAACGAATGCAGGAAATTTGTCCCCGTGAAAAATGCACAGGCTGTGCGGCTTGCTATAATGTATGTCCTAAAAACTGTATTCATATGAATGAAAATGAGTATGGTGAAGTGCAGCCTTTTATTGCAGAGAAAGAGTGTATTGATTGTGGGAGCTGCCGTAGAGTATGCCCCAATGTAGATGAAAAATATATATCACTGTTAAATCCAAAAGCTGAAGTGTGTTATGCTGCGGCCCGGAAGGAACTGCAAAAACAGCCCAGAGCTGCATCGGGAGGAATCGCTACTTTTCTAATGGAAAAAGCTTTTCTGGCAGGCTGGAAGGTTTTTGGAACGGCGTTGGATCAGGAAATGAATATAGAAGTACAGGAACTGAAGTCTCTGGATGAATTGGAAATGTTTCAAGGTTCCCGGTATGTTCAGAGCAATGTTGGGGACAGTTTCAAGAAAATCAAAGAAGCTGTTAAACAAGGAAGAACCTTGTTTATCGGCACACCTTGTCAAGTCGCAGGAATACGCGCGCTCTGCGGAAAAAATGCCGAAAATCTCTACACTTGTGATCTTGTTTGTCACGGTGTAAACCCGCAGTCCTATTTGTGGGAAGAACTGAAGTGGAAGAATAAAGACAAAAATAATTTGACGAACATAACATTTCGCGGAGTTAGTTCAACAGAAGACTATTGGCTTTGTTTGTGGAAGAACGGAACAAAAGAGTATGCGGCTCCACGCGGAAAAAATGAATACCTGACAGGGTTTTATAGTGGATTCTCTTTGAGAGCAAGCTGCCATACCTGCAGCTACCCTCGGAAAGAACGAGTAGGCGATTTGACCTTGGGTGATTTCCTTGGGCTTGAGCATGAAACATCGCTGCTGAAGAAGAACTTATGTACTTTGATGATTCCCAACAATACAAAGGGAAATGAACTGATGCAGTTCCTGGATGACAGTATTGTGATAGAAAAGCATCCAGCAGAAGAAGCTTTTACAGGGGGAATTAGTTTTCAAAAAGCATTTGAGTGGAATGATACAAGTCGGGGATTCCGTGAAGTATATAAACGTGATGGCTATGTGGCTGCAATGAAAAAGTACGGGACGCCGCGTGTGGTACGATATAAACTTGGAACGATTCCAAGAGTACTCAAACGAGTCCTGAAGCGATAATCAATAAGGAAAGGAAATGAACAGAATGGATAAGCGTGGTTTGAAACGAAAGGTCGTTATGGTTCAGCTTCGTGTACTGGGAATGCTGGGAATGCACGAGAAAAAAGCACAGGTTTTACGCAATTCTGGATTGTTCAAAAAATATGGTGGGGGGGGGGTACTGGCATACTTTGAATATGCCAAACCGTCCATGGAGAATATCTATTGGTAACAATGTAAATATTGCTACTAATGTGAGTTTTTTTGAACACGATATTATTCACCGTATGTGGAATGGAAATCCCAAATATAAAGGACCGGAAATTTTATCCTATGGTGGATACATCACAGTGGAAGATAATGTGATGATTGGCGCAAATGCCATAATTTTATATGATCTTGTAATCGGTCATGACGCACTGGTAGCAGCAGGAGCAGTTGTGACGAAAGATGTTCCACCTTATGCGATTGTTGGTGGAAACCCGGCTAAAGTGATAGGAGATACGCGGGAACTTTTGAAAAAGCGGTTGCAAACATCTGGCTACGAAGTGGAAAATTATTCTTACGAGAATTATTTTGAGAAATAATGAGTAAGAGCATCAGTGAGAGGTTAGGTAAGTGGAAGAAAAAGTAGATAAAATAGTATACGCTTGTAGATGGTCAAAGAACCGTGCGAACTCATGGTCGGGAACATCCCTTTCGTTGCTTACAGCGTTGAAAAAACTTGTAAAAGTTGAAGAAATGGATATGACGCTGAACAATCTGGAAAAGCTGATAATCAAAGTAAGCAATGCTGAAATACGGAATGGAAAAATAGATTTTCATAAACCGGGATTCTGTAATCCTTTTATGTCATCTTTTTTGCGAAAGAATTTTAGCCGAAAAGAAAAGAACGTTAATAAGGATACCGTTATTCTGCAGGTCGGGTGCTTTGGTAAAGCAGCTGTTCCGTACTATACATATCAGGATCTGGCTGTGGAAGCTCTTGTTGAGATGAAAATAAGAAATGATCCGGCTTTGGAGTATAGTACATATCAGGATATTGCGTTGAAGGACTTGCAGAGACGCGCAAACGAACAAATGGAAGTGTACCAAAGTGCATCGGGAGTTTTTACGATGGGCAAATGGCTTGCTGAATATTTGATTCAGACCGGAAAATTGCCCAGAGAAAAGGTTCATGCAGTAGGTGGCGGCACGAATATTGATGCATCTAAGGTTGACGATTCGCAAAAGAAAGGGAATAAATTCCTCTTTGTGGGTCGCGATTTTAAGCGAAAAGGCGGTGATTTGGTTTGCAAAGCGTTTGATCTGCTGCAAAAGAATGATCTTCCGGAAGCTGAGTTATATGTTGCAGGCCCAAAAGATAAGCCTGCAGAGTGTGCCTTGAATGACCATATTCACTATATTGGTGATTTGTCTTACGAAAAATTATCAACTTATTTTAATCTCTGCGATGTCTTTTGTATGCCGTCCCGTTATGAGGCATACGGGCTTGTATTTGTGGAGGCTTTGATATATGGGCTTCCTGTTATTGCGCGGAATGCTTTTGAAATGAGCTATTTTGTGCAAGAGGGTAAGAATGGTCATCTCTTAGAATGTGATGAGTCGCAGGAATTGGCAAAGATCATGTATGAAACCATTTGCGATCATACGATGATAGAGTTTGTGAAGAACAATCGGGAAGTATATATTAAAGAATATTCGTGGGATACGGTGGCAGAAAGAATATTAAAAGTGATGGAAGAGGATAAACGGAAAAGATGAACTCAATAAAGAAAAACTTTATATATAATCTGATTTATCAGGTCCTGATAGTATTATTCCCTCTCGTTACCTCTCCGTATATTTCGAGAGTTTTAGGCAGTGACGGATTGGGTGTGTATTCCTACCGATATTCGATTGCTAACTACTTTGTGATTTTTGCAATGCTCGGAATTTCGACGCATGGCAATCGTAGTGTTGCTATGGTTCGAGATGATAGGGAAAAAGTAAGCCAGACCTTCTGGAATATTTATGTGGCCCACCTGATTATATCTGTTTCGATTACTGTAATTTATTTGTTTTACGTGCTGAATATGGTTGATGTCAACCGTGATATTGCCTTGATTGAAATGGTATATGTCATTTCAGCAATATTTGATATTAACTGGTTCTTTTTTGGAATAGAACGATTTGACTTGACTGTAACGAGAAATATCGTTGTAAAAGTGTTAAGCGTTATCAGCATATTTGTTTTTGTTCATGAACGGACAGATGTGTGGAAATATGCCTTGATCATGTCGCTCGGAACATTGATAAGTCAGAGCTTTGTTTGGATATATCTGAAAAAGTATGTTGGCTTTAGAAAGCCAACGTTAAAAGAAATTATCGCACAAATAAAGCCGATGCTTGTCTTGTTCCTTCCTGTGATTGCGATTTCCGTATATAAATTGATGGATAAAATTATGCTTGGTGCAATGACAACGATGTCCGAAGTCGGTGTCTATGAAAATGCGGAAAAAATCAACAGCTTGACATCAGGTATTATAACTGCATTGGGAACCGTTATGCTGCCGAGAATGACAAATCTTGCTGCAAACGGAAAAAAGAATGAGAGTAAAAAATATATCAATATTTCGATACAGTTTGTTTCACTGCTGGCTGCAGCGATTGCATTTGGAATTGCAAGTATAGGTGATGTGTTCGCTCCTATATTTTTTGGAGAGGAATTTTTACGGAGCGGATATGTGATTGAATTCCTTGCACCGACGATTATTTTTGTTGCATGGGCTGATGTTATAAGAATGCAATATTTGATTCCGAATCATCAGGATAGAATTTATATAACTTCGATGATTATGGGTGCTATTGTGAATGTGTGCTTGAATGCAATGCTGATACCTGTTGTTGGGGCAATCGGTGCTGCGATTGGAACGATTGGTGCAGAGGGAACTGTATTTGTTATTCAAGCTTTTGGATCGCGGAAAGAGCTTCCACTAAAAAAATATGTTCTTGAAATAATCCCATACATGATAAATGGCTTGCTTATGTATGCGACAGTTACGATTGCAAAGAGGGTTTTTTCCATGAGCATTTTGGGACTCTTAGTGGAAATTGCAATCGGCGGGTTGGTATATGTTGTATTGACGCTGCTGTATTGGAAAATATCAAAAAATGAGTTTGGAAATATGGCGTTTGATTTGATAAGCAAAACTCTGCACAAAAAGATTGCCAGATAATGATGGAGGAATAAAATGCAAAAGGAGCGGCAAAACAATATTGAACTATGTAGGGTATGTGTGATGCTTTTCATAGTTGTCCACCACTGTATTGTTTCTGGATTGGGGTTAAATGAAACATTGAACAATGGCGGAGAATGCTTTTCTTCATCTACTATTTGCTTGATAATCATGAATGCCTTTGTGATTATTTCAGTAAATGTATTTTTCCTTATCTCTGGGTATTTTGGAATAAAATTGCGCGCTCAGAAAATGAAAAAGCTGTTAGAAGAAGTTCTGTTCTATTCTGTTGCAATTTATGCTGTATGTGTGCTGGTTGGTGTGGAAAGTCTAACATTTAAAAATATTCTAAAATATACGATTCTTTCGATAAACAATTATTGGTTTGTTATTGTTTATGTGGCGTTGATGTTTGTTTCGCCAGCATTGAATTATGCGGCAGATTATCTGAAGGAAAATAATTGCGAAGTGCAAGGACTAGGGATTATGTTTTTCTGTCTTTGTGTTTACGGATATGTGTTTTCAAATGGATTTTCAGAGTACATCGGAATCAATAATGGATATTCTTTGATTTTTGCTTCATTCCTTTATATTACAGGAAGAGTGATTCATGAAAAAGAATCTGTCATTAAACAAAGGATGAATTTCTCTCGTAGTGCGATCGCATATATTACATCTTCTGTTATAATTTCGGGGGGGGGGATACTTTTAGCTTATTATAATCGCGGAACTTTGGCATGGAAACTATACAGTTATAATGCACCATTGGTTTATATAAGCTCACTCTGCTTTTTTATCATGTTTTTGAATTACGCAAGCCAAGGAAAGGCTGCTCGCATTTTGGGAAAACTGGGAAAAGATGTATTCGGAGTATATCTGATTCATACGATGCCGTTGATTAGACCATACCGCTATTTTATTGCAAAATGGTTGACGGAGAAAAGTCCTATGGCAATGTTTCCTATCATTATAATTATATACTGCGTGATTCTTTTTGCGATATGCTTGTTGATTAGTCACACGCGAAATAGATTTGTGAGCCGAAGTAAAATTTAATGAGAAGCAGCGTGGTTGCTATATCTGAGGTTATAATCAAATGACAGAAGTAACAAGATTGATTGAGTATATGGAAGTTATATGCGACAGACCATATACACGAGATGAACACCATATCATAAGTCAAAATGAGTTGGTTGCTGTTTACGATGAATTTGAAAGCTTATTATCCATGGTAGAAGATGCGAAGGTTAAAGCGTCTCAAAGAAGATTAAAAAACGACAAACTTTCAGCATTTATAGAGCAATATGCAATACAACTCTATGACTACGCATACAGAATAAAAAGTGTTCAAGATAGTAGAAATCCAGATGCAAATGAGCAAGCGTTTTTTTACCGTGGAGTTAATAACGCGAGCTATTTGATTGCTCCGGGTATATACCGAAAAGGCGAAAAGCATGATGAAAATTTCTACTTCAACGAAATCAGTGTTCGCTGTCCACAAATCTTTAGAACATTGACGAATGTTGAAAAACTGACATATATGCAACATTACGGCTGTCCGACACGGCTGCTTGACATAACAACAAACCCGTTGGTTGCACTTTATTTTGCGTGTGTTGGAGAAGATGATAGTAATGGCATGGTTTACATTTTCTCTGTAAATAAGCGAGATGTGCGATATGCTGGTAGCGATAGGGTACAGATGCTTGCAACTCTTGCTGAATTTAGAGCGTCGGAACAAGAACGGCTTTGGTGTGCTGCCTACGAAAGCGTAATGGAAGATAAATTTCCTCAGTCAAGCCACAGTAAATATAAAGAAAAGGAACTTGAACAGTATTATCATGCAATAAAGCGACATAATTCAGCTTTTGAAAGGGAAATTATTCCGCTGGATCTTCTTACGCCACAGTTTGTTCAGCCGAATAAAGATAATCCAAGAATTCTAAAACAGGATGGGGCATTTATTATATCAGGTTTGGAGGCGAGTGATAAAGAAAGCGACAATAAAATGCGAAAATTCCTTGTCAAGGAAATTGTAATCCCTAAAGAATCCAAGGGGCAGCTAAGAAAAGAACTTGAATATGTTGGCATCAATCAAGCATCGCTCTTCCCAGAGGTTGATAAAGTAGCAGACTATTTAAGAAAAATGGCGTGAGCTTAAAAGATGATGTGCAGTTGTTTTAGGTGAGTTTTAGGTGATTTTAATCGAAATAGTTGATGTTCTTTCATAATGATGCTATACTAAGATTGAAATTATACATAATTCAGAGGTATACAACGATGCCAAGAACCAAAGGCAGCAAAAACAAGCCCAAAGTGGTCAACGACTTTGCATCTCAGATTGCAGAAAAGCAATCTACCATCGAATCTCTCAACACAGAAATCGCATCTATCACTGCGAATATTGATTCTCTGAAAGCAGAGCTGAAAACTAAACGTGCAGCTTTGAAGTCCGCTGAGAAAGAAGTAAGTAAGCTCGAAGCAAAGAAAGCGAAAGAAGATCAGAAAGCCGCCGAGGAAGCAAAGAAGGCAGAAGCTGAGGCTGTCCTGAAAAAACTCCTGGCAGACGGAATGAGCGCGGAAGAAATCCTTGCAAAACTGAAATAACAGCAAAGCCCACAGTGGACAAGTATGAACTTGCCTACTGTGGGCTTTTTCAGTGAAAATAATCTTTACGCAACATCAAACCGGAAATGTCTTGGCAGCTTGAAATGCTCAATAAACGCATGGTGCTGCTCATGGTAATGCCGCAGATCATACCCCAAATGGTGCAGTTCCAGTAATTTCACCAGCACCAAATTAAGGTGAATCTTTTTGACGGCAGCGATTTGTGTAGCGTCCAACCCACGCTTCGTCATTTGATAGACTTCATCACTGTCCAGCATCAGGTGGGATGTAAAAGCGTTATGCTCGTATAGAAGGATGTGTTTGTCCTTAATGGTCAGAAACTTGTTCAGAGTATGCAAGTCCATAAGCAGCTGATGCTCCAGATAATGTCCGAGTGCATAGCCGCACACCAGTTGCTTTGTCTGTTTGTTCAGCTGGCGATGTACCGTTTGGTTACGTCTGGAACGGAAAAGGCAATCAGCGATGGGCGATTGACCCAGAAGCGGCGGCCTGCGTCCGAAAGGTGTTTGATTTGGCATTATCTGGACGCAATACAACGCAGATTGCCTATGCCATGAATGAATTGGGCTTGCCGACACCGGGATTGTACTCTAAACGGAAAAATACCGTAGTAGGCGGCAATGCAATTATAGCCCCGGAGAGTGAAATACTTTGGAATCCAGGAATCGTCTGGAGGGTGCTGCGGCGGTATGAATATACCGGGGCTTTGGTGATGGGTAGAAGGCAGAAGCTTGATGTGAATACCACGGCATTCCGCACCTTGCCGGAAGATAAATGGATTATTACAGAGAACACTCATGAAGCAATCGTTACAAAAGATGAGTATTATCAGGCACAGAAGGCAATCCGCAATGTTGCTCCGATCCAGTACAAAACCGAAGATGATTTTGCTCTGAAAGGCAAAATATGCTGTGGAAACTGCCGGAGGCAGCTCCGGCATGAGAAGCAGTATGGCGAAATGGTATTCTGCTGCGGTCACAAAAGGTCAGTAGGAAAATTCTCACACTGCTATTCGGGCTATTACAGAGAGCAGGCGGTCAATTCAAGAGTTGCCCGCGCTATAAAAACGGTATTTACAGCATTGGAAGTTGTGAATCAGGGAATGCAGGAGAAAAAATCCATAACCTTGCAGTGTGTAGATGTTGATGATTTGAAAAAGCAGGCAGAAATGATTCGGGCAGAGCAAATTAAACTCTATGAATCGTATGCAGATGGGATTCTGACCCGCAATGAATATCTGGAAAAGAAGAAAGGACTGGGGGAAAAGCTGGCAGATTTGCAAGAGAAGATTCGTATAGAAGAGGAAGAGCAGGAAACCGCAGATGAACTGGATGAGGAAATCCGCAACCTGACAAAGCAGGCAAGTCAAAAAACATACATAGGAGGTCTGACCAAGGAATGTGTGGATGCTTTTGTCAGCATGGTTTATCTATATGACGATCAGACGATGAAAGTTGAGTTTAACTGTGAGGATGTGATTCGGAGAGCATTGGAAAAGTATGGTGCATAACCGCATAGAAACAGCGAGGTGAGCAAAAAAGAATGCCCGTCTGGTTGAGAGGATTCGCAAATCTTCTCGATCAGGCGGGCATTTCATTCCGTAGGAATGGAGATTAGTCGTTATGTACGGTCTTTTCCCAACGATGGAAAACAGCTTCAAAGAAGTCGTGACCAAGGACTCCTTCACCAATAGGGCCGAACTTCTCCCGATAGGATTTAAGAATAGCCGTAAAGTCTGGATTTTGAAATCCAGTATATTTGTCAAGGGAACACAGCTTTTGATAATCAGAAAAATAGGAAAGCAGTTCGCTGTCGGTCTTTTCTTCAAAGATGTTCATGGTATTTCCTCTTTAGAAATTTAAACTATCTACCCATGCGGACAAATCGGCTTTGGTTGAGGAAGCGTTAAATACCTTTCCATGTAGGAGCTTGGAACCAGGGCAGCTAGGAGCAAGCTTTTCATTGGTCTTGCCCATATCGCTGCTACCGGAAGTGGCGAATGGAATAATGGTTTTATTCTTTAGGTCATAGCTTTCCAGAAATGTATTGATGATTGTAGGGGCAACGTACCACCAGATAGGAAATCCGACAAAAATCGTATCGTATTCATCCATGTTGTCGCGTTTGACGGCGATGGCAGGGCGGAAATCGGGATTGCTCATTTCAATAGTGCTGCGGGATTTCTTATCCATCCAGTTCAGATCGGCTTTTGTGTAAGGGACTTCGGGACGGATTTCAAAAATGTCTGCACCGATGGCATCTGCTAAATCTTCGGCAACTTTTGCGGTAATGCCGCTGGCAGAAAAATAGGCAACAAGCTTTTTGCTCATGACAATGCACTCCCTCAATATTTGATTTGATAATAGTATAGCACGGCACGGGAGGGGTATCAAGAAGTGAAATGAAAGCAAAATTGCTTGGAAAATATTGGTGTCTCAATAGTTGGATTTGGATAATCATAACTTTGATATTGTATCTTAACTTAAAATGAGTTATAATACAGAAAAAGAGTTATGAATGGAGGCGATAGAGTGGAATACCTTAAGCGGGTTTTAGGAATTGAAGTGCTATATGAAAATAAAGCTTTAGAGCATTTGCCAAACTTCATCAGTACAAGGTATGATTCACAGAAAGTATCTCTGAATGGTCAAAAAACCGTTTTTTTGTATCCTAAAACCGAATTGGAGCAGGTGGAAACATTAAAAAAGCATCTGGAACGTGTGAAAAAGGTTGCGGATTGTCCTGTGATTTTAGTATTGGAACAGATCACTGCACGGCAGAAAGAGTATTTGCTTCGAGAGAAAATAGCATTTATTGTGGATGGAAAGCAAATTTATCTGCCCTTTATGGCAGCATATTTGCAGGAACGCTGTGATGCAGAAAAGAGTGACAGAGAAGAAATCTTGCCATCGGCACAGATGCTGTTGCTTTATTTTATTTATGAGGGAGCAAAGGAGCTGTCCACAAGTCAAGCTGCAAAAGATTTGGATTTGACACCAACATCTATTTCCAGAGCTTCTAAACAACTTGAAGGAATGGGATTTCTGCGATCAAGAAAAATTGGAGTGCAGAAGATACTGTTTTCGGAAAACTCCGCCAAAGAGTTGTTTTACAAAGCAGAGAAAGTTCTGCTCAATCCTGTGAAAAGGACGGTCTATGTTCCATGCGAGGAAGTAAAGACTGAATTGTTGGAGAGCGGATATTCCGCATTGGCGGAGTATTCGATGCTCAATGCGCCTAGTGTTCGGTGCTATGCTTCAGAAAAAGTATCTCAGTGGAATTACTGCATGACCAAGGATTTACAGGACTCAAATTCACAGGTGACTGTTGAAATGTGGAGATATGACCCACGAAAATTATCGAAGGAAAAAATGGTCGATGGACTTTCTCTAGCATTATCGCTCAAGGAAGATGCAGATGAACGGGTAGAAGAAGCAGTAGAAGAAATGTTAAATAATCTGTGGAGGAAGATAGATGGTAACAGGGATTGAAAGCTTTAAGGAATGGTTCAAGGGTAACGAAAGCCAGTATGCAATTATCGGTGGAACTGCGTGTGACATCTTGATGACGGAAGAAGGCTTAGACTTCCGTGCAACAAAAGACATTGACCTTGTTCTAATTATTGAAGCCGTGGATGCGGCTTTTGGAAGAAAATTCTGGGACTATGTAAAACAGGCTGGATACGAACATTGTAATAAAAGTTCTGGTATGCCGCAGTTTTATCGGTTCAGTCACCCGATGTCAAACCGTTATCCAGCGATGATCGAACTGTTCACTAGAAAACTGGATGCAATTCAACTTCCAGATGATGCAGTATTGACACCGCTGCCAATGGATGAGGACATATCTAGCTTGTCTGCAATCCTTTTGGATGATGATTACTATGAGTTCTTGAAGCAGGGGAAAGTGACTGTTGATGGAGTGACGGTTTTGGATGCTGCATATTTGATTCCATTCAAGGCGAAAGCATGGATGGATTTGACGGATCGCAAAGAAGCTGGAGAACACGTTGATAGTAAAAACATTAAGAAGCATAAAAATGACGTTTTTCGATTGACTGAACTGATTGACCCTACGGTCAAGATTGCCACTCCCAGTGGCGTGTATGAGGATATGCAGAAGTTTGTTGATCGAATGAAAAATGAAACGGTTGATGTTAAACAGTTGGGGCTTGTGGGACGAACGAAAGAACAGATTCTTCAGGAGATAGGAGAATTATATGCTATACAATAATCAGTGAGTTATAGAATAAAACACTATCTTGTAAGGAAGTGATATAACATGGAAAAGAAATACCAAATTTTTATTTCGTCAACTTATAAGGATTTGATAGAAGCACGTAGCAAAGTAAGGGATGCAATCCTGTCAATGATGCATTTCCCAGTTGGCATGGAGATGTTTAACGCTGCTGACGAAGAACAGTGGGAAATCATACAAGAGACGATTGATAGTTCGGATTATTATGTTTTGATTTTGGGACAGCGATATGGCTCTGTAATAGAATCTGGATCGGATGCTGGAATTAGCTATACGGAAAAGGAATTTCGCTATGCGAGAGAGAAGAAAATTCCTATTCTGGTATTCATAATTGATGATGATGTGGCAATTAAGCCGGAATTTATGGAAAAAGATCCAGAAAGTATAAAAAAGCTGGCTGATTTCAAGACAGAAGCTAAAAAAGGACGAACGGTACAGTGGTGGACTAATATTGACGAACTTGCTAGAGAGGTTTCAGAATCTTTACATCAGCAAATGGATCGAAAAAAGCGTCCAGGGTGGATAAGAGGAGATGCCTTTGATATTGAAGCAAGTCATGCGGAAATTCTCAGTTTGAATAAAAAGATAAGAGAACTTGAGCAGGAAAATGCTGGGCTGAAATCACAGATTGTAAAGAGGGTTCCTGAGTTGATGGCCGCAGTTGTGCTGGATCAACAGGAGGATGAAGAAGAGGATGAAAAAGGTCTTAAAACACATGGAAAATTGCTTATTGATAGCTCTGATAATGCATACAAAATCCAATTATATCATAATGATGGAGAATGCTACAAAAACAAGTATGAACCACTTGATTTAAGTTGCGTTGAATCATATTTGAAAAAGTATGTAAAAGAAAAGGACTTACAGGCTTATAATGCAGCACTACCGTCTGAAGAAGAAATAAATGATTATGTACACCAGATGAGTGTGTATAAGACAATAATAAACGGCGGTGTTGCGTTCAAGATAAGAGTGCTTAATAAGGGAACAGCGAAGGCAACAGATATTAGAATCTCAATCGTATTTCCAAAGGGTATTTTTGTATATGATATTGATGATATTGAAAAAATGAAGGAACCGCAAGGACCAAAACTTCCGCCGAATCCTATTGAAAAGGCAGAGGAACGTTTTATGAGCGACTCAAATCCAACATATGCTTTCTTGAAAAATAGTATAGATGGAATGCAACCATTCCGAAGCTTACCAGTCATAGACCCGGCAATTTTTAGCAACTCCCATTCTTCTGTATTTGAATCAATATCTATACGAGATAATTCGATATTGATTGAATGTGACCAGTTGCCACATAAAGATGATGCCGAGTTTGATGGAATATATATTGTTCCGGCTAGAAAAGGAAAATTCAAAGTAAGCGTTTCGCTGATGTGTTCGGAATATATTGAACCGGAAGTTCATGATATTGAATTTGAAATTGTCTAATAATTAAAATAAGTACGAATAAGCCGCATAGGGCTTTCCAATGGGTTTAACCCAATGGGAAACTTTATGCGGCTTATTTTTTTTGCTTTTTTGAAAAAATTGTTGTCCCTATCTTGACATCAGGGGGTTACGTTGGCCTGTCTATCGCAACGCTATTAAGCCAGCATCATAAGGTTATTGCTGTGGATATTGTGCCGGAAAAGGTGGAACTTATCAATAATAAAAAGTCTCCGATTCAGGACGACTATATTGAAAAATATCTGACAGAGAAAGAACTGAACTTAATTGCAACACTGGATGCAAAGGAAGCATATAGTGATGCTGATTTTGTTGTGATTGCAGCTCCTACCAACTACGACAGCAAGAAAAATTTCTTTGATACTTCTGCGGTTGAAGCTGTTATCAAGCTGGTAATTGAGTATAACCCGGAAGCAATCATGGTAATCAAGTCTACGATTCCTGTTGGCTTCACCGCAAGCGTTCGTGAAAAATATCACTGTGACAATATTATCTTTAGCCCGGAGTTCCTGCGTGAGAGCAAGGCACTGTATGACAACCTGTATCCGAGCCGTATCATCGTTGGTACGGATGTAGAGAACGCCCGTCTGGTGAAGGCTGCACATACTTTTGCTGAATTGCTTCAGGAAGGTGCAATCAAGGAAAACATTGATACGCTGTTCATGGGCTTTACCGAGGCAGAAGCGGTCAAATTGTTTGCTAATACCTATCTGGCTCTGCGTGTTAGCTACTTCAATGAATTGGATACCTATGCAGAGATGAAGGGCCTGAACACCCAGCAGATTATCAATGGTGTCTGCCTTGATCCGCGTATCGGTACTCATTACAACAATCCCAGCTTCGGCTACGGCGGGTACTGCCTGCCCAAGGACACTAAACAGCTGCTCGCAAATTATGCCGATGTACCGGAAAATTTGATTGAAGCAATCGTGGAATCAAACCGTACGCGCAAAGATTTTATTGCGGATCGTGTGCTTGAAATTGCTGGTGCTTATGAGGCAAACGACAGCTGGGATGAGAGCAAGGAAAAGGAAGTTGTGGTTGGCGTTTACCGTCTGACGATGAAGAGCAACAGTGATAACTTCCGTCAGAGTTCTATTCAGGGTGTCATGAAGCGTATTAAGGCCAAGGGAGCAACGGTCATTGTTTACGAGCCGACCTTGAAAGACGGTGAAAAGTTCTTTGGCAGCGTTGTGGTCAATGACTTGGACGAGTTCAAGCAGCGTAGCCAGGCCATCATTGCAAACCGCTATGACAAGTGTCTGGATGATGTGAAAGAGAAAGTATATACGAGAGATATTTTCCAGAGAGATTAAAGCAGAATAAGCAATATATTCTGACATTTTAATGGCTGGCCTAGTATGGTTTGAAACGAATTGACTAGTAACTAAGTAATCTGAGCAGAGTTGCAAAGAACGGCAATAAACAATGTACAATGTTGACCTTGAACTATAAGCATAAAATATAGTGCGCTAATAATGATCTTATAAAATTTAAATGAACAGGAATTAAAAACCGTATGAAAGTACAACTATCAATATGTATTGTTGCATACAATAATTACGATGATGTTGCGAAAGCAGTTTCGAGTCTTGAAGAATATACGCCCTCACAAATAAAAAAACAAGTGTATATAGTTGATAATAGCATGTATTCAAAAGAGCAAGAAGAAAACTTAGCTGTTTTGGACAGCGTTATTGCTAGATATGATGATGTTTGCATTATTAATGTGGGAGCAAATCTAGGATTTGGAAAAGGCCATAACTATATATTGGATGAACTTGAATCAGAGTATCATGCAATTGTAAACCCAGATATTATTTTTACGGAGGATGTTTTCTCTCCAATCATTGAATACATGAGAAATAATAGAGATGTTGGAATGTGTATTCCCAATATTACAGATGAAAAAGGAGAACGATTACAAGTTTACAGAAGGGAGCTGACGGTTTTTGATATGTTTATTCGAATGTTTTGCAAGAACCTCTTCCCAAAAAGAAACGCGATGCATACTTTGCAAGATCAGGATTATACACAACCATTTCAAGTTCCGTTTGGACAAGGGAGCTTTTTAGTTATAAGAACAGAACTGTTTAAGAAATTGAATGGTTTTGATGATAGATTTTTCATGTATTTAGAAGATGCCGACTTATGCAAACGAGTAAATGAAATTTCAAAACTGATGTATTATCCAGGAGCCTCTGTCGTTCATAGGTGGGAGAAAGGATCTCATAAGAACAAGAAGTTGCTTATGTATCATATCCAATCTATGCGAAAATATTTTGAAAAATGGGGCTATAAGTGGTATTAAGGAGAAATATTATGAAACTACTTGTTATTCAAGAACAACATTTTACAAAATTACCAAATGGTCAGGTTTGGGTCGATAAGCAGTCTGATACAAAATTTTGGGAACGCTACTTAAGTGCTTTTGATGAGATAGTTGTGTGCGCTAGAATGAAGTGCGCAGATAGTTTGGGCGTAAAGGCATTGCGGTCAGATAGAAATGAAGTCTCATTTATTGGAATGCCTGATTTCAGAGGTGCAGCAGGTATTATAAAGCACTATTTCCAGATTCAAAAAGCTCTGTCTTTAGCATTAAAAGAGGCAGACTGTGTTATTTTTAGAGCGCCCAGTCCGATTTCAATGGTTTCATATGGTATCGTTCGAAGAAGCGGAAAACCTTTTGCTGTTGAATTGATGAACAACCCTTTCACACATTTTTCTCCGGGGTCAATGCATCATTTCTATCAACCAATCATTCAGAAATTTATAACAAATCAGACGAAACGTATGTGCAAAGCAGCAAACGGCGTTTCGTATGTAACAGATCATGTTCTACAGGAGCTGTATCCGTCTACAGCTAGATTAAATAATAAAGAGACAGAAAAGTATTTTGAAAGCTCTTATTCGACAATTAATATAAAGAAAGAAGACTATTTGAAAAGAGAGTGGCCGAATCAAAGGCCTACAGAAGTTGTTCTGGTTCATTCTGGAGAGATGCTGGATTATCGAAAAGGACAGGATGTTTTTATTAATGCAATTGCGGAATTAAAGGAAAAAGGCTATCCAGTAAGGGGAATTTTAATTGGCGATGGATTAATGCGTCAAGAGTTTGAGAAGATGGCAAAAGAATTAGGTGTTTCAAATGCTATTGAGTTTACAGGGTGGAAATCTGGCTTCAAGCAGGTGCAAGCAGAGTTGTTGAGGGGGCATTTTTTTGTCTTTCCTTCAAGTGGCGAAGGTTTGCCGAGATCGGTGATTGAGGCAATGGCATCTGGGCTGTTATGTTTTGGTTCAAAAATCGATGGTGTAGTTGAGCTGCTAAATGAAAAAATGCTGGTTGAGAATATGGATGGTCATGCATTTGCACAGCATATTGAACCATTTTTGGATGATTGGTCTATGGCGTGTGCAGAAAGAAACATACAATTTGAAAAGTCAAAAGAGTATGAGGCGAGTATCCTTAATAAGAGAAGATCCGAATTTTATAAAAAATTACGTAATTTAGTTGATACACAAAAATAAGATATTGATGTTATTACGCAGAGGCACGTTTTTGGAGCACTAGAAAAGGGAAAACATAAGAAAGATGAAAAGAGTTTTACAGGTCTTGGGTTCACTGCAAAGAGGCGGAGCTGAAACGATGGTAATGAATGTTTACCGTCAAATGAATCGTTCGGATCTTCAGTTCGATTTTTTACTAAAGGAAAAAGTCAATGATGGCTACGAGCAAGAAGTCAAGGCGTTGGGAGGGCACATTTTTTATGTTGAAAGCCCCAAAAAAATAGGCGTGAAAAATTACATAAAAAATGTGAAGGCCGTTATAGAACAGAATGGCCCTTATTGCGCGGTACATTCTCATATGAATGTAATGTCCGGCTTGATTATGTTCTCGGCTTGGTTGTCGGGAATCAATCTTCGCATAAGCCACAGTCATAGTACACGCTTTACAAATTCATTTCCGACTATTATTTTAGGAAAAACCCTTATAAAAATATTTGCTAATAAGAAGGTTGCGTGCGGGCAAAAAGCGGGAAAAGCGCTTTTTGGACAGAGCAAATTCAGTGTTATTCCAAATGGAATTGATACCGCTAAGTACTATGTCTATGATGAAAACACCCGCAGCATTTTGCGTCGAAAACTAAACATGAAATTAGACGCATTTCAAATATGTCATGTTGGTCGGTTTGTTGATGTTAAGAATCATAAGTTTATCCTTGAAGTTGCAAGGGAATTGAAAAATGATAATGTAAATTTCCAAGTGCATTTACTAGGAGATGGCGAACTCTTCGATGAAATTCATCAGATGGCTAATGAAATGAATCTTGAAGAAGTATGCTTTCATGGGAGTGTAGAGAACGTCAACGAATATCTCAAGGCATCAGACTTGTTTATACTGCCTTCTAAATATGAGGGACTTCCGGTAACATTGGTTGAAGCACAGAGTGCAGGAGTTAAGTGCTTGGTTTCGAACGGTGTTCCAACAGAAGCCGATTTCAATCTTGGATTAATGGAAGCGCTTCCCCTAGAGAAGGATATTTGGGTTACAAGGATAAAACAGTGTGTGTCTAATAAAAAAAGAATAGCGCAATCAGATATTGAAAGTGCAATAAGGAATAGAGGATATGACATTAGAGATAGCGCGAATAAGATGCTTGAAGTATATTTATAAAATCAAGGGGGAAGAGGAGTATGGGAGGTAAAAAGATAAAAGTTTGTAAACAAACCATATATGCTTTTCTGCTTTTGATGTGCCTTATAATTGCTTATGCTTATGAATCTACAATGGTCGGTTCGGGAGTTCTTCATAATATACAGTTTGTTTCAATAATAGGAATAGGCATTTTACTTTATATTATTGCTTCGTGGAAAACTGTATACTATCGAATTCTCTCCCCATATATAATTATTGTATCTACATTATATCTTACTTTATGTGGACAAAGCGTTGCATGGGCATTTGGACTTAAAGCAGGCTATAGAGACTTGAGATATGCTGCATATGGGACTGTGACGTTTCTGAACAATGAGCTGTGTCATGCATTACTCTATTCGTATTTATGTATTGTGATGCTGCATGTCGCAGTTCTTGCGTATGTTGATCCCAGTACAAAGAAAATGAAAAGAGTTGAGAAGGCATTTGAAAAAGAGAAACAAAATCAACTCAACTCAATTGACAAAAGGTTATACAAAATACTTGTTGTATTCGGCATGCTATTGATTGCTTTAACTATTGTTCCATATTTAGTGACGAATTTAAAATCGTATTCTATTATGCGAATTAAAGGGTATGGAGCACAGTACGATAGCGTTTCATATGGATTGAATTCAATTGGCGCCAAGATTGCCGATTTTTTTCCAGTTGGAGTAGTTACACTGCTTTTTGCATGGGGGAAAAAAACAGAATACAATAAAAACAATTATGAATTAAAGTGTACATTTGCTTACCTAATAGTAGGGTTGCATCTGTTCATTCAGCTGTTGCTTTCCCAAAGAACGGGAGTTATTCTGTTTACCGTTGCAATTTTATTTCTGTATTTTACAGATAAGAAAATACCAAGAAAATGGATTCTTTTTGGAATTCTAGGGTGTGCGATTCTGATGGCAGGAATGCGCATGGTTGATATGATCAGAAGTGGTTCTGTAGCAGATATATCAGACTTTTTTACGTATGTAGCAGATGATGACAATAATCCTGTTTTGGATTTTTTGGGAGATATTGGCTGGAATCTGATGACTACACTAGAGTTCCAGAAGGTAATCCCTAGCGCACATGGGTTTGGTTTGGGATCATCCTATTTAGTGTCTATGACATCAATTATTCCGAATTTGAATTTCTGGACGGTTCATCCGGCATATCAATATGGAAATATCTCCGGTTGGCTACAAGAATACTTAAGGTTTTCATTTGGAATTGGATGCACACCAGTAGCAGAATCTTATTACAATTTTGGAGTATTTGGATTTCTATTTTTTCTAATCTGGGGCAAATTCATCGCCAGCCTGAATAGGAAATTCGATTCGCCGAAATCAATATTAGATAATTATCAAGTAATTCTGTTTATGGGGATTTTGCTGAAAGCATCGGTTCGAAGTAGTATGTTTGCAGTATTTAGACCTTATATTTTTTATGTGGTATTACCAGTTATTTTGATTAAAACAGTATATCAAAATCGAACGCTAAAAGCATAAAGAGGTAACTATGAAAATTGGGATTTTAACGTGGCATAAGGAATGCAATCACGGTGCCGTTTTACAGGCTTATGCTTCACAGGAAATGTTAAAGAAATTAGGTGCAAATCCCGTGATGCTTGATTATATCGCAAATGATAATAATATGGATAATGCTTTTGGCAAGCGGTTAAAGCGAGCAATTAAAAGACTTAAGCCTGATGCATTAAAAGTCAGAAAAATGCTACCAGAATGGAATGATGAAAAAGTTAAAAAAATTGCAGACTTTAGAGCGGAGATGTTTGCACTAGGTGATATGTACAGTGCAGAAAAAGGACTTGATAAAGTTTTGATCGGCAGTGATATGGTCTTTGATTTTTATGAAGGATATAACCCATTCATGTACGGAAAAAACGTGAATTGTGATTATATTTTTGCGTATGCAGCATGCTTTGGATACACTACAGACGAACTGTTTGAAACTTATGAACATAAGGATGAAATCATTGCGTATATAAAGAAAATGAAGGCGTTATCTTATCGGGATGACAATACGGGGCATCTTCTAAAAAAATATTGTGGAGCGAATAATGCTGTAAAAGCGATTGATCCAGTGATGCTTTACGGATTTAAACAAGAACGCAAACTATGGGCAAAACATAACAATCGCATGCCTTATATGGTAATCTACTCTTACACATATAATATGGATACCCCGAACGAAATTCGCATTATAAAAAAGTTTGCAGAAGATAAAGGCTTGAAAATTGTTTCTGTAGGATATATCCATACATGGTGCGATGAAAATGTAAATGCCAGCCCGATGGAATTTATAGATCTTTTTGAAAACGCAGATTATATTGTGACAGACACATTTCATGGAACTGTCTTTTCGCTAACGTTTTCCAAGCAATTTGCAGTTGTAGTGAGGAATAATGCATTTAAAATTGTTGATGTTCTGGATTCCGTTGGTCTTTACAATAGGTCTAAAGATCCGCTGGAAAAACAATTTAAGGAGAGCATTGATTATAATTGCGTTGAAACTAATATAGAAAAACTCAGAAAGAGATCATTTGACTATTTAAAAAGCCAAGTAGCAGGTGACGTACAATGATTAAAAGCAAGGATGATTTAGAATACTACTTAAAATGCGACAAAGTGGCACTGAAAATTCCTTCAAATCGATTTTTTCCACGACCTTTTTTCGATTTAATCTGGAAATATGAGATAATCCTGCGAAATACAGAATACCACAAAAATAATAGCGGATTGTTTCACAAACTTTTGTACTATTATAACCGAATTAGATTAGAAAGAATGAGTGCAAAACTGTCTATTTCTATAAAGCCGAATGTTTTTGGACCAGGCTTGAGTATTGCACATTATGGCGGTATTGTTGTTAATCCAAATGCGCATATTGGAAGTAATTGTCGAATTCACGAGGGGGTTACTATTGGAGCAACAAACGGTAGTAATAGAGCAGCTTTAATTGGAGATAATTGTTTTATCGGTAGTGGGGCAAAGGTAATAGGTGAGGTAGAACTTGGCAATAATGTGACGATTGGAGCGGGAGCTGTTGTTATTAAATCTGTAGCAGATAATAATGTAACCTTAGTAGGAAATCCAGCACGTCCAGTAAACTACAATGGATCTGCCAAAAATGTGATATGCGCAACTGAAATTGTTGATGGATACCATAGAAAGTGAGGGGCTAGGCTTTGAAAAGAAACTTCATAATTACAGTTGACACCGAGGGTGACAATCAGTGGAGCATATATAACGGACAAAATATTACAACCGAAAATGCAAATTTCATTCCTCGTTTTCAGGAAATGTGTGAGGAATTTGGCTTTAAACCGGTGTATCTGGTTAATTACGAAATGGCCAATAATGATTTTCTAATGGACTACTTAAAGAAAAAACAAAAAGAAGGAGTTTGCGAAATCGGAACACATCTCCATTCGTGGTACTCTCCACCTGAGCATAAATTGGAAAGAAAATTTGAGGCTAATCCATACATTACAGAATACCCCAAGCAAATTGTTTATGAAAAAATTGACTTTATGACGAAATTGATTGAAAGTAAAGTTGGAATCAGGCCAATTGTTCATAGAGCGGGTCGTTGGGCATCAAGTGATTGTATGTTTGACATCCTTAGTGAATTAGGATACATAGCGGACTGTTCTGTTGTTTCCGGTTGCAATATGCTTAATTATCCGGGAAAAACGGTTGCATATGGATTTGATTATAGAATGTATCCCAATGAGGCTTATCTGGTAAGGGATAATTTGATTGAAATTCCAATGTCAGTTAGTCACGTTCACACCTTAGAGGGTAAGAGCATAAAAAACCGTGCGAAGAATCTTATAGTGGGTAAAGACCGTTGGCTGCGTCCTGCAATTTCCACTGTTAAGGAAATGAAGCTGCATATAGATGAACGGGTTGAAAATGCCTCTGACTATGCGGAATTCATGATTCACTCTACCGAACTTATGCCTGGAGGAAGTCCGTATTTTAAAAATTCCCGTGATGTTGAAAGGGAATATAAAGATATGAGGACTATATTTACGTATGCAGTGCAATGTGGGTTTGAAGGTATTACGATGCGGGATTATGCAAAGAAATTTCTTGAGAAATAAGTGCGAAGTTATCTGGGATCGGAGAAAATGGAATGGCGCAAAATCAAAATGCAAGTGCAAGACTAGCTAAAAACACTGTCATATATATGATTGGAAATCTTGGAAGTAAGATTCTTCAAGTGTTGATACTTCCGCTGTTGACGGCAGTATTGCTGACAGAAGAGTACGGATATTACGACCTGATTGTTACAACAATTAACTTAATCACTCCAATTGCAACGCTTCAACTGGTGGAGGCAATGTTTCGATATTTATTTGGAGGGAGTGAAGAAGAAAAGCGCGTTACGATCTCTTCGGTTACAGCTGCCTTAGTTGTAGGAATGACCATTTTAGCAGCGGTGATTGCCCTTATTCAAATGTTTGGCATTGATTTAAAGTATCCGTTTTTAATTTACTTAAATTATATTACGAATATTTTATTTGATTACATGCAAAAAATTGCTCGGTGCCAGCAAAGAAATTCGTTGGTTGCGGTATCGGGAGTAATTAACACATCGGTGATGCTGGCAGTTGAAGCTATGGCACTTTTAGTTTTCAAGATGCGAGTTGACGGTATGCTATTGGCAAACTGTGTTTCGTATTTTGTTGCAGTTCTATATTTGGAGTATAAACTCCGAATTGAGGAGTATCTTTCCATTGCTGCAATTAATGTTAAACGAGTTAAAGAATTACTTAAGTATTCATTGCCGTTGGTCCCTAATAGCGTTTGTTGGTGGGTCGTATCTGCCTGTGATAGATATGTCATTTCTTTCTTTCTTTCGATTTCTGCTAATGGCATTTATTCCATCGCCGGTAAATTCTCCCAAATGCTATCTATGATAACAAGCGTGTTTCAAATGGCTTGGCAGGAAAGCTCGATTATTGAATCTGATAAGGCCACACGTGATGAATTTTATACAAAAACCTTTGATTCATATATGAGATTTTTACTATCGGGCTATGTGGTTTTGCTTCCAATTATTCGATTAGCAATGCCATTTTTGGTTGCAGAGGAATATCGTATTGGATATTTGTATAACCCGTTACTGCTTCTCGGCGCTGTTTTTTCGGCATTTTCTCAGTTTTACGGTAGCGCTTATTTAGCATTCAAAAAAACAGGGGGAGCATTATCAACAACGATTATTGCAGCAATTATTAATGTGGCTGTTGGTGCATGCCTCATTAGTAAAATCGGATTATATGCCCCTGCTCTTGGAACGACATGTGCTTTTTTAGCACAATGGCTATTAAGAGCTAATCAAATGAAGGATTACTTTAGAGTGAAAATCAATACTAAAGTTTTGAGTTTTATGGCTCCGACTATGATAGTATATTATGCCTTATATTATAAAGACAGCGTTGTATTGCATTTGACAATGCTCCTTGTCGCAAGTATTGTTTTCTGCACAGTGAATCGAGAGATGATTAGAAAAATATTAGCGACTGTAAAAAAGAAAGTTAAAAGTCAACAGTATTAAGGTGTGAAAATGAAAACAGTATGCGATGCTAACAAGTGTAACGGATGTATGGCGTGTCTCGCAGTATGTCCGCGTAAATGCATTACTATTAGAGACGACATTTATAATTACAATGCAGTTATAGACCAAACTGCTTGTATCAACTGTAACGCATGTGAAAGAGTTTGCCCTAATCTTTCGGTTCAGCAGAAAGTAAAGCCTTATAAATGGGAACAGGGATGGTCTTACAGTGATGCTCGAAGAAATGCGGCATCTGGAGGAATTGCATCTGAGATAATTCGGGCGTTTATTTCGTCTGGTGGATATGTGGCTTCCTGCTTGTTTAGAAATGGTGAGTTTGTTTTTGATATCACAAATGATCTTGATACTGCAAAGTGCTTTGCAGGCTCCAAATATGTTAAAAGTAACCCCGAAGGAATATATGAAAGAATAAAAGACAGGCTAAAATCACATAAGGTCTTATTTATAGGGCTGCCGTGTCAAGTTGCAGCGCTAAAGAATTATATAAAAGCTCAAGACAACTTATATACTATTGACCTTATTTGCCACGGAACTCCATCGCCGAGGGTTTTAAGTTATTATTTAAAAGAGCATGGAATTGATATAAATTCGGTTGATGATATTAGATTTAGAAATCATAATTCATTCCAGCTTGCATCTGATTATGCGGTTTTCAACCCAGAGGGTGTAGATGATTATTTGTTATCCTTTCTATCGACATCAATCTATACAGAGAACTGTTACTCATGCAAATATGCTTCTTTTGAACGAATTAGTGATATGACATTGGGGGATTCCTGGGGAACTGTTTTTACTGACGAAATCGCCGAGGGAGTTTCTTTGATACTCATTCAAACACAAAAGGGAGAAGATTTAATAACGGGACTAAACGCCTTTTTAACAGATGTTGACATAGAAAGAGCTATAAATGCAAATACACAATTGCAAGAGCCTGCAAGAATGTCTCCATCTCGAAGCATGTTTTTAAATGCAGTAAAAAATGAGGGATCGTTTAGAATCGCAACACTAAGAGCTTTTCCTCAAATTGTTATAAAACGTTGGGTAAAAAGATTGTTGTTTAAAGTTAACCTATATCGTCCAGGGGGGGGGTATAGATTAACGGTTCGTACTAAAAAAGATGATTTGGATATATAAAAGGAGATAAAAATGGAAAGGGAATTTATCGTTCTTTGTGGTGAACATTATAATCCACTGGGCATTATAAGAAGCCTTGGAGAGGCAGGGATAAAACCAATTGCAATCGTTAAGAAAAATGAATTTCAATTGACTAGTAAAAGTAAATATATCAAAAAACTGCATTTTGTAAACAGTATTGAGGAAGGTTTTAATCTTCTACTTGAAACCTATGCAAATGAAAAATGCCCGCCTTATGTATATACAGCTGACGATAAGACGATGACTCATATTGATCAACATTATGACGAAATACGTGGCAAGGCATTTTGCTTTAATGCCGGTAAACCGGGAAGAATTACATTCTACATGAATAAAGACAATATTAATCGTATTGCAATCAAGCATGGATTAAATGTGTTGAACGCTACTGTTGTGAATAAGGGAGAGATTCCATCGGGACTTGAGTATCCGATTATAACAAAACCAATTGCCTCGACCATGGGTGCATGGAAGGGAGATATGTATATCTGCAATAGCGAAAAAGACTTAAAGGAAGCGTATGGAAAAATTTTAAGCGAAAAACTGTTATTGCAAAAATATATACATAAGAAAAATGAATACTGCTTGGAAGGACTAAGTGTCGCGCACGGACAGAGTGTTGCAATATCAATTGCCTCAAGCTATAATTACATTTTGGATAATGGCTATAGTCCGTATATGACGGTGAGAAATTTTGATAAGCCGGCTTTAGGAGAAAAATTGAAAGAAATTCTAAAGGAAATAGGTTATGAAGGCATATTTGAAATAGAGTTCCTTGTAGATGAAAATGATCAACTTTGGTTTTGCGAAATTAATTTCAGAAACTCTACATGGAGTTATGCTTCGACATGTGCAGGTATGAATCTTCCTTACAAATGGGCTGAATATATGAGGCAAGGTAAGATTGATTCGGATTTTATAAAAAAAGTGCCTTCTGACTTCACGGCTATGGTAGAAGTTCATGATTATGCAAATAGAGTGAAAACAAATAAAATTAGTAAGTTGCAGTGGTTTAATGAATTGAGAAAATGCAAGTGTCGCTATTTCCTTGGAAAAAACGATTTAATGCCAGTGCTTTCAATGTTTATGCACAAGTTAGAAGGAAAAAGATAATTTTATGAAGAAAACAATAGGATTTTGTGGAGCTTGTATCGCATTTTATATTGGAGCTGGCTTTGCAACCATGCAAGAAGTAATGCAGTACGAGGCATCGTACGGAAGTCGGTATTGGATTGTTGTTTTGGTGACAGCACTTGTTTATATTTACACCAATATCTCGTTTGCAACTAATGGAAATATCAGTAAAATTGAAAGAGGCGGTGAGATTTTTTCGTTATATTGTGGCAAGAAAATTGGTGCTTTTTATGATGCATTTTGTGCGTTCTTTTGCTATATGTGTTTCATTGTTATGTGTGGAGGCGCAAATTCTACGGCAACAGAACAATGGAATCTTCCTAATGGCGTGGGTGCAATCATATTAACGATTGCTGTCATAGCAACTGTTATAATGGATCTGGACGGAATTTTAAAGGTACTCAATAAAATTGGCCCTATAATCATAGTTACAATACTGGCAATCGCTGTGATTTCAACCTTGAGACCTGTTGAGCCATTTCAGAGTGGTCTTTTGAAGATAGATTCAGGTAACTATGAAATTGCTCAAGTCGGAAATAATAATCCTGTTGCTTCAGGAGTATCGTATGCAGGCTTTGTAATTCTTTGGTTTGCGCCGTTTATATCAGAGATTGGTTCCAAAAATAAACTTGGAGATGTTAACAAAGGAATGCTGCTGTCGGCAGTTGCTATATTTGGAACGGCAACAATTTGTTGTATTGCTTTAATAGCGAACATAGATATTACGTGGAATGTTGGGATTCCAGCACTAGCATTGGCAAAAAAGATCAATCCGTTATTCGCGGTTTTTTTCGCAATTATTATATTTCTCGGAATATACACAACAGCAGTACCTTTGCTATGGGCTGGCATAAAAAAATTGTCTGACATAACCTGTTTTGCAAGTAAATATAAACTGATTACTGTTTGCATGGGGATGATTGGGTGTCTTACTTCTTGTTTTTTTCCATATAAAGGGCTACTAAATTTTTTGTATGGGCTGAACGGATATATGGGATTCCTACTGATCATTTTTATGGTTGTTCACGATGTCAAAAGGCTTATTAAGATGAATCTGTAATATCTTACAATTGAATACACACATCAAATGTGTGTACGGATTTTGTATTTGTATTTAGGCGGGGATAAAATGAGAGTAGTCCGATATAGAGTAAACACAGCCATGGATACGAAATATACGATTGCTTTGATTTCAGATTTACATGGAATGTTTCATGCAGAAATATTACAGAGTTTAAAATCCGAAAATCCTGATATCATTGCAATTGTGGGTGATTTTGTTGATTCGTCGTTGCAGGATAATTCAAAGGCTATTTCTTTTCTAAAAGAATGCGCTAATATTTGTTTTACCGCCCTTTCATTAGGAAATCATGATTATTTAATATGTGAAAATGATTTTCATATCATGAAAAATCAAGGAGTTCATGTTTTGAATGATACATGGGAGAGGTTTAATTCCGAGATTGTTCTAGGAGGGCTCACATCATCTTTTTATCATAAATGTGAACATTACGATCCTAAGGTGCCAATGAAACTGTATCCCAATACTAACTGGCTTAATCTTTTTGAAAAGCAGAATGGGTATAGGATATTATTAGATCATCATCCCGAAAATTATGATCAGTACACTAGGATGCGAGAAATCGATTTAATATTGTCTGGACATAATCATGGTGGACAGATTCGACTGCTGGGGAAGGGGGTATATGCAAGAAACCAGGGACTATTTCCCAAATATGATGGAGGAATATTTGATAACCGCCTTATTGTTAGTAGAGGATTATCCAACACGCTGCCGATTCCGCGTTTTTGGAACCCAATAGAGCTTGTGTATATCGATTTACTTCCTAGACAAAAGACCTTATTGTAGGTAACTGATACCATTTTAGAGAGCTTAACGAGGGAATTTTATGAAATGCGTTGTTCTTTATAACAGTTGCGATAAAGAAAGATTTGAAAACATTTTGAAATGGAACGCACTGTCTTATTGTGAGTTTTGGGGCATATGTTGTGATGATTATAGTGGCGTGAACGAGATAGTGAAGAAAAAAGATGAAATAACAAAAGCTGTGCACGAATCGGATTTTATGATGGTTATAGCTGGGGAGCATGGGTATGATTCATATCCATGCCTTGACGGATTTAGGAACTGGATATCTTTTGCAATCGCGGAAAATGCAAGTTGTAGAAAGAAACTCGTCGTTGTAAAATTGCAACTTTCTAGTCCGGTTCCGATGGAAGCATATGGTATAGGTGCAGTGTGGGTGCATACTCTTTCAGAAGATTCTCTTAATCGCGTTTTTAAGAATCTTATTAGCGACGATTTAGGCTTTAAAGATTGGAAAAGTCAATTAGGAAGATAAACTATGTGTTTTGAAGGGAGCAAGTTGAAGATGAATAAATAGGCAACGGAGTAAGTACTCCGGCAGAAGCACAACTAAGCAAGAAGGGAGATTCAAGCGTAAATATGGCTAAAACCAGTATGGCATGATAATCTGGAAAACCCAATGAACGACTTCGACTATAAAAGCTACGCGATACGTGGGATACAAATGGGAGGCTGTATGAAAAAAAATATTGAATGGATTAATCAAGCAAGAGGGATAGGAATGTTTTTGGTTGTATTTGGGCATGCTATGCACGACTCATTTATTCGGGGGGGGGAGGTGACAGTTTAATTTCTTCTTTGATTTTTGATTTTATTTATAGCTTTCACATGCCACTTTTCTTTTTTATTTCGGGGTTTTGCTCTGAAAAAATATTAAGATTAGATACAATTCATGATAAATTGCACTATGTTTCTAATAGAGCAAAACGTTTAATGATTCCGTATTTTTTCATAGGAATAATTTATATACCTTTGAAAGTGATATTGTCTGATGAGGTTACAACACAAATTAATTTTAAGACTTTGTTGTTCGAATTCTTGACGGGAACGAATCCGAATTTTCAGCTTTGGACCTTGTATGTGCTGTTTGTTATCAATCTTATTGTTTGTGGTATTGCACAAGTTAATAAAAAACTCATTTTCCCTACGGCATGTGTATTATGTGTTTTTTCGTTATTCTTTCCAACCAACTCTCAGATTTTGAATAAGTGCGTTTATGAATGCATATTTTTCGTTTGTGGAATATACGCTCGAAAATTGTGGAATCTGAAAGAAAGTGACATTAGAAGTCAAAAAGACGGTTTAATAAAATTTGCGGCGATTTCAGTCTTTTTGTTGATTGGGTTAAATGTAATAAAAGAAATCTCTCAAATCAGTCAAATTAAAATCTTCACAGCATTTACAGGCATCCTTGCTGTTAGCCTTATTTCTATTTTAATTGAGGGAAATAATAAGTGCTTCCATGCGATAGGAGAATATGGAATGGATGTTTACATAATGGCAAATCTTGTTCAAGTATTGTGTAGAAGTATATTCCTTGGAAAATTAAACCTACCAGGTACAGTATGCTGTGTTTTGAGTACTTTATTGGGAATTGTTTGCCCAATTATTGTATCACAATTGTTTGTACGAAAATTCAAAATCACTCGCTTATTGGTTCTTGGTGTTGATAAGTAAAAGGTATTCCTGTACCAAGGCGATTACAAAGGCCATGTATGCATACATGGCTACGCCACTCAAAAGTGTTACCTCTACGTGGTGAGTGGCAGGCAACGGATTATACTCCGGCTAAAGCATATTTTCGTTAATTCACTCTTTGTAATAGGGAAAACTATAATGGGAAAATATTTTGGAACCGATGGCTTCCGTGGTGAAGCCGGAATTACATTAACAGCAGACCATGCTTATAAAGTGGGTCGCTTCCTCGGCTGGTATTATAATGCTCTGCGTGAGCGAAATGGTGACAACAATCCTGCTCGTATCGTCATCGGCAAGGATACTCGCCGCAGCTCCTATATGTTCGAGTACAGTCTGGTTGCAGGTATGACGGCCTCTGGAGCAGATGCTTATCTGCTCCATGTCACCACCACTCCGTCTGTAGCTTACATCGCTCGTGTAGATGATTTCGACTGTGGCATTATGATTTCTGCCAGCCACAATCCGTATTACGACAACGGCATTAAGCTGATTGACTGCTATGGTGAGAAGATGCCGGAAGAAACGCTGTTGCTGGTGGAAGATTACATCGACGGCAAACTCCATGTGTTCGATCAGGACTGGCCGGAACTGCCCTTTGCCCGTCGTGAGCATATCGGCTGCACTGTGGACTATGTAGCAGGCCGCAATCGCTATATGGGCTACCTGATCTCGCTGGGTATCTACTCTTTCAAGGGAGTCAAGGTCGGTCTGGATTGTGCCAATGGTTCCAGCTGGAACATTGCCAAATCCGTGTTTGATGCACTGGGCGCAGATACCTATGTTATCAACAACCAGCCCAATGGTCTGAACATCAACCTGAACGCTGGCTCTACTCATATTGAGGGGCTGCAGAAGTTTGTTGTGGAAAAGGGCTTGGATATTGGTTTTGCTTACGATGGTGACGCAGACCGCTGCCTGTGCGTCGATGAAAAGGGCAATGTCGTGACCGGCGACCATATTCTGTATATCTATGGCTGCTACATGAAAGAGCGCGGCAAGCTTCTGACCAACACTGTGGTCACGACTGTTATGTCCAACTTTGGTCTGTACAAGGCTTTTGATGAAAAGGACATCGGCTACGCTAAGACCGCCGTGGGCGACAAGTATGTCTATGAGTACATGGCAAAGAACGGCTGTCGTATCGGCGGTGAGCAGAGCGGCCATATCATTTTCTCCAAGTATGCAAGCACCGGTGACGGCATCCTGACCAGTCTGAAGATGATGGAAGTCATGCTGGCTAAAAAGAAACCGATGAGCGAATTGGCGGCACCGCTGAAAATTTATCCGCAGGTGCTGGAGAATGTTCGTGTAACGGATAAAAAGGCGGCACAAAACGATGAGACTGTGCAGGCAGCAGTAAAGAATGTGGCTGAAGCACTGGGTGATACTGGCCGTATTCTGGTCCGTGAGTCCGGCACGGAGCCTGTGGTGCGTGTGATGGTGGAAGCTCCTGACCACGACACCTGTCAGAAATATGTTTCCGAAGTTGTCGATGTGATTCGTGATAGAGGATATAGTTTGTAAATAAAATTGGCGATTGAAAACAAGCATTTATCAGGCTCAATATTGAAACAGAATTATCAGAGTGCTATACTAAAACTACTAAATTTTTCTGGAGGTTTTTATTATGCCCAGAACTAAAGGAAGCAAGAATAAGCCCAAAACTACGACTGCTGATTTCGCATCGCAGATTGCAGAGAAGCAGTCCGCAAAGGAAGCGCTCACAGCGGAAATTGCATCCATTACTGCAAACATTGACACTTTGAAGGCTGAATTGAAAGAGAAGAAGACTGCTCTGAAGAAGGCCGAAAAAGAAGTGGCAACGCTGGAAGCAAAAAAGGCGAAGGCAGATGCCAAAGCTGCAGAAGAAGCAAAAAAGACAGAAGCAGAGTCCGTTCTGAAAAAGCTGCTTGCCGAAGGCATGAGTGCCGATGAAATCCTCGCAAAACTGAAATAACACGAAAAACCCGTGATGGACAGGCATAACGCGCCGTTCATTACGGGTTTTAGGGTTATAAGAACATAAGTTCATCCGGCGGCCACATCAAACTGAAAATGTGCCGGAAGGTTGAACTGTTTGATAAACGCATAGTGCTGGGTGTGATAGTGCCGTAGATCGTATCCAAGATGATGCAGCTCCAGCAGCTTCACCAGCACCAGATTGAGGTGAATCCGTTTCGCTGCAGAAATCTGCGCAGCGTCCAGCCCACGCTTCGTCATTTGATAGACTTCATCACTGTCCAGCATCAGGTGGGATGTGAAAGCGTTATGCTCGTAAAGAAGGATGTGCTTGTCCTTAATGGTCAGAAACTTGTTCAGGGTATGCAAGTCCATAAGCAGCTGATGCTCAAGATAATGTCCGAGGGCATAGCCGCACACCATCTGCTTTGTCTGTTTGTCCAGCTGGCGATTGATAAGAATCAGTGGCTTATCAAAATAGAGCGAAAGTAAACCCAACATATCTTTAATGCGAGATGTTTCACTGATGTCCAGGCTGCAACTGCGCGCAATCTGTTTGATGTTGCGAGTTCCGGCATTTTGGACAAGTTCGTTGGCAGCTTGGTGAATAAACGCAGAATCCATAATGTGATCTCCTTCCGGGGATGGCATAGTGAGCGGAACAGTGATTTACAGGTTCATGATTCGTTCCTTTTCTCGTTTTTGTTCTCGGTACTTAAAATAGGCTTTGTGCATTTCATACATGATGCCGTCCATATCCTGTGGGGTCAACTCTCCGCTGGCAAATAGCTCAGTAAGCTCAAATGCGAGATGCTGGGCTTCTATTTTGCCCTTTTTTCCGTAGGCTTCGGCGGCACGTTCGATAAATAAAGACTGATCCGGTTGTAAATAGGTCAGAGGTACATGGAATATATCGGCCATCTTTTCAAGCATTTCAATACTGCGAGGGTAGCGGCCATCACGCTCCCATCCGATGATCGTTCGTTTGTTGATGCCCAGACATTGTGCCAATTCGTCCTGTGTTAAAGAATGTTTCTTTCGTAGATCGCGAACTTTCTCTCCAAATTTCATGTTTGCAACCTTTCTATGGCGTAGTTATCGTGCTGTAACAATGTACAAAGGAATTTGTAAATATTCAATCTGAAAGATGCAACGAATTTTCACATTTTCCTCTTGACACGGCGGCACGACTTGCTTATAATATATGCTATATTCTATCATCTTTTGAATTATTATACCGTAAAAATCGTAAATATGCAAGCCGAAAAAGGTGAAAAAAGAGCGGAAGTTCAAAAGGTGAAATTGAATAGAAGAAAAAAGAAACTTAAACCAACACAAAGGAGGCCGTGAGAAGATGAGCAACGGAGAACATGAAATCCGCACCCCAAAGGGGCTGCGGATTGGGAATCGCAGTGTCGTTGATGGAAAGAATATGCTTCAGATCAAGCGTGGTGGCTGTGAAGATTATATTTCTGCTGAATCTCTGGTGGAGTGCATTCACGGCCTTCCCGTGAAGAGTATCGAATTTTTCACAGCAGAGAACCAACGGAAAGAAGCCTGAAGCAGAGTGCTTCATCGACACTGAAAGCGCAGAGGTGGAATCTTAGGCGGCACCTGGTTAGCCGACCAGCTCCACCAGACGTTCTTTTGGGTCTACAATATAATATCTGTTTGTTAGAGCGATACCGTAGCAATATGTGATATAGGCCGGAACAGAATGAGCGAATGCAGTGCAGTAGTGCGCCTGCAAGTAGTTCATCCTGTTCCGGCTTTTTTATTTTTCAAAATTTTTTGAAAAACTGTATTCCAAAATGGCTTTGCGGATTCCTATTAGTATAGGGACTTCAAACAAATAGAAAGCAGCAAGAGGAATCTTAGATTCCCGTTCAAAAAAAAACGGGTGAATCTGGGATGATTTTTGCTGCTTTTTTCAGTTCACCCGAAGCCGAAAGGCAGAAAGGTGGACAAAATGCTTACATTGAAAAAGGTCAAGGAACTGGTAGAAGCACCTGTACATACCAAGCGCGTACCCTCTCCAAAGGTGCTTTTGGAAGAAGGGCTGATTCTTCTGCGCAAAGAGTTTGAACATGGTAGTCATCTGACGGTCTACAATAGCGGCTATGTTTTGTTCTCTGCCGGAAAGCGTAACACAGTATTTCATATCCATGACTGTCAGGGCGATTATGCCTATGATGCAGCAGAGGGAAAGGGGGATGTGATTCAGGAAGAATATTTTGAAAACTGCGAATGGCATATTAGGGCATTGTTTGAGGGTGAACGGAAGATGGAAGAATCGCAGGTGAAATGTGAAGTCGCAGGCCAGACGAATGTGGGTGTGTCCTATCATGCAGTATCCGAAGAATGGGGCGAGATGGCAGATCGTACCATCAATATGTTGGAAAAAATCATTGAAAATGAAGCTGTTAATGCGATGCTGGCTGTTCTGACAGATAAACAGCGTGACCTCATCCATCAGCAGTTTGTTCTTGGAAAGACCCATCAGGAAATTGCAGACGATATGGGAATATCGCGTGGGTCGGTAACAAGAGCGGTAAATCAGGCTCTTGAACGGATTCGCCGGAAATTTGATTTTGAAGCACATTATGAATTGGCAGCGGGAGGTTTGACATGAGAGGGGAACGTCAAATGAACAAGAACTCACAGCGGTTAGAGGATGGTGCAAGCGGTTCTCCTTATGTAAATAGGTGTGGCGAGTATACCATCGAGGTCGAATTTGCTGGTAGCAGTTCTCTGGAAAGCTGCATTGCAGCCTATCTCAATGAAAAATATCGAATTACATAAAAACAAAACTTTCGATTTTGCGTCAAAAACCGATGACCTGGAGAAAAAATCAAAAATTTCTAAAATTTTTTTTGAAAATTGTATTCCAAAAAGGCCCTGCGGATTCCTATTAGTGTAAGGGGTACACAAAAGAAACCTCTCACAAAAGCTCTTTGACAACTGAATAAGCTATCCCAGAGAGATACTTCTGGCACTGAATGTGCATCCTGCGTGTCTTACCAGAAAATACGCCGCTGAAATATGGGGCAGGAACGGGCTGGGGCAGAATGGCAAAGCTCAAATAACAGCAGATACACTGCGGTGGAGCAAGGAAATGTGTTCCACTGCAGGAATGTACTGCTATTTCCAATAGTGCAAATCTAATCCGATAAGGGGGTGATGAATTTACATGGAGTACCCGTATTTCAAAGGTCTGGAAGCAGACCGATACAGCTTTTACCGTGTGCCGAAAGCACTGGTCAAGGCTGATCTGTTCCAGAAGATGTCCGGGGACGCCAAGCTGCTGTATGCTGTGCTGCTGGATCGTATGAGCCTTTCCATCAAGAACGGCTGGCAGGACAAGCACGGCAACGCCTACATTATCTGCACGATAGAGGAAGTCATGGACTCTATTCATTGTGCCAGACAAAAGGCGGTCAAACTGCTGGATGAACTGGAACAGGAGTTTCGGCTTATCGAGCGGCGCAGACAAGGACTTGGCAAACCCAATCTGCTGTATGTGAAAGACCTTTATGCGGGGCTTTCGCAATCGAACTACTGGAAGTATGAAAATCATACTTCCGGCAGTTTGAAAATCGAACTTCCGGGAGTTCCAAAATCAAACGGAAGTAATACTGAGAAGATAAATAAGACAGATAATAGTGAAACTGATCTTATCTATCCGGCTGAACTGCAGGAAGAAGAACAGTATCGCCGCTATTTCAAGGAGGCTCTGGAACTGGAAATTCTGGAACAGGGCTATCCGGCAGATAAAGCGGTCTTGTATGAGATTCTGGAACTGCTGGTGGAAACCGTCACCAGCAGAAAGAAGTTCCTGCGCATCTGTGGCGAGGAAAAGCCGAAAGAGGTGGTGAAAAGCCGACTGATGAAGCTGGATTCCTCGCATATCCAGTACATATTAGAGTGCTTAAAAGAAAACAGCACTCAGATTCGGAACATCAAGCAATACCTGCTGGCAACACTCTATAACGCACCTGTGACCGTGGATAGCTATTATTCCGCACAGGTTCGGCATGAATTTGGGTGGAGCGGCAGAGTAGATAAGAACTAGGAGGACAACCCCATGAACATCGTATTCATGAGTATGGACACGCTGCCCTCTACGCTGTGGGCGCGTGATCTGTATGACCAGATGCACATTCGCAGTGATTTTCGCAAGTGGTTCCCGCGTATGTGCCAGTATGGTTTCATCGAGGGCCGCGACTACGAGTATATGCCCCGCGTCCGGCTGCAGGATGAGGGCGGGCGCACGGTCCAGCGGTATGTAAAAGACTACCGCATCACGCAGGACATGGCAAAGAAGCTCTGCAAGCTGCACCACACGGCAGTCGGTGCGGCGTACCATCCGCAGCCGTTTGACTGGGATGCGCTGCTGGGCCTGCTGCATAAGAAGCCGCCGCGTCGAAGCAGCTATGAAGCACAGTTGAGCGATTCTGATTCGTTGGTAACAACTACGCAGATCGCCAAAGAGTACGGCTGCGGAGCCAAGGTGTTCAATCGACTGCTGCATCTGCACGGCATCCAGTACCGGGCCAACGGCCAGTGGGTGCTGTATTCGGAACACCACGGCAAGGGCTATACGTCCAGCCTGACGTTCCGGCTCCAGCGCAGCGATGGCTCCGAGGTGGAAAAGCTGCATACTGCATGGACGCAGAAAGGCCGGAAGTTCCTTTACCACACTTTGAAGCGGCGTGGAGTGCTGCCGCTGGCTGAACAGGGAGGTTAAGCCTATGAATTTTACCGATAATCCGTTTGAACGCATGATGCGCCAGCGTCCGGGAACGGACAGCGGCCATCCCTGCAAGCACTGCCGCCACAAATGGGAGTGCGGCTATCTGCTGCACCAGTGCCGCAAGAAGTTCCGCTCGGTTCTGGGTGACACCGCGCCGCCTGCAGCCGGGGCAGTCCGCCCCTGATGCAGCAGTGACAGATGGGAGGTGAGCATCCGTGCAGGAAGAAGTCAACGAGAGAACCATCTCGCTGTGCATCAAAGGAGGAAAAATCACTGCACAGATTTTGAAAGCAGCCCTGATAAAGCTGCTGGCAGAAATGGACAAGAAAAAGCAGCGGGGGAAAGGAGAAAAAAGCCAATGTAAGAAAACAGGTCGGCAGAGCATTAAGAGCCTGCAAAAGAGCGGCGCACAGATCACGAACATCGTGGTTACGGACAATAATATCAAGTCCTTCGACCGGGTAGCCCGGAAGTATGGCATTGATTACAGTCTGAAAAAGGTGGAACAGGAGGGAAAAAGCGAATATCTGGTCTTTTTCAAGGCCAGGGACGTGGATGTTATGACCGCTGCCTTTAAGGAGTACACCAGCGAAACGCTGAAAAAGCAGAAACGTGAATCGGTGCGTCAGAAGCTGGAAAAGGTGAAAGAGGAGCTTTCCAATCACCGTCAGCTCAAGAAAGAGAAGAAGAGGGAGCAGGAACCGATACGATGAAGAATCTGAAAACACCTGCCCGCCTGCCGCGCAAAGCACCGTCCAACCAGACGGGCGGCACGGCATGGGGCAAAAAACTGGCTGCAGAGTTCAGTAGGATGATGCAGTCAGCTGATATGAAAAAGCTGATTCTGCTGAATTTCCCGTACATCATCGCCTTTTACATGGTGGAAAAAGCCGCATGGCTCTACCGTCATTGCAATGGCGATTCCGTGGTGGACAGGCTGATGGTTCTTTTTATGAACTTTGGCCTGGCCTACAAAAGTGTCTTGCCCAGTTTTCACCCATCCGACCTGATGGTGGGGCTGGTCGGCGCAGCTGTGCTGAAAGCAGTGATCTACTTCAAAGGGAAGAACGCGAAGAAGTATCGGCAAGGCGAGGAGTACGGCTCTGCCCGGTGGGGCAACCAGAAGGACATCGAACCTTTTATTGACCCGGTATTCGAGAACAACGTCATCCTCACACAGACCGAACGGCTGATGATGAGTGGTAGACCAAAGCATCCGAAGTATGCTCGGAACAAAAACGTCATTGTGATCGGCGGCAGCGGTAGCGGTAAAACACGATTTTATGTCAAGCCGAACTTGATGCAGATGCCCCAAAAGGTCAGCTATGTCCTGACCGATCCCAAAGGCACAATTATTGTCGAGTGCGGAAAGATGCTCTCGGATGCCGGGTATAAAATCAAAGTCCTGAACACCATCAATTTCAAAAAATCCATGCGATACAATCCGTTCCATTACATCCGCAGCGAAAAGGATATTCTGAAACTGGTCAATACAATTATCGCCAACACAAAGGGGGATGGCGAGAAGTCTGGCGAAGATTTCTGGGTCAAAGCAGAACGGCTGCTCTACTGTGCATTGATTGGCTACATCTGGTATGAAGCCCCGGAGGAGGAGCAGAACTTCTCCACGCTGCTGGAGTTCATCAACGCAAGCGAAGCCCGCGAGGATGACGAAGAGTTTAAGAATCCTGTGGATGAGCTTTTTGAGGAACTGGAACAGAAGAAACCGGAGCACTTTGCAGTCCGTCAGTACAAGAAATACAAACTGGCGGCAGGCAAAACGGCGAAATCCATCCTCATTTCCTGCGGTGCCAGATTAGCCCCATTTGACATTGCGGAGCTGCGTGACCTTATGGCCTACGATGAGATGGAACTGGATTTGCTGGGGGACCGCCGCACGGCCTTGTTCGTTATTATTTCCGACACGGACGATACGTTCAATTTCGTGGTGTCCATCATGTACACCCAGCTTTTCAATCTGCTTTGTGACCGTGCAGACGATCAATGCGGAGGCCAGCTAAAGTATCATGTACGGCTGCTGCTCGATGAGTTCGCAAACATCGGTCTGATCCCGAAGTTTGATAAGCTGATCGCCACCATCCGCAGCCGCGAGATTTCGGCATCCATCATCCTGCAATCGCAGAGCCAGTTGAAAACCATCTACAAGGATGCCGCAGAAACCATTATCGGTAACTGTGACACCATGCTTTTCCTCGGCGGTAAGGAAAGCTCGACACTCAAAGAGATTTCTGAAACCTTGGGGAAAGAAACCATCGACCTATATAACACTTCCGACACGCGCGGTCAAAGCCCATCATTTGGGACAACCTACCAAAAGACTGGCAAGGAGCTTATGAGCCGGGACGAGCTTTCTGTCATGGATGGCAGCAAGTGCATCTTGCAGCTGCGCGGAGTCAGGCCATTCCTGAGCGATAAATTCGACATTACCAAGCATAAGCGGTACAAGGAGCTTTCGGACTTCGATAAGAAAAACGCTTTCGATGTAGAACGCTACCTGAAGCACGAACTAAGGCTGCGGATGGATGAAGAATTTGATTGCTACGAGGTGGATGTGTCCGAAGAAAGCACAGCATAGGAAGGAGGTCATTATCCGAAGTAAATACACCCGCCCGCCTGTCCGGGCAGACCCCGTGGCAGGAAATTCACCCGACTGATCTCTACATTTTGCGATTCCAAAAGGCTGATTTTTTATGAAAATGAAAGGAGAAGCCAGAATTGCAGGAGCAGGCAGCACCGAAGATGTGCCAGCCTGTTTTTCTTTTGGAATCGTGTTTTTTATCAATGCTGCAATCTGGCGAAAAACGACTATGGAATTCTTCAATCAGGCTATTACCGTTCTGCAGACTCTCGTTGTTGCCATCGGCGCGGGCCTTGGTGTTTGGGGCGTTGTGAACCTCATGGAAGGGTACGGAAACGATAACCCTGGCGCAAAGTCGCAGGGCATGAAGCAGCTGATGTCCGGCGGCGGTGTCATCCTCATCGGCACCCAGCTGATCCCGCTGCTCTCTGGTCTGTTCGGCTAATCAACAAGCGATAGGAGGAAAACCCGCCATTGTTCGATAATATTTTCGCAGCAATCGAAAAATGGATGAGGGAACTTCTTTCCGGCATGGTGGAGTCCAACCTGAGTACGATGTTCACAGCGGTCAACCAACAGACCAGTGAAATCGCTGCTCAGGTCGGGCAGACACCGCAAGGGTGGAACAGCAGCATTTTCAGCATGATCCGTAACATTTCGGATTCGGTGGTGATCCCCATTGCGGGAATCATCATCACGCTGATCCTCTGCTACGAACTGATCTCGATGCTGACAGAACGGAACAATCTGCACGATGTGGACACTTGGATGTTCTTCAAGTATTTCGTGAAGATGTGGATCGCGGTCTATCTCGTCAGCCATACGTTCGATATTGCAATGGCGGTATTTGACATTGGACAGTCGGTGGTAAATTCTTCCTCCGGCATTATCCGTGGCAATACCGCCATTGATATTAGTTCTCTTTCCATGCAGATGCAGGCGGCAATGGCAACAATGGCGATTGGCGAACTGGTGACGCTGGCATTGGAAACCCTTGTTGTAAGCTGGTGTCTGAAAATTCTGTCGGTGGTTATCACGGTAATTATGTACGGCAGAATGATAGAAATATACCTCTACACTTCGCTTGCTCCGATTCCATTTGCAACCATGAGTAACCGTGAGTGGGGTCATGTGGGGACGAACTACTTCCGAGGACTGTTCGCCCTTGCATTTCAGGCATTCCTGATGATGGTCTGCGTGGCGATCTATGCAGCCCTTATCGGCAGCATCCGGGTATCTTCGGATATTCACTCGGCGTTGTTCGGCACGATGGCCTACACGGTGATTCTTTGCTTCTCGCTGCTCAAAACGGGAAGTCTGTCCAAACAGATCTTCGGCAGTCACTAAATCCGGGAAAATCCAATGAAAGGAAAAGACAGCAGACAACGCCGTTTCCCGGCGGCGGTCTGGCTGTTCTGGTAATCCATGGCCTATGTAACGATACCCAAAGACCTTTCCAAAGTGAAAAACAAGGTCTTTCTGAACCTGACGAAACGCCAGCTTGTGTGCATGGGTTTCGCGGCGGGCATCGGGGTTCCGTTTTATTTCCTCATGCGTGATACGCTGGGAACCAGCAATGCAGCGGCAGGCATGGTGCTCCTGATGCTGCCGGAATTTTTCTTTGCTCTGTACGAGAAAAATGGGATGCACCTTGAAACCATCCTGACGAATTTCATCAGCGTCCGATTCAAACGTCCTGCGGTACGCCGCTATGAGATCGAAAACCTGTATGAGCGGGAACTGGAAATCGCAGCACCGATCCAGAAGAAAGGAGGCATCCTTGGTAAAAAGTGAACCGAAGAAGAAACCGCAGTTCGACGGCTTCTTCCAAAAGTTCTTTCGTAAACCCGAAAGGAACGAAAAGGAGCAGCGGCTCACCGTACAGCGTTCCATTCCATATCTGGAAATGGGGCGCGACGGTATCTGCCGGGTGGAGGAACATCTGTACTCCAAAACTGTCCGATTCTACGACATTAACTACCAGCTGGCACAGAACGAGGATAAAAACACCATCTTTGAAAGCTGGTGCGACTTCCTCAACTATTTCGATGCCAGCATCCGCTTTCAGCTTTCGTTCATCAACCACAAGAGCGATATGAGCGAGTACAACAAGGTAATTCAGATCGAGCCGCAGCACGACGCGTTTGACGATGTGCGTATGGAATATGCGCAGATGTTGAAACAGCAGCTTGCCAAGGGCAATAACGGTCTGGTTCGCACGAAGTACATTACGTTCAGCATCGAAGCAAAGAGTGTCCGGGAAGCAAAGCCCCGGTTAGAGCGTATCGAAACCGATATTCTCAATAATTTCAAGGTGCTGGGCGTGAAAGCCTACCCGCTGAACGGCGTGGAACGGCTGCAGATCATGTACGAAACCTTTCATCAGGAGGAACAGCAGAAGTTTGACTTCAGCTATGACCGCATCCTGCAGAGCGGCATGACGACCAAGGACTTCATTTCTCCGACCAGTTTCCTGTTCAAAAGCGGCAAGGACTTTATGATGGGCGACACCTACGGTGCTGCATCCTACCTGAACATCCTTGCCCCGGAACTGACGGATAAGGTGCTGGCCGAGTTTCTGGATATGGACAAAAATCTGGTGGTCAGTATCCATGTGCAGTCGGTAGACCAGCTGAAAGCCATCAAACTGATTAAAGGCAAAATTACCGACCTGGACCGTATGAAAATCGAGGAGCAGAAGAAAGCTGTGAGGTCTGGTTATGATATGGAAATTATTCCGAGCGACCTTGCGACTTATGGCGGCGAGGCCAAGAAGATTCTGGATGATCTGCAGAGCCGCAATGAGCGTATGTTCCTTGTTACGGTGCTGTTCCTCAATACAGCCAAGACCAAGCAGGAGTTGGATAGTGCTGTGTTTCAGACTGCTGGCATCGCTCAGAAGTTCAACTGCACACTGAACCGTCTGGACTATTTGCAGGAGCAGGGGCTTATGAGCAGCCTGCCGCTGGCAAATAATCTCGTTCCCATCAAGCGCGCACTGACTACTACTTCCACCGCGATTTTCGTTCCGTTCACCACGCAGGAACTTTTTATGGAGGGCGATTCCCTCTATTATGGCCTGAACGCTGTATCCAACAACATGATTATGGCAGACCGCAAGCAGCTTAAAAATCCCAATGGTTTGATCCTCGGAACACCGGGAAGCGGTAAGTCGTTCAGTGCAAAGCGTGAGATCACGAACGTATTCTTTACCACAACGGACGATATTATCGTTGCAGACCCGGAGGGAGAGTATTATCCGCTGGTGGAAGCGTTGGGCGGTCAGGTTATCCATATCTCGTCCACCAGTAAGGATTATATCAACCCGATGGACATTAACCTGAACTATGCGGACGATGATAACCCGCTGGGCATGAAATCGGATTTTATTCTTTCCCTGTGTGAACTGATCATGGGCGCACGGGATGGCATGGAGCCGGAAGAAAAATCGGTCATTGACCGCTGCCTGCCGCTGGTCTATCAGAAGTATCTGAACGACCCGAAGCCAGAGAATATGCCCACGCTCGGTGATCTGTACGACTGCCTGCGGGAACAGAAAGAGCGGCAGGCGCAGCGTATCGCCACGGCACTGGAAATCTACGTCAATGGTTCGCTGCGGGTGTTCAACCATCAGACCAATGTGGAACTGGATAACCGTATTATCTGTTTCGACATCAAAGAGTTAGGTAAGCAGCTGAAAAAGCTGGGTATGCTTATCGTTCAGGATCAGGTCTGGAACCGTGTCACCATCAACCGCAACAGCAAAAAGAACACCCGGTACTATATAGACGAGTTCCACCTCCTGCTGAAAGAGGAACAGACCGCAGCATACAGCGTCGAGATCTGGAAGCGGTTCCGAAAATGGGGCGGCGTACCCACAGGCATCACCCAGAACATCAAGGATTTGCTCGCCAGCCGTGAAATCGAGAACATCTTTGAGAACAGCGATTTCATTTATATGCTTAACCAGGCATCCGGCGATCGGCAAATCCTTGCAAAGCAGCTGAATATCTCGCCGTTCCAGCTTTCCTATGTTACGAACAGCAACGAGGGCGAGGGGCTGCTGTTCTACGGCAATACGATTATCCCGTTCAAGGATAAGTTTGATACTTCGCTGAAACTGTACAGCCTGATGACAACGAAGCCTAATGAGATGGGAAAATATAAGGAGAAAAAAGAAGCATGAACACATCGAATATTTTTGACCGACTGAGCCGCAAGATTCGTCATCACTCTGACATGGAGCCGCACGAAAGCGATTCCGGCCCGCCCTTTGGTGAGGTGGAGCCGCTCAACTTCCACGATGAAGAATCGGTGGTGCATACGGTGCTGGAAGATTTCTATGCCGTTGGCACACTGGCCGATGAACTGACTGACGGCTTTCACATGGAAGCCCGCGGTTATCTTGACCGTGAGGAAGTGAACGCCCGTCTGATCGCCTTTGCCCGGAAGATGGAACAGGTGCTTGATAAGTGGGAAACCCACGCAGCCCTGCTCGCATGACGGTTCCAGCCGGAAGGAGGTGATTTCCATAGCAGACAAAAAGTTTCGGGGCAGAGATAAAATCGTCCAGAAAATGACCAAGGATGGTCTGGTGGATGAAAACCTCCGCACCGGGGAACAGAAGTCCGCAACCGCAGAAGAAAAGCCGGAGAAGGAAGATTCGGCAAAAGAAACTGCGGAAAAGGAAACAGATGAAGAAACTATCGTGGAAGAAGAACGGTGCATGGATGCCGGGGACGGGGAGGAGGATGTACCCCGGCATCACAGCACCGCCAAGCAGAGCGCAGACTATTATAAAGCCCATCAGGAGGATGGCAAGCCGAAGGATGCGCCTGCGGAATCGGATGCAGAGCCGCCCACAAAGAAAGGCCGACTTTCTTTTGAAGATGAAAAAGGCGGCATTGTCCGTGGCGTGGGGATGGGCGTTAAGAAGGTGGCGAAGAAAGGAGTGGACACCGCCACCGGATTCGCCCATCAGAAAGTACATCAGGTAGAAAAGGACAATTCCGGCGTGGAAGCTGCTCACAAGTCGGAAGAAGCCGCCGAACGCCTGCACCACTTTGTCAAAGGCAGAAAAAAGCCAAAAGACAAATCTGCCAGAGCGGAGAAAAGAGGTGGCGAGGATCAGAAATCCAGCCGTCTGACATTCTCCGAGAGCGAGGGCGGCACTGCAGAAAATGCAGCAGAACCGTCGCTGAAAAAGAAACAGCGCCAGCCACCGCCGACTGCCGCAGGAGGTGAAGCAAAAACAGTCGGTGCGAAGTTTTACCAGAAAAAGCAGTATAAGGATGCCTATGCAGCCGCCAAGCGCGGCCAGAAAGCCGGAACTGCTGCCAGCAAGCAGGCGGCAGCGGCTACCAACACCATTACGGAGAAAGCGAAAGCGGCGGTGCAGGAAATCGTAGTGCAGAATAAAACCCTGTGGGTCGGTATTGGTGTGGGCATCCTTCTGGTGATGGTCATGCTGGGAGCCTTTTCAAGCTGTGGTGCAGCGATTCAGGGAACAGGCAGTACCTTTGTGGGAACGACATATCCCAGCAAAGATGCCGATATGAAAGGTGCAGAAGAGGATTATCTGGAACTGGAAAAAGAACTGGATAAGCAGATTCGGCAGATGGAATCCACCCATCCGGGCTATGATGAATACCGCTATCAGCTGGACGAAATCGGGCATGACCCATATCAGCTTATTTCCCATCTGACTGCGGTTTATGAGCAGTTCACCAGAGGACAGGTCAAGCCTGTTATCAAGGAACTGTTCAAGCAGCAGTATCTCCTGAAAGTGTGGGAAACGATAGAGATTCGTACCCGCATGGAAACCAGAGTAGGGGTTCGGCCAACGATTGACGCTTTTGGAAACATCAGCATGGAAACCTATACCTATCAGGAAGAAGTGGAGTACGAGTATAAAATCCTCAATGTCCTGCTGAAAAATAAGGGTTTTGATACCATCGCGCGGAAGAACATGAATCGGAAGCAGACCGGGCGATACGATGCCTACAACCTGACCTACGGCAACCGCCCCGAACTGTTCGGCGCAGGATCACCGACTTACAGCGGCGGCACAACGGGCAGTATTGGCACGGGCGGCGGTGCTGCTGGCTCCGGCGGCTTCAAGTACGACATTCCATCGGAAGCCCTTTCGGATGAAAAGTTCGCAAGGATGATTGAGGAAGCCGAAAAGTATCTAGGTATGCCGTATGTGTGGGGCGGCAGTTCCCCAAGCACCAGTTTTGACTGCTCCGGCTTCGTTTGCTGGGTCATCAATAACAGCGGCAATGGGTGGAGCGTTGGGCGTACAACGGCCAACGGTCTGCGAGGAAAATGCAGCTATGTCTCTCCTGCGGATGCACAGCCTGGTGACTTGATTTTCTTTGAGAAAACCTATAACACCGTTGGCGCGTCGCACGTTGGAATCTACGTCGGCAATGGCATGATGATCCACTGCGGCGACCCCATTTCCTATACCAGCATCAATTCGACCTACTGGCAAAGCCACTTTTTAGGCTTTGGCCGCATCAACTGAAAGGAGGGCCGATGGGCAAAAAATTACAGAAATATCTGGATGAAGCCGAAAAGACGGAACAGCAGATCGCGGAACTGGAAGAACGGCTGAGAACCATCCGGGCAGCACAGAAAAAGGAAGAGGACAGCGAGATCATTCGTGCCATCCGCAGCACCAAGATGGGCGGGCGCGAACTGCTGGCTCTGCTGGACAACATTCAGGCGGGCAACGTGACGTTCCTGACCGCTGTAAACAACGCTTCGGAGGAAGCAGAAACGGAGGAAGCGATTGAAAAAGATGCTTAAACGGCTGGGAGTTGTTATCCCCAGCACAATTCTGACCCTGCTGATGGCAGTGGGCTTTTCGACCCCGGCCTTTGCCTTTGTGGACACCACTGAAGTGATGGAGGAACCGACACAGGTGATCGAGGAAGAGAAACCGACCGAGGAAGAAAAAATCCCGTTCACCATCGCAGGCAACGGCGAGGTGAAGGATGACATCGTGGATGACCCCAGCAAGGAGTTCTTTACAGTCAAGACCAAGGGCGGCAATACGTTCTTTCTGGTGATCGACCGGGCGCGAAACAGTGAGAACGTCTATATGCTCTCGATGATCGACGAGTACGATCTGCAGGAGTTTCTGGATGATGAAGAGCGGAACGGCAAGCAGGAAGAAGAAACGCCTGCGGTAGTTCTGCCCGAAACCAAACCCGAACCTACCCCGGATGTGGAAATCGAAGAACCGAAAGAGGAATCGAGCGGTGGCATGAATAAGATTCTGCTGCTGGTATTCGTGGCGGCACTGGGCGGTGCAGGTGCTTTCTTCTACTTCTACATTTATAAGCCGAAGCCGAAAGAAGAAACACCGCAGAGTGAAAATCTGGAAACCGACCAGAGCCTTGCGACTGTGAACGAAGATAATCAGTCCGGCAACGAAAATGACACATAAGAAAACCGTAACATAAGGATGCAGGGGTAGTCGAAAGGCTATCCCTGCTTTTTTCAAAAAGGAGAAAGCGTTGAAATATCTGGTGATTGCAGAAAAACCGAGTGTATCGAAATCCATTGCAAAAGTGATCGGTGCATACCGACAGGAGGACGGGTATCTGGAGGGTGGGGATTGCGTGGTAAGCTGGTGTCTGGGGCATCTGGCAGAGTATGCAGCCCCGGAACACTACGATGAACGCTATGAAAACTGGCGTTTTGAGGATTTGCCGATTCTCCCTGCAGAGTGGAAACTGCTGGTACATAATACAAAGAAGCCGCAGTTCAATGTTTTGCGCAAACTGCTCCGCAGCAAGAAATTTGATTATGTGGTGAACGCCTGCGATGCAGGGTAGTGCGGTTAGGTGACTTAAGAGAGAAAAAAGAGACCTCATCTCGTAAAAAAGTCAATGCGGTCGTCTGCTTCTGTATTGAAATACAGTGGACGACCGCGTTGATCTTTGATGAGCAAGTACTGCCATGCCCCACACAGCGGGCAAAACTGGACGCGCTGCTGTATAATAATCCTTTGGAGTACGCCCAGCTTGTGCTGATTGGTGAGATTGAGCACTATCTCTCACTTGGTTGTGACCACGGTAGAATGGAAGACTAACCTTTAATTAAAATATCCAAAGCAGACAAAACAGCCCTCTACTTGCAGTCGTTGCAAATAGAGGGCTGTTGCTTAGTTAGCAGATTAGCCTATTATAGTAATCATCTGAAAATACTGATACTGGTATTCGTCTTCTAATACCGCCTGCATTTCTTCCATGTATAACGGGTCTTTCAACAATTTGGGATGAAATGCTCGCTCTCTCCAGAGTCGGACTCCAATTTTGGGAAAAATATATTCCGTTCCCAGTTGCAAGTCCTTTTCGTTGCAAATAACGCCGTCCTTTTTCATTAAGCTATCAATAATACACTCGGCGGTTGTATTAAACATATCC
>OGJK01000262.1_pt1 | contig 58350 bp, 51 predicted proteins | sample 1571961 | NCBI WGS metagenome assembly OGJK01 (sample SAMEA2582120, study PRJEB24529) | metagenome | biome: Human gut stool | place: China | collected 2011 | reverse complement strand
GCTGGATCAGCTCCAACATGACCGACTTTCCGCAGCGGCGAATACCGGTCATGACCTTGACCAGCTCCGTTCCGATGAACGGACGGATACGGCTCATATACAGTTCGCGTTTGATCATAAAACCTCGCCCTCCTTCCGTATTTGGTCATAGAATATCACACTTACAAATGAAAATCAATGCCGAAATTGCAAATCTATAAGTTATAACTGATAAAATGCAAAATTCGACAAATGATTTCAGCTAAGGCTCAACGATTCAAGTGAAACCCTGCAAAGGGAGGATTTCACCCTCTATTGGCACACGATCACGCGGATGATTCGCAACGTGGGGGAGACGTCGTGCGCCGCTCACTGAAATGTTTCGCAATTAACCTATCAACATTTCAACGAATATCTTTCCCTCATCTCCCTTGGGATGGAATAAGAATAGGATTCAAGAGGCACTATTTTCGAACCTCAGCACACCTCCCGAAGAAGTCCTGTGTCCGCAAGGGTCACGGGACTTCATGCGTTCTGCTTCACAGCATCCCGCGCGCAAAATGCGGAACAAAAGCGGAACGAGTATGGAACAAACATTCCGCGTCGGTACGGAGCAAGGTTCGCTTCGCCCCGTTGCCGGAAAACCCTTGATGCGCATGGATTTCCCGCGATCCGAAATCGCTCATTTTCTACAATTTCACAATGTGTACATTCCGCCAAAAGTTGCATTCTAAGTAACTACACTTCTCATGAAAAGTTGGATTTTCGTCATCCGTACTTTCCCTCCTTTTCTGATTCCGGCGCAACGGCACACTCCGTCATTTTCCGCAAACTCCCCATGTGTACCTTCCGTCAAAAGTTGCGTCCTAAGTAACTGCGCTTTTCATGAAAAGGTACTGTTTCGGCATCTGTACTGTGTAAAAAACGAAGGAATCCTTTTGACCATTTTTTGCAATTTCTCGCTGCCTGCCCTTATTGCCCCTATGTGACGGAAGCGTCCGACCGGAAACCAGTATAAAGAGGGGAAAGCCGCCATATTGCGGCCCTTTCCGCTGTTTCGGTCATTGTCCGGCAAAGTCGTTCCAAGACATATCCCCAATGACATATAATGAGGTCAATTTATTAAAATCCAAGACCTTCCATATAAAGTAGTACATATCGAAAAAATATAGATATCCAATGACTTTTGCGCTCACGCGCGACACCCTGTTGTGTCCCGACAATCAGCGCGAACTCCTAAAAATGAGAAAACCGCGACACGCTAAAAGGAACAGAGCCGCGATTTGCAAAAGCAAATCGCAGCTCTGTTCCTCTCGTGGCGAGAGTACGTTACGAATTTTCAAGAACAAGCTCTAACTGACGCACATCCTCCATAGTCGTTGCCCAGCTGGTTACAAAGCGCACAACCGTGTGTGCCGCATCCATCTTTTTCCAGAAGCGGCAGACGAATACGCCGCCTGAAACGGTGCGTGTAGACCGCACGAATGGTGCAGCCAAACCGCTAAAATGGTGCAAGGTCACCGCAGCCATGGTGCATTGACAGGATAGCCACTAAAATGAGTTCTGGAAATGTCAAGAAATGTGCAGTCGGGAAACACCCAAAATCTGAAAAGCATGGTAATACAGCGCAGTTTTCCGAAGTGGAGCGTAGCGGAACGCAGGAAAACTGCGGCGGCATCGGATCAGGCTGCCGTCTGCGCCTGCGCCCACTCCCGGTACTTCGCAGGCGGCAGTCCCAGCGGGTTGCGCGTATAGATCCTAACGCGGTTGTAGTAGATAAAAACATAGCGGAAAATGATCGTTTTGACCTGTTCTCTCGGTAGCTTGTATGCCGCGATCTGGTAGATCTTCTCTTTTTTGAGCGTGGCGAAAAAGCTCTCCATCCGTGCGTTGTCGAAGCAATGTCCGGTGCCGCTGAGGCTTTGTATCATGCCGCAGCGAGACAGCTCGGAACGAAAGGCTAAGCTGGTGTATTGACTGCCGCGATCCGAGTGGAACACCGCTCCGCTCAGACTCGGATAGAGCCGCTCCAACTGCCGTACCGTATCAATGCACAGCTCCTTCTTCATATTGTCCCGCATTTCAAGCGCGACGATCTCGCCGCTGAAGCAGTCCATGATCGGAGACACATACAGCTTGCCGTCCGCACACTGTACCTCGGTAATATCTGTGAGAAACTTCTCCGAAGGGCGCTGGGCACTGAAGTCCCGTTTCAGAATGTTTTCCTGCTCCTGCGCTTCTGTCGTGGCTTTCGTGATTCCATGCGGAATGCGTCTTTTATGGAGCCAGCCATTCTCTTTCATCACGCGATACACCGTTCTCCGGCTGACGTCGACGCCGTCCTGCTCAAGCGCAAGGCAGACGCGATCCACGCCGTAGTTTCGGTTATCCGGATGCCCTTCGAGAATCTTTTTGACCTTTCCCGCAAGAAGCTGACGGCTGCTGTGCCTGCCCCTGTTTCGAAGCCACCGGTAATAACCGGACTCGCTCAGGTGCAGAACACGGCACATATCCTTTGCCGTGTAGACGCCCTTGCGTTCGGCTACGAACAGGTGCCGCTCACACGATTTTACTTCTTGCGGTCTTGCGCAAAAAAACCGAGTGCGTCCTTGAGAATGTCGTTTGCAGTTCGCAGCTCGGAAACCTCACGCTCGAGCTCACGGATGCGGATGGATTGCTCCTCCGCACTCAGCGTCTTCGCGGGCGGCGCGTTTCGGCGTATGCTGCGCCAGTCCGCCAGCGTGTAGTACGCAATGCCGAGCTGCTGCGCGGCTTTCTTCACGCCGATCTCGTCTGACAGCTTCAGCGCTTCTTCCTTGAATTCTTTGCTGTAATGCTTCATTGCGATTCCCTCCATCTCTGTTCTTTCAGTTTAACAGATTTTTGGGGATTTTGTGACTGCACTTACAGGGTACTACTCCGTCAAGACCTTTGTTGAACTTGTTGCAGTAAATGCCAACGCCAAAGATTGCTAGCAGATATAAGATGATGATCGTCAGTTCCATAAAAAACCTCCTCGTATAATAAGATTAAAGTTTGTCTCTGTCTTCCGTCTGCACACATCAGGCAGTCAGGGGCGGGAAACGGGGAAAGATGCTTCAGAATTCCAGTGCGCCGATCTCGTTCTCCACCAGATCGACAAGCGAGCAGTCGCGCACGCGGTCGGTGATGTAGGCGATGTCGGGATAGAGATAGCGGTCGTTGTCGACAAAGGGAACTTCCTTGCGGATGAAGTCACGCAGCTTTCCGAGCACCGGAGAGGGCTCAAGCGGCTTGAGGAAGTCCATTGCCTGCAGCGCGACATAAATTTCGATGGCGGTGACATACTGAAGCTTCTTCACGCCCATGAGCGCTTTCTTCGACGCGTAGTAGCCCATCGAAACAGGATCCTCCTGACCGGCGCAGGTGGGAATGGAGTCAATCGTTGCGGGAACGGCGAGATGCTTGATCTCGTTCATCAGACCGGCGGCGGTGTACTGCGGGATCATGAAGCCGCTATTGAGTCCGGGGTTTGAGACAAGGAAGGCGGGCAGACCGTCGTTGAGATTGCGGTTGACCATACGGTCGGTGCCGCGCTCGACCAGATTGCCGGCGATCGCCGCGGCCATTGCCAGCATATCGGCGTGGGAGCCGACGAAGCTGCCGTCAAAATTACCGCACATCAGCGCAACGCCGTCGTCCTCACCCTCGGCAAAGATCTCGGGGTTGTCGCTGACGGAGTGCATTTCATTGACGATGACCTCATAGGCCTCGCTGATAAGCTTCTTTGCCGCACCGTGAATGTGCGCCATCGAACGCATGACATAGGCGTCCTGCACCTTGGAATTGCGGTATTTTTCGCCGATCTCGCTGCCGGAGAGCATGCGGCGCAGATTGCTCGCCGCCGCGATCTGCTCGTCGTGCTTCTTGGCCGCGTGAATGCGGGGGTCAAGCTCGCGGTCGGTGCCGCGCAGCGCTTCATAGCAAAGCGCGCCCGCGATTTCGACGTTCTGCATGGTGATAACGCTTTCGTAAAGCGCGAGCAGACCCATTGCGGTAACGGTGATCGTGCCGTTGAGCATGGACAGCCCCTCTTTGTACTGCACGGATGAGATCCTGTTCCGCGTCAGCAAGACGGTGAGACCTGACCTCACCAAACAGCAATTCTACATGGATAAATCTCTCCTGCTGCAAGCCACCTTCCTCCATCAGGAGGGGTGTCATCTGTATGCTCAGCGGACATGGGAATATGAGGTGACTGCGGCGGAGCAGCTCGCTGACATCCTTAAAGACCCGGCTTTGCCGGTCATGGAGATCCCGAAGGAGCTCCGCGCCGGGGACATACTTCTCAGCGAGCAGCAGCGCAAGGCGATCGGTCTGGCGCTGAACAGCCGCCTCGCCGTCATCCTCGGCGGCGCCGGCAGCGGCAAGACCACGCTCATTGAAGCCATTGTACACTGTTTCAGAGGGAGCGTTGACAGTTCCGAGGCATATGTGCTCGCCGCCCCGACCGGCAAGGCTGCGCGCAACCTCACCGAGCGCACCGGGATCGAGGCGCGCACGGTCCACGGCGCACTGGGGAAGGTCCCGGACGCGAACTTTCTGGACGCCGTTTCCTGGAACCATATCGGACTGGTCGTCGTTGACGGGGCGTCGATGGTGTCGCTGGAGATGCTCGCCGGTATCCTGAACCGTGTTCGCAGGAATTGCCGCGTCGTCCTGCTCGGCGACCCGAACCAGCTGATGTCCGTTGGGGCAGGGAACGTCCTTTCCGACCTTTTGACGCTCGGCGTCCCCTCGATCTTTCTGGAGCAGCAGTACCGTCAAAGCGCGGACGCCGCGGCGCTGCGGCAGAACGTCGCAGCCTTCCCAAAGCTGAGCGATGAGCGGGAACTGCAATGGGATGACCGCTTTCGTCTGCTTTCCGCGGATAGTAAGATCATTCCCGATCTTTTGTGCGAGGAGGCTGCACGGCGCTACCGGGCGGGCGAGAGCATTCAGGTCCTCTCTCCGGTGAAGACCAAAACCGACTTTCCCGTACAGGCGCTCAACACGCGCCTGCAAAATGAAGTCAACCCGCTGACAGCGGAAAAGCAGACATGGGGAGCATTCCGTGACGGCGACCGTGTCATCGTTACGCAGAATAACTCCTATTACAACATCTGCAACGGCGATGTCGGCGTGCTGTATATTCGCGGAGAGAAGCCTCACCGTGTCGCCACGCTTGCGGTCAGGGGAACGTTGAAGACCTGGCAGATCGACTGTGTGGAGAAATACGGCGCTGCCAATGACGATGCGCCCCCTCCGCAGCTTGCGCTCGCCTATGCGCTGACCGTGCACAAAAGTCAGGGCAGCCAGTATGACGCCATCCTCATGCCGGTGAGCATGGCGACTGCAAAAATGCTGTATCGCAATCTGCTTTACACCGCGATCTCGCGGGCGCGGAAGGAGGTCATCCTCGTGGGGAGCCGCGAGGCAGTGAACACCGCAATGCAGTGCATCCCGTACCCGCGCAAGTCCAAGCTCGTCGCCCGAACCAATCTGCTGCGTCTCAGGCGCAGCGCGTGAGACGGCGATACCGTGGGGCGCAGGCTCGGCAAAAGTAGCATTGATGTGAATAATTTCGACAAGAAAAAAGTTATTCACATTGATGTTAAAAACTTTACTTAATGCCGTAGATGTGCTATCATGGTTTCAAGGTGGTGACAGGATCATGGAATTAAAAAACAGATCGCAGTACCTTGATAAGCTCATTTCCGTTCAGGATATGGAGGTCATCAAGGTCGTGACCGGAATCCGGCGCTGCGGCAAATCCAGCCTGCTGAAATTGATGATGGCACATCTGCGGGAACAGGGCGTCACGGAGGAACAGATCCTCTCGATGAACTTTGAGTCCATGCAGTTTGCCGATATGGACAGCAAGCAGCTTTATCAGTATGTGATGGAACGAGCCCCCAAGGGTAAGCGGCTTTACCTGTTTTTAGACGAGGTGCAGAAGGTTCGGGACTGGCAGGATGCCGTGAATTCCTTCCGTGTGGATCTGGATTGCGACATTTATGTGACCGGCTCCAACGCCTACCTGCTGTCCTCCGAACTGTCCACGTATCTGTCCGGACGCTATGTGGAGATCAAGATGCTGCCGCTGTCCTTCCGCGAGTTTTTGGACTTCCACGGCTATTTGCTGGAGGAGTACAAATCCCCCAACGGCACGATAAAACAGCGCGCCAAGGGAAAAGACGGCGAAGCGTATGAGCTGCGCGACCTGTTTGAAGCCTACGCACAGTTTGGCGGTATGCCGGCGCTGGCCGAGGCGGAGCTGGATCAGGAGCGCGCCAATATGCTGCTGGACGGCATTTATTCCGCTGTGGTCGTGCGGGACATTCTGGAACGCGGCAAACGGAAAGAACAGCGGGCCGTTACCGACGCGCTGCTGCTCCGCAAGATCATTCTATTTCTGGCTGACAACATCGGCAACAACACCTCGGCGGCGTCCATCGGGCGCACCCTTGTCAGCGAGGGCCTGTTGGATGATGGCAGAAAGACCAAGCCTGCGGTGCAGACCATCTCTGCCTACATTGATGCACTGTTGGAGTCCTATATCTTTTATGAGGTCAAGCGTTTTGACATCAAGGGGAAGGACTATCTGCGGACGCTGGGCAAATACTATATCGTCGATCCCGGCCTCCGTACCTATCTGTTAGGCAATCGTGGCGGCGATGTGGGACACATTCTGGAAAACATCGTTTATTTTGAACTGCTGCGGCGTGGTTATGAGGTGGCTATCGGCAAGGTTGGTGAAAAGGAGATCGACTTCATCGCAACGAAGATGAACGAGAAAAAGTATATCCAAGTCACTGACAACATGAACGCCCCCGAAACCCGCGCACGGGAGCTTGCGCCGCTGCAAGCTGTGCAGGACAATTACGAGAAGATCGTAATTGCCATGGACTGCGACCTCATCAGCGACGTGGACGGTATCAAAATCGTAAAGGCGCTGGACTTTTTGCTCAACGAAGGGTAATTCCATGCCAAAAAGGGAGGCTGCGCTTGTGAAGCGCAGCCTCCCTCTATTCCGTTCTATCCCGCGTCCTCCGGTTCAAAGGGGCGAAGGGCGTGGTAAAGCTTCTGACGTTCCCCGGCGCTGCGGTACGCGGCAAGGGGGCGAAACGGCGGACGTTTTCCCGTCTTTCTCTGCTCACGGTAGCGCAGCACCAACACGGCAGGCGCGGCAGGCAGCAGGAGGGGATGCTCCTTGCAGGCAGGCCAATGGGTATAGCAGGTCTCCACGCCCGTGCGGAGGAAGCTGACCAGTCGATTTTCCGCCCGCCCATCGGTAAAGAGCCGCTGCCCGTAGCGCTCCTCCTTGCAGCCGAAGTTCCCGGTGCGCAGGATATCCGCAAGCAGCGCGCGGCACAGCGCCTCATCCGCGGTCATGCACCACGGGGCATCCTCCCGCGGCAGGCCAAGCTCCTCCACGCAGATGCGGGTGACGACCCGCGCGAAATGAAGCAGTCCGAATCGGGACAGCTTTGGCAGCAGAGCCTCCCAACGCTCCGGCGTCATATCACAATGGACAAACGCCGCCCAATCGCAGAGCTGCCGAAGCCCCAGACCGCTGCTCGTGATATGCTCCAGCTTGTGGAGCAGCAGCAAGACAGCCTGACGTTCCGGCGGCAGGACGGGAAGACCGCCGCGAAAGATCCCTTCTCCCGCAGCATTCTGGAAATACTCGCGCAAAGGCGCACCGCTGGCGCCCAAAGGGATACCAGGCGGCTCAAAGTGCAGCTCCACGAGAAATTGCTCCCGATGCATGGAGCGATGGAAGGGATGGTTGTCCTCCGGCGGACAATAGCCCCCGGCGCAGAGGATCGCCTCCGCTTTTTTTACATCGGCGGGGAAGAGCAGCAGGTCAATGTCTCCGGCGCAGCGCAGCTCCGGCCGGGGATAACACGCGGCAGAGGAGCTGCCCTTCAAGATCACGCAGGGGAGCCCTGAAAGTGCCTTCAGCACCTCCTGCTGTTCGCCGAGGAGCTGCTCGTTATACCACATGGCGGAGAGCACCTCCTGCCGCCAGGGGGCGGCTGTCTCCTTTGGGATGGCAGCTCGCTCCTGTTCCGTCAGGCAGTCATAGACCAGCAAATGAACGCTGTGGCTGACGGCTTCCTCAAAAACACGCTGCCAGTCCACATCCGGCGGCAGCGGCGTATCCTGTCCAAAAAGCGCGCGGCGCAGGAGGGCCAATAAGCTCTGTTCCGTATCCGTCATCGGGCTGACACCTCCACACCGCAAAAAGTTGGATATAGTATAGCAGAAAACAACAGATACAACAAGCACCTGATTTTCCGCGTCTCCGACCATGGGCGTTCTATAGGATCGCGCGGAGGGGAACACGGTCGAATAATTGAACAAAATCAAATTTTTGTTCAATATAGGGGAGGGGCGCATAGCGCATAGCGCGCCAAGCGCCCCTTTTTCCTATCCGTCCCACTCCGACAAGCTGTGCGTTGGTCTGGGTGTAAAGCTCGGCAGCCTCCTGCATCTCCTCGCTGCCGTAGCAGCGGTCGATGGTCACGAGAATGTCGGATGTTGTCGCTAAAAATGGCTTAATGCGACACTTGCTGGCGATCGCGACCATGTCGCGCCCCTTCATGTTCATGGGCTCGTTCATGGCGACATACAGCGTGCCGCTGTCCTCCGGATCAAACCGGAAGGGCATCATTGTATATGTACGCAGGATATCCGGGCGAACCGCCTGTCGGACATCCATGGGGATGGTCATTTCGTAAAGGTGCACCGCGGGGGTGCGGGTCAGCGAGGACAGGGCTTCGATGACCTGTTCTTCGGGCAGGATGGCGCGCTCCAAGATCAGCTCGCGGATGGACTTGTTCGTTTCCTCCTGAGCACGACGCAGCTCGTCCGCCTGTTCCGCGGTCAAAAGCTGCTGTTCCAGCAGGTATCGCAGGAGCTTTTCGTTCATGCGCGCCCTCCTTTCTCTTGTTTTTCGGGGCAGAAATTATTTTTGAATCAGTGCTTTTCAAAAGTGTGAGACGACAGACCCGCCAGGCTCTCAAACGCGAATGAGCCGCTGACGCGCCTAACGTCTCTTTTTTTTTCCCCCCCCCCCCCCGGGGGGGGGGGAATGCCCCCGCCGGGAAGAGGTGGTCCGAATCATTGCTTTGTCTTACGCTGTCAAATTACTTGACGTTGATGATGAGGTTCGCGCTGGCGCTGCGGGTGTTGTAGTTGACCGTCACCTTCTGACCGGCAGGGTCAGCGAAGCTGCCGATGCTCAGATCGCCAAACTTCGCGATGAGGTTCGCAAGCTCGGTCACGGCCTCGAGAGAGGTCTTGGCATTGCCAAGCGCCGTGAGGTCGTTCTCCGTCAGCGTCACACCGTTGAGGGTGATGCTCGCGCCGTCGGGCAGCAGGTTCTGCGCCTTGGCAACGATCTTGCCGAGGTACTGCGCAACATAAGTGTCGCCCTTGCTGCCGACGATGTCCTTCATGGTCTGGCTCGTGAGCGCGGCGGCAAGCTCGTTCGCGGTCTTGGTCTGGATGCCATTGGCGGCATCGAACTTCAGGCTGTTGAGCAGGTTGATCTTCTCCTGATACTTCGTCTGTTCGGCAGAGCCGCTGTTCAGGATGGAAGACACATCGATCGCGCCAAGCTTAGTCTCCAGCTTTTCGGCGAGCTTTGCCTTGCCCTCGGTCTTGATGGTGGAAACGAGATTCGCCAGAACCGCACCGTCCTTGGCAGCGGCGGTCTTCTCGTCGTTGAAGGTAAGACCCAGTTCCACAAGCGCGCTGTAGATCAGGTAATCCTTCAGATCGGGGTTCTTCGCCAGCATATCCTTCAGCGTAGCGGAGGAATTCAGCGCAGTGTCAAGCTCTCCCTTCGCCTGGTCGTAAATCGCCGTTCTCAGAGCGGGACCCTTGACCGTAGCAGTTGCAATAGGAGTTTCTACCGTGATGACTGGTTCAGCCAATATCGCGTTGATATGACCAACATTTTCGATATTGAACGTAATGTGGGAGGGAGTAATCTTAGCATCGGGGTAGAGGGCAAGTGCCGACTTAACCATCGACAGCATTTGGTGCTCGTTCGCCTTCTTGACGATCCAAGCCTCGTTGATGTTCTCATCCGCAAGCTTCTCCTTGATCTGCTTCTGGATGAGAGCGTCCACATTGAGCGCGTCGATGTCCTTCTCGATCAGCGGCCACACGGCGTTGATGAGCAAGGTGTTGTCAAGGCCAGTCAGGGTGCCGCCGCCGGTGGCAGAGGTAGTGATCTTCTTCCAGTTGGTATCGATCCAGCTCTCCACCACGGGCATCAGAGCATTTTCGATGCTTTCGACAGTGGTGTTCGTCAGCTTGATGTCGTACTTGGCAAGCGCATCCGTGACCTCTTTGTAGAGGGCGGGGATCTCCTTCTTGAGACCCTTCTGCGCCTCAGCGACGACCTTATCCTTGGTGCCGTCGTTATAGGTGAACTGCGCGGCGATCTGGTCGAGGCCGTCGTTATAAGCCTTCTGGATGTCCTTGCTGATGTTGAGACGCAGATAGTTGCCCTCGTCATACTTGTACTCGAGCAGACCGTTGCTGTTGAGCTTCGGCGTCACGACGAGCTTATAGTTGTAGGTGTAAGCGTCGGTCTTCGCTGCAATGTCCGCGTTGGGGGCGGAAGTGAAGTTCACCTTCAGGTCGATATTGAACTCGAACTTGTCGGTGTAGGCAGTACCCTGCGCCTTCATCTGCTTGTAGATCTCCTTGGAGATGGCAGTGCCGAGGTCCTTGGCGATCTTGGACTTGCTGCCCTCGAGGGTGGTGTTGCCGTCGCCGACATTGATGGTAGCGTAGGTCTTACCGTTGAACACGACGTCCACATCGCCGCAGACATAGTTGCCCTTGCCGTCGTGGAAGTTCGCCCACAGGCTCTTGCCTTCCTTCTTGAGAAGGTCGACGACCTGCGTCTTGATCGCCTGCAGGGAGTTGCTGGTGAGATCGATGCCGGTCTCGTTCTTGACAGCGTCCTTAACGCTGGTCAGGAAACCGTCGATATCGTCGGGAGTGGGCTTGCTCGTGGTGCCGGTGATGATCGCGTTGGCGATCTTGTTCGCCTGCTCGATGGCGGAGACGACCTGACCGTCCTTGACCTCGAGAGCGACGTTCCAGGTGACCTCGCGCTCAGCCTTGGGGTCTGCGGGGAAGTTCGCCTTCACGTCCTCGACCTTGACCATGGACTTGACAACGTCTTTGACCTGCTGGAGCTGCGCGTCCGTCAGGTACTTGTTGTCCTTGTTGACCTGATCAACGGCGCTGACAACGGCGTTCTTCATGTCGTCGAATCTGTCGTTGACCTGCTTGACGGACTTGAGAACGGCATTGCCGATGAGGTCATCGGAAACGACCACGGGTGCCTTCGCCTGCCAGACCGCGTACAGGGTGATAATGGGATAGTTAGCGGTCAGCGTGATGGTGCTGTTCGCGGGGTACGTCGCAGCCGTGGCGGTCTTTTCCGTCGCCCAGCCCAGGAAGTTGTAGCCGTCGCGGGTGGCGGTAGCGGTCACGGGGAAGCTGTAAGCGGTGCTCGTCGTCGTCGTGGAGACGGGAGACGCACCGATCAGCGTGCCGCCGTTGGCGTCAAAATACAGGGCATAGGTGTAGGCAGTCACAGGGGGGTTCACCGGGGGATTCACCGGGGGATTCACGCTCGGGGTGTTATCCGGCTTCGCGTTCTGCACGAGGTGAGACATACGGTAAATCACCGCTGCCACCTGCGCACGGGTAGACAGATCGTTCGGGCGGAACGTGCCGTCCTCAAAGCCGTTGACCAAGCCGTGACGCTGGCACTGCTTGACCGCGGCGAGCGCATACGCGGGGATCGCGCTCTCGTCGACCATGACGGAGACGGAGCCGGTCTCGGGCAGAGTCACCTTCCAGGCCTTGCGATAGAGGTCGAGGTAACGCTCGATCATGGTGCACATCTGCGCACGGGTGATGGGATCGTTCGGGGCGAACTTGCCGTTGCCCACGCCGTCTACGATCCTGTTGGCAGCCGCCCAGTTGATGGCATCAGTGTACCACTCGCCGGGAGCCACATCGGTGAATGCGCTCTGGCTGCGATCACCCTTCGCACCGTGGAAACGGAACAGGACCGTGACGAACATCGCACGGGTCATGTTATCCGCGGGGGCGAAGGTCTTGTCCGCGACGCCGTTGAAGTAACCCTTCGACGTCACATAGTCTACGAACTGGTAGTACCAGTCGGATCTGCTGACGTCCGTGAAATCGTCAGCTTTTTCCGCCAGCGCTGTGGGCACCAGGGAAAAGACGATGCACAATGCCAGCAGAGCACTCAAGATACGCTGCTTTTTCATCTTCTTAACCACTCCTTTTTTTTACTGATGATCTTCGAGTACCGCAAAAGGGTGTCAGCGTTTCCGCCCCAAGCGCTGCTCGCAGCATCCAAAACCTGTCCCTGTCCGGGCGTGCGGATAGGCGCACGTACTGACAGTAATACAGTCTACATAAAGTCTATCAGATATTTTCTCTTTTTGCAAGCAGTTCTTGCTTTTTTTTCTATATCCTTCCAGGGGTCTTACATTCGAAAATTAATCGCCGCGAATTGCTCGGACAAGTCTCACGTGAGACCACCCTATCCTTCTTCAAAACAGGAGAACGCCGGATAGTAGCGCAGCGGGATGGGCTGTCCGAGCGCGGCAGAGCGATTCTTGAGGATCTTGAGCTCCAGCTCGCGGGGGTCCTTACGCTTTTCCTCGTCGATGTTGAAGCCGGGCCGCCCCGCCCCGCGCGCCTGAAGCCCCATCAGCACGTCGGCGGAGTAGTCGATGCCGCCGGATTCCTTGAAGGCGTTCATGGAGACTTCCAGATTATAATTCTCGCGGTTGAAGGAGGAAATGGCAAGGATGGTCAGCCCGTGCTGGCGCGAGAGCTTTTTCAGCGCGCAGACGATGCGGTCAAGGTTCTGTTTGTCCGTGAAATGGACGTCCACCGGGGCAATGATCTGGAGATAGTCGATGAGCACCACGGGCTTTTGTCCGGTCTCGGCTATGTGGCGCGCGACCTCCGCGCGGATGTAGTCCAGCCCCGTTTCGTGGTCGCCCTCGCGGAAATAGAGGTGCTTTGCATAGGAGGCGTAGCGCGTCTGCGCCAGCTCCAGATGCGCGAGATCCTGCGCACTGTAGCCCGCCCAGCGCCTGCCGTCTAAAACACCGCGCGCGGTCTTGGCAAGGCGGCGGCGCGCGGAGGTGTCGAGCAGGAAGGATTCGCGGGAAACGGAACGAGCCATCAGCTCCCATGTCATCATTTCAAGGGAGAAAATGAGAACGTCGCGCCCCTGCATGGCAAGCTGATCGGCGATCTGCATACAAAAGGCGGTCTTGCCCAGCGAGCTGACCGCACCGATCACATAAAGTCCGTCGTAAAGTCCGCCGTCCAGCGTCTGATCCAGCCCCTCAAAGCCGGTTTTGAGCGCGGGGCGCTTTGCCTGCGCCTCGATATAAGCGCGGAATGCCTCCATCTGCCCCGCGGCGGAGGTCTCGGCATAGGGGGGCGGCTGCTGCGCCTGCCGATCCTCGACCGCCTGTGCCAGAAATCGCGCCGCGCCCTCGCGGTCGGCGCAGAGAAATTCGTTCAGATCCTTGCCGGTGGGAACGCCCGGGCAGCGGTACAGCCAGGGGAATTCCTCCGCGAGGGCGGCTGCCCACGCGTTGCCTGCCGCGTCATTGTCCGTCAGCAGCAGGATGGGGGCGGGTCGATCCAGTCCGCGCAGCAGAGCCGCCGCCTTTTCGCGGTTGCCCGCGCCGTTCAGCGCGGCGGCCCGATAGCCCAGCTCCTCTGCCGAGAGCGCGTCAAAGGCGCCTTCCAAAAGGAAGACCGGCTCTTCCCCGCCCGCAGTCAGCAGCTCCGGCTGAAAGAGCGGCGAAGGCTGCCCCTTCTCGTTGAGATAGCGCTTTTCCGCGACGGCGCGGCGCACGCAGCGCCCGTTTTCGCATGGCAGCACCACGCAGTCATGCTCAGGGTCGTAGCCAAGGCGGAATCTCGTCACCGTGGCGTCGGAGAGCCCGCGTTTGGCAAAATAATCGGTTTTTCGGCGGTGAGAAAAGCAGCTTTCGGGGTAGGAGGCGGGCAGCGTTTCCCTGCTCAGGCGGTCAGCGGGGCGCGCCTCTCCCGCGTCGCCGTGCCCGTAGCGCTTGCTCGCAAGCGCCAGAGCGTCGTGCGGCGAGGTGAGGTTTTCGTCAATCGCCAGCAGATCGAAGAGGTCATAGTCCGCGCCGCAGGCGAAGCAGTGTACCTTTTGCCGCTTTGCGTCGTATCCCATGGAGGGATCGCGGTCGAGATGCTTTGGATTTAGGCAGCGAAAGCGCTTTTGCGGGTCAATACCCCGGTCGTAGAGATAGTCAACGATGCGGGGGCGCAGGTCGTTAAAGGTGTCAGGCATAGGCTCTCCTCCTTTTCTTCCGTTATTATAGCATAAGACCCCGCGGAGGAGCGATTCCCGCGAGGTCTGTAAGATATCTTAAGATATCAATAAGGGGATTTTCGGTAAAAATGGAAAATCCGAAAAAAATTAGATGAAACAAATATAAAAGTATGATTCGACAGAAAATATCTGTATAAAAGTTTGAAAAACATGGAAAAATGGCTTGGGTGATTTTGGGTCTCCTGCACGACTTGAGGTCGCCTTTGCACGAATTGAAGTCGTCTTAGCACGGCTCGAAGTCGGAATTGGACAGGCTGTGACCCTCGTTTTTTTCACAGGATGGGCACAGACGGTGGATAACTTGCGTGAAAAGTAGGCGTTTTGGTGGGAAAATCGGACTTTTGTCGTCAAATTTCCGTTTTTTGTGGATATCTTTTCCACGGATGTTTTGTCTTCCAATCAGCGGCCGCGCAGAAATTTGAGGAATTCAGACGTGGTTTCGTGCAGTTGCTGAGGGGTCACTGCGTGCTCTGGGGCGGCTTTTTAGCGGGCTTTTTCTTCGCCTCGATCTGCTTGACCGTCTTGTTTTTTTCGATCTGCTGGATGTAGCTCTGCATGGTGGCGTCAATGCCGACGTTCATCTTGCCACCGTGGAAGGTATTGATGTCGTCATAGTCGAAATCCATGTGGATCGAGCCGCCCGAGACGTCCTCGATCTCCTCCACCGCCTTATTGAACGGGCGGATGATCGCCTCGTCATAGTTGCGGTTTTTGACGTCCTCCTTGGTCGGCAGGCCGATGTAGTGGATGATGTCCTGAATTTTTACGCGGAAGCTGCCGTCGTCATCGACGGGCGCTTTCCGCGCGCGGTAGAAGAGATAAAACGCCATGCGGTAGGCATTTTCGCTCAGATGACCCATCCAGTCGGGGATCAGCTGGTAATACTGGGTCAGGAAGTGGCGCACGTTCTCGGCGAAGGAAATGCGCACCTCGCCGGTGTACTTTTTGATGGATGCCTCGGTCGCCAGATGGGTGATATAAAAGGATTCAAAATACTTTTTGAAGGATTCCGCGGTGATCTTCATGCCCGTGATGGACTGCATATCCTTCTTGATCTGGCGATAGGCGGCGTCTCTGGAGCGGAGCCCCGCCCAGTCCATATATTCCTCGATAGTAAAGCTCGCGGTGCTGTTGCGCCAGTTGTCGCTGTTGCCGCGCATCAGGGTGTAGATCAGCAGGCGGTGCGCCGTCCAGGAGAGATTTTTCGTGTATTCCGCGACGGCCTCAAAGATGATGGTCATTTCGTAATCCTTGTTGCGGTAGCGGATGTTCTGGTTGCCGTAGGCGTCAGGCTCGGAATAGGTCACGGTGATGCCGTTGGAGGAGGGATGAAATTCCCTGCCGCGCTTCATATTCGCCCAGACGCCGCAGATGAAATAGGTGGCGGGGCTGTTGCCCAGCACATCGTATTCCTGCACCCTCGCGGTGACGGTCTTATCAAAAATATCCAGCAGCGTGGCGGCGAACGTGACGGTCTCCGACGCGCCGATGGACACCGCCTCTGCCACCGCCTCCGGCGAAGACAGATCGTGTGTCTGAAGATAACTGTCCATCAGGGGATAAATGTCGCCGAAGTCAAAGACGTTCATCTGATTTTTGAACTTTCTGGGGTGCTCTTTTTCCAGCGGCTTCAGCTTGTTGTATGTATCCAGCATCTCCTGAAACTGTTCGGATTCCAGAAAACGCAGGGGGGTGTCCTTCAATTGCTCTGCCGGTTCGGGGAACTGGGACATGGTGCGACCCTCCTTTTGCGAAAAGATTGCTTTTTTAGAAGCTTAGTATAGCATAAGTTGAAAAAAAGGGAAAGAAAAAGTTTTTTTCGCAAATCGCGAGGAAAATATTCTCATCGCTCGGACAGGTCTCACGTGAGACCTGTCCGAGCGGCGCGTTATTTGTCCGTCAGCAGCGGCTGCCGTTGATGATCTTTCGGATCTGGCGCTCGCTAAGGCGGAATTGGGCCGCGAGACTTCGGTAGTTAGAGCCATTAAACAGGGCGCGAATGTCCCGATCGCGGGCGCCGCGCTCCAGCGATTCCCGCTTGGGAACGTACAGCGTTTGTCCGCCGCACAGCAGCGTCAGGTGGACGAACGCCTCCATACCGATGGTGTCCACGATGTCTCGGTACTCCTCCGGGATATCGTCCGTGCGGATGTGGCGGGCAGGGGGGATGCAAGTGGTAGACATAACATTTTTCTCCTCTCTGAAATCAGGTGTGAAACAGGACGAATTCCTAAGTCTCACGTGTGACTTGTCCGGCTTTGTCCAAAGAACTGTTTCTACCATTCAGCGCCGCCGAGGGAGGCGTTGTATCCTTCGGTCGAACAGAGCGGAAAATTTATTCCTTTTCGCGAGAGAATATCGCTTGTAAAAACAAAGAGAAAATTGTCCAAGTGTCGCCGCTGCCGTTCTGAGCTTTTCCGGAGTGATGAGAAAAAGGGCGGAAGACCGACTTGGAAACGTGCAGTTCGCTGTGTGTAATTTTCGGAATTCCGACGTGCTCTCGTGCATGATGTTTTAGGCAGATGTTTGGGAAAGTACGACTTGAAAACGTGCAGATGAGAAGAAAATCAGTTCCAAGAGATTGGATATCGGCGCGTGATTAAAACACCAGATGTAGTGAATTTGGACAAGTCTCACGTGAGTTTTTGTGGGAAGGCGTTCCGATTTCGGCAAGAAATCGAAAGAAGTCTGCACGAAACCAAGTCGGAAATCAGCTGGAACAGGGAAGCGTGGGTGCACGAAACTAAGTCGGAATTCGTCGAAGGCAGGGGAGAGCGCTGCACGAAATCGAGTCGGAATTCGTCGGGGAAAGGGGAAAGCGGGCGCACGAAACCAAGTCGGAATTCGTCGAGAAGATGGAGGAGATGCCGCACGAAACCGAGTCGGAATTCGGCGAAAGCAGGGGAAAGGCGCTGCACGAAACCGAGTCGGAATTCGGCGAAAGCGGGGGAAAGGCGCTGCACGAAATCAAATCGGATTTCACCGGAGCGATCACTGCTGATCGGGGCAGGGGAGGGGGAGGCCTTTTTTTCCCGGTGCGGCGTAAAGCCCTTCGCGCAGAAGATGACCATTTACCTCAAATTGAGATCGTTGCGATGGTCGGTGCGTTCTATCGCCTGCTTGACATGGTGCACGAATTTTCAATGCTGCGCACGCGCTCGGCGTGGAGGCAAAGGAGATCGCGCAGTATGCCGACAGATGTATGTTCTGTGTGTCCGAGGATTTTGGCGCGCCGATCGGCTCACTGGTCTGCGGGAGCAAAGAATTCATTTATGAGCTTCGCCAGACGCGCCGCCTGCTCGGCGAAGATCTGCGCCAGGGCGGCGCTGCCGCTGCCCCCGCGATCTATGCGCTGCGGCACAACATTCTCCTTTTGAACGAGGATAACCGCCGAGCGGAGAAGCTTGCCGAGGCGATTCATGGCTTGGACGAGACCCGCGTTCGTCGGGTGTTCCATCTGGGAATTTCTGAAGAGGACTACGGTAAGGACAATTCAGATCTTCAAGACCGTTGACTGCGAAATGACGCAGTAAACGGCAGAGCGCAAGGATAAGAGCGATCCCCGAACCGGTCTGACAATGAACGGTTCGGGGATCCTTTTGTATTTATGGACTTGGCGGGCTTTACCGGGGGAGGGGAGGGAGGTCGGCTGCTTTTTTGCTTTTTCAGTATTGCGATGCGCTCCCGCGCGCGTTACGACGGAAGTTCGTGCTTAAGGTTGCGAAGATGCAGATAGACCGTGTTCTTTGAGATCCCCAAACTGGCGGAGACATACACGACTGCGTCCTTGATGTTGAAGATGCCCTGTTGGTAGAGCTGGCGGATGATCTCCTTATTGCGGTTGGTGGAGGGAATATTCGGCGATGCAGAAACGCTCTCTCTCGCCTTTGCCATCGCGGTGGAGATGACCTCATCAATGTCGGCATTAAAGCTCTCGGTCTCTCGGGATATGGTCAGGTCGGAGGTGGTGGGGAGGAATGTGGAGATGAACTGCGAAAACGGCACATCACACTGGAAGTTCATACAGACGAGTCCGATGATGCGCTCCCTCTCGCCGATCACCGGGATCGTCACAGATTTAAGAGTGCGCCCCTCTCTCCTGTTGAAGTAGACCATGGAGTGCGGGGCCTGGCTTTTCTGAATATCGTGCAGCATGGAGAGTGCCAGGTCGGTGATCGGCGCGCCCACCTCACGCTTGGTGTAATGACCGTTGATGATTTTAATTACAGAGTGGCTCAGCTCCTCCAGACTGTGGAGCACGATCTCATAGCTGTCGCCAAGATAGAGCGCGAGACCGTCCAGCATGTATTGGTAGGATCGAAGGATCTCACGATCCACTTCTGTCAGCTCAAATTTTTTTGGTGCCACAGGTTTTTATCCTTTCTTGAACAAATCTTTTCTCTATTATACCGCCCAAAATGGCAAAGTGCAACAAAAACCTAATAAAAATTAATGCAAATGAGATAATTTAACGTGAATGAGAAAAAAACTATTGACTAAATTATAATTCATTGATAAGCTAAAGTTAACCTGACCGGCAGCCTATTTCATATGTGTGTGCTGGGCTGTCAGGGCAAGAAATACTATGCCGCGCCAGCGGCAGGATGGGAGACAATTTATGGAAAAAATCGAAACGACTCAGGCACCGGCCGCGATCGGCCCCTACTCTCAGGCAGTTTGCATGGGCAGGGCGGTGTTTACCTCCGGTCAGATCCCGGCTGTTCCCGAAACCGGCGTTATTCCTGAGGGCATTGAGGCGCAGGCGCACCAGTCCTGCAAGAATGTGGCCGCCATTCTGACCGCTGCGGGCAGCAGCATGGAAAAGGTCGTCAAGACGACCTGCTATCTGGCGGATATGGCGGACTTTGCCACCTTCAACGCCGTTTACGAGCAATACTTCACCCAGAAGCCCGCGCGCTCCTGCCTGGCGGCGCGTGCGCTCCCCAAGGGCGTGCTGTGCGAGATCGAAGCGATTGCAGAGATCGACACCTGAAAATGACCTGATAAACCATATTTTATTTGAAGGAGGAAATTACAGTGAAAGCAAAGAAAGAACTGTCCACGGGGCTGGCGTTGCTCGGCTTCCTGCTGCCGCTTGCGGTATTGCTGACCCTCATTTTCCAGGGCGTGAGCATCATGCTCGGCCTGACGGCGGCGATCTGCGTGGAGGGTCTCTTCGGCATCTACCTCGGTTACTCCTGGGATGAGCTGGAAGAGTCTGCCATGAAGGGCATCGGCCGCGTCAACCAGACCGTGATTGTGATGATCCTCATCGGTATGCTCATCGGCGTGTGGATTTCCGCCGGCAGCGTGCAGACCATGCTCTACTACGGCGTGAACCTCATCAACCCGAAAATTTTCCTGCCGATCGCTTTCATCATCTGCATCATTACCTCCATCGTCACCGGTACCTCCTGGGGCACCGCGGGCACGATGGGCATCGCACTGATCGGTATCGCGCAGGGCCTCGGCGTTCCTGTTGAGATGGCGGCAGGCGCTATCATCTCCGGCGCGCTGGTCGGCGATAAGCTCTCCCCGCTGTCCGATACCACGCTGCTGGCCTCCGCGACCTCTGGCGTCAAGCTGTTCGACCACATCACGTCCCTGCTTTTCGTGACCGTTCCCGCCTCGCTCATCTCCATCGTGGTGTATGGGCTGCTGGGGATGCGCTACGCCTCGGGCGATGTTGACCTCTCCGCCGTGAAGGTCCTCTCCGACAGCCTGCTCGGCTCCTGCCATGTCAGCGTGCTGATGCTGGTGCCGCTCCTGTTCGTTCTGGTGCTCTCCGCCATGCGCAAGCCCACCATCCCAGTCTTTGCAGGAGGTCTGGTCATCGGCTGCATCTGGGCGATGGTCTTCCAGGGGGCTTCCCTGAACGATGTGATCTCCGCCGCCATCAACGGCTTTGTGAGCGCAACCGGCAATGCGGATGTGGACAAGCTCCTCTCCCGCGGCGGCGCCCTCAGTATGGCGGAAACGATCTTCCTGTGCATCGGCGCGGGTATGTTCTCCGGTATTTTTGAGCGCACCGGCGTGCTCCATCGCCTGATGGACAGCCTGTGCAAGGTCGTCAAGTCTGTCGGCGGTCTGGTGCTTTCCCTGACCGTGACCGGCATTGTGCTGATGTTTGGCGGCGCGGGTCAGTCCTGCACCCTCAGCCTTCCCGCCATCGCGTTCAGAAACGCGTTCGACGATATGGACGTCAATCCCTGCGTCATGTCCCGCACGCTTGAGTGCACGGGAACCGTGCTCGGCTCCATCGTGCCCTGGGACGCCTCTGCCATCCTGTATACGGGTCTGTTCGGCGTGTCCGTCGCCCAGTATCTGCCCTTCAACCTGATCGCGCTGCTCTCTCCCATTCTCGCGGTCGTCACGGCGTTTATCGGCTTCGGCGTGTTCAAGAGCAATGAGACGGTGCATTTCACGCTCAAGTGCAAGAAGTACGACAAGCAGACCGGCAAGCCCCTCTAAGGAGTGCGCATATGACAGGAATCGAACTGGAAGCTGCCCTGACAGCCTTTCCGCGCAGCAGGCTGTGCGATTTTGCTACCCCTGTGCACCGTCTGCCGCGTCTGGAGCGGAAGCTGAATACCTGCCCGCTCTACATCAAGCGCGATGACCTCAACGGCGTCGGCTCCGGCGGCAACAAGGTCCGTCCGCTTGAATACCTGCTGGGCGAGGCACAGGCGCAGGGCTGCGATGTGGTGATCGCCTCCGGGCAGGAGAACTCCAACTTGTGCTCTATCGCCGCATCCGCCTGCTGCCGGCTGGGGCTCAAGTGTATTCTGGTGCACAACAACGATCAGCCCACGCGCCTTGCGGGCAACGTCCTGCTCAACAAGCTCTCCGGCGTGGAGGAGCACTATGTGGGCCCCATCCCGGAAAAGGAACGCAATGTCTATGTGGAGGAGCTGACTGAGCGCTTGCGTCAGGAGGGGAAAAAGCCCTTTGTCGTGGAAAATGGCGCGACCTCCGTTCATGCTGCCGTCGGCTATTTCCACCTGCCGATCGAGCTGGTGAATTCTCCCGCCGGCGCGCAGATCCACGATCTGTTCGTCCCCGGCGGGAACGGCGGAATGGCAGCGGGCATCGTGTACGGCACAGCCCTTCTGGGTGCACCCTTCCATGTGCACGTCGTCTCCGTGGAGAACACGAAGGAGGAGCTTGAGAGCATACTCGACGATCTTTTCCGCGGATTGGAGCGCTACACCGGCCTTACGCCTCCTGTTCCCATCTCGTCCGTCATGACCGTTCACGGGCAGTACCGCGGCGACGGCTGGGGAATTCCCACCGAACAGTCGGACGCGATGATCGAGCAGATGGCACAGTTGGAGGGCGTGCTCCTTGAGCGCATCTACACGGCCAAGACGGCTTGGGGTATGTGCGATCTGCTCCGCCGCGGCGAGGTAAAAAGCGACGGTGCGTGCCTGGTCCATTCGGGCGGCTTCGCCTCTCTCTTCTACCAGTACGGATAAAGGTACAGACACCTCAAAAGGCAATAGAGAAGTCTCTTTTGACCGGCAGCACGACTTGCACAGTGCTGCCGGTCAAGCCTGTTCAGGGGCAGGCGCAGCACACGTTTTTCCGCGCAAAGGTCATAATTCCAAGGCATTTTCTGAAATTCGGCGTATCGTGCTGCAAAAGCGGCGTTGTCCAGAGAAGAAAAAAATCCGACGCATTTGCGTCGGATTTTTTTGTATAGGACTCGTTTTGGGCGGTTTTTGTTTTCCGTAAGTCAGTCGTCCAAAACCATTTTGAGCGTCTCCACGGTGCGGCGCAGCTCCTCCAGATTTTCAAGGCAGGTGTCAAGCTTTTTCCTGGCGGTGTCCTTGTCCACGTCCGTGCTGAGATCCAGCTCCTTCAGTTGGGCGATGCTGCGCCGGACCGATCTTCCGAAGGAGTCGACCGTCCGCAGGGGGTTGGCGCTCTGGGCGGGCTTTGCCGGGGGAGGGGGGAGCTCGGCCGTCTTTGCCCATGCGATGGCGCGGTGCACCAGCGCGGGCAGGTCGCCCTTGGCGTCGTTCCGGGCAACGTACTCTTCCACGGCGGGTTGCAGGTGCATATTCTTCTGGCGAGCCAGCTCATAGGCGTCGGTCATGGTCATCTGCCCGTTTTCCGCCCACGCGGTAACGGTCTCATCCAGATTCAGAAGATCCAGATACCGTTCCACGGTGGCGCGGCTCAGATCGACCTGAGATGCCATCAGCTCCGACTGCTCCTTCACATTATCGGGGAGCCCGCCCTCTTCCGCCAGCGTGCTGCGCAGGGTCTCCAACTGGCGCGCCATGTCGAAGGCGGAGATGTTCCGGCGGTGGATGTTGGCGCCCATCAGCGCCCGCAGCTCGGAAAGCTTACTGTCGTAATGGCGGATCTTGCAGGGCACGGTGGCGCGGCCCAGCTTTCGGGAGGCGTGGACGCGCCGGTGACCGCTGATGATGCGGTAACGGCCTTCCGTGTCCGACGGGGTGACGATGATATCCTCCAGCAAGCCGTCCTTCTCCATGGAGTGCATGGTGGAGAGAAATTCCTCATCCTCCGCCATGGAAAAACGGTTCAGGGGGTTATCCTCCAGCGCGTCCAGCGGGATCTGGTGGGTGAATTCACCGTTCACGGCGCTGGCATTGGCAGTGGTCTTTTGCAGCGTGGAGAAAATGGAAGGATTCTTCTTGCTCGCCATTCATCAGCCCCCCATTCTTTCAAGCATTTCGTCGCACAAAGCGGCATAGTCGACAGTCGCGGCGCAGCGGGGAGAGAAGAAGCAAAGGGGCTGGAGCGCCAGAGGCGCTTTTTTGACGTCAATATTCTTGCGGATGAAGGTGCGGAACGCAAGATCGGGCAGCATGGCAGGGAAGTGGGAGATCATTTCCTTATCGAGACTGGAGCAGACCTCCACCGCCGTCATAAAGATGCCCAGCACGCGAATGTCGGGGTTGGCGATCTCGCGGACGGACTGGATGGTTTCCAGCATCACGTCATAGCCCTCGATGGAGTTCTTGTCCACCTTGATGGGGATGAGAACATACTCAACGGCGACCAGCACGTTGATGTTAAAAAGGCTTTCGAGAGAAGGGGAGCAGTCGAAGAATACAAAATCGTATGTATCGGGAAGCTGCGGCAGCAGGCGGCGCAGGGTGGTGTCCCTGCCGAAGGGCATTTCCTGCATGGCTGCCAGCGCCGGCGCCAGCAGACCGCCGCCACGGATGAGATCCAGATGCTCGATACTGGTGTGGCAGATGGTGTCCGCCAGGACGGCGGTTTTGGATACGATCACGTCGGTCAGGGTGAAGGGGGACACGTCCGTCAGTTGGAGGTTGCTGGTGGCGTTGCCCTGAGTGTCCATGTCCACGATGAGAACCTTCTTGCCGCGGCGAACCAGCTCGCCCGCCAGATTGATGGCGCTGGTGGTCTTGCCGGTGCCGCCCTTCTGGTTCATGACAGCGATCGTTTTCATAACTGGCTCCCTCCGTTCTTTTCCAGCTCCTCAATGCTGGCGACCTGCTCCAGCACGCTGTCCAGGATCAGCTGGCTCATGCTCATGTGCAGCTTGGCGGCAGCCATCTTGATGCGTGCCCGCTCGTCCTCCGTGGCGTAGACCAGCAACTTGACCTTCTTTTCCTGTTCCATCGACAAGACCTCCGTTCGTGCGTTGTTTGATGTCGGTATCTGAAAGTTTCGGTAGGATCGTTTTTGCGGCTGCGGACAGTCCCACAGCGATCGTTCATTGAGGATATTATGACATTATAATGTCATGCCGTCAAGAGGAGAATGGTCGAAATGATGTCATAAAGAAAAAATTTTTACTGCATATTGATGGCGTGTCGTGATTCTGAGAGTTAGGTCGGAAGCGTTCTTCCAAAATTTGATGAATAATAGAAGAATAGGGGGGAGCAAATATGATTTATTTCAAAGATTGGGAGATCTCACACGACGGCAGTATTCTGGCACGCCAGTACGACCATCTTTCCCGTGTGCTGCTGGTGCGCGGCACGCCGCAGGGGTATGACTGGGAGATGCGGGTACGGAAGGGGGACTGGTACGAGACCATTCCCCTGAGCCCCATGGAAGGGGACGTGGGCTGTGTGCTGACGGAAAAGCATCTGGCGCTGTGGGGCTGGTACAGCCTGCAGCTGGTGGGAACGCTCCGCACCGACGGCGTGACCGTACAGCACAGCAATGTGATCAGCGTTTTTGTGGCGGAAAGTCTTACAGACGGGGATTGGCCGGCCTCGCCCAGCGAGTTCACCCGGTTGGAGTCCAATGTTCGGGAGATGAATGGTCACCCGCCCATCCCCGGTGAAAACGGCTTTTGGATGCTGTGGGAACTGGATAGCCACAGCTACAAGGAGAGTGCTTTCCCACTGCCGAAGGGACTGGATGGCGTAAACGGCAAGGATGGCGTAAACGGCAAGGACGGCGTAAACGGTAAGGACGGGACAGACGGAAGAAATGGGACAGACGGCAAGGACGGCGTGGACGGCAAAACGCCGATTCGCGGCGTGGACTACTGGACCGAGGACGATGTAAGCGCCATGCGGGAATACATCGACGGACGGCTGGGGGTGGTCGAAAATGGCACTTACTGACAAGCTGACGGCGATCGCGGACGCGATCCGCGCGAAAAACGGCGGCACGGACAAGCTGACGCTTGCGCAGATGCCGGAAACCATCGCAAATATCCAGACCGGGACGGACACGGGCGACGCGACGGCGGAGGCGGGCGATGTGCGCAAGGGCAAGACCGCCTACGCCAAGGGGCAGAAGCTGACCGGCACGCTCGAAGAGAGCGGGGGCGGCAGCTCCGCTTATGTGGTCGGCGCGCCGGTATTGTTCACGCTCACCGGCTGGGACACCGCCGAGCAGGGGACGACCTACACCTTGACCGCCGAGGGCTACAAGATCGGCGAAAACGGCGTGCAGCTCGGTCTGCCGTCCGATTCCTCTACCGTCAACACGCAGGCGGTGATCGCAGCGGCGCTGACCGTCGTGAACACCGCTGTTACCGCTCCGAACAAAAAAGAGGGGACGGTGGGCTTCACCACCATCACCATTTCCGCTGTGAACGCGCCGAGCCGGGAACTGACCGTCGCCATCTTCGGGCTTGAAGAGGCGGAACGTGTCACGGTGACGGAGCCCGTCATCGAGGGCATCTCCGTGCCGGTTGCGCGCAAATATCCCGCGAAGGTCGTCCGGGAGGGCAGACAGTTCGCCGGCACGGTCGCGTGGTCGCCGAGCGCTGTGGCATTTAACTACGCTACGGTCTACACGGCGACCATCACGCTGAAGGCAAAGGTCGGATATACATTTGACGGCGTGGCGGAGAACTTCTTCACGGCAGCGGGCGCGGCGAGCGTCAGCAATGCTGCGAACAGCGGCGTTGTGACCGCCGTTTATCCGGCGACCGCCGAGAAGGGGGCGAAATCGTGAACCGGCTGAACCATGTTGCGGTCATCGCCGACGGAAACGGACGCTGGGCGGAGCAGCGCGGTCTGGAGCGCTCCTTGGGGCACGAGCAGGGCTTGAACAAGGTGGAGGACATGATGCACTGGTGCGTGGACATGGGCATTCCGGCCCTGTCTGTCTACTGCTTTTCGTGGGAGAACTGGAATCGGCCCAAGGAGGAGGTGGACGCGCTCTTTTCCATGGCGAACCGGTATTTTGAACGGTATCGGGAATTTGCGGCAAACAACATCCGCGTGCTCATCTCCGGGACGGACAAGCGCGTTCCGCCTGAGAGCATCGAAAAAATGGAGCGCATCCAGCGCGAGACCGCCCACTGTGACGGCCTGACGCTGAACCTGTGCTGCAACTACTCCGGGCGGATGGAGATCGTGGACGCCGTTGCCAAGGGCGCGCGGACGGAGGAGGAGATCACGGCGGCGCTGTATCAGGATCTTCCCGAGCCTGACCTCATCATCCGTACGGGCGGCTTTCAGCGGCTCTCCAACTTCCTGCTGTGGCAGTCCGCCTATTCAGAGCTTTACTTCACCGAAACGCTGTTCCCGGACTTTTCCGTGGGCGAGTTCCGCCACGCGGTCAAGATGTACGGCAGCATCAGAAGAAAGCGGGGCAAGGTATGAGCTATACATCCAATCAGTACAAGTATCTGCTGCTGAAGCGGCTCCAGCGGCATTTTTCCATGGGCAACGCCTACGACAGGGCGTATACACAGAGCTTTTTCTGGGAGCTGTTCGACGATTCCGTGACCGTTACGGAGGAGGCCTATCAGAACTTCTGCCGCCTGATGGACGACGAGCTCGCGCTCTGCGCGGAAAAGGGCTGGTATACCTGCAACAGCATTCCGCAAAAAGACATAAAAGAGCATGGGCTTTTGCTCACAAAGGCGTTCGCGGAGATCGGCGTCACGCTGAAGATCGGATTTCCCTCGATCGAGGAGGGGACGGCGACCTTCACAAAACCGAATGGCGCGGTCATGGTCTACACGGTCTCGCCGGGAAACAGTGCGGGCTTCAACTATTTCTACATCAACGCAAGGGCGGGCACGGAGTACCAATATGCCGCAGCGTCGGCGCCTGCCTACAATATGCAGGGGATGGACGTGCCGGAGGAGCTGGGAAACCCGAAGATCGCTGGCCCCGGGACATATTGGAGCTACAACGCGGGCACGAAAACGGTGACCGTTTCCGGCGACGGGGCCTACGCGGGTGCGGCGAAGGACGAGCAGCTTGGCAGCGGGCTGTATCATACGGTGATCCTCGGCGCGAACGTTTCCCGTCTGCTGAAGGAGTGCGTGATCCCCGGTGCCTCGGCGCTGGTGCTGCTGCGGCCCTCGGACGCAGGCTTTGCGGTCGACCCGCAGTTCAACCGCAGCGAGAAGCTGAACGTTTACACAGACTGCACTGCCGCCATTGAAGCGATGAAAGCGGTGGAAAAGCCGGAGAACATCACGCTGCACAGGAAAGCGCCTCTCTGGAAGATCAGGTCTTTCAGGAGGATGTCAACGCCTCCCCCGTGGTGGTGCTGGTGAACTCCCTTGTGGAGCAGGCGGTGCGCCAACGCGCTTCCGATATCCACGTGGAGTCCGGACCGGACAAGGTCCGGGTCCGCTGCCGAGTGGACGGCGTGCTGTACACCACCGCCACTTACGACCTGCAGCTGCTGCCCGCCATCATCGCGCGCATTAAGATCCTCAGCAATCTGGACATTTCCGAAAAGCGCAGACCGCAGGACGGCCGCTTTTCCATCCTGGTGGACCGCCGGGAATACGATGTGCGTGTTTCCACGCTCCCCACGGTCTATGGCGAAAAGTGCGTGATGCGACTGACGCAGAAAAAGGCGCTGCGCCGCAGCAAGCGCGCCCTTGGCCTGACGGGGTCGGAACTGGAAAAATTCGACGAGATCCTGCGCCATCCCAACGGGATCGTGCTGGTCACCGGACCTACCGGTTCCGGTAAATCCACCACGCTTTACACCGCATTGAACGAGCTGAACAGCGACATGGTGAACATCGTCACGGTGGAGGACCCCGTGGAGGCGAACGTGGACGGCGTGAATCAGGTGCAGGTGAATCCCAAGGCGAACCTGACCTTTGGCAACGCCCTGCGTTCCATTTTGCGTCAGGACCCCGACATTATCATGATCGGCGAGATCCGCGACCGGGAAACGGCGTCCATCGCGGTGCAGGCGTCCATCACGGGTCACCTCGTGGTGAGTACGCTGCATACCAACGACACCGCCAGCAGCGTCACGCGCCTGCTGGACATGGGCGTGGAAAGCTACCTCATCGCCGACGCGCTGACCGGCATCATCGCCCAGCGCCTTGTGCGCCGTCTTTGCCCCAACTGCAAGCGGCGGCACGTTCTTTTAGAGCATGAGTTGGAATATCTGGGACTGACGCCGGAGGAGAAGGACAGCGCCGAGGTTTACGAGCCGGTGGGCTGCCAGCGCTGTGCCGGTACCGGATATTTCGACCGGATCGGCATTTACGAGATCATGGAGATCACGCCCCGTATGCGCACGATGATCTCCCACCGCTGCGACACGGGCACGCTGCGGGAGACTGCCATCGCCGAGGGGATGCACACCCTCCGCGAAAGCGCCCGCCGCCTTGTGCTGGAGGGAACGACCTCCATCAGCGAGATGCAGCGCATCAGCGTTGAAAATATGGCGGAAGAAACTCATCCTTTGGAGGACGGCGCATGATCGACCTGGAAACACTCATTCATGACGCGCTGGAGCGCAACGCCTCCGACATTCACCTCACGGTGGGGGAGCCCCCCATTTTTCGACTGGACGGCGAGCTGACCAACTTTGGGGAGGTCCCGCTGACCGAGGCGGATACCACCGCCTATGTGCAGGAGCTGATCACGCCCGGACTTCTCAAGGAATTTCATGAAATGGGCGAGGCGGACTTCGCCGTGACCTATCACGATTTGGTGCGTATGCGCTGTAACGTGTTCCGTCAGCGGGGCATGACGTCGCTGGCGCTTCGCCTGCTGCCGCTGCGCATTGCCACCGCCGAGGAATTGGGCCTTCCGCCCGTGGTGGTGGCGCAGGCGGATAAACCCCGCGGACTGGTGCTCGTCACCGGCCCCACCGGCTCGGGCAAAAGCTCCACGCTCGCGGCGCTGCTCGACCACATCAACCACACCCAGCGCCGCCACATCATCACGCTGGAGGAGCCGATCGAATACCTGCACGCGAGCGATCAATGTATCATCAATCAGCGCGAGGTCGGCGCGGACACCGGCAGCTTTGCCGCGGGACTTCGTGCTGCGCTGCGTCAGGACCCCGACGTGATCTTAGTCGGCGAGATGCGCGATCTGGAGACCATCTCCACCGCCATCACAGCCGCCGAAACGGGCCATCTGGTGTTCGGCACGTTGCACACCAAGGGCGCCGCCAACACCATCGACCGTATCATCGACTCTTTCCCCGCCGAGCAGCAGAACCAGATCCGCATCCAGTTGGCGGACGTGCTGGAGTGTGCCGTGGGCCAGACCCTCCTGCCGAAGATCGGCGGCGGCCGCACGGCGGTATTCGAGATCATGGTCGTCACCCCCGCCATTCGCAGCATGATCCTGCAAAGCAAGACCTTCCAGATCGTCAGCGCCATCCAGACCGGCAAGCGGTACGGGATGCAGCTTTTGGACGACGCGCTGGAGGATCTGGTCGACCGTCACGTGATTTCGCTGGAGACTGCCCTCGCCGCCGCCAACGAGCCTGATAAATTCAAGACAGGGCGGCAGACCTGAGAAAGGAGGGCGGCTCCATGCCCGGATTCAACTATACGGCGATCGACCGAAACGGAAAGCGCGTCCGCTCCTCTCTGGATGCGTCGTCCATCGAGACCGCGAAAAGCTCCCTTCGCGGCGCCGGTTATACGATTTTAGACATTAAGGAGCAGACCACCCTCAACCGCGATATCGAGATCCCGTTCCTCGGCAAGCCCAAGGCGAAGGACATGGCGGTGTTTTGCCGTCAGTTCGTCTCCATCCTGCGCGCGGGCGTTTCCGTTGCCTCCGTGCTCGCCATGCTGGGGCAGCAGACGAGCAATAAAAAGCTCCGCGCCGCCATCCGCGAAATGCAGGCGGACGTGGAAAAGGGCGAATCGCTTGCTACTTCCATGCGCCGCCATCCCAAGATCTTCCCCGCCATTCTGGTGAACATGGTCGCCGCGGGCGAATCCTCCGGCAATCTGGAGGAATCCTTCCGCCAGATGGAGCTTTATTTCGAACGCAGCAAGCGCACCAAGAGCAAGGTGACCAGCGCCATGATCTACCCCTGCGTGCTGATCGTGGTCATGATCGTCGTGCTGATCGTGATGATGACGAAGATCATCCCCAACTTCCTCAAAACCTTTGAGGATATGGACGCGGAGCTGCCCAAGCTCACGCAGGGCGTGATGGCGGTCTGCGAATGGTTCGAATCCTGGTGGTGGGTGCCGCTGCTGGTGCTGGTGGCGCTGATCGTGGGCGGCGTCCTGTTTCACAGGACCGACAAGGGCAAGCACTTTTTCGGCTGGCTCGCCCGCAAGACCCCCGTGGTAGGCAACCTGACAGTCAAGACCGCCTGCGCCACCTTCTGCCGCACGATGGAGGTGCTGATCGGCTCCGGCCTGACGCTGACGGACAGCATGGACCTCGCCGCCAGCAACATGGGCAACATCTACTATCTGGAGGCCATCCGCGACGCGCGCGGCATGGTCGCCGAGGGTACCCCCCTGCGGGAGAGCCTCGTGCGGACGGGTATTTTTCCGCCCATGGTGTCGAATCTTGTCGGCGTGGGGGAGGAGACCGGCGACCTGCAAAGCATGATGGGCAAGGTCGCCGACTACTATGATGAAGAAGTAGATGAGGCCACCAAAAAGCTCCTGAACCTGATGGAGCCTGCCATTATCATCTTCATGGCGGTCTTCGTCGTCATCATCGTGCTGGCCATCTACCTGCCGATGATCAACATGACCAAGGCATTCGACAAATACCTGTAGATCCGTATATCCAAGCCGTGTATTCAGGAGCGGGAGATAGGGGCCCGTGCCGCATGGCGATGATATAAAATCCGACGCAAAACAAAGAAAGGAAGAAAACTCCTATGAAAAAGTTTGGTTCCAAGTCCGGTTTTACCCTCGTTGAGCTGATCGTCGTCATCGCGATCCTCGGCATCCTCGCCGGTATCGCCGTTCCCGCTTACTCCGGCTACATCAAGAAGGCCAACGAGGCCGCCGACTACACCCAGCTCGACGCCATCAAGACCGCCGCTGTCTTTGCCTATACCGATAAGCACGTCAAGGACGCTACGTTCAAGGATATCGAGTCCATCGTCGTCACCGAGAAAGATAATCACTTTGAAGTTGCAGTTACTCCCACGACCGAGGGTCTTGACATTTCCCCTTACTACGATTTGTCTAAAAACACGTTCAAGAGCGACGCCACCAAGGCTGAGTGGACGCCTGCCGACGGCTGGAAGCTGACCTACCCCTCCAAGGGCTAATCCACCCCTACATCAGCCCCAAGCGATTTGAAACAACGCCCCGCCCGTCCGGTATCCCTATCACCCGGGCGGGCGGGGGGAGACCCCTGAGCGAAAAGGAGAGATTTCCCATGACCTGTCTTTTGCTGCTGCTCTGGACGGCGCTGGGTCTGTGCGTCGGCAGCTTCTGCAACGTGCTGATCTTTCGTCTGCCGCGCGGGGAGGAGTTTGTGAAAACGCCGTCGCACTGCATGGCCTGCGGCCATCGCCTGCGCTGGTATGAGCTGATTCCTGTGGCAAGCTGGCTGATGCAGGGAGGGAAGTGCCGCGCCTGCGGCGCAAGGCTCTCCGCCCAGTACCCCGTGGTCGAGGCGCTCAGCGGCGGGGCATGGCTGCTCGCGGCGTGGCTGTATCAGGCCGAGCCGCTGCGCGCGGTGCTGTATTCGCTGCTTTTCTCCCTGCTGACGGTCGTGGCGCTCATCGACTGGCGCACCTTCGAGATCCCCAACGGGGTGAACCTTGCGATCTTCCTGCTGGGCGCGGTGCAGCTTGCAGGCGATACCGCGCACTGGAAAACGTATCTCATCGGCATGTTCTCCGTGAGCCTCTTTTTCCTCCTGCTGTGGTTCGTAACGAAGGGCAACGGCCTTGGCATGGGGGATGTGAAGCTGATGGGGGCGGCGGGCTTGCTGCTCGGCTGGCAGCGCATCCTGCTTGCGATGATCCTCGGCAGCGTCTCCGGCGCGATCATCCACTCGGTCCGCATGAAACGCGGCGCGCCCCGCAAGCTGGCGTTCGGGCCGTATCTTGCCGCCGGGATCTGGGTCGCGGCGCTGTGGGGCGACCGGCTCATCGCGGCGTACCTCGGTCTTTTTGGGCTGTAATACGGGAGAGAAACAGGGCAGGCGCGGACCTGCCCGCGAGAGAAAAACAAGAGCCTGTGGGAGGGGCAGAACCGTTCTTCGGGACGGCTGTGCCATTCCCACAGTCCGGGAGGGAACACTTATGAGCAAGCAAAAGCTGAGCGGCAGGGCGCTGGTGGTGCAGATCACCGAGCGGGAGATCCGCATCGCCCAGATGACGCTGGGCAGCGACGCCATTTCCGAGCAGATCATCCTGCCCACGCCGCCGAACGCGGTCGAGGACGGTCAGCTCGTGGGGCTGGACGCCCTGCGGGACGCGATGGAGCCGGTTCTGCGGCAGGGGCTGTTCCGCCGCTGCCGTAAGGTGGTCTTTTCGCTCTGCTCCACGCAGGTCATCAGCGAGAGCGTCACCGTCCCCGCGGTGAAAAAGCAGCAGCGCCTCGGCCAGATGCTGCTGGCGAACATGGACGAGTATTTCCCCATCGACCCGGGCGAGTATCAGCTTTCGTGGGAGAGCGTGGGCGTTGAGGCGCGCGAGGACGCGCGTCATCTGCGCGTGCAGCTCTGGGCGGTGCCGCGCGCGATGCTCCACCGCTACTACGCCCTTGCCAACAGCATGGGGCTGAGCGTTGCCGCCGTCGATTTCTGCGGTCACAGCCACGCCACCGCCGTGGACGCGGACTTTGCCCTGCCAAAGCACGCGAAGTCCTCCGCAGATACGGACGACGGCGTCTGCCTCTATATCAACGCCGAGAGCGAGCTGTTGCTGCTGACCTTCGTCCACAACGGGCAGGTCAAGCTGCAGCGCCTGCTGCAACGGGGCTATTCCCAGCAGGACGACCTCAATGAGGCGGGCATCGTGCTCGACTACTTCTCCGCCATGCCCGGCCGTGCCCGCCTGACGAGCGCCGTGCTTTCCGGCGGTCAGGCGAAGGAGGCGGGGCTTGCCCCGGCGCTCGCGTCGCTGCTGAATGTCCCCGTCGAAATGGCGGAGACCGACTACGGCGCGCAGTGGCTGCTCTGTCAGGGCGCGGCGCTCACCGCCCTTGACTTCGGCGACCCGGAGCTGAACCACATCACCGGCGCGCGCGCACCCATCAACCGCGCGTGGCAGTACGGTCTTGTGTTCCTTGGCGGCGCGGCGCTGACGGCGTCCGTACTGCTGCTGCTGACCTCCAAGCTGTCGTGGAGCACGGAGCTGGACGGTCTGCGCGCACAGCAGGACCGCCTGACGGCGCTTGCTCAGCAGAACGCTGGCTGCGCGGAGAACTACCACAACTATTCGAGTATGTACGACGCTTACAGCGCCGACTGGGACATCGTATTCGACTCCGTTCGGACATATAACGACAACCTTGAACTGGTGCTGGGCGAGCTGGAGGCAAAGCTCCCCAAGAAGTCAACGGTGACCGCTCTGAGCACGACCGAGTTGTGTCTTGCGGCGCAGGTCGCCTTCCAGAGCAAGGAGGACGCCGCTTATTTCCTCGTGGCGCTGCGCGACGTGCCCTTCATGACCCTCAACACCGTTTCCAGCCTGACCATCGGCCCGCGGGAAGCCTACTCCCCGGACAAAATGATCGCTGCGCTGTACGAGAAAGCGGAGAAGGAGTCCCCCGTGCCGGGCACGGAGGAAAGCGCAACGGATGGTACTGCGGAAAGCACAACGGATAGTACCACGGAAAGCAGTACGGAAGAACCTCCCACCGAGGGCGGCTATTCCCTCGATGAGCTGTTCCCCAACGCGTCAAACGGCATCACCGGCAAAATGATCAAGGACACGCTCCCGCTGCTGCGTGCCGCGGGCGTTGACGAAGCGACCATCCAGAAGATCGAAAGCTACGCCGACATGATGGAGAAGGTCGGCATGACCATTTCCCCCGATAACCTTGATTTCCTGCAAGGTCTGCTCCCCGGAGGCGGCGGCAGTGGAGGCGGCACCGGCGGCACGCCGAGCAATCCCAACCCGCCCGTCACCCCGAGCAACCCCGGCACGACGACGCCGAGCACGCCGAGCACCCCCAGCGTTCCGAGCCGTCCCGGCAATTCCGGCACGCCGGTCACGCCTACCACGCCCAGCAGCGGCAGTACGTCCTCTGCTTCTGGCATTGAGTCTGCCGATATTGCAAAGCTGCGTCTCAGCCTGCAATACCTGAACTCCAACCAGCTGGACGCGCTGCAAGCCGTCTACGGCCCGGTGCAGCAGTATTCCTTCCCGCTCGACAGCCTGCTCAAGAGCGCCACTGCCGCGCAGGAAAAGGCGGCGCTGCGCTCCCTGCTGCAAAACGATCCTGCCGCCATGTATCAGTTTTTCCTGCTGATGCGCGAGGATATCGCCCGTGAGGAAAAGGACCAGATCCTGTACGACAAGATCTTTGACGACATTTGGAAAAACGCCGATCAGCACCGCATGTTCTATGAGAGCGACGATGTGATGCTGAACAAATATCTGCCGAACCTGCTGAATATCCTGACCGACAACAAGACGAATGTCAACGCAGCGATCGCGCTCATTCGGCAGAATCAGACGCTGAGCGGCAAGCTTGCGCTCCATCTTGCCAAGGAAATGGGCGAGCTCCGCTCGGTCAACACCGCGCTCGACCTTGCGATGCTCCAAAAGGAGATCAACAGCGGCGCGGCGTTCCAGCGGGATGCCGCCACTGTGGCCGCGGTCAACGCGCTGCTGCGGAAGAATCAGCAGACCTCCGGTACATCCGGCACCTCCGGCAACACGGGCATGGATGAAAACGATCTGCTGATGTGGATCCTGATGAATCAACTCAAAAATCAAACCGGCGGCTCAGGCATCCCGGATATCTTCAACACCGGCGCTTCTCAGACGCAGAAGCCTGCCGACAACCGCTATTACCTGACGGTCGTGCTGACCTATGACGAGTCCTTGATCCAGGCGGAGCAGACGCGCAAGGGTCTGGACCGCGACGCCAAGGTGGAGAAAGTGGAGGTGGGCCAGTGAAAGTGATCGGTAGAAACTGGAAGGCTGTCCTGTCAGTCCTGCTCTTGTTGGCCGCCGTTCTGGTGTATGTTCTGGGCTACCGCCCCCGCAGTGAAGCTTACGTCATGGAGCGGGATCAGTTAAATGCTCAGATCACCGCGCTGCAAACCACCATCGTCGAAAACGAGATGTACAAGGACGTGCAGGATCAGCTTGAGCCGGCAGAGGCCGCGATCGAGGAAAGCCGCGCTGCGCTTTATGAGAACTTCCCCGCGGATATGAAGGAAGAAGATCAGATCCTCTACCTGCTGTATCTGGAAAAAACGCTGGGGACCGGCAGTAAGGAGCTGGGCTACACCCAGAAACTGCACGATATTTTCCTTCAGCGCTTCGGGAGCGGCGGCGACATCGAGTTTTCTTTCGGTGAGATCACGCCGATGCAGGCCTTGAGCGATGGCGCACTCCTTGAGGGCTTGAACCTGACGGTGTACTATCACGCCTCCTATCGGGAGTTCAAGAACATGGTGCACGCGCTGGCAACGGATGAGCGCATCACCTCCATCCGGTATGCCACCTTCAACTACGACAGCGAAAAGAAGCTGCTGGACGGGCAGATGACCCTGACGCTGTATCTGATGCCGTCCGCTCAGAACACCTATGAGGAACCGGGCGTAACGCCGCCCGCGACCGGTAAGACGGACATTTTCAACTGACCCATTGGGAGAGACAAGGCATGAAAAAGATCGGGAAAGAGAGAACAGCGGGCTTTTCGCTGCTGGAGGTCGTCGTGGCGATCGCCATCATCGGCCTGATCTCCGCGCCCATCTGCACGAGCCTCATTCTGGCGGGACGGATCAACGCCCACAGCCAGGCCGTAATGGAAGCCCATCTGAACGTCCGTACCGCCGTGGAGACCCTGATGAAGGACGGCGTCACGGAGGCAAATCCCGTTTTCCCCAACGTGACGGTCAAAACGGAGCAGGTCGACGGAAAACCCTATTATCATGTCACGGTGTCGGATAAGCCCACGGAACCGCTCGTTACAGTGGAAACCTATGTCCGCGCGGTGCCGAAAGGCGGTGGCACATGAAGAAGCTCTGGAAAGACAACGGCGGTTACGCGCTGGTGTATGTGCTCATCGTCGTTCTGGTGCTGTGCGCCGTCGCCGTGTCCGTCTGCACCGCGGCGCTGAAAAATTATCAGGCGCAGGAGCGCTCCATCCGCCAGACGCAGCAGCTCTATCAGGCGGAGGGCGAGATCGAAAAATTCGTGGCGCTGGCGGAAGCGGAAGATGTGAAATCCAAAACGGTTTCTTTGCCTTGTGACTCGGGAGACAAAGCAATGGCTGCGGCAAAGGAAAAATACCTTGCACAACTTAGCGCTGTGAAGGAAAAAGTCAGTAGATGTTCCTTTGAACTCGATACCGCCAAGACCGGCAGCGAGTGCTGCATCTTTACCCTTACCTGCAAAAACGATGCCGTTCGCATCGAGACAAAGATCAAAATGAACCTCGAATACAAGGTGACCGAGATACCGCCCGACGGAACGACCACAAAGGTCACGACGTACACCGCCGAGGTCAGCAAGGCCACGCACCACTACATCACCTACACCATCACCCACTTGACAGCGGAAGGGGAGGCGAGCGGATGAAACGAAACAACAGCGGCTTTACCATGGTCGAGCTGCTGGTGACCGTCGCTGTCAGCTCCATCGTGCTGGCAGCCGCAGCGTCACTGATGCTGCTCGGACTGCGGGTGCATCAAACGACGCAGAAGGAGGCGGGCGAGCAGCAGACCGTGCGCATCGTGCTCTCCGCGCTGGAGGATCTCTCCGCCAGCGGCAAGATCTACCGCGTGGAGCCGCTCTCCGACGGCTGGCAGCTACAGGGAAAGACTGCCGGCGGCACTCCCGGCGCGGTCCTGCTGCGATACAACAGCGGCACGCTCACGAGCGGCACGAGCGGCGATCAGGTGCTGCTGGACAACCTGCGCGGCGCGCGGGTCGATCTGGACGGCAGCCTCGTGACCTTCACCTTCGCGACCGCGGCGCACAGCTACAGCACCTCCGTCTTCTGCCGCACCGGGATCGAGGGTGACAGCGTCGGCAAAGCGGAGGCGGAAGATATCCTAAAAAAAACTCCGACCCTGCCGGCCGCCGCCGATCTGACCGAGACGGAAAAGGACGCGCGGTTCGAGTTTTTAAAGACGCTTGCCGGACAGTACGACAGCAGGGGAGAGATCATCGGAGGGAGCGGCTACTTCTCCGAATGGTACATCCGCAGCTACAAGGATAACCCCGGCTGGAACCAGTACACTCCCTGGTGCGGCTGCTTCCTCTCGTGGGCAGCCGATCAGCAGCGCGATACCATCAACGGCGCGCCGCCCAGATTCGCAGACGTGGATGAGGGCATGAAGGGATTCAAGGATAGCCGTATGTGGCGCGAACGCGGTGACGCCAACAATATGCCCATCCCCGGCGACTATGTCTTTTTCGACTGGGACAGGGGCAGCGACCCCGACCACGTCGGCGCGGTGCTGTGCGTGAAGGACGGTTTCCTTTACACCATCGAGGGCAACAGCGGCGGCAAGGTCGCCGTCCAGCGCTACCCGCTGTCGGATAAGCGCATCGTGGGCTACGGCGTGCTGAACTGGAAGACAGGAAAGGAAACCACAGAGTAATCATCTGTTCATATAATTCTCAAAAAGAAAACAAATATATTGAGGAGGATACAACATGAAAAAGCAAGTGGGAAACAAGCTGCGTGACAAAGCAGGCTTTACGCTGGTAGAGCTTATTGTGGTCATCGCGATCATCGGCATTTTAGCCGGCGTCGGCACGGTGGGCTACGGCGGCTACATTAAGCGCACCAACGAGGGTCTGGACGAGACTCTGTATAAGAACATCATCTACGCCGGTGAGATCGGCAAGTATGAGAACCCCGGCGTAACAGGCCGCGTGATCGTCGACAAGACAGGCGCGAGGGTCGATGCTGTTGGCACTTCCGGCAACGCGAGTGTCGTTGAGCAGTGGCTTAAAAACGCCTTCGGCGATAACTGGGCAACCACGGTGAAATACCACACGGACAAGTACGCGAACGGCACGTGCGGAACGATTATCCTTCCCGCCATGGAGATCACGCTGGATAGTACTCATAAGACCCTGCTGGAGAATTTCAGAAAGTCCAATCTGGACGGTCATGAGAAGGAACTGGCGGATACCTGCAACGCAATTTCGACCCTGTTTGCCACTAATGACTACATAAACCTTGCTAAAACCGCAATTGGTCAAGAAGAATTGACGAAAATACTGAATAAAATAGGGGTTCCGAAGAATCAGCAAGACGATCTAACAAAATTAGACAAAGAGACCAAAACAAAACTGGCAAATGAAATCGTGCTCCATGTCGCCGGAAATGCAAGCGGCATGAAGAGCAACTTGCAAACCTATTTAACAAAACTAAAGGAAGATGGCACCGGCCCGTTGAACCTGGCCACTGTTACCGGGAGCGACTACGGCAGCAATGTTGCGTTGGCACTGGGCGTGGCGGCTGGCTACTTGAACTCGAATTACGCCGACCCGGAGCTCCAGCAGGCCTACAAAAGCAACCCGCAAGAGGTTCTCATGGGATTTGTGACGAAATTTGATTCCATGCCAGAGGCTGAGCAGAAGAAATATCACGACTATGTCAATGACAACAGCAAGGGTGCGGAGGCCGATATGAATGCGTATCTCAGCGCCTTGCAGATTATCAGCGAGAGCAAGACGAAATACGGCGTTACCTTCGACACCTCCAGCTCCAACGCGTTCAACGACGACCAGACCCTTGCCCTGCTGCAGGCAGTGCTGAATTCCAAGAAGTAAGACAAAAGATCCGTTTTTGCTGCCGCAGGGACGGCAGCAAAAACGGTGAATTATGAAAGAAAGAAAAACAGGAGGACGACGGAATGAAAAAACGGATCGGCAGGCGCTTGGTGTCGCTGCTCCTGACGTTTGTCACAGTACTGACGATGCTTCCGGCGATGACGCTGCCGGCGCTGGCGGCGACCAGCGGACCCGTGACCGGTTTAGCCGATGAAAACATCGGCTTGAGCTTTACAGGTGGCGTGGACAATGCGTGGAAGGCCGGCGGCAAGCAGATCGAAGGCCATGCGAGAAGCAAACCTCCGAAATGGTTTTGGGAGTCTCAAACGGACTATACGTCCACGCTGACCATCACCAACAAGAAGACCACGACGGCAACGCTGTCCTTTGACTACGTTGCTACGTTAAGCAGCGGCACGATTAGAGTTGACTCTAAAACAGTTCAGCAAAACGGCACAGACTCTTTCTCTAAGGAACTGGCGCCGAATGGCACAGCCACGGTCTACATCAAATCCGGCAGCACCAGCGACGACACCAAGATCACGATGACCAATGTGACACTTGTATCCGCCGATACGACTGCCACCGTGACCTTCCAGCCCGCCGAGAACGGCAGCTACACCGTGGACGGAAAAACGATCACCGAGGAGTATACCAACGCGCAAAGCTCCTCGATCGCCTATAAGGTTGACGCAACCCCGGCGGACGGGTATCGCTTTAAGGGTTGGTATGATGTGAACACCGGGACGTGCATCAACACCAATGCTACGACGGCGCTGAGCTTCGACAGCGACTGCACCATCACAGCGCGGTTCAGGAGCAAAGATTTAGCCCTTTTTGAAACCGGCGGTCAGCTTTTTGACGATCTGAACGAAGCGGTTGCCTATGCGCAGGCAAACAGCCAGAACAAGATCACGCTGGCTTCCGACGGCAAAATCACAGGAACCTATACGATCCCATCCGGGGTCACCCTGCTGATCCCGTTTGACGAGGCGGAAACGCTCTACACAGACAAACCGGAGTCTATTGAAAAATACGAAACGCCGAGAGCCTTTCGAAAGTTGACCATGGCGCCCGGTTCGTCCATCACAGTCGACGGCGCGATCAGCGTCGGCGGAAAGCACTGTCACACCATGGGGTCTCTCGGACCGAGCGGTCCCTACGGACAGATCGACATGGCTGCGGGCAGTACCATCACGCTGAGGAACGGCGCGAACCTCTATGCATGGGGTTATATCACCGGCGATGGGCAGATCACCGCCGAATTCGGCGCGACGGTCTATGAGTACTTCCAAGTAAGGGATTGGCGCGGCGGTACGGCAACCTCTGATATGCTCGGAAAAAAGCAAAAAGTGTTTCCTCTTTCTCAATACTATGTTCAGAATATTGAAGCGGCTTTGACCATTCAGGCGGGAGCCGCGGAGCGCACATATATATCTATTTCTGTTAAAGTCCTTTTTATCGACACTGTAAAAACAGCGACGATCGACTTTATCGGAAGCACTAATAGCCTATTTCGACTTGGCAACGGAGGAACGCTCACAAAAAAGTACGATTCGAAAACCGACCGCACGACATATACAACGACAGGCTCAGCCTCGCTCGACAGCCTTGCTCTGGGTATTTCGGGCTATAATATTGACTCAAAGGATTATGTTCTGCCCGTCAACAGCAATATGACATTAAATATCCTGTCAGGAAGCGTTGCGATGAACTGCGACGCGGCACTGCTGCCGGGGGCGCAGATCAACATTGCGAAGGACGCAGAGTTGAATATAGTGTCCGGTAAATCGCTGTATGTTTATGACTACAACATAGAGACAGGCGAGTGGGGACCCTACTGCATCAACAACAAGGAATTTGTACCTGTCCTTTATTCGCCGACGAAAACAGGAACACGCACACTCACAGATGCGAAGATCGATGTCAATGGTACGCTGACGGCGGCGGGCAGCGTCTACACCACGCAGAGCGGCGCGAACATCTGCTCCAGCGAGGGGACCGGCAGGTTTATCCAGACGGGTGCGCCTGGTACCGGTAGTAACACCTACCAGTGCACGCAAGCAAACAAGGACATTACATACGTCAGCATCCCCATCACCCCCGCCAAGCTGAAAAACGCCGACGGCAAATACACCGAAACCAAGGATGCCGTGGCTAACGATACCTTTATCTACTGCAAATGCCAGGATTGCGGCAACGGCACATGGGTGAAGGATGTCGCGGCGATCATCAACAACGGCACGCAGGGGGACACCTATTCCACCCTGGAAGCCGCGGTCAACGCGTACTCGCCGGACAGCAACACCGCTCCGACGAACTATATCAAGCTGCTGCACAACACCACCGAGAAACCTATCAGCGTCAACAACAAGAGTCTCCGCCTCGACCTGAACGGCCGCACGGTGACAGGCGATATCTCGGTAACGAGCGGCTATAAGCTTTACGGCATGGACAACTCGAGCAAGGAGTATATCGCCCCGAGCGGCAAGATCGTCGGCACGGTGACGGGCACGGTAGCCCCGACCTACCAGACGCCGCCGACGGTGGATGGGGAATACGATCGCTATGTTGCCATTCAGGGGGCGGAAAATGGTACGCCGACTCTGTCCTTCCACCATTTCAACATCTCCGTCACCGGCTACCGCTTTGAGCTGGCCACCGGCGGCACGCCGCAGTGCGCGCTGTTCTTCATCGGCAAGTTCCAAGGCGACGATGCGGCAAAGAAATACCTAACGTCTCTGGGCTTTACCCTGAAGGATATCGATGACAAGATCACCAATCCCCGCTATGAAATACCTGCCGGTACGAACATTCCCCCTGAATCAAACCCCGGCGATAGCCCGGTCGTTCTCAGTGATGACGGCGCCTATTTCTTCGAGGCATACCTGATGCGTGATATCAATAAGAAAGACTCTGCTACCTATCAGACGCCGTTCACTGCCACTGCGCAGGCAATGTTCAAAAATAACGGAACGCAGGATAGCGAACCGAAACAGTGGAGCTTCGAGGACGCTTGGAAGAACCCCGGTGAACTCGATACTGCGCAGCAGAAGATCCTCGAAAACTTCCTGAAAGAGCTGGGCATCAATCAGTAAACGGAGTGAATCAGCATGACGAAAACTATTAAAAAACCTTATATCGCTCCGGCTGCCGAACTGATCCTGCTTGCGCCGCTGGAAGCACTGGCTGCTCCAAGTTTGACGCAGGATGACAACATCGCCCTGAATAAGTGGGGCTACAAGGGCGTCGTTAAGAACGCCAGCGTCGTAGGAGGTAATCGCACCTACTGGGCCGAGGACGGTAAGATCCGCAAAAAGTGATGCGTTACCGAATCGCTGATCTGATCGTTGAAATGTCCCCCAAGGGACGCACGGCTGCCCAGGCGGAGGTCTATCGGACCTCCGCCCGGGGCGGCGCGGCGGATATCACCATCCGCGTGGGCTGCGCGGAGGCGCTGTCGCTCTGCCCCGAGCTGGAAACAGAGGACCTTGCGGAGTACATCGCCACAGGCGACTGCTTTGCCGTGGGGCTTCTGTCCCACGAGGGGATGATGCTTCACGCCTCGGCGGTGGAATACGGCGGACAGGCCGTGTGCTTTTCCGCGCCGCCGGGCACGGGGAAATCCACCCACACGGAAAAATGGGTGCGTCTGTTCGGTGCGTCCATTCTGAATGATGACAAGCCTGCCCTGCGCCGCGAAAGCGGTGTGTGGCAGGTCTACGGCACGCCATGGTGCGGCAAGGAGGCGCTGCATCACAACCGCAGCGCCCCCCTGCGCGCGATCTGCTTCCTCTTTCAGGGGGAGGAAAACGCTTTACAGCCGCTCACTCCGGTGGAGGCTTTACCTCTGCTGCTGAGTCAGACCCCCTTCCGTTTGCATCGGGAGGACATGGATCGGCTGCTTGCCGCGGCAGACCGTCTCCTGCGGGAGACGAACGTGTTCCGGCTGATTTGCCGGAATGACGACAGCGCCGCCTATTTTGTCCGGGAGAAACTGTTTCCGGATCAAGCCAAACCCATCGATTGACAGGAGGCAGTACGCAAACGCCGTGCTGCCCGCTGCCAGTGGACGGAAGCGGCACAAAGAGTACCGACTGATATGCGGCTTTTTGTGCCGCCTTTAGACTATTCAGGCGGTCTCTCGCCAAAAGGGGCGGAAAGCCCCGCTCAAGATCTGTCCAAACGCAGACAGAAAGGGAAATACAACCATGAACGAATCCAACATCAACCGATCCAGCGACATTCTGGAGATCGACCTTTGGAAGCTGCTGCTGCTTTACCTCAGGCGGTGGCGGCTGATCCTGCTGTGCGCGCTTGCTGCCGCGGTGATCTCCCTGATCTACACCGCCAATTTCATTACGCCGCTGTATCGTGCCAACGTCACCATTTACGTCAACAATATAAAGGCGAATCAGCAGGTGGATTATATCAGCGCGGCGAACCTGGCGACCTCCCAGCAGCTCGTCAACACCTATGTCAACATCATCCGCAGCGATACCGTGCTGGAAAAGGTGGTAAAGAACGCGAAGCTTGATTACTCGGCAGCGGAGATCCGCGGCATGATGACGACGGCGCAGGTGGATGAGACCGAGCTGTTCTCCGTGTACATCTCCCACCCCGATCCGGAAATGGCGGCGAAGATCGCCAACGCGGTGGCGACCGTCGCCCCCGGCGAGATCGAGGAATTCGTCGAAGGCAGCTCCACCAAGATCATCGACCATGCCAAGGTGCCCACGAGCCGCTACACCCCAAGCTATCGGAAAAATACCCTTTTGGGCTGCGCGGCAGGTCTGCTTCTCGCGGTCGTCTATGTCACGCTGCTGTATCTGATGGACGTTCGCATCAAGAACGAGGAAGACCTGACGCAGCTTTTCGATCTGCCCATGCTGGGGCAGATCCCCTCCTTTGCGGAGAATGAGCGGAAAAAGGCAGGTCTCAGCGCACAAAAAGCCGAGGAGCACGGCGGAGAGAGGTAAGGCGACATGAAAAAGAAGCATTTTTCTCTTCTGCGGAGATCGCGGCGGCACGACGCGCCGGATACCGCGGCGATCATGGAAGTGGAGCGGAAAAACATCCTCTCGGAAAAGAGCGATTTTTTCATCCGTGAGTCCTATAAGACCCTGCGGACCAACGTGACTTTTTCCCTGGCGGACGAGACGGCGTGCAAGGTCCTGATCGTGACCTCCGCCATGCAATCCGAAGGAAAGAGCATCACCGCACTCAACCTTGCCATCTCCTATGCGGAGATGAAGCAGCGCGTCCTTCTGATCGACTGTGACCTGCGCCGTCCCAAGCTGGCGCGTCTGCTGTCCGCGAAGGAAAAGGTAGGACTGAGCAACCTGCTCATCCAGCCGGAGCTGCTGGGAAAGGCCATCCATGATTCCGGCATTGAGGATCTTGACGTCATTTTTGCCGGCGACGTGCCGCCCAACCCGTCGGAACTGCTCGGTTCCTCCCGCATGAAAGCGCTGCTTGACAGCTTGCAGGAGAACTATGATTACATCATTCTCGATACGTCTCCCGTCAATCTGGTGACGGACGCCTGCGTTCTGGTGCCGGAGAGCAGCGGCGTGCTGTTCGTGGTACGCGCGGGTCTTTCCGAGCGCGGGAGCGTCCTGCGCGCGGTGGAGCAGTTAGAGCGCTCCCATGCCAAGATCCTCGGCTTTGTTCTCAACGAGGTCACGAGGGAGAGCGGATACTACGGATATCGGAAATACGGCTATCGACGCTACGGTTACGGCTACGGCTATGGGCACGGCTACGGTTACGGATACGGACAGGAGAAGCCGGACAGCGGGGAACGGAGCATCCCATGACCGATCTTCACACCCATATTCTGCCCCGCATGGACGACGGCGCGCCGGACACGGCAGCCAGTCTTGCAATGCTCCGCATGGAGGCAGCGCAGGGCGTTACGGGTGTAGCGCTCACCCCCCATTTTCATCGGGACAGGGAGAGCATAGAGCAGTTTCTCGCGCGTCGGCAAGCCGCTTGGGAGCATCTTTCCGCAGCGATGAAGAAAACCGCCGAACCTTTTCCTGACCTTGTGTTGGGTGCAGAGGTGGCATGGATGCCAAATATGAACCATTGGGACGATCTTGAGGCGCTGTGTCTCGGTTCGAGCCGTTATTTGCTGCTGGAACTGCCCTTCACCCTCTGGAACAATAGTATGATCGACCAGCTTTACTCTCTGGCGGCACAGAGCGGCGTTACGCCGGTGCTGGCGCATCTGGAGCGGTATCTGGGGCGGCAGAAGAAAGAGCACATACAGGAATTGTATCGCCTGAACGTCCCCATCCAGCTCAGCGCCGGATGCCTGCTGCATCCCATGGAGCGGTGGAAGCTCCTTCGGCTGCTGAGGGAGGGGCAATCCTTTTTCCTTGCATCCGACTGTCACGGCACACAGCGGCGCACACCCGATCTGGGCCCTGCCGCTGCCGTTGCCAAAAAGCGTCTGACGGGGGATGCGCTGGAAACGCTCCTTTGCCGCAGCGACGCGATCTTCACCGCAGCGCGTGCAGAACAGGAGAGGGAATATGCGAAGAAATGAGAATTTCATCCTGCGCCGGGTCGCAGATATGTCGGTCATCGTCCCTTTGGGGGCGGCTGCCGAAGCGTTTCCGGGAATGATCTCCGTAAACGAGACCGGCGCATTTTTATGGGACCTTTTGGAACAGGAACAGACGCTCCAAAGCCTTGGAGACGCCTTATGCGCCGTGTATTCGGTCGAACGGGAGCAGGCGGAGGCGGACGCAGCCGCCTTTCTTGACAAGCTGAGACCCGTCGGCGCGGTGGACGGTCTGTAAGATGCAGGTCCGGCAGATCCCCATGGCGCAGCTGCGCGAACTGCTCGATGAGCAGCTCGCGCACGGAGAAGCGCTCCTTCCGGTAACAGGAAACAGTATGTGGCCGCTTCTTGCCGGCGGGCGGGACATGGTACGCCTTGCGCGGCTCGATCGCCGCGTGCAACCAGGCGATATCGCCCTCTATCAGAGGGCGGACGGCAGTTATATCCTGCACCGCGTCATCCGCCTGAGCGCGTCTGGCGATTGCATCTGCTGCGGCGACGCGCAGTGGGAGCGGGAGCAGGTCTATAAAGCACAAGTCCTTGCCTATGTCACCGCCTTTCGCCGCAAGGGACGCTGGCGGGAAACCGCCCTGTCCCGACCCTACCGGCTTTATGAACACTTCTGGGTCTATACCTTTCCCGCCCGTCGCCCCTTGCTGAGGCTGCTGCGATTCCTTCAGCGGGCACGGAGGGGACTGATACGCGGGAGAAGATGAGATGAGTCAGTCGAAGAAAAAGGCGGCGGGCGCGTACAAAGCGCCGCTCACGCTGCTGTATGCAGGCATCGCCGCGCAGGCGTTCGGCATCGCGGCGCTTGCCCTGGTGAGCCGCCGGGTGCTGGATGAGGGCGGCAGTCCGTGGGGCTGGGTGCTGTTGTTTCTGGCGCTGGCTCTCCCGCTGCTCGACGGCGGGCTTGACCTGCTTTCCGGCAGGACGGTCGACCGCGCGGCGCTATCGCTGCGGCGCAACACGCTTGATACGCTTTTGAGCAAGGATGCGGAGGCATACAGCCGCTACCACAGCGGGCAGGTCTTCAGCCGCCTGACGCAGGACGCTTACACCGTCTGCGAATGGCGGGTCGTCGGCCGCCCCCAGGTGGCGGGGCAGCTCATCCGACTGCTTTGCGCCGCATCCGCGCTGTTTTTCGTCAATATCCCCCTTGCCCTTGCGGTCATAGGCGCGGGCGCGCTGGCGATCGCCGGCGGGCGGCTGCTGCGAAAGTATCTGACGCGGCGGCATCTGCGCGTGCGTCAGGCGGAGGAAGGTCTGACGGGCTGCACGCAGGAGATCCTGGAGCATACGGAGCTTCTGCGCAGCATGACGGCGGGGGAGGAGGCTGTCCGCCGCTTTGAAGGACGGCAGAAGGAGTGGCTGCGCGAGCGCAAGCGCCTGCGCGTCTTCTCAACGGGGGTCGGAACCGGGTTTTCCGCCGTATTGCAGCTTGGATACGCCGTTCTTCTTGTCTGGGGCGGCATCGCCATTCGGGAAGGAAGGCTCTCCTTCGGCGACCTTGCGGCGCTCTTACAGCTCCTCGCGATGTTCCAAAGCCCGCTCACGGGCTTGTCGGGCGTTCAGTCCCGGCTGGCAGCCGTCCGCGCGGCGGAGGCGCGGCTGGATGAGCTGTATTCCCTGCCCGGGGAGGCACCGGGACAAGCGGCGGCGGAGGACGACGTCCTTCGCGCCATCGTATTTGAAAATGTCACCTTTTCCTATGAGGGCGAGGAACAGCCTGTTCTGCGGAATTTTTCCGCGCGGCTGCCGCTCGATCGCTGGACCTGCCTCACGGGAATATCCGGGAGCGGAAAAAGCACGCTTTTCCGCCTTATTCTGGGGCTTTATCACCCCCAGCAGGGCCGGGTATACCTTGAAACCGAGCGGGGGGAGCTCCCTTGCTCCGCTGCCGTGCGGGGACTGTTCGGCTATGTCCCACAGACGCCCTGGCTCTTTTCCGGCAGTATTCGCGAAAATCTGCTGCTGGCAAAGCCCGACGCGGATGACGCCGCCCTTTGGGAGGTGTTGGATCGGGCGCAATGCGGCTTTGTCCGCGACCTGCCCGACCGCCTTGAAACCGTCCTGAGCGAAGAGGGGGGCGGTCTTTCCGCGGGACAGCGTCAGCGCCTTGCCATCGCCCGCGCGATGCTTTCCGCCCCGCGCTTTTTGCTGCTTGACGAGATCACCTCGGCGCTGGACGAGGATACGGAGGCACAGCTGCTGACAGAGCTGACGGGCGCGTATCCGGCGGCGGTATTCGCCACCCATCACAGCGCCCTGCCGGGCAGGCTGCACAGCGAGACGCTGCATCTTGAGGGCATTGTCTGAAAAAGTAGAAACGTGATTCTTACAACTTATTATACAATGGAGGATGAAGATGAACATGAAACGGAACATTGCGAGAACGCTGGCACTGATGCTGGTGCTGTGCACGCTGCTGTCGCAGACCGCGCTGGCAGCCACGACCTATTATGTCGACGTGACCATCTCCGGTCCCGATGCCGACGGCGTGGAGCGGACGCTCAGCGCCTCCTCCAGCCGCTACGGCACGATGAGCACGCCCCTTGCATCGGAGCTTGCCTCCGTCGTCGACAGCAAATACGGCGAATTGGAGAGCATTTTCGCCGGAACCGGCCTCAGAACCATCGTGGACACGGGCGCCGAGGCGTTCCGGCAGGGCGAGAGCGCGTGGAATGCGTACGTGGAGAAGTATTATGACAGCGTGGACAGCTCCTTCAAGGATACGCTCAAGAGCCTTTCCTCCACCTTCGCAAACCTCACGGTCGACCGCGTCAACCGCGTGACCTATCGGGACAACGGCCGTCTCTACACCGTGACCGTGACGCTCAAGGCCTACACCACCGGCTCGGACAGCGGCGTGAATCCGCCCGTCGTGCCCACGCCCGACGGTCACAAGGTCGTTGTGGATCCCGTGCCGAACAACACGCTGCGCGCGGACAAGAATACCCTGCCCAAGGGTGGGACCGCCGTCATCCGGGACAGCGCCGCGTCGAACGGCTATGTCCTCTCCGATCTGGCGGTCAAGGATGTGAGCGGCAACGACATTCCCGTGAGCAAGCAGTCTGACGGCGTCTACACCTTCACCATGCCCGAAAGCAGCGTGTCCGTTCGCGCCGTGATGGTCGCCGACCCCGATATGACCGGCATCTCCAAGCAGCTGAACACCGATCAGGACATTGCCTATATGCAGGGCATGGCGGACGGCAGGTTCTATCCCGCAAGCTCCGTTACCCGCGGACAGGTGGCGCAGATCTTCTACCGCCTGCTGAAGGAGCAGAAGGTTTCCTCCAAATCCACCTTTACGGACGTCCCCGACACGCTCTGGTGCGCCGAGGCGGTGAATGCCCTTGCCTCTCTTGGCATCGTGGAGGGCGTCGGCAACGGCAAGTTTGCCCCGAATCAGCCCATCACCCGCGCCGAGTTTGTCACCATCTGCGCCCGCTTTACTCAGGTCTCCGCGAGCGGAGAGACCTTTACCGACGTGCCCGCCAGCCACTGGGCGTTTGACGCCATTTCCACGGCGGCGTCCTTCGGCTGGGTCAACGGCGTCGGCAACGGGCAGTTTGCCCCCAATCAGCACATCACCCGCGCGCAGGCAGCCGTTCTGCTGAACCGTCTGCTGGGCCGCTGCATGGCAGGTCAGTCTTACGAGAATGCCCGCCAGTACCCGGATGTCCCCCAGACCCATTGGGCGTGGAAGAACATCTGCGAGGCGTCTGACGGCGTCGCCCTCCGCTGAGCGGAGAATTCAAAAGAGTACGGGAAAAGGCAGTGGAGGGACTGCCTTTTCCCGCAGATTTATGGGAGCGTCTTATGAAAACGATTCAGAAAAGCGTGCCCGTTCAGACGGTGCTGCTCATCCTGCTGGATGCCATTTTCATCATCCTGGCGGGCGGGCTTGCGCTGCTGGTGCGCTTCGACTTCGATTTTGATCAGGTGCCTGCCAATTACCTTGAGCCGTGGTTTCGCGCTCTGCCCTTTGAGATTCTGGTCACGGCGGCGGTCTTCTGGCCGCGCCGGATGTACCGCTACCTCTGGCGCTACGTCAGCGCCCATGATGTCGCCGAGATGGTGATATCCGTCGTCCTCGCCTATTGCGCGTTCCATGTGCCGGCGGCGCTTTTCGGCTATCACCAGCCGAGGAGCGTGCTCTTTATGGAGCTGCTGTTTCAGCTGTTCCTGCTGGTGGGCGGGCGCTGCACCTTCCGCTTTCTGCGGATGTTCGCAAGCTCCGCCCGTCAGGCAAGGCAGGAGGAGGGCGAGCGCGTCATGCTCATCGGCGCGGGCGAGGCGGGGCGAATGCTCCTGCGGGAGATCTCCGTCACGCCGCAGCTAAAAAGCCATGTCTGCTGCATCATCGACGACGACAAGAGCAAGCAGGGCAAGTACATCGGGAACGTGCCCATCGTCGGCGGGCGGGAGAAGATCCCCGAGATGGTCAAAAAGGAGCGGATCACGCAGATCGTCCTTGCCATTCCCGCAGCGTCTGCCAAGGATAAGAAAGAGATCCTGAACATCTGCCAGAAAACGAGCTGCCGTATACGGAGCCTGCCGGGAATTTACCAGCTGGTGAACGGCGAGGTGAGCATGGCGGCGGTGAAGGATGTGCAGGTGGAAGATCTGCTTGGCAGAGAGCCGATCAAGCTGGACACGGCGATCCTGCTGAATTTCCTGCAAGGGCAAACCGTGCTGGTGACCGGAGGCGGCGGCTCCATCGGCAGCGAGCTTTGCCGTCAGATCGCCAAATATCAGCCCAAGCAGCTCATCATTCTGGATATTTACGAGAACAATGCTTATGATATCCAGCAGGAGCTGCGGCGTGTATGGGGCGAGCGGCTCGATCTGCGGGTGGAGATCGCCTCCGTGCGAGATAAGGAAAAAGTTTACAGCCTGTTTCAGATGTATCGCCCTGACATCGTGCTCCATGCGGCGGCCCACAAGCATGTCCCGCTGATGGAGGAATGCCCAGAGGAGGCCATCAAGAATAACATTTTCGGCACATATCATGTGGTGCGGGCGGCGGAGAAGTTCGGCGTCAAAAAGTTTGTCATGATCTCCACGGATAAGGCTGTGAATCCCACCAACTTCATGGGCGCGACCAAGCGATTCTGCGAGATGATCCTGCAAAGCAGGACGGACAGCCCCACAGAATTCTGCGCGGTGCGGTTTGGCAATGTGCTTGGTTCCAATGGCTCTGTTGTGCCCCTGTTCAAAAAGCAGATTCAGGAGGGCGGCCCCGTCACCATCACGGATAGGCGCATCATCCGCTACTTTATGACCATTCCCGAGGCTGCCCAGCTGGTGCTCGAGGCGGGCGCCATGGCAAAGCAGAGCGAGATCTTCGTTCTGGACATGGGCGAGCCGGTGAAAATTCTGGAGCTGGCGGAAAACCTCATCCGCCTGTCCGGGCTGGAGCTGGACAAGGATATCACCATTCAGGAGATCGGCCTGCGCCCGGGAGAAAAGCTCTATGAGGAGCTGCTGATGCGCAGTGAAACGCTCTCCAAAACAAGCAATGAGAAGATCTTCATCGAACAGCAGCAGGACATTTCAAAGGACGTCATCATGGATGACCTGCTGCGGCTGGATGAAGCCGTCACCCGCGACATACCGCCTCAGGATTTGATCACCATGCTACGGGAGATGGTCCCGACATATACTTCCCCGGAGGAGATCAACGGTCGAGCAACGGCAGAAGTCTCATAACAGGCGTTGGAACTGGTGGATGAGGAAAATGGACCTCAAAAAAGTGGAGGAAACGGCTTGAAACGGCGTAAAACCATTCTCTGCACCATTCTTGTACTGCTGGCGGTATCGCTGGCGGGGCTTTTGTGGTGGCAGCGCGACAACTTAAAGGCAGTCCATGCCGCGACGCAGCACACATCGGACGAGCTGGAGGAAAAGCTGGAGGAAAACCGTCAGATGATCGAAGAGGCGGTGCGCTCGGCGAGCGAGGTCACGGTGCGCGAGGTCACGGAGGAGGAGCGTCAGGCGCTGCGCGATGGCTCGATGACGCAGGAGCAGCTTATGGAGCGCCTGACGGGCAGCGGGGGAGGGGAACCCTCCCAACCCGATGCGGAGAGCGCTGTCCCGGCAAGCCGCCCGGAAAGCGGCGGCAAAACGGACGCTGCACCTGAGACGCCGGACGCGGCGGCCGCGGGCGAGAAGAGCGAACAAAGTGCGGAAAGCAGCTATCAGAAGGAGCTGTCGGCGCTCATCGCCAAGGTCTACGTCCTGCGCGAGGAGTACACGCTGGCGCTCGATACGATGTATGCCGACGCCAAGGCGGAGTATCTGGCGCTCCCCGCGGAAAAGCGGACAACGACTCAGCTTGCGAAGATGGCAAAGGGCTATCTTTCCCGGGCGAACGCCTTGGAAAAGGAGTGCGACGGGAAGATGGACGAGGTCATCCGCGCCATGGAAACGCTCATCCGGGACAACAACGGCGATCTCACGCTTGTGGATACCGTGGTCTATACCTATGCCAACGAAAAGAGCCTCAAAAAGTCCTGGTATATGACAAAGCTGGAGCAAAAGGGACTGCTCTGAGCGGCAAGCAGCCAGAAAACAAACGGAAGAGAGAGGAATTAAAGTCATGACGATATTGGTGACCGGCGGCACGGGCTTTATCGGGAGCCACACGGTGGTGGAGCTTCTGAACGCTGGCTATGACGTTGTCATTGCCGACAATCTGTGCAATTCTAAGATTGAAGTGATCGACCGCATCCAGAAGATCACGAACAAGCGCCCCGCCTTCTACAAGTTAGACCTGCTGGACAGCGCCGCGCTCGAAAAGGTCTTCGCGGAAAACCGCATTGACGCCGTGATCCACTTTGCGGGCTTAAAATCCGTCGCGGAATCCGTTGCGGATCCCGGAAGATATCTCGACACCAACCTGACGTCTACCTTCCATCTTCTCAACGCAATGGAAAAGCATCAGGTGTACAAGCTGGTGTTCTCCTCCTCGGCAACGGTGTACGGCACGCCCGAAACCATGCCGAACCGCGAGAGCGATGTTGTCGGCAAGGTCTGCTGCCCGTATGGGTTCAGCAAGTATCTCAACGAGCTGCTCCTGCATGATTTCGCGCGGCAGCGCGACAAGTTCCGCTTTGCCTCGCTGCGTTACTTCAACCCCGTCGGCGCGCATCCCTCCGGGCTCATCGGCGAGGACTGCGGTCAGAAGGCCCCCAACAACCTTGCCCCCTACATCACCCGCACCCTGCTCGGGCAGTTCCCGTATCTGAGCGTTTACGGCGATCAGTACGATACCGTGGACGGCACGGGCGTTCGTGATTACATCCATGTGGTCGATCTGGCGAAGGGACACCTCGCCGCGCTGAACTATCTTGAAAAAACGGACAGCAAGTATGACGTTTTCAATCTGGGAACGGGCAAGGGGACGAGCGTGCTTCAACTGGTGTCCGCGTTTGAAGAGGCATCGGGCAGGAAGGTGCCTTACCGCATCGTCGGCCCGCGGCCGGGCGACGTGCCCTTGAGCTTTGCCGCCGTTGAAAAGGCAAAGAACATCCTTGGCTGGACGGCGGAATACGACTATAAGGATTGCGCCAGAGACTCCTGGAACTGGCAGGTGCAAAATCCAAACGGCTACACAGAGGAGGGCTAAGCGTTCCGCGCGGCGCTCTTCCCCGTATCCGAGCAAAAAATCCCCCGTAAGCGATTCAAATGAATCGCTTACGGGGGTCGTTTTTATCATGTGCCTGTCCGATGGGGGAGGGCGCTTCATTTCTGCGGGGCGAACAGCAGGTCCAGGATCGGGGAAATGTTTCCGCTGTCCGCGCCGTTTTCCAGAATACCGGCGGCAACCAGACCGTCCTGATTCTGGCTGAGCGCCTGCATCGCGCTGATGTAGCCGTCCAAATCCTTGTTGATCTGCGCGCTTTCATCCAGCTGTTCCGTGCCGGTAATATAATCCATGAATTGTGGCGTCATGCCGACCTCGTCCTGAACAAACGCCCCAAGCTGCCCAAGCGCGGCAAGGATATCAGGAATTTTTTCCGCACCTTCTTTTTCACCGGCAGCGGCGATCTGCTGATTGACATAGTTATAATACTGTTCTGCATTGTATTCTTTGTCATCTACGGTCGTTGTCCAGCCCTTCGCTTGCTCGGAATAGGCAAAGGCGGTCATAATGCCGTACATCGCCCCCACATTGCTCATCGTTTCGCCCATATCATCAGGGTTAATAAGGCTCATTGCCTTCACATCCAGCGATTCCTCTTCCCCCTCATCCGCAGCATTGGTCGTAAACACCGCAAGTAGTCTTTCTGCGGTAGTTTCGTCTGTTTTGCTCGCCGTCAGCAGCAGCGCTGCATTTGCCAGCCTCTGCTTATCAAGCTCGCTGTAGTTTTCGTTTTCATCCGGTTTTATCCCCAAGGTTTCGGGAGCCATACCGGCATTTATAAGAACACTCGCAAGGAAATTGCCCCCACCAAGGGCAGAATTCAGCGCATTGATCATTCCGCCCACATTGCCGGTGAGGGCGTTCATGGTCATGCTTTTGCCGCCGAAGGTCGAGGCGCGAAATGCGTCGAGCTGCGCCTCTGTCGCTGTAAATTCATAGTCCTTCCCGTTGATGGTATAGCGCAGCACCATATTCCCGTCCTTGTCGGTCGCCGCGGTGAGTACCGCGCCGTGGAAGGTGCCCGTCACCCTGTCGTATGCGAGGTTGGTATATACCTTGAACCGGCTGTCCTGATTGCCGGAAAAATACTTCTGAAAGAATTCACCTTTGCGGTCGACCGAGGAGATGACCTGAGCCACCTTGCCGTCCTCGGCCAGAGACGCCGCGCCGCCGGATGGTCTCCCGTCGTACTGTCCCGCATCGTAGGACGCGGATGCAAAGGCCGTGTTCACCGCGCCGAGAAGCTGTAAGTCCGCCGCCTCGTTCGCCTTTTTCACATAGCCCGAGTACGCCGCCGAGCCGACGCCGGCCAAAATGCCCATGATCGCGATGACCACGACAAGCTCGACCAGCGTAAAGCCGCTCTGCCTGTTTTTGTCCATGACTGTTCCTCCTATTCCTGTTTTTTTCTCTCCTTCCCCGCCGCGGGGAGCGTTCGTTGCCTGTTCCAACGGTTCGCGCCCATCGCCCCCTTGATCGTCCGCGCCTGAAACGTGCGTGGTTTTTTCTGCCGCGCACATCCGCGCGGTCAATAAAGCTTATTTCATTATAGCCAGCTCGGATTTTTTTGCAACATTTTAGCGTATTTCTGTATTTTTTCTTAACTTTTGCAGAGTTTTGTCGTAAGAAGTTAAATACGCCGCCCTCCGACGGACACTTTGACCGCACAGGTCAGACAGCTTGACCGCTGAAATCATACACTCTCGCCGCCGGTCAGACACCCCCTGTATAATGGAATTGCATCGAAAGATGTAATCTAACAACAGGAGGAAAACACGATGACCAACTACAAAGAGATCATCAGACTTCATAGTCTGGGTCTCAACAAAACGCGCATCGCCGAGAGCTGTGGCTGCGCCCGGAGCACCGTCATCACGGCATTGCACAAGGCTGAAGAAAACGGCCTCTCGTGGAATCCGGTGAAGAACCTTAGCTCTGAGGAAGTGACCCGTAAGCTGTACCCTGCCGCATCTATGGGGCAGCGGTACAGTATGCCGGACTACGAGTGGGTCCACAAGGAAATGCAGAAGAGCGGCGTCACGCTCAGCCTGCTGTGGGTGGAGTATTGTGAACGGTGCCGCCAAAACGGTGAGCTCCCCTACAAGTCCACGCAGTTCAACAAGTACTACGCCGACTATGTTCACAAAACGAAAGCGACCATGCACCTGGAGCACAAGCCCGGTGAGAACCTCCAGGTGGACTGGGCCGGTCAGACCGCTGGGATTACGGACACGGACACCGGCGAGCGCCTGCCCGCCTATCTCTTTGTAGCAGTGCTTCCGTACAGCGGCTACGCCTATACGGAAGCGTTCCTCAACATGAAGCAGGAAGCATGGATCACAGCTCATGTTCATGCCTACAACTATTTCGGTGGAGTCACCCGAATCCTGACCCCGGACAATCTCAAGACCGGCGTCATCAAGAATACCCGCACGGAGACCGTCCTGAACAAAGCCTACCAGGAAATGGCGGAGCATTACGGCACCGCAATTATCCCCACCCGTCCACGGACACCGAAGGACAAAGCGTTCGTGGAGGGCTCCGTTGGCGTTGTCTCCACCTGGATCCTTGCTGCGTTGCGGAACCGTCAGTTTCTCTCCTTGGATGAACTGAATCGTGCAATCTGGGAAAAGCTGGCTGATTTCAATCACAAGCCGTTTCAGAAGAAAGATGGCAGCAGAGCCTCTGACTTTGAGGAAGAAAAGCTGTTCCTTCTGCCGCTACCGCCAAATCCGTTTGAACTGGCAGAAAGGAAAACGGCCACGGTGCAATATAACTACCACATTTCAGTGGATCGCATGAACTATTCGGTCCCATACGAATACATCAAACAGAAAGTGGATGTACGACTCACCGGCTCCGCTGTAGAAATCTATTTCTGCGGTACCAGAGTGGCCTCCCACCTTCGGCTGTATGGCCGCCCCAATCAGTACAGTACGCTTGAGGAGCATATGTCTCCGGAGCACACCGCTTACCTCCAATGGAACAGTGAACGGTTCCTTCGCTGGGTGTCCTCTATTGGCGAAAATACTGCCGCTGTTGTGCGAGTATTCCTTACTGCTCACAAGGTAGAGCAGCAGGGTTACAAATCCTGCATGGCCCTCCTAAAGCTGTCTGACCACTATTCTGTGGTCCGCTTGGAGGACGCCTGTCGAAAAGCTCTGACCTTCACCCCTTCTCCTAGCTTGAAAAGTGTACAGGCTATTCTGAAGTCTGAGCAGGACCTGCTTCAGACGGAAGATGTGGATCCAGAACCTGTGCCTCAGAAGGCCCACAGGTTTACCCGTGGTGCTGAGTACTACAGAAGGGGGAAGAAATAATGTTCAGTAACGAAACGATTCGTAAGCTCAGAGAGATCCACATGGGCGTCATGGCAGAGCAGCTTTCTGCCCAGCTGGAAGACCCGCAGTTCCGGAATATGCCCTTCGAGGATCGGCTCGCCATGCTGGTGGATGCCGAATGGAGTGCTCGGAAAAGCAACCGGCTCACTGGCCTGATCAAAAAGGCCGGCTATGCGGATACACAGGCCAGCGTGGAGAATATCGAGTATATTGCCGAACGGCATCTGGACCGGGAGCAGATCCTCCGCTTGGCATCCTGTTCGTACATTCAGGAGGCACGAAATGTGATCATCCTGGGCGCTACCGGTGCTGGAAAGACATTCCTGGCCTGTTCCCTGGGTGTGGCGGCCAACCGGAACTTCTACGCCGCTCGGTATCTCCGGCTGCCGGATCTTCTGGTGGAGATCGCTGTAGCCCGGAGGGATGGGACCTATCGGGAATATATGAAGCAGCTGAAAAAGGTGAAGCTGCTCATTCTGGACGAGTGGCTGCTGTACCCGCTGAAAGAGGCAGAAGCCCGGGATGTACTGGAGCTGGTGGAAGCTCGGAACAAGGTGGCGTCCACCATCTTCTGCTCCCAGTATGACACCAGTGAGTGGCATGAAAATCTGTATGATCCAACTCTGGCGGACGCGATCTGCGACCGGATCATCTACAACGCGTACACGGTTCAGATCGAGGGCGAGTCAATGCGCAAGCGCATGGGTATGCCAGAGTAATTTCCCCGGCGGCTGGGTGCACCATGTGCCCGGCCGCTGTGCACCATTTGGGCGGTGTCCGTGGACCGACGTGGTGGTGTATGCACCACGGCCTCGGTGTAGGACCAGCGGAAAGGGTGTCCGTTTTCAGCGGTCAGGTTGTCGGACGGCTAACGGTCAGGGTGTAGTTTTCGGCCATATCCAAGAAGTAGACACGAATTCACAATTATATCGGGAAGCCGCAATAAATCTGTTAGCTTTTCATGCGCGCAAAAAGTAACGGGCATCCGGCTTACACCGGATACCCGTTATCCGCTGCCATCCTTACCTGACAGGTGACATGATCGCAATTTTCAGATTTCTTCTTCAGTTCCATTCCTCCGCTAAGAGGAAGTCGCGGATATTTCGGTGCTTGATCCCGTTTCGGCTCATGTCGAACTCATCGAGGGAAACAACGTACTTCGGGAAGTTATCGCGGATGTTGTCATACGCGCCGAACTCGCGGTTGACCGTTTCGTCGGAGGCGAGCAGATAGCACACCTGAACGTACAGCTTTTCACCGCGCTTGTCGCATACAAAATCAATTTCCTTATCGCCCATTCTGCCGACAGTCACTTCATAGCCCCGGCGCAGCAATTCCAGATACACGATATTCTCCAAAATGAGATTGATGTCCCGCATATTGCCGCCAAAGACCGCCTCGCGGATGCCGTGATCGGCAATATAGTACTTCTCATTGGAGGCAAGGATCTGTTTGCCCTGCAAGTCCTCCCGCTTCACCTGATAGAAAAGGTACGCCTCGCAGCAGTATTTGATATAGTTCAGAATCGTTTCCGGGGCGACGGTGCGCTGCTCGTTTTTCAGGAACTTTGCAAGAGAGGTCGCCGAGAAGGTCGTTCCCACATTGGCGATCACATAGGCAATGATCCGTTCCAGCAAATCTACATCCCGGATTTTATTCCGCTTCACGATGTCCTTGAGCTGGACAGAGTTGAACAGATCGTGAAGATATTGCTTGG
>OGJK01000250.1_pt1 | contig 59213 bp, 63 predicted proteins | sample 1571961 | NCBI WGS metagenome assembly OGJK01 (sample SAMEA2582120, study PRJEB24529) | metagenome | biome: Human gut stool | place: China | collected 2011 | reverse complement strand
CTCATTCGTAATGAGTAAGTCGCGGGTTCGAGTCCCGCTTTCGGCTCCACAAAAAACAGCTTATTACACATTGATAACCAATCGGTTATACTCATAAAATCATAAGACTTTACTTCAATCATTCTTAAAAAAAAGCGACAATATTCCCACCCGTGAGACAAAGGGTTTGTCAAAAGGTTTGTCGCAAGTTTAACGAATGCATTTAATCTAATTGTATGGCTACTCTTAACTTTAAGATTCTGCCTGCCAGAAGAAAGTCTTCAGGTAAGCTGGGTGTATACCTTGCAGTCACCCACAAAAAAGAGGTACGTTACATTAGCACGGAGTTTGAAATCGACGACGAAGCGGAATTTGAGTCCGGCAAGGTATGTTATCGAAAAGATGCTAATATTATGAACAAACGTATGCAATATGTATTATCTGAGTACCAGGAAAAGCTGGCTTCACTGGATTTACGAAAATTCCAGAACTGCTCCCAACTGAAACAGGCGCTCACCTCCACTCAGGAAAACGACAAACAGCCACTTACCATTACAGAACTGTTCGACACTCGCATTAAGCAGCTTTACAGCGAGAAAAGAACGAAGTATGCAGAGATGAACGAATACAGTCGGAATGTCATCACATCTATCCTTCATGATACTCCGGTTAATTATATAACGAGGAACGATATCAAGATCCTGGAAAGGGCCATGGTAAAAAGAGGATATTCAAACTGTAATATACAAATGCGTATGGCGCATTTTAAAGCTGCGATAAACGAAGCAATAGACAACGGCACATTAAAACTGGATGATCACCCCTTTAGGGGATACACAATGCCTGCATCTCAAGTCCGGCTCATCGACATAACTCAACAAGAATTCTCTGAAATCCTATCACTACACTCAACAAGCACGAGAACCCAGATCGGAAGAGATATTTGGCTGCTATCATTTTATTTGGGTGGCATCAACCTTGCGGACCTGGTTCAGGCGAACTTGTCAGGAAACACCCTTTCGTATCAGAGGACCAAAACCAAGAATAAAAAAACAGGGAATAAAGATACCGTTATTACAATACCGGAAGAAGCCCGGGGCATCATTAAGAAATACATCAATGCCGAAGGGAAATTAACATTGCCTTATACCGGTCCTTACAGGAACTTATGCATATATCTAAATAAGTGTCTGAAGCTCGTAGCATCGGAAACCTGTATAAACAGTGAGCGATTTTCATTTTATTCGGCCAGAAAAACATTTGCCCAGTTTGCTTTTGAACTCGGGATCCGCACAGAAGTAATAGAATATTGTATCGGCCAAAGCATGAAAAGTAATCGTCCGGTGTACAATTATGTCAGAGTTATGCAGAAATATGCAGATGAAGCTATACGTACTGTAATTGACTATGCACATTCAGGAAGGATAGAAAAAAGAATGGAAGTAGTATAGCAACAACTTTCCATAAACACATCCATAAATGATGGTGATATACAAAAAAAGAGGCTTACATTGGAAATGTAGGCCTCTTGCTTTTATGAACAACAAGAAAAACATGCCTAGCAAAATTGCAGGCATACTCTCCTTGTCGTTTCATATCTCATATTGAATTGACATTTAAGCAACACCAAAAACTGATTGTCCTCCAATAACTTTCATTTCTTTGAACTTGTGATTAGAAATAGACAAGACGTCCTTATCACCAAACAAATTAAAGCCAATAGGTCTTAAATCTATCAAATCAATACATGGCTGGTTTTTATCACTGAAATCAATTTTCAACATATCAATCCAAATTTTTTTCACCATATCAAAAACCCGGATATCCATTCGATATGTATCAATTTCAACTTTTATTTGCGGAGTACAAGGAATGTTCCTATCAACCAATGTAACTACTACATCATTTATCTTTGAATATAGCCAAATTAATGGAATTTCATCTTTGCCTATTATAATAGGATAAAAGCCTGATATGTCAATTAAAAATTTAGTTCCAAAAATATTGCTACATATTTTTATCTTTTCATATGGTGTAAAAACAGGCAACACCTGTTTTGTATGATCAGTATTTTTCATTTAATCTCATCTTTATAGAATTGACGAATCTCCTTAATTAAAGCATCACGATCAGAAACAATGGCTAAAGACACTATCTTTAATAGCAATGCAAATCCTAAACAAGCAAACAAAGATGCATACTCCCACGACTCGACCTTTGCTAAAACATTGGTACCAGTATTACCTTGATATCCATTATAAATATAAATAGCCCATACTGCTACAATCTTAAAGGCTATCCCCACACCAATTAGTAGTATATCTTTTGAAAAGCCTCCCAATTTAGCCGAACTATTTATCAATGTATTAAATTTGTCTTCTGACATCGGATAACATCTCATTTGTATAACAATATTAGAAGATGAAATCGTAGATTTATCCAATGTATATGTATATCTCCTATCAGACATAAAAAACTGATTTACAAGTTTATCACAAAAATAATAATAATTCCAACAATATTAATCTATTATCATTAATAACATAGCTTACATTCTCTGCGTCCTATCCTTTTTACCTCTTCAAGACTAACTTCCTTAACTTGCTTGCTACATCGGTTAAGGCCTTTACACCTTTACTTGCACATATATAAACCTTGCCGAAATCATCACAACCGGGAATCCGCCAGTAAAGAGTAATAGAAACGACATACTTAATAATGTGCGTATGGTTAATCTCTATTTAAAACTATTAATAAAACGCTATTATAATTCATTATCATATTTACTCATTCTTTCATTATCAAGGTTGAGATTCCAATAGTATAAATTAAGATACCAAAATATGTTACCTCCTTTAGATTCAGAATATTCATATGTTAGCATACATACATTTTTAGAGTCATCATATAACACAGCTTTTGAATTACAGCTACTCAATATTTTATAATAACTATACTTACTATCCAGCTTTTCTTTTAAATGAAGAAAAAATCCAGAAGCAGAATCTTTCTGTAGAAAAATCTTATGAAATCTAATGTCGCAAAATTTATCGTTTACATAACCCATTTCGACATAATCCCATGTTAGGCCTCCAAAGTCAACATTAAGTGCAGTCAGATCGTCTGTCTGCCTAGTACACATATTGTCTTTCATAGCATCCTCCATGTGGTACATTCTACTGCCAAACATATACCCAAAAAACTTATTCTGAATTTGACTATAAGCAGGAATAACAAATGCCATGATTGACAATATCAATAATACATATCTTCTCATTACCTTACTTTATTTTATCCAGTTCCAATTATTTAAATGAAAATCTATTTCACCCTGCTTACCTTTACTTATTATATATAAATGTCCACCCCATTGTGTAAAAGTCATACTATAATATTTATTATCATTACCAGCCAATCCCGTTGACACAAATTTTTCTATATCAAAAGAATTAAAGACAAGGAAATGGTTCTGAGGTAAATTATCTCTTTCTATTCGTAAAACAACTATATAGAACATATTTGATGAATTATATTTATCATAACTGTTTCTACTGATATTAACTGAGAACTTTCCATCCAGCAAGACAGTAGTCTTTACTTGAATCAAAAAGAACTTACCTTCCTTTTCTTTAGAAGCAACAATATCAACTCCATCATCAATGTTCATTATATTAGCATTGAATCCTCGGAATATAAGCTCACTTATCACTGCAAACTCTCCACCTTTACCGATATGAGCTTTTGTTACGCCTTCCCCTATTTTTACTGGAGTTAAGAGAGTATCTAAATCATTGCTTCTTTTATTTGATGCCCCACCTGATTGCAAATCATCTATTTTTGATTTTTCTTTTGCCGGTAAAGGTATAGGATTGGGCTTAGGCTTTTTCACCCTCAAAGCATATATTCCTTTCTTAAATCCTTTCTTACCATTTTTCACTTTAACAAAAGTAGAATTAGGATTATCCTTCTTAGCCCCATTTACAATACGTTTTACATCTGAAGCAAGCTTTGCATTAATCTTCGACTTTAAGACATCTATGTCTTCTTCACTATACTCAGCTACAGAACTTTTAATGTATTCAGCCAGTTCTTGTACATGGATTTCTTTTTTGCCTATATATTTAAAAGCATCTTTTATCACTTCTTTCAAATCCATCATCGTATCCTTTTTCTTGTTATAAAATCAATGATTATGCAATCTTTCCCTCATGCGACCGCTCTCCTTGATGAAGTCCGGCAATCTCTCTCAATACCTTATTCTCGGCTTCCAGAGATATTATCCTTTCTCTCAACAGTCGGATATCATCCCCTGAAATTTTGTCGGATGAAGTCGAATTTTCAGTTTCATCCGACAAAAACATTTCCCCCTTACCTCGCATTAGCCATTCTGCAGAAACATCTTCAAATGAATTCAATATTGCAGTGACGACATCTAAACTTAAACTTCTCGAACCCGTTATTTGCTGATTTAAAGTAACTTGTTTTACATTAATCATGCTAGAGAACTCTCTAACTGACTTCGATTTACAATCAATCAACTGCTTAACTCTTTCTATCATAGAAACTTATATTTAATATTTAAATAGAACTATTCTAAATAAATCATTTGAATATACTTTTCAGTTTCTATATTTGCTTTTATATTCATTTGAATATATATTTGCATAGAAACTAACATTCTCTACATGCACAGAGAAACAAAACTAACAACAATGAGCAAAAGTATGGAAAAATCAGATGATTACAAAATTATCGATGGCATTATCTATAAGCCTTCCTGGGCTGATACATTCAAAAGGCTGGCCGTCGGAGAAGAGATGAGGCTCAATCGTAACCAGTTGACCTATCATGTTGCCCGCTCCACAACTCGGTGGATCACGATGCGATACACGGGATACAAATTCTCGATAACTGCACTGGACCACTTCAAGGACAATTTTATCGTGAAACGCATTTCTGCTTAATCTGAATATTAACCTATTATCATTAATCTATATGGCTGCAAAACAATGTAATCTAACGGCAGAGGAAGCACTGGCCAACATCTTCCACGCCATGCGCAATGTTACCCTCAGTAAGAATCAGGCGGCTGCTATCGTCGGAGGACGGTATCAGCTTGAACGTCTTGTATGGAAGGAGAGGAAAATACGGATGGTTCAAACGCACGACAAGCAAAATAGCCAATGGAAATGCAATGGAGAAGACGTATTACGGTACGCGAAAAACAACTTTATCAACCTGTAAACGTAAACACCCATAAATACCATACCGCTATGTATACACATTATAGTAAACCGGCGCGTTGGACACTGACAGAAATTGAACTGCTAACGCGCGTATACGCAACAGCCACAGCTGGAGAGCTGATCAGTCTTTTCCCGAAGCGAAACCTGTCATCGATTTACCGGAAAGCGTCCAGCATGAGACTGAGGAGAAGCAACCCAAATGAATGGTCCGACAAGGAGCTGGATATCCTGACAAAGCTATATCCCATTATGCCGGCACGCCAGGTAATGGGATATCTTCCCGGCAGAAGCCTGTTGGCTATCTATCAGAAAGCCCGCAATCTCTGTCTGTCTGCCTATGACAATTCAGAGACGGATGTAATTATCCGTAGCAGTTTCGGCTCTTGTTCCCTTTCAGAGATAGCCCGCCGGCTGGGCTGCAGCTGCTCCAGTGTCCATTACAGGGCACAAGTCTTAGGTCTTATTTAACAACAACCAAAATGCACTTATTATGATACAGAAGAATACTATTATCCCATTTAGTGTAGAATTATCCAAAAAGATACAGAATCACGACCTTCCCGGCCGCATCATTACAGCCTCGGGCAATATGGCTCGTATTATTGATTACACTTATAAAGCGACAGAGATGCTTGTCATGGTAATGGACAAGGAAGGCATTGAACGTGATCGCGTTTATCTCATTTCAGGAGAACCGGTATACGGGAATGACAACCTACTCATTCAGGTTCCGGAATGGGCCACTTATAAGAATGGGGAGGTTGTATGCTGTGAATGGCGTACCGCTACGGACTCATCACAGTGGCTGGCCATTCTTGACGGTGAAGTTGAGTACCTTTCAACGGGGCAGCCTATGTTCTGGCATTATGCTGACGTAGTGATACACAGCACTTGTGAGCCGACCAGGCTATACGTCCAGCGAAGAGCCTCATCATCTCAAATGACCGTTAACAGGGCTGATGATTCAGAACGGCGCCTGATGGCCGAATATCTCATTAAAGAAGGATCCGCGGATGCAATGACTCTGCTGCACCGTTTCCTTCCGGAATATGTAAGACTATTGCCAGACAATAAAGGGAAATGCCATGAATAAATCCCCAGAACATGAATTGCAGAAACGCTGCGTAATCTGGTTCAGATACCAGTATCCACACCTCTTCCGTCTGTTCTTTGCTGTTCCTAACGGCGGGACAAGGAACAAGGCTGAGGCCGGGAAGCTGAAAGCAGAAGGAGCCAGACGAGGAGTAGCAGATCTTATCCTGCTGCTCCCGAACTACTACTTTCACAGCCTCAACATCGAAATGAAGGCAGGATCCCAGCAGAGTGAAGAGCAAAAACTGTATGAGATATGGTGTAAGTCGTCGAGAAACAAATACATCATCTGTAAAAGCTTCGAGCAGTTCCAATGTGAAATCAAAGAATACCTGGAAACAGTGGATCCCAATATAATGGAAGACTTAAAGAGAGTGTATAATGCACAAAAGGAGTCCGAAATTATCAAGGCAAGAGAACAATATCGTAAACGAATTATCAGCAGGAGGAAAAATCATGAAACGAAATAAAAAAGAGCTTCAAAGAATCATTGCAGCATGTATCGTTGCAATACTGGGTGTTGTTGCCATACCCGGATGCAGTACAATCAGCTTGTTAATCTGCATAATAACAGCCTGTATAATGGCTCACAATATGCAGCAGCTGGACAATATCAATGCCAAGAATAATACTAACCAATAACTATATATCACCATGGAAAAAGAAAACAAAGAATCATTATTGTTACAGAGTTTAACACCGGCCATAGATATGGCCAAGATAATGGAAGCAGCCAATGAATATGCCATGCAAGGCGCTAAGGCTGCCCTGAAGGACTATTATACCGGATATAACAGCCCTTACATCAAGGCCATCAGAGAGCATCTGGAAAACGAAGTTCCTTCATTTAATCTGGACCTTACCGGCATCATGGCTTCACTCAATGAAGCACTGGTAACCATTACAGATCAGGTGGTCAATGAAGCTGTTGCAAAGAGTTACATTCCTCTCGTACGACAACTTCTTACCCGTTCACAACAGCAGGTAAAGGTTTCCGATATTGTAAGCAAATTCATTGATACATATCAATACCTGACGGAATGGGATAGAGACAATTACATGGCAATCCTGCACAAGGACGAGAATTATGGATGGTATAAATTGCTGCTGAGTTCCGAAGAAGATGCCGTAAAATTCAATATCACCTTACATCAGATATCAGTAGAAGACAAAAGATACTGCGTTCTTGATATTCCATGCGATGAAGAACTTGGAGACAGGGCCGGGCGCATTAAATACACATTCACGTGTGACGACGGGAGAGAGGTTAAAATGGATATGCCGTACGGATATGGCATCCTGAAGAATGACTTCATCCGATATATTGCCAATCTGGTCACCTTCCAGGTTCCTGTCGTCATTGATTCATTTGACCTGGATGAAATTCTTAATGAATATGAGCGCTAAAAAATCCGAATTATCCGGAAAGATTGCCACACCATCAACTGCACCGGTATCGTGCCGGTGCATTGAGTGCGTCCATGTTGAGCTTCATCAGTGGTCGCATGATCCTCTCATAGCTAAGTGTCTTTTAAAGGAAAGCAATCCCAGGCAGGTGGCCCGGTCTTTGATCAGGTGCTGCAATTTTGCAAAAAGAGACAAAAGAGCTCCGTTACCACCGGTAATAGAGCATAATAAAAATATCAACCTAAAAAAATGAAATGATTATGCAAAAAGGAATAAAAGTAATTGTCCGTGGAGACAGAAGTGGAGTTTTTTTTGGAACCCTTGAGGAAAGAAATGGGCAGGAGGTAACACTGTCCAATTGCCGTAGAATCTGGTATTGGGATGGAGCCGCTTCTATCAGCCAATTGGCGGTAGATGGCACCAGCAAACCGGAAGAATGCAAATTCACAGTTGTAGTATCTGAAATATTAATACTTGATGCTGTTGAAATTATCTCTTGTACAGATAGGGCCATTAAGTCTATAGAGAGTGTACGGATATGGAAGATAGGATAGCAGAATTTGTAAAGGATATTAATGGCCAGCCCCACAGCTTTGGCTATGGAGACGGCCAGAGCTGTGGAGCTGGCTACGGATACGGCGGTGGCGATGGAGGCGGATATTGCTCTGGGTTTGGTGATAGATCCGGTTCTGGTTGTAGCTATGATGTAAGTTCTGGTTATAGCGACGGTTATGGTGATACTTTCGGCAATGGCAATGGATATGGTAACCGTTTCGATGCTGGCTTCCGCGACTTTGATGGTTCGGGCGTTAGCTCGAACGGTGGGATATCATCATACAATGGGAATAAGGTCTATTATATTGACGGTATTCCAACTGTAATAAAGCATGTCAAAGGCAATGTTGCAAAAGGCTTTATGCTTAACTCTGATTTAACCATGACACCCTGCTACGTAGTTAAAGAAAGAGGTTATTTTGCCCATGGTAATACTTTGCGCGAGGCTTACATGGCACTTCAGGAAAAGCTGTACGATAACTCAACAGAGGAAGAACGCCTGAAGAAATTCAAGGATAAGTTTCCGGATTTTTCTAAGAAATATCCTGCCTACGATCTGTTCTCCTGGCATCATGTATTAACTGGCAGCTGTAAGGCCGGCCGTGAAGCTTTCTGCCGAGATAATGATATAGATATTAACAAGGACAGTTTCACAATCTATGAATTTGTTGAACTTACCCAAAATTCGTATGGAGGCAAAACTATCCTTAAACTATTGAATTGACTGCTATGGCAAGACCAACGAAAAGAGGACTTGATTACTTTCCGTTGGACACTAACATCTTTGACAATCCCAAAGTGGCGGCGATATCCGGGGAATTCCAGTTGAAAGGTGAAATCGTCCTGATAAAACTGCTCTGTGCGGTATACCGAAACGGTTACTTCTATGAGTGGTCAGAAATGAACAGGGCGCACCTTCTCAGGCAGCTTCCCGGCGTATCACCCGGATTGCTGGACCAGATCGTAGAGAGGTTGGTCCGATGGGGATTCTTTGACAAATCCCTGTTTGACTCGTCTCAGATTCTCACTTCTGCCGGCATACAAGAAAGATACTTCACCGCCATATCAAGACGTAAGATGTCTGTAGAGACTTATCCTTACCTGCTTATTAATGTATGCAGTAACCCGGTTAATGTATGCAATAATGCAGTTGAGAGCAAGTTAAAGTCAACAGAAAGTACACAAATAAAAAGAAAAGAAATAAAAACCCCTCTTAATCTCCCCACAGGGGGGAGCATTAATCAGGGTTTTCCTTCTTTTGAGGATGATAATTCTTTGGTTCCAGATAAGCCGCCGGCTTTTAATGACGGGGTAAAACGGAATTATGAAGGTCTTCTGGAGTTTCTCAGGCAATATAAATTTGCCCCGAGCCAGCAAGCCCAGGTTATCATCCATTGCAACTATGGCGAAATAGGCCATCCGGTGTGGGGGCTTATAAAGGAAATCAGGGACAATCCGAAAATTAAAATGCCACAGATGTTTCTGATCTCCCGTCTTAGACAAATACAAATAACTGATTAACAAATTTTGAAGTGTTATGAAACGAAGTTTTTTAAATTTGCTTATCCGGATTATCCGGTTACTCAAAATGGAGGGGAAACTGATGCCCGAGCTAAAGACGCTCGAGCGCAAAGATATTCGCGTAGGGAGACTTTATAACCATTATGGGCGCGTCGTATATGCGCATCCCAATCCGGAACAGGTCAATATCGAATACGAGAACGAGTTTGGCTCCGTCATCAGTGAACAAGAGTATAACCGTTTGGCCGACGAAGGAAAGCCGTGCAATATCCGTAAGGTGAGCGGAAAGGCCTGCAGCAAATGTGACTTTGAACGGCTTGGGCTTCCCTGCCGCTGTGACTTTGCTTCCGGACGTTTCACAGGATATTACGAGGTCCTCCAAACGAGGAAACAGTACAGTACCAATATCATCAAACCAAAGATCAGAATCAGATGACAAAGAAGAAAAGAAGAATATTCATTCATCCGGACCACATTGAAGACCTGGATGAAACCAAGCGCAAACTGGAGGCCAACAGAAAGGAAGCTGTTCCGACAGGATATGTTTCCGAGTGTTATATACGCAATACGCGCCGCCATCGAGATATGCTGCTTACCGCTTCATTTGTCCGCGACAAGTGCAAGAGCGGCGCTCTGTTCATCTTCAAAGTGTACGGTAAGGAGCATGAAGTAATGGTGCAGCCGGTACCAGTAGAATTTATGAACAGGACTTCCATCAATCATGTTGAGAAGCGTTCTCTGATGAGATATTTCAGTCACAGGCGTTATGCTTATCGTACTGACATGCACGGTACTCCTGAAGCCTCAACGGTGTTTTTCAATCTTGGACTTTCTCCCATGGCGCAAAGTTATCACTTCCGTATGGAAGAGTATACAGTGCAAGATGTAGCATTTGGCGAGGTGAAGGCCTATAAACTTGTTCCACTGCATTTAGGATGAGCAAAGAGATGGACAGAGAATGTATCGCCCGGCTTCTGCGGTATTTACGTATGGGTAAGCCCCGGCACCATGTTACCGTCCACTCAAACGGGCGGTGCCTTCTCCGCGCCCCTGCAGTGAAGCGCTTCCGTTTGTCTTCCTTTGTGTCGGTTTCCGTCACAATGAGAGAAACGGAAGTGCTTCTCGTCTTTTATCCGGACAATTCCGGGAGCAGCCGGCTGATTCATCCTGTACGGTCCAACGGCACAGTGTGCTCCTGTTTATACTTCTACAGCCGGAAGATTACCACGTGTGCAGCCTCATCCGGAGCCAGCCGTTTTCGTCTGGCCGGAAAAGGGGAACGAGACAATAAAGGCTCTTTCCGCATCTTGCTCAAACTTGAAGAAGTAAAGGATCTGTACGGACGATTAAATGAACTTAAAATACAATCACATGGAAAAACAAATAGACTTTAAAGGCGTAAACCTTACACCGTATGATGATATTGCACCGGACGGGCAACTGTCGGTATGCAGTAACCTGGAACGACATGCAGGAAGCTTGCGGCCGGTTTCATTTCAAGGAACGGAATATACCATTGACAACAGCAATGCGCGGCTGATATATGTTCATAATACAGCTTCATTTAACCACTTCATCTTTTATGATGAAGAAAGCGGCTCCCTGTTCTGGTGCAATCAGGAAGATGGCCAAAGCCTGAATCTTGTTGGCTTTGGTACCCAGAGACCGGATATCAGCTCAATCTATTCAGTCGGCAATACCCTGATTACTCTGACACCGGAAGGCATATACTATTTTCTGTTTATGAACGATAACTATGAGGAGCTGGGAGATTTCCCGGAAATATCATTAAGTTTCGGGCTCCGGGCAGACTGCCTCAGTGAGGCAAGCTTTACAATCAATTTTGACGAAATCAGAGAGTCTCAAAAGTATTCCGAATTTACCGACAATAACAAGATGATTATTACCGATGCGGTAATGGCAGGTATAAACAGCTTCATAGCTGAGAGAGGAAAAAATAATGGAAGATTCATTTTCCCATTTTTTGTACGGTATGCGTTTAGATTGTACGACGGAACCACTCTAACCAGGCACTCCTCTCCCATCCTCATGCTGTGTAACAGCACTTTCAACCCTGTAGCCTTTGCGGATCTTCCCCAGACGACTCAGACATTCAACAGTGCAACGGTCTATATTGCAGGCATAGCATATCAGCTGGACTATGTATGTTCGTCTGAAAAAGAAATAGAAGCGCTGAACAAATGGAAAGACATTATCAAATCTGTAGATATTTTTATCAGCGAACAGATATTTACGCTGGCACCTGACGGGAAGTGTGACAGATTCTGGGCCGTAAACAGATGCCCGTCCAATTTCTGTGTGTGCCGGAACAACAAAAAAGGATCAGACCTGTATTATCAATACTGGGATTTTATGGGGATGTTTGAAAATTCCTTTGGAACCGGACTGCATGACACATACGTTGACCTGCCATATAAAGATGCCACAGAGATAACGGAAGAAATTATCAATACATCAAATTTCTACCTGCTTCAATCTATCCCGGTAGCTAATTTAAGCAAGACACGCCAGGTGATAACTATAGACAGTGACTACCTCCCAAATCTTACGTTCAAGGAAAGAATGACAGATGATTACGACTCTCATAACAGGTTGATTGCCTCTTTGGGGTATGTGTATAACTCTCGCCTGAACGTGGCCAATCTTCAGAAACAGCTTTTCCGGGGATATAATACAGAATCTATCTTCTGCTACAACGGCCCAGGATATCAGAACGGCCCGACAAATGAGATGAGGGCATCTCCTCACACATGCTATGTGTATGTGAAAGAAAACGGGAAGGAATATATACTGGAGAACCGGTGTGACATACCGATGAACGATGACAGGGATAAAGGAACGTTCCTGTTCTTCTATTATCCCAATGTAAATGCCTATAAAGTTGAGATTTATTCCCCCTTCATCAATAAAATACTGACACTAGATCTGAAACCTCATAATTTATTGAACGGGGCATATTCTTTCGAAGGATTTATGATAAAAAGTTTCCAGGAAGGAACAAAGCCAGTACCAACCGACGACAATACCGTACCAATGCCCAATAAGATATATACTTCAGAAGTGAATAATCCCTTCTATTTCCCTCTTAGCGGCATAAATACAGTAGGTGTAGGAGAAATTGTAGGAATGGCTGCAGTAACTACCGCATTGTCACAAGGTCAGTTTGGTGCATTCCCCCTAATGGTGTTCTGTACTGACGGGAACTATGCGCTACAGGTTAATTCAGAAGGACTCTATTCCGGGGTTTCCTCAATGCAACGTGACGTATGCGTCAACAAGGACAGTATTACTCTGATTGACGGAGCGGTGGTCTTCGTATCCGCACGCGGGGTAATGGTGGCAGACGGTTCGGTTATATCCGGAATATCAGAGGTGCTGAATGGAGTATTCGATGATCTGTCCTTTATTCCAGAGATGTACGGGAACGGCATACCAGACAAAGCCCCAATAGACTTTTTCCGCGAGTGTATGATTGCTTATGACTATGCCGGGAAACGGCTTATTTTCTTCTCAAAAGAGCTGGAAAATGAAGCTGTATGGATTCTGTCCCTGGAAGACAATACGTGGTCACAAGCGGAATTAAGCGGTGTTGCATCCGTTCTGAACAGCTATCCATATGCGTATATTCAGATGGAAGGAGGAAGGAAAATAATCCGTCTGGATGAGGCTTATAAATACCGGTCAGCAGAAACCTATTCCGGCATACTGGTTACCCGGCCTCTTAAACTGGACTCCTATCAGTTGAAATCACTCCGTCAGGTGGCGCTGGTCGGCTCTTTCAGGGCACCGCAAACTGTGGGTATCTATGGGTCCAATGATGGAAGCAGTTGGTTTCTTCTGGGTAAAAGTAAAGCCGGAAGAATACTTACTCCCGGCCGTTACTTCAAATATTATCGTTTTTCACTGGAAACAGAGCTGAAAACCAGTGAGAACATATCAGGGATCCGAATAGAATATGAAGCCCGTCCGGAACGCCGTTTCAGATAATTTCTTTAACTCCAGTCGGCTGCATACCTTCTTCCGTATGCAGTCCTGGAGATTAAAGCCTTTCTTAATCCCTCGGCATCTTCGGCATACAAAGCTGCATATTCCTTGGCCTTTTCCGGATACTGGTCTTTCAGGACCATACTGACTACATAGTTTACCATCATGCCGTGTGCATTTGTCTTGATGGTTTCCGTCATACCACAGTTGAAGCTGTCAGGCATACAGAGCTGCAATTCATATTTTCCGAAATCTCCCCACTCATACCGTACTTCCACCATGTACTTTTCAGCACAGTATATCGTCAAATATTCTTCCATTCTTACAGGCGTGTAAGTAAACTGGATATCAGTTCCGCGTGCCAGAACGGTACCTTCATCATCCATCACCTTTAAATCTACTCCGGATGTAATGTAAATCCTGTACGGGATACCGGTAAGCAGCCTGTATTTCCCTCCCGGCGCTAAAGGGCTCGCTTCAATTCTTTCTTCAAACCGGTTGCTTTCGTCTATCTTATCCAGACGGTTATCATCCGTCAGTCTGCCAAACATCAGATACGTCTGGCAAATCCGCTTGACTTCTCCAAATGCTTTCGTAAGCGAACGCGCTACTATCGGTTTGGTAAACGCATCGTCCGGTGTCATAATCTCTCCAGCTGTTTCTTCTGTCTCGGGATTTTTTCTCAACGTCCTGCCAACCATGTTGCAATTGGCCAGCACATCATTCATTATATTCTTTCTTCTTAATGTAATGTCAATCTTCATAGCGTTATGTTTTAGATACGATTATATTTCCGCTGCCGTCCTGCAGTATATTACCCGCGCTGTCCGCACAAATTCCTGCAGGCCATACCTTCCTGACGGGCTGAAGGTCTCTCTGCCTGATCTCTGCATCCGCCATCAATCCGGTGGAACCGGGTGCCATCTCGATTTCATCCTGCTGCCTCTGCAAATAACTGTCGGCATCCACAGTATATTCATCCCTCTGACATACCAATGACTGCAGTTTGCTCAGATATCCGCCTGCACTATTACTGTAAGGCTCTGCCAGGTCCTTTGCCGTATCTATGTCACTCACCCATCTGGATATAGCATAATGCGTGATATATAGGATAAGACTGGACTTCATCTGTCCATAAGTGCTTTCAGCAGCTCGCATCAGGTCTTTGATATCCATCACAATGCTAGACTCGTCTGCGTAAAGGGTAAACCCTGTGCTGCTTTTCAGATGCCTTCTCAACTCGTTTTCCGCTTCGGTGACAGCCTCAGCCAGATATATTCCCATAGCCGGAAGATTGTCTTCCGTAACGGCTATGCTCATATTCTGACGGTTCCTTGCGGATACGGCAGTCAGTTGCATAATATTCCTGTACACCTGCTGCTTGTCTGCTTCTATCTTCATCCTATGGACCTCCCTATGCATTCATTCTGTTTCTTTGCATACTGCCTGTACCGTTCAAAGGTTTTCTGCATATCCTTTTCTTCTTCCTCTTTAGTCTCCTGCCAAGGCTTGAAGTACGCGATGTCCTCCAGCGTATGTTTCCAGTTTCCACGGAAACATACGGAACGGTCATCTACATACAGGTCTGCAATCGGCTTGCCTGCATTTGTATCTTTAGGCTGGTCCGGATTCTCGTTGATGTGGTCATATACAATATCATTCTCTTTCAGGTAAGTCTTCAATCCGTCACTTACCTCCCGTGTGGTAAAGATGATAATCTTGTAGCCTTCCTTTTTAAGCACTTTCAGGGCACTCTGCACTCCCGGAACCGGAGCGCCAAACTTTTCCTTTCCTTCCCATGCCTGGTACTGGGCTATCACTCCGTCAAAATCAATACAGATGGTCTTTCTCTTCATAATGATGATTGTTAATTGTTTGTTAGCCAAAGTTATGAAATGCCTACTGTTTTAAGATTAAATATTGCCAATGCGTTTTATATCTTTTACCCTTTTTTCTTCCGGTTTGCTGTTTCTTTGCTGTACGAAAAATCAATGACATGAGCAGACTACAGAATGATAATGACAATATAGCTGATTCTCTTCACTACGGGCGCTTATCTCGTGATTCGCGGGCCGTAATGTGGTTGCAGACTGCATACAATGCCTTCTGTCGACTGCAGAAGTTTCGTGACATGCGTCGCGAGTGTGTGGATTATGCGTACGGACGGCCGTATAACCGCACCATTTGTGTCGACGGCCGTTATATGACCAAAGAGCAGTACATGAAGGAGAAAGGAATTCCAGTTCTCCAGAATAACATATTGGGTAAATTGAAACGTGTCGTGCAGGGGCAGTTCCGCCTCAACGATACCGCTCCGGTCTGTAATGCGGTCGACTCCGAAGAGAAGAAGTATGCAGACGTCTGGTCAGTCCTCCTCAAGCAGAATATGAAGATGAACAAAAGAAGCGAGAAGGATGCCCGCGTATTTGAGGAGTTCATCATTTCTGGCATGGCTATTTACAAGACTTCCTGGGCTTACCGTAACGGAAAACAGGACGCTTTTACCGATTACGTAAATCCTAACTTCGCTTTCTGGCCTCACTCCCTTGATTTTGACCTGGAGGATATCCGCTACTGTGGGCTGCTTCATGATCTTGATTTTTCGTCCGTGCTGGAAGCTTTCAGCTTTTCTGATGAAGACGACAAGCGCCTGCGTGATATTTACCGGCATTGTATGGATAATGAATATATCCGCTCTCAATATTCAACGGATAGCCGTACTGCCAATCTGGCCCAGACGGATTTCTATACTCCAGCCGAATACGGGAAATGCCGTGTAATAGAGCTTTGGACCCGTGAACGGCGCCGTGCCTGGTTTTGCGAGGATCCGGAAGCAAGCGATCCATATTTCGTGCCTATTGACGAAGAGGAGCTTATCAAGCAGAAGAATGCCGAACGCATGGAACTTAACATCAAGCGTAATCCGGACGGATCACCAATGCTCGGTCCGGACGGGATGCCGCTGTATTTCATGGATAACAACCAGTATATGGAGCAACACCTCATCAGATACGAGCGCCGGATTGAGTCTTACTGGTATTACCGTTTTCTCTCTCCTGACGGGCATGTACTGTCTGAAGGTGTTTCTCCTTACTGGAACGGCGGTGAATCATTCCATCCGTTTACTTTTAAGCCTTATCCATACATAGACGGAGAGTTTCATCCGTTCCTGTCGGAAATGATGCCGGCACAGGATTATTTTAACTACTACATGATTGCTCTCGATTTCTATGTGCGCAATGCAGCAAAGGGAGTGCTTATGATTGACGAGGAATCCCTGACAGACGAAATGCCTATCGAAATGATTGCCGAACAATATGTGCGCACTAATGGAGTGGTACTGTATACTTCCAAAAAAGGAGGACGCGCTCCTGATACGAAGACTGCTTCCGCCATCCCGGGAGGATTTGATTATTTTATCCAGTTGTCCCGCTCGCTTACGGAGGATATATCTGGGGTACAGGCTGCCTTGCAAGGCAAGAGAGAAGGAAATACCAGCGGCGTAATGTATCAAGCGCAGATATCACAAGCATCGGCTTCTATTCTTGACCTGATCCGTACTTACAACTCCTTCCTTAACAACACTGCCTATAAGGTATTGAAGGTGATGAAGTGTTTCTATAGCGGGAAAAAAGCGGTCAATATAGGAGGAGAAAATATTCCTGTAGATTTAGACACAATTCATGACATCGACCTTGACGTGTCGATATCGGAAGATATGGATTCTCCGGTATATCGCGCTTTGCTCAACCAGTTCCTGATATCTGCAGCTGACAAAAAACAGATTCCTTTCCGCCTGGCAGTGGAAGCCGGAAACTTCCCCAACTCTAGTAAAGTGCTTGCACTTCTGGACAGATACGAACAGATCCAGGCAGAACAACAGGCAGCTATGGGCGGCGCACCGGTACAGGGTGCATCCCCGGTACAATAAGATAAGTTCTTTGTTTTCTATATAGTTACATAGTTTGGTTTATTTTTCAGGAGACAGGGAATAATCCCGTCTCCTGTTTTTTTATCTCACCGCCTTTCCATGTATTTTCAGTTCATAAAACTTCTGCCATAACAACATCTTTTTCTGCCTGATTTCCTTGGGGCATGCCCGGTGCGGAACATTCTTGGAAGGAGTATAATAAAAGCAGCGCTGTTTCAATTCCTCGCGTTTCAGAGGTGTGGCAAACCTTCCTCTCCGTCTGAGATAAATATAGGAATCCGTCTTCAGCATGTACAGGTCATAAGTAATTGCTACCAGATCTTTCTTGTCCGGATCATATACCACATAATATCGGTGCCCGGTCTTCTGGTATTTCCTATCGGCCTCATCGATGGCTTTCTGCAACATAATGCTTGCTTTAACAAGGGCCTTCGCTCTCTTTCTCGCTCTGAAAATGTTTTTAATGGTGTCTAAAATCATAATGTTTATCTTTAAGTCGTTAGTAATCGTTCTATACTCGTTACTTTAGAATTGATATTCCTCAATTTCTTCCGTGTCTGCTCTTTTGTAGGCTTAAGTTTTACCGGCCATCTGTCCCACTCAAACCGGCTCACATAAAGGCCTATTGCGCGGCTCATTACACGGTCATCGTGTTTTCCGGGTATTGCACCGTATTTACCGTTAGGATATTTCATGTAGTATGTCAGTTCATCCAGCATACCTTTTTCACGTTCTATCCATAGTACATCTCGAACGCACTGTCCCATGTATTTGATGATGGCAACCTTCGTACTTCGGTTAGTGTTCCATCCCCATTTCGTTTCCATGTTGTTTCCGCCTTTATCCAGCTGACTCCGGTTGTGCGAATACAGATTATCGTACAGCGGCAGAAGTATCGGGAAAAACAATTCTGACAGGTTATCCGTATCCGTGTTATTCAGTTTGCTGTATGCAGTATTGTTTTCTACGATAAGCAAGGCATTATGGTAAAATGCAGCTATCTGTGCACACGTAATTGCAAGTAAATCCGGATCCGTATGTCCCCACCACTCCGCAACTACTTTCGGGCCTGCATACTCATTCAATTCTCCGTTATCTCCCATCATGTCGGCTCTATCCAGCACGGTGATACATGAATAGTCACTGGTCTTGTATTTACCTCCGATATCGACGCTGACAAAGTAACGGTTCAGCATCTGGTTCTGAGGGTCGGGCATATCCCAGATTTTCAGCGGGCCGGCCTGTTGCTTGACAAGGCGTAAATTGTTCATCGCCATTTCTCCTTTCGGAGCATCTCCGCAGATGTTACCCTGGAATATCGGCTTACGACAGAATTTACGCTGCTTTTCAATCTTGTATATATCAAACTCAGTAGTACCGGAATACTTGAAGGCTTCTATAGGATCACTCGGATATTCCTGCTGCATGTCCTGAAGGTCCTTATACTCTCCCATTTTATGACGGTACCAGTATATACCCTCCAGCGTGGCGCCGATCTGCCACAAATGCCACATGTAGTCCCAGGAGTTTTTACTGTCCTCACGTCTGGTAAGCAGGATACAGGCCCATTCCAGCAGACAATCAACGTCCATACGGTACTGTTCGATTTCAAACCAGGCCACAAACACAGGATCAAATGCACTGACCTTGTTACCGTAATCATCCTTTTCGTTGGCTCTCTCCCATTCATCCTTGAAGAAATTGGCTCCGTTCGGTGTTGATTCGTATACGATCATGGTATTCGGCTTCATGAGAATACCCGAACAGGAAGACTTGATTTGCTTCTGCGGATCCCGCTGCTCTGTCTGGGGCCAAAATGCAACTTCGGTACAGTGGGCCATTGATGCGTCGCCGCCTCGCGCTCCTTCCGGATTTATGGCGGTGGCAGTCTTTATCTTGCAGTTCCTCATCGGAATCATGCTGATATTGTTCGTTCCGCCGCCTTTTATCTTCGGTAATGTATCATCATGATCTTTGCCAAGTTCATATAAGAGAAAGTCCGGAAGCTGGGTAATGAGCTTCACATACATATCCTTCACTTCGGCGGCCGAGTCCCCCTGATGTCCTACTATAATGGAGTTCCAGGATTTAACCCACATCAGCTGAATCCATGCCATATATATCTGTACCAGCGTAGATCCTCCCCACTGACGGCATTTCAGCAGTATAACCCTTATCGGCTTTCCTGCCACCCGGTCAGACTCAAAATGCTTGGCCAGCTTTATCTGTGCCGGCCTCAGCTTAAATGGTATGTCCTCGCCTCCTTCCTTGTTCTTGATACGTGCATACGCATAGCAGAAAAAGTAAAAGTCGTATTTCGCCCATTCTCTCAGAAACTCTTCCATTACGGTGCTTCTCACATCTGCATCGTAATACCCGTATTCCTGAAGACAGAACTCCTCTATACTCTCACAGCAGACGATACGATATATCACGCCTACGCTGAGCATCTGTATGGGAAGATAAAGTTCGGCTCCCTGGCAGTCTTCATCATACAGGTAGAAGTCGTCTATATATACTTTTCTTCTTTTCCCTGGCGCGTTCTCTCCGGTAAGAGGGTTATAATCAACAAACAGCTCCTTCTCACGCTGCTTGTTGATTTCAACCATCCTATAGGCCATCTGAATTATTTCGGCACGGTATATGGCAGACAGCCTGACTTTATCCTCTTCTGTATATCCTATTGTGTTCGTTCCCATGCAAGTTCCACTTTCCTCGTCACCCATCCGGCGGCAAGCATTGCCAGATGCATTCCTGCAGCAATATTCGGCAGCAGGAAGCCTGTCATCGTCAGGAGTAGAAGTTTCACCTTACGGCCCGTAGGTGAATGGTTCATGCACATGCCAAGATAGAAGTATATTACGGTACTCCATCCCAGTACCGGCTGACAGGCAGGAATCACATACATAAACAGCGCCGAAAATATCCACGCCGCTAAAGTGCGCCCCCATGTAGCCACTTTCCACATCATCAGCCACCCTATTCCATTCAACAGATAGTGCAACAGACTTGCATGGCCCAGCATATACACCCAATTGTGCCAGTTTTCCCTTCCGGCTCCTGCCGCCAACACATCACGTAGAGGCAACAAAGGCAGCATTGCCGCATATATGAGCAGAAAATATCTAAGTTTCATTTCATTCCATATTGTTTCAGTATAACGAATATGCGGTACGGACTGACTCCAATACAAGGAGCCTCGCAGTCAAGCGCAGCCCGGACTACGGACCGGTTGCTTCCACCCTCCTTGCGACTGATACGTTCACACTCCTTGATGAAAGCGGTATACATCTGTCGTTTGTATCGTCCGGTCATAGGAAGTTGTTCTGTCCTCCGCCATTTGCTCCATATTATGTCAGCCATGGCTTCACTGATATAATATCGTGTCGCCGGCGTTACTGAAATTGCCTTGCATATTGCATACATGCTTTCATACTGACAGGACTTTTTCAGAGTCTTGTAAATTTTCAGTATCGCTTTGTTCCTGTGGTTAAGGGTATCACTTTCACTTCCTTTCTTTTTCATGGCATATTCTTTTCTTTCAAAGTTACCCTTGCGTTTTATATCTTTTACTCTTTTCTTTTTCCAATAGGTATAATTTTGTAAAGACTCAATTGTAAAACAATAGTTATGGAAGACGGAAAAGAACAAAAGAAAAAACGCACCTGGCGCGACGTAGCCGCGTCTCGTGACCCGAACCTTAATCTCGACGATGATGAAGCAGTAGCTTCATGGCTGGAAGCCGGTTTTAAGGATTGGGATAAACTGAAATCGGACAGTGAAAAGCTGAATGAACTGCTTTCTTCTGATCCCCGTGCATCAGGTATCCTTACTGGACTGAGTTCCGGTATGGGAGACGATGGGCAGCCGTTCTCACTGTCGGCCTACCTGCTCGATAATTATTACGAGGAAATCACAGGTGCAGCCAGCAAGGAAGAAGCCATCGAAAGAGCGCGCAAAAAGGAAGCTGAGAATATCAAACGCGCCGCAGAAGAAGAAAAGCGGGTCAAAGAAGCTGCTGAAAAAATCAATGCCGAGGATGATCTGCTGACGGAAGCCGTCAATGAAATAAACTCTGATGAAGCAACCGCTTCCGGCATGCTGAGCTGGCTGTTTGGTACTGCACAGGATGGGTTTATCTATCGTGCAATACGACATGAAATCAACAAAGACGACTGGACACGTCTGCTGTATGCGTTCTCACGTGACAAAGAACTGGATAATGCACGTAGCGAGGGAGCAAGAAACAGTCGTTCGGAGCGTGGAAAGCCTCATCGCAGTTTCAAAAATGAGAATATTCCGGCTGACCTGGGAGGCGGCGCTTCTTCACGCACAGAGCCGGAAGATGAAAATCCCACTATCAGGGGACTGAAGCGTATGGGACAGCGCCGGTTCGGATAAGAGTAAATTACCAACAATAGTGTTTAATTTTAAAAATTGAGTTATGCAGAAAGTAAAACATTTCTTTAAATTTCTGTTCAGCGTTATTGTGATGCTGATTGTAGGTGCCGCTTCGGGCGGCTATGCAGTGGCTGCTGATGAGCTTAGCGGCAGTGGCGTACAGGATATGGGTGACGGTGCCGGTAAAGTGGTAGCCGGTGCTTCTTCCGTTACAGTCAATGAGACTATACAGGATGCGGAGTGGTATCTGAAACAAATCAACAAGACCATCGTTGAGATGAAATTTACAGGTACCCCTATTGACCAGATTCTCCGTAATGCATCGTTCAACAAGTCAGAGAGTATCACCGTCAAGTTCTATTCTGTCGGGCAGCGACCGCTCAGAGCTGTGGTTAAAACCCAGTTTAATGAAATGTCAAATGCCACACCGACGGCTATTGACCTGGAGAATACGGCCGTTTTGGGTGCAATGGACACCTGTCTGTGTCTGGATGCCGACGGAGATTTCATCCCGGGATATAAGCCGGGAGGCAGCGAAGTAGATAATACCCATCCGCTGATGATACGTGTCAATGCGGTAGACAAGGGTACCAACAAACCTCTTATCTATGCGGTAAACGGTAAAAATGACAGCAGCACAGGCAAACCTTTCATTATTCCTCAACTGGCCAAGGGTACGGTACTGGTACGTATGGGACGCGCTGCAGCAGAACGTGATGTACAGACGGGAGAATATTACCTGCTTCCCGATCCGGAAGAACAGTATTGCCAGCGATTCATCATGCAGGTGGAACAGACAATTTATGACCGTTTCTCAGCCAAGGAAGTAGACTGGTCCTTTACCCGTGTTGAACGCATGGCAATGGAAGACATGCGTATCGGAATGGAAGCAACCGGATTGTTCGGTGTAAAGAGCAAGCATCAGATTAACGCCCAGGGTAATGTATATACATCTGAAGGTATCTGGTATCGTGCAGGCAAAGATATCGAACTGGGAAGATGGGTAGTCAAGTATGATGAAGGCGGAAACGAAATGGATGATGGAACAAACAAAATCCAGGAGTACGAAATCACGGAAGGAGACCTGGTTGACCTCGTCGACCAGATTATCGACGGTGCCGGCAACGGCTCCCGCACAAAACTGGTATTCGTAGACAAAGTGATTTATGCTGCCTTGTGCAAGATTAAGACAGTGAACCGTACGCGTATCTTTGACCCGAAAGACAACTACAACAACTGGGGATTGGACTTCCAGTCGTTTGAATGTATGGGTACTAAGCTGCTCTTCTATCGTCACGACCTTTTCAACGCATGGGGATTCAACGGAAAGGCATTCTGTCTGGACCCTGAATATCTCGACAAGTGGGTATTCCAGAACTGGGAACGTCACGAGTATGACTTGAAACAGTTGTTCATTGCAAACTCAAATGCTGTGACCATGGAAGAGTTCTCCTGCTGGACACTTGGTTTCCCTGATGCACATGCACGTATCACAATCCCGGAATATAAGGTCATCCCTAAAAGTCCGGCAGCCTAACCATTCTTTTTTCTAAACTGTTCCGGCTTTGCGGCCGGAACTTTTTTAATTTTTTTCTTATGGCAAAAAAGACAACTACCTATTATAATTTTCTGGCTCCGTCGTCTCTCTCATTCAAGGTATTGCATAAGGGAAGAAACATGATTATCCGTTTTTCAACCCCGTATAACAGTGCTTCACGGTTTATGACAACAGACAAGGAGCTTGCAGATAAGATTATGGAGCATCGCTGGTTCCGCAAAGGCCTCATTAAATTACAAGAAGAGGTAATTGACCATAATCAGGTGATTGAAGAAGATCAGTCTCCGGCAGTTCCCCTTGCTAAAAAGCCCACGTATACAGTAGGCAAAATGAAGATGGGATCTTCTATCCCTCCACAGGCATTTAAAGCCGGCACAAAGACAACCGGTATTAAGACAGCCCAAAAAGAAGTCTCTAAAACTGAAAATGCAGACGAAGGGAATACGGATCTGGAAGCTGCAGTGAATGACGTTAACCAGGATTCCGGTGAAGTGGATACAGGCACTGTCGAAAATCTGGATACTAGTGCAGAAGACACTACTGTAGAAAATGACCAGGATGCAGAGATGACATTGGAAAGTGTCGAAACTTTTATGGAGGCTAAAGAATATCTGGTCAAAGTACACGGTGTCGATGGTAGAAAAATCAAATCCAATAGTAAGCTTGCCGAAGTATGCGCCGAACTCGGCATTGAGTTTCCCAATTTCTCATTCAAATAAATACCTATGATAGCGACAGATGTTCTTCTCAAACTCGTCCGGGCTGCCGTAAATGAATTGTCTACCGAAACGGACTCCTTTTCTGATATGGTAGATGACATGCTGGTAAGTTTTATCGAAATGGCTGCTCCTATGCTTGCAGTGGAGGTGCTGCCGGCTTATATGATAACCAGTTCCATTACATACGTCAAGGAAGAAGCGAAGAATTTTTTCATCCGGCCAGATGGCAGAACGGCCGTGCGCGTTCCTGCCCCTGATGATTTCTGTCGCTTCATTTCCTTTAATGCAGAAGGGTGGCATACGCCGGCAGGAGTGCTTCATTCTCCTTTGACTTCATTCTACCAGTCTCAGTATTCCTCATCGCCTGGCATAGGCTCTGGCAGCGCTTCACCGGCTGTATTCCTGACTAGTCATTTCGATGGCACAGAATTGCATAATTATATTGAGGCCCATTCTTTGGAAGGTCCTGCCAACTGCAGTTTGTCGTATGTGCCTACGCCAGAGGTAAACAGTAACCAGGTTAACATGGATGCCCGGCTTTCGGGGGCGCTGGCATACTATACGGCAAGCCTGTATCTTCAATCCATTAACGACCCGAATGGATCTAAAGCCGCTTATGATATGGCACAGAATCTTATTGTCAAACTTAACTCTATTTCTATTATATGAATAATTGTAACTGCAATGAACCCGCATGCCATGAGCCGTGCAAGATATACCCTTTTGCCGGAGTGAACTATACAGCAGATGAGATAAACCGCTTGCTCGGTGAAATTGACAAGAAGGCCAGCGCCAATAACTTCCGTGACGGCTTATCTTCTTATGAGGTGGCCGTGAAGAATGGATACAAGGGAACGGAAGAGGAATGGCTGGCTTCACTTCGCGGCCCACGCGGTGAAGCCTTACAGTTTGAGGATCTGACCCAAGATGAACTTGATATACTTAAAGAACCGGCGACCAAAGCTGGCGAAGAGGTAAAAGAACAAACGGATAATGCCATCAAAAATGTTAATGAAGTAACAGCAAAGGCTATTCAAGAAACAGAGTCAGCTGCAGAAGAGGCAAGGAAGCAGGCTGAAATAGCTGGCCAGTCTGCTTTAGAGACTCAAAAACAAGGCGATATAGCGGAGCAAAAGGGAAATGAAGCGGATAATAAAGCCAGCGAGGCAGAAAGTGCTGCTATACGAGCTAACGAAGCTGCAGACAGGGTGACAAATGACGGACTTTTCAAAACTCCCCAGGATCTTTCAGAAGAAGAGCAGGCTCAGGTTAAAAGGAATATTGGCATTCAGGATTTCATTGCAGGACTGACAACACTGCCTATAGCCGACTTTAGCGATAAGGTCAATGCCACAACAGCTACTAAGACGGTGGACAATATAATCCCCAAAGAGATTTCATTCCTTATCGTGGATATAGGAGTGGTGGAGGGAGACAGCAGCTTGCCTGCAAGTCCAGAACTATCTGCTGTTCTGTGTCCGGTTTCAGGGGGAGGAAGAGTTGTATTCCAAGGAACAGCCTCAACAAAATTTGAAAACTTCAAAATCAGTGTCATTTCCGGATCAGCTGAAAATGACGGGATGGGAGTAGAAGTAAGTACCCCAAGAAGCATAACCTACAAGGTATTTCAGGTGAGGTATTTAACGGAGACCGACTCTGCTTCTTTTAAAGGTTCCTTCAATTCTTCGGGTATATTACAGTCGGCATATCCAACAGCTAAGCCCGGGGATTATGCGTATGTAGGTAACCCACGGCATCTGTATGAATGGGATTCATCTGCATGGCAGGACAGAGGTCTGTATATCACAGATGTGGACCAGGCACTGGATTCGGCTTCAGGCAAGGCTATTGCCAATAAAGTTGTCACGGCCAAACTTACCGTGCTAGATGAGAAAAGCACAAGAGCTGTATTCTTGGGTGGAAATTCTGAGGAATTACCTCAACCGCAAAAAACAAGTTCTGATTTTGCAACTCAAGCTTTACAAGATTTTGATGGCAACAATATTATCGATACGTATGCGACAAAGATACAAATATCAGAATCTGTAGGATACGTTGATAAATATTCTTTATCTGCCGACATAGAGATAGAAAATAAATATATACTTTATCCTACGGGTAGAGTAGTTGAATTGAACGCATACAAGATTTCAGGAAAGATTCATTTATCCAGAAACAGCACAATAAAAGTTCTGGCCAGAGGAACTGACATCGTATCGATAATATCTAAAGTTGACAGTAACGGAAACTACATACCTTTAATAAACGGTAAGGATGTGGTGTCCTTTAATGAGTATTCTTATTTTACATTAGAGGAATGTGATATTGTTATATGTTCTTATAATGTAGATAATTTCCAATATGTCGTCATAAATACAGAGTTAAACAATAAGATTTATACTGATAACTATATCAAGAAAGAAGAATTCAAGATTTCAGTAGAACAACACTTTATTCCAATTGACACATTATTGAAATCTGGATATGTAGTAAAAGCTAAATTCATTCCAGTTGATAAAAACAGCCAATTTGCAGTTTCCATAGAAAAAGACGTACTGTCTATAACCGGGGATTCTGAAGTTCTATGGACTATAAAGAATGATTATCCACCAAGTTCACTTTCTTTGGCAGTAAATAGCAGTACAAACTCCGGTAACTTAACAGTGATTTTATCTGTATATAATAAAGGTAATTTTACAAAAGCGGCAGAAACAACTTTCATTAATAAGTTAAAAGAGCAATTATCAAAGAGGCCAAAACAATTTGCTAAAGCTCCTAACATTGCCTATACGGATATAACAATCAGTACTAAAGAAGATTTTGACTCTTTAGATTCTACCATAAAAGAAAAGATACGAAGCGGAGAAAAGAATTTGAACATAATTTATGCTGATAACACGTTCTTATTTACTCCGTCAAGTAAGATTAACTTTGATGGCTTTAACGACCCGGAAGTTAATCTTAGATTCTCATGCAGAAAAGCCATGCTACGCGCAGACGGTAAAAAATATGCCAGTTCTTCCAGAACGGGAATTAAAGGAAATAGAAGTTTATTTGTGGCAGACGACTTTTCCAATTCTGTTTTTATCGGGGAGAATGGTATCATATACAACGACTATAATATGGGTTATGGAGTACAGTTGTTTGACGGCAATATCGTTGAAGTAGATGCCGCACAAAATATTTATAAAGGCAAGGTTTCTCCTGAGTTTATCAACGAGCCCCAGAAGGAAAATATAGTTGGGAAGCAACTGATGTACACTTCCTGGTGGATGGCTATACGAGCAACAGTAAGTGACCTAAAGGATGAAGAAGAGGGTACCTACTTATATTTTAAACTAAACAATCCCTCTGATAAATCCTATTTTAATTCGGATTATAAAAATTATAAGGTAAACTCGCTATATAAGATATTCAACACGGAGAGCCCATATTCATACGGATATTATAAAGATGATATAAGTATTTACCTTCCGGATGAAGATGAGATATATAGATGTGATTATGGATCTTACTTTTCTTTTGCAAACGCTACACTTGGAAGTGTGGTTATTGATAAAATGTATTTTGACGGTGCTTCAAATGAAGACACGATTATCAATACCATCGGATGCAAGAATGTGTTTATTTTCAACAGCACATTCAAAAATTCTTTTGCCTGCATTAAGAATTATCCATCACCGGGAAAAGAAACTTCTATAACTGTAGCCAGTTGCATATTCGAAAATTGTCATAAGCCTATATATGTATCCGGAAACAATTGCCAGATTATACATAACGTCTTCAGGAAGAATGGATGGTACTGGGATTATACTACCTGTATCAATATATTATATGGCGATAATTTCTATGTAGCATATAATACTATAGAAGATTTTAATTATTCGGCAATAACTGTGACAGGAGGAGTTAATATACCAGCCTCTCCAAGTAACGGAATTATAGAATTGAACCATATAAAGATAAAGGAATGGATCACAAACTACCAAGAACATCAGCTTATTGACAGCGGGGCTATTCAGATATCTATAGTCAATTTCCCAGTAGTAATCAGGTACAATATTATCGAAGGATATCAGACCAGGGCCAGCGGAAGAGCAATTATGATGGGAGGAAACTGCAGTCAGATTGCAATTATAGGAAATCTTATAATGGATTGCGGAACATACGCGGCAATTGATTTCTACAAGGGATCTGAAAAAAATACATTATATCCCAATGGGGTTCAGAATATTGTAGCTTACAATATTGTTGAGTCCTACATAAGGATGATTGGTGGAAATGATTACAGTGAGTATGAAGACTATACATTTGACACAAATGAGTGTTACTACGGATACAATATATGCGGAAATAAAGGTTACAGCCAAAATCAGCAATATCTAGGATATTCCATTCAAAATATTCCGAACATAGAATCAAATCTTATCGATAATGAACTGGTATATTTTAACTCCGGTAATATAAGAACATCTTACGACATTACTGGATGGAGACTGCCTTATTTCATTTTAAGCCGTATTAAAATAAATAGGAAAATAAACCTGTTGTAGATCAATTTACAAATCAATATATTATGGATAGAACTATTAATATACGCCATTTCTTAGATGAGCAAGGGAATCCGGTAGCCCCGCTTTCTCCGGAAGCTGCTATCTACGATGAGAGTGGGAAGCGGCTCAGTGACAAATTGAAAGGGCTTAACTTAAATAGTATCCGGGAAGCACAGGATGAAGCACTGTCGGCCATTGATGAAAAAGAAAATGAAGCTATCGGGAATTTTTCTTCCCAGAGGGTTATACCCGACATGCTCTCTCCGGAAGTAATGGCTCTCATTGAAGCATCGGGAGGTGGGATCATAAACAACATGCCGGACGGTGAAGATCTTACATCCAAGAATATTGCCGGAGAAAAATCGGTAATGCAGTTGGCAGACAGACCGTATAATCCTTCTGCATTCAGCGGAAAGGGATATACTATTATGCGCAAGAATGTTTCGGCATTGAGTAGAGGGGGAAGCGGAAATATTCTTACCCAGGAGATGATAAGTCAGCCTAATACAGTATATGATATTAGGTATGACTTTGATTTGAATGGAGTCGAAGTCATTGTTCCCAAAAACTGTGTTTTAAACTTTGTTGGTGGTACTTTAAAGAATGGGAAAATAAAAGGCCAAAATACACTAATAGCTGGCAGCCTGAGTGAAATATTAGATAATGTAATTCTTACCGGTAGTTATAACAATATATCATGTGGATTGAATTGGTGGAAAGTTAGTGATACTATAGATTATGATAATTCTATTAATATTCAATGTGCATTTGATTCGTCTATTAATAGCATAATGGTGGATAAGGTATATGGATTTTCGCAACCAATTAGATTACCTGTTGTAAAATATATACAAGGATACTCCCCTTATGGCTTTTATAAAAATGGATTTAGAGCCAATTCTGATTTTCATTCTATACAGGTCGATTTCGATACCGACACAAAATCTTCATTTAGTCAAGAAGTACAAGGCATGTTTTATCATAGAGCATATAATGGATTGACAATAAGCAATATAAGTATAGATGCCAATAAACAGTCTCAATACTGTATAGAACATATAGATGGCTATGGGGCGCCAATTATTAGATTTGTTGGCTTATATAATGCCTTACATGTAGGTATATTGCAATATGCTTGTGAATTTCCTGTATGGGAAGATATGTATATTAATCAATGTGCCATTGGAGTATATATCAGTGACCATAAAATAAATAAAGATAATCCTTTTGACTTTAGTGGTAAATCTATGGGTAAGCCTAATTTAGTGTCATTAACCAGAATTAGGTGTTTAAATTGTAATTATGGGTATATATTATATGGGTCTAGCAATATAAAAATGACAGATTGCCAGTCTTCTTTGTGTTCTATTTTTGGTTTATTTATAAAGAACACTTCAATTCTGGTAACTAATTATTATACAGAAAGGGACGGACTGTGTACTAAATATTTAGATGAAGATGGAGTTTTATTATATTCAAATGACGATGGGCATGCTCTAGAATTATTAATGACAAACAATTGGGATGGTTACAAATCAACCAAAGTTAATAAATTTAATTCTGAAATATACTGGCGAGCACCTATTATCGTTGAAAATAGTAATGCCACATTTATTTCGCCTTATATATCAGTAAAACCAAGAAGCTATGAAGGGTACGACTGTAAGGATATTAAAGAACCTAATATTCGTGATGCCAGTGGCGTTGATTGTTATATCATAGCCAATCAAAGTATGGTTGTATTAGATAATCCTACTGTATATATTGTAAATAATGATACAGCCAACAGTCCTTTATACGAAATAGTAGATGTAGTATATCCACGAACATACACGATTCCTTCCACGATAAATGTAAGATTCAATAATAAGAAAAGAAACTTTAATTATTTCTTGGCGGGTACTTTAGTTTTAGACATGACTTCTAAAGCATTTACTGAAATTGACAACGTACAAATAGGCTATATTAATACATCAAAAACAGAATTTAGCGATTTAAACAAAAATGTCAATGACAATAGATATGGAATATCCAATAAATATAATATTAATGAGCAACAGTATGTTAAGACAGTAAACGGTTATCCTCTTTTTAAAATAATTAATAATTCTGCCGGTAGACGTAGCATCAGTTTGACTAAAACTGAGCATACTAACATCTTTGGGAATAGAAGACAGTGCAAAGTAGTAACTTACGTAGAAGTGCTAGAAGATTTATCTAATGAACAAATCAGAATTCAAGCAATTTATAAAAATAATGGAGAACTTGTCACTTCAAATTATATGAACCAATCTGCACCAAAGGATATTAAAAAAGGTATGTATAGATATATAATGTATCTAGACCTTGAATTGTTAGCGGAATGGAATGAATTTCAGATTGAGTTTAATGCAATTAATTATGAAAAAGTCTTATTAAGTGATATTCTTTTTTATGAAATTGATGATTGGAAATATACTAGACCTGAATATAATACGCATTACATATCTCAAGGAAAATTTGAAAACAAACAATCATGGTCACCCGTAGGATTTCAATATTTCTGTACGGACAAGCAAACTGAAGAAGGGCAATCAAATGGAATAATGATTTACCACAAAGGCGAAAATATTTGGGTTGACTCTCTCGGCAGAGTAGTAGAATAACTCGGAAAGTTTAACCGGCGGGGAGAAATCCCTGCCATAAAAATTAATAGACATGAAAATTTTAGATGATTTTTTGGCAAAAGTGGGAACAGACAAAGTTCTTCACTTTTTAGGAGGCGGTTTTATCTGCTCTCTGATTTCATTTGTAGTTATCCTCCAGGAACCAACCCTTACATGGTGGCAGAAGGTCTCAGCAGTAACAATAGGCAGCGTCTTTGTGTTGATTCTTTCAATTTTGAAAGAAATATTTTGGGATGATCGTCCGGACTGGATAGATGTAGCAGCAGCAATGTTAGGATGCCTGCTGGTGTATATGTTTGTAGGAATTGGTGTTTTGTTTGGCTATTTATCTATGCAGTAATTATGATAGTCTCAGTTTTGATTTCACTTCTTATTCTTGGCTGTTATATCGGAATGATCATATCCAAGAACGGTATCCCGTATTCAATTAGTGAAACGTATTACCGTATTAATCACAAGTTCCTGTTTCCTGCAGTTATGCTTCTCTCTGCTTTTTCCCTACTTCCGGGAGCTTTAGAATCAAGCACAGAAAATTCCCAGTTCCTGATGTTCCTGGGTACTGTTGCAATGTGCATAATTGGATTGGCTCCTGATTTTGTTAATGGAGAAAAGGCTGAACGGATAACTCATTATGTAGCATCAACTGCTTTATTTCTTTGTACCCAGATATGGGTCGGGGTTAATTTCCCAGGGCATTTATTTTGTTGGGTTGCATACGTAGCATATATACTACTCAACATTAAGAACTCTGATAAATCAATTAATCTTTATGACAGGTTTATTTCCTTAAAGCCGGCTTTCTGGGCCGAAATGGTTATCATATTTGATACATATCTCACCGTCATAATAGGACTCGTATAACAACTTCTTTCTCTAGCCCGGAATATTTTACTCCGGGCTTTTATATCTTTTACCCTTTAATCCATATGTCATTTCTAACTTTGTTATGCTACAAAGCAATAAAAATCAGTTAATAGACAGATGGATGCACTTATCCTTTTTTACAAGACTATCGTATGGAACACTTGAAAGTATTAAGCGAATTATTGACCATTGTCGGAGGGGTAGTTACGACTATTATTCTTCCCCTTTTAGGGGTACTTCTATTTCGTGATGCAAAGAAGCGTAAAGCCTATGCAGAAGCCAGGCAGGCCGAAGCTGATGCACGCAAGGCAGATGCAGAAAGTATTACTTCCTATGCCATGGAATGGAAAAAGAACTATGAAGAAGAAAAAGCTACAAACTTACGTCTTGACCAAAAGGTAGACCAACTGTATGAAGAGAAAAACGAAGATCGCCAGCAGATCCGTGAACTTATGGAAAAGAATACACAACTGGCTCTGAAAAATCAAATGCTCGAGGTTATGAAGTGTGTTAAGCGTGGATGCGCCTGTCGTGAACCTCCTAGCGATTATTGATTAAAATATAACTAAATCATAAAACCGAATTATTATGGCAGCAATAACACTCAGTTTCTCTAAAGTAGGCAATGTATGGCAGGCTACTACTGACTCACTTGGCTACATGGTTATGCAGATTAAGCGTAAGGCTCCGGGCGATATCACTATCGAGCAGTATATTGACGGTATGGAACCCGTTGCGTGTATCGGACTTCGTAAAAAAGGGGTAAATGAATTGGTCCCGTTCAGTTCTGTAAAAGGATTGAAGCTCAAAATAACCTCTGACAGCGAAGTGGAGAAAGCTATGCTGATGGAGGCTATATATGAAGGATCATCCGGAAGCGGTCCGGTCCCAGGAAATATCCTCACGGAATCTGATATCGTGAATGATCTCAACAGCGACGCCGGTGACAAGGTTCTTTCAGCAGCACAAGGAAAGGCTTTGAAAACACTTATTCCAACTGATGCCGTAAAGACAGGAGATATCATCAACAATTTAACCAGCGACGATACGAATAAACCGCTTTCAGCAGCACAAGGCAAGGAGCTTAAAAAGCAGCTGGACGCAAAGGTTATTCCAACAGAAGCCACAACGGCAAAAGCCGGCCTTGTAAAAAAGATGGCGGCAGTAGAAAAACCTACAGATACTACACCAGAACAGCTTAAAATTTGTCTTGAGAGTCTCATAGATTCTGCAAAAACAGCATTAATGATGGAATAATAAAACAACACTTATGAAAGAAATAGACGCAATTATCATTCATTGTTCGGCCACTCGTGCCGGACAGGACATTGGAAAAAGTGAAATTACACAGATGCACTTGAAACGTGGTTTCAACACCATTGGTTATAATTTCGTGGTACGCCTGGATGGTACAATCGAAACCGGAAGGAGCCTTAGTATTGATGGTGCGCACTGCAGCACAAAAGGATTTTCGGGCCTCAGCTATAACAAACATAGCATTGGAATTTGCTACGTGGGCGGATTGGACGAAAAAGGGAAAGCAGCTGACACGCGTACTCCGGAACAGAAAAAGGCCTTGGAAAAACTTATCAGGCAACTTCTTCATGAATATCCGAATATCAAGGAGATTCTGGGACACCGGGATACGTCTCCTGATCTGGACGGCGACGGAGAAGTTGAGCCAAAAGAGTGGATTAAGGAATGCCCTTGCTTTAATGCCAAGGATGAATATTCATCATTACTCTGAGCAGCATGATAGCGGATACACTTGTGGTTGTGCTGATTTGTCTTTCACCGGCACAGCCTGTACAACCTGATACTGCTATATCAATATCCGGGAATCGCTTTTCAGAGGTTTTCAAGGAGGCTGACCGAGACTTTGAACGAAAGTATCATCTTTCTGAAAAAATTCGTGAGGCGTCAAAACAAGCGGCAAAAAGCGCAGATAAAAAGACGCGCAATGAACGAAATAAAGTAATCAGATCAACCCAATGGATAAAAGGTGTGCTTATTGAACTGCAAAACAATTTGACTTATGAATATCCGTAACATATCGTACCTGGTTGGATTTACAGTGCTGGCAGGCTGTGCAACCTCGAGCAATATAGATACCCGCGTGCAACATGACTATTCCCAGCGTTTTGATAAACTGGAACAGACGCTGCATTCTCTCAATATGGATATGAACTCCAGTTCCTCTATCCTATCGGATAAGCTGAGCAATCTCAAAATGAATAAAACAACTATTGTCTATTCGTCTCCTGACAGCACCGGCCGTCAATATCCGGTTGAAATCAGTACAACGGATATGAACAGAGAGGACAAACAGCTTACTCGTATGGAGGAGAATATGAGCCTTGTGGCCGCTGTTCTTACTCAAAAGGTAGATAGCCTAATCCAAGTGGTAAACTCTGTTCTGGAAGAAAAGCAGAGGACTGTGGAACTGTCCTGGTGGGACCGGTACAAAACGGAACTCTTTATGATTCTTTTCATTGTTGTGTCTGTTGTTGGCCTCATCCGAAAAAAATAAATTTTCGGGATCGGGGCTTGCTGGGGTACGGGATTTTCCCGGCTTCAGACAAATGAAAGAAGGAGACGGCGAATATTCGAACGTCTCCTTCTTATTTCCTGAAACAGATCAGTCTTTCTGCTGCAGGTTTATCTTCCAGGCTCTTGCGCGGTTGAAGAACTTTCCTTTAAATTCAACTGCAGTCATGTTGTATTCCACCTCTACATCCTGCCCGACAGAAAGGAACTGATGATTTACATCATCGCCGGTAACTTCGAACATCATAGAATTAGCATACTTCCCTCCAGGAGTTTCTATTACGGCTTCACGTTTCTCAAACATAGTTCCATTTTTCTTTGGTATCATTTGAATCTGTGATACCCACACAATCTTTCCTCTTATATTCATGTCTGTTTAGCATTAATGTTTATCCTTCATTCTCCGCCCCCATAGCCGGATCAAAACCTACAACATAGCGTTTTTTTTTGGCTAAAGCAGCACTTCCGATGGAAGATACACACTGGTCAGAAACGCAACCGGCCCCAGTATTCTCTAATGGCACTACTCCTGTGTCAGGCACAACCGCTTCCCCTTTCAGGCCAAAGGGATAAGGAAACCTTCTCTGGCAGCCTTGCAGCCCACAACCAGTTTTGTCTCCGAATGGAACTCTGTATTCACATGATCTAATTCCACAAACATACGAATGGGGGTTTTGCTCCATTTCAGAAGGCGAAACTACCGGCCCTTTACGGTAAGCGTCGATTGCGGCTTCAGCTTCTGACAGCTTACTTTTCATCATTCTCATATCAAAATCTATCTTACAGATAAAGTCAAACACTTCTCGCGGAGTGGCCAGTCTTATATCTTCCGCAAACACCATATTACCATGGTAGATACCTTTCTCTGTAAGCGCCATATGTGATATAAAACAATCATCCCCACTGTCATTCTTTACAGCTGTTGTATCACTGTATACAGCCTTTGTAGAAAGACAATCATTGTATGTCACTATATCACCTTTCATGAACGGAGGATATGGCAGTACCCGTTCAAATTCAACACTACCTTTACTTGCATCGTGCATCATTTCTTTGCCATATATCATTGCAGCCATCCTCTCCAGCTGACAGCCTTTGCTGTTCCACCATCCATAAAGGAAGAATACGGCATCACACTCAAGCAGGGCATGTATGTCTTTCCCCATGTGTGCTGCATACGTCGCCTCGTTATCTGGGGATATATCAAACGGTGTTATTGGTTCATAACCTTTGTCTTGTAAATACTTGGCAGCTCTCCCTGCTCTATCCTTAACAGCCTCGATATCATATCCTGATATAGGGAGACTGATATAAACTTTCTTTTTTGTCATTTTCGTTCTTTTTAGTTCAACATTATTAATACTACATTTATTAGGACTGATATACCCAGGAATATCCGCAACCATATATTGGCTACTATCAAATTGTTATACTTATCAATCAGCCTGTTGTGTTTGGTCAACAGATTGTAATATTTTTTCCTCTCATCATGAAACTGGTCCTGAATCTTCCGGTATAACGCCTTGTAAAACTCTACTTCTTCCTCCATATTTTTATCTGCTTTTTTTCGTTATTTTCCTGATAATTCTGTTGAGGAAAGCGTTTTCAGCTTCCAGATCTTTGATATCCTGCTTCAAACGCTTTACCTCTTCATTGAATTTATCCTTCTCATACTGATAAGATGAATGTTTATCCCGACACGTACACTGTGACATATCTCCGGAAAGTACAACCGGCCAACATACCGGTATCAGAACTTTTTCTCCCCTATCAGTATAGATGTAATGGCATTTCATTGCTGATTATTAATTGTGTATTCTTTATTGAATTTCCCTTCACTAGCCAACCATTCAATTGTGGAAATAACGGCATCAAACAAATCCTGTTTCATCTCTTGATGTTTTAAGTCATATCCAAGTTCCTCATAAGAAATAAACCAGTATTGTCCATCACTACTTATGTCTAAATTGGCATTAGGTCTGTTTTTCTGTTCTATTGACTCTGGCAATAACTCCAGTAATCTGCTTAAGCTCCACGCTGGAACATCTTTCCCCCATAAATTATCAAATACCTGCTCTCCGGTCATGGGGGTTCCGTCAGGATTTTTATGAAATGGAGATTTCAGTCTTGATATTCGCTCAGGAGTCCAGAATCCGCCTCTCAATGTAGGCGGGTATGGTAGTAATTCCCATTGCAAGGCTGTCATTCTGGATTTTTTGTAATGATATACCATATCAGCCGTTTCTGGTTTCAATCCAAGTTCAATCAGTTTCTGTGACTGCTCACGTGTTGTTGCTATCTGTAATTTAAATTTCATTGCCGTTATGTTTTACTAAATTGTTTATCTTTTCTTTTAATCCTATAACTCTCATTGAAGCAAGCCTTGCTATTTCAAGCCTTTGCTCAATAAATATCTTTTTGCAAGGTATGTATCGTTTTGCATAATAATCATCATAAATTTTTGCGGCATGAAACTGAAAGTTTAGATATTCATCATAGAAATATATACCTGAATACACAACTCCATTTTCTTCTAGAATCTTGTACGTCTTATCCAAATCAAAAACAGAAGGAAGACAATAGTAGAAATACTTTATTAAACCTTCTGATTCATGCTTGTGCTTCTTTTTGAAATCAGAAAGAAAATCACTCCAACTTCGTTTTATCTCAATCTCGGTAAGATAACCGGATTTAGAACATACAAGCATATCACATTCTTGGAATATTGGAAGTTTTTCTGAAATTCCATTAACATTGAAAGCTATGATATTTTTACGGTAATCAAATTCTGCAAGCTTAGATAAAGCGACTTCAATTTCATATAATGTTCTTTTAGTATTCATCATTTTACCTGTTCAAATCATATTCCCAAAAACTAAGTTTCCCTTTCACATTCTCTATTGGCTTATCAAAGAGAACTGCATCCTTCAGTACCCAGTTCCAGACTCCTTTCTCCGCCCACACTGAAGGATGGTTCTGTACGCAGTCTGCTATAACTACACTGCCGATGATGGCACCAAAAGGATAACGACTCCAATCCGTTCCTGATTTTGATATTTCAGAAAGAAATTTATCTACTATCTCAGATATTTCCGGTAAACTGTCCCAGAAGTCTGCAGACTTTTTACTTGCATGTATCAGCACTCTCTGACCGATATACTTCTTAGGACACTTCCATGTCCGGTTCTCAATGTCTTTGATACCGTGAGCGATAAGGCTCGCCCACGGCTGTTTAATAGAGATTGCTTTCATTGCTTATTCTCCTTTGATTTTAGTTTATATTCATCTATTTCTTCGTCATATTCATAACAATCCGGACAATAATCTTTCCCTTCAATGTTAGTCCAACCACTTTCATAGGCTGCTTCTGCTGCATAGTTTTCATCACCCCAAGCAACATATCCATTAAAATCGTCAACATGTGATTTACCACATCCATCACATACGCATTGGTACATATCTACTTTTCTTATCATAACTTAATCCTCCAATAAATCTAATATTCGACAAAGTGTACCTTCAAGAGTTGATACCCTATCCTCCATATCATTTCTATAATCTTCATATTCTTGGTCCTCATAGAGTGTCTCACACCCTTCATTTTTTGATGTTGAGTATTCCAATGATGTGTGACATATATCTGCAATATCCCCAAGGAGTTCATTAACAGGCTTATCACCTAACATAGTTTCTACTGTTGTCTCTATTTTTACTTTTACTTGTTTCATAGCTTCTCCTTTCCAATAATTAATTCTTCATAAAACAAATCCAATGAGTGTTCGCTCGTTTCCCGGATATATGACCAAATATTGGTTTTTCAGGTGTCAATTTCAGAACTTCTGAAACCTTTACGTCCGTTTCATTCCACTTAAAAATCAGAAATCCACCTGGTTTTAAAACTCTAAAGCATTCCTTGAAGCCTTTTGAAAGCATATCTCTCCAATCGGAATATAACGCTCCATATTTTATTTGCTGGTAACCAGTCGGCATAGCTTTTTCGCTAAGGGAACCATACATATCAACCATTTTAGACTTCTTTCCCCGGCTATAGACTAAATGAGGCGGGTCAAATACAACCATAGAAAATGTACCATCTTCGTATGGCATGTTGGTAAAATCACATTGAACATCTGGGTTAACTTCAAAAATCCTGCCATCACAGAGAGTTGTCTTTATTTTTCGAATATCTTGGAATAATACCCTATCATCAGATTTGTCGAAATAAAACATCTTGCCACCACAGCAAGCATCAAGTATCGGTTTCATAATTCTATATCATATTGCTTGTTATCAATCTTAGGCATTTTGTCAAGTAAAGAGGAGGGTACTTCGACACCATATCTGTTGTCGATTTTTATAGGAATCCAGTTGTAATAGACACCACTTTCTTCATGATATACAGGTATTCCATAATCAGCAAGAACCTTCCCGTCAATACCCTTAAACTTATCTTTCCACTTCTTGATAAAATCTTTTGAAACCTTTAGCCGTTTGTTCGGCTTGAAGTAAGTATATCCTCTTACCGTGTATGAGACTACATTTTGAGGATTTGACGAATCTGCAAATCTCCATGTATCTTCTGCCCACACACAAGTAATACCGAAATACCAATAGTAGCCGAAGTTTATAGGCTTAACTCCGGTAAAGTCTTCCACCATTTTAAAAACCTCTTTCTTCTCTGATTCTGCCTGCTCGTAGAAGTCTTGACATATTTTTTCAAGCTGTGTTCCTGGTTTTGCTGTTAGTTTCATTTTATCTCCTTTCCACCTATCCCAGCAGCCACCACATGACTGCCAGGAACAGGTAATACAATTTCGTTTTACTCATTTCCATTCATTTTCTTATCCATCCATTCAACAGCATCCTGTATGGATGAAACCTTTTTAAACTCACGTGTAACGCAGAACGTCATGTACTCACAGATAATTTCTCCCACATCATTAAAGTAAATGTTGTATGCTCCAGTGCTATTTGCTCCAGTACACGGTATCTCAAGTTCCAAAGCTTTCAATGCTTTTTCAGCATCACAAGTGAAGTAAGCATATATATCATGCGAAACCTCCTTGCATCCGGTTAATTTGACAATGTTTGCCATATCACTTTTTTGTTTTTAAATGTTTTCTGTATTTCACTGGTATAAATCGTTTGAGTTCCGGAAGCGAAGTAGAAACAATGTGCATCCATGCGTTCCACCTTTGTCCGTCATGGTCTCTTGATGGTATCGAGCAGATTTGTCCTTGACAAGTTCCGCTTTTATTCTCAGCCTTGCATTTCACACAGCATCCTTCGCACTCAGAGGATAAATGACAAAGGATGCAAGCCTGTTCTTTACTAATTCCATAATCCAAGTTTAAGGACAGTTGAGTTTCTTTCATTGATTATTTCTCCTTTTTTCAACAAGTTGTTCCAACCGTTTCTCACACTCAGCACACTCGATTTTCTTGCGCTCAAACTTCTCCCGGAACTTAACCAGTTCTTCGTCCGTATTCTCATCAAAGAACATGTTGCTCTGACGGTTGTGCTCGATGTACTCATTCATCCTACGTTCTGCTTTTGTTATCTGGGCTTTTGCTGAAACCAGCCTTGAAAGGCAGGAACTCACTTCAAGCGACTCTCCTGAACGCTTGTCGTAGAAATACAGGCTTGTAGATACAATCTGTTTGGGGTATTGGCACTGTAATTTCGCCATCCTCCATCTGATTACCCATTGGTACCGTAAATACATCTCACGGGGAAGATTGTAGTGATATAAGCTTACTTGTTTTTCTGCATATCCGTAGTAAATAGTTACTTCAACCCATTGCTCAATCTTCAGTTCCCTTTCAGCTTTGGCCAAATCCTTTGCATACTGATAAAAATCGCTCACGCTTTCCTGTTTTCCCATATCACGCAACCTTTCTTTTTCTTATAATCTCCTTACAGATAGCCTCACAAAGCACACGAGCCATATTTACCTCTACGGCATTACCGATAAACTTCTTCTGGTCAGATTGGGTTCCTATGAGAACATAGTCTTCAGGGAATCCCATTATCTTTTTCAGTTCTGAGATACGGAGCATACGCATCTTGATGTCAATGATGCCGTAAAGAACCATAAACTCTTTAATCTTAATAGTCATCGGACTGTCTTCAGGTGTAATTTGTATTCCCATCCCTTCTTCAGCCTTTACCAGGTAAGGCGGCATTTTGTCCATTCTTGCTATCAGTGTGAAACAAGGATTATTTACCGAGCCTCCCGCGCTGGCAAACTGAGGATTCATCAGGTAATGCCATTTCCGGTTGCAGCATATCATATTAAATTTCGGAACTGTCGTTACTGTACCAACCGGCTGCTCAATAGATGCCGGTTTCCCTGTACCATACTGCTTGTCAATAAAAACAGAGTTAATCAACGCCAAATGGTCTTTTGTCGTAACAGTCGGAGCTGGATGATCTACTGAGTGATTATTGCCATTTCCATAATAAGCCGATACAAATGCATGATGATCCTTACAGGTAATTGTACCGGCCGGTACCTCAACAGATATGTTCTTGCCTTCAGGATATCCGCTGTATTGCTTGGAAAGAAAATTAACCTTAGCAAGTGCCAGCCTTGCTTGTGTTGCAATCACAGGACAAGGATCATCTATTCCTGGTGCCTGATATTTCCCCGACCTACTCATGGAATTATACTTTACCAGAAATGCATCCTTCCCGCCTGCCACAAACTTAATGAGCCCAGCATATATACGTTCCAGTGTTTTCTCGGCAAGCGGTTTCTTACGGCCAAATATGGTTTCTCCTTCGTCAGAAAAATCCAATACATTCTTAACAGGATTCCACTTTTCAAGATGGCCAAACATATCAGATTTGCCATCTTTGCAGTGCGTAGGTTCAGGGAATACAATAGGCAAAAATCGTTTGGCAAATATCCCAAAGAAACGCTTACGAGTAGTATACGCACCATAATCAGCGGCGTTAAGGATGCGCCAATCGAAATCATACCCGTATTTCTTTACGTCACGTTTCCACTTCTCATAACATCTGCCTTTATCCTTGCTGATGGGGTGTCCTTTTTCGTCCATATCTCCCCATGACATAAACTCTTCAACGTTCTCTATCTGGATATAGTCAGGATCTATGGATTCAATGTAGCGGAAAAGGTGTTCAGCTAGCGTTCGACTGTCAGCGTCACGTGGCTGACCGCCTTTGGCTTTACTGAAATTTGTGCATTCAAGGCTCGCCCATAATACAACAAGTGCATCTGGATAAATATTCTTCATGCGTACTACATGAGAAATCAAAGGGGACAGTTCCAGTGTCCTGATGTCCTCTGTGAAATGCAGCGCATCCGGGTGGTTGGCCGCATGGCTTGCAATAGCATTCGCATCATGATTTACACATGCTATAACTTTTGCGCATTGTTCACCTTCATATCTGGCTTTTTCAATTCCAGTACTGGTACCACCTGCACCACAGAACAGATCTATATATAGTAAACGTATCATACACACCCCCTATCGTCTTTTCTGACATTCATTCTGTTTTCTCTGTACCACTTTGCATAATCCTCGTTGCATTTCTCTTTCACTACAAGGATAACGGTCTGACGATTTATTCTCAACGGGAATTTAGGTCTTTCGCGCTCCATGTGTTTTTTAATCACATCATCAAGTCCACTGCTATTTCTGTCAAGATCAGCTTTCTGTTTTGTAATCTCTGTTTTCTTAAGTTCATGTTTCATAGTTAAATGGTTTTATAAGTTTCTTTTTACGTCAATCGTCATAATCATCCATAAATTGTTGGTTTTCCTCCAGGAAATCATCCAAGGCTTCATCGCAATAGTTGCGTCCACAGACACAAGGGTATTTATTTTCCGTGTCTTTCATCCATGGACAAAATGAACACAGTTCATTGCCCAGCGACTGAATTAAATCTTCTCTGTCCATCTCTTATAAATTGATTTCCGATTCTGTCCCGGCCACTGCGATGCCGTTAAACTGAAGCAAGTTGATAGGTAACCCGATTACATGTTGAAGCAGGTTGTTCTGCTTATCATCGGGAACGACAGCTTTTTCAAGAGACCTGAATATCTCTGCCACTGCATCTATTTGCATCATGCAGTCATCCATGCTTGTATGAACAGCCTGCTGTTCCGGATGAATGCACCTATATGCTTCCATGAAAGGCCGTACATCAACCATACACTTTCTATTCCATGGAAGATTATAAGAATCTTCTCTCATAATGAACATGTGGTAATATGCCAGGTATGGCCGTATCATTGCAGGATCAAAATCTATTTGCAGCCCCCATAATGCAACCTTATCTCCATACTGCTTGAACCATTGTTCAAATTCAGATACAAAGGATACCAGGCTTATTTCATTTTCCGGAGAAGATACAAATGCTTTTCTTGCTTCCTCGCTTTTCATCATCCACCATTTAAGAGTACCGGCTTCTATTCTGAAACCAGCCTTTATGCTGTCCTGAAGATTTATGACCCAGGTCTGTTTTCTCCCTGTCTTTCCTGTATGTGGTTCAAACTCAACAAGTGATACGGTTCTTACCACGCTCCCAGGAGTCAGGCCAAGAGTTTCCGTGTCAATCATCACATGTTTTAATTCCAAGATGCTGTTATTCATACTCCAGTATTATTACGGTTGTGTTAGAAGGATCATATCGGTATTGAGGCAGCAAATGAGATGTTCTTACATAACGTCCTGCCTCTTTATCATAAGAATAGTATTTCTGGAATTGTATAGATGCCTCTTCCTTGTTTGCGGCTATAATAGCCATGCTCATATTGTCATCTACAGAAAAGTAGAAGTAATCCATTCCTTCGTTCTGGATAATCTTCCTGGCTTCGGCATGACGCTTGATACTGATACCGCAAAAAGGAAGTGAATGCGTTTTGATGTAGTCAAGTATATCAGGTTCTCTGAAATAATCTTTAAGCGCATCCTCCGGTATTGTTCTTAGACGCGGCTTTTCATTATTGGAATTGTCTACGCCATTAGACATGATAATCGCGTTCAGAACTTCAGTTGAAGTCTGCTTTAACTGTTCCTTAAGCTTCTCCAGCCGGGCGGAAGCTTCAGGAGTAATTCTAAAACTAACTATTTCTTTTGCCATATTGTATTACAATGTTTACTTTCACAAAAGTAGTTTTGTATGCGTAAACATTGTAATACAGGCATTTCCAACAACAATAAAGTTGTAAGGTCCTTAAATGTCAGTTTTCATCCTCTTCATCATCTTTGATGGGGTCAGGCTTATTATTGTATTTGGCGTTGAGCTTAGCCAAACTTTCTTCTGCCGAGAGTGAACGCGGCGTGTTTTCAGTATATTCAACGGCGCTGTAAGTAGGCACACAGAACTTCATCATTCTTGTCACGGCAAGAATCTTTTCCTGCGGTTCATCAATCAACTCTATGATATTGCCCACATCAGAGATAAATGGCTGCAGTTGCTCAAGTAGTTCTTTCCTTATCTGCCGAATACTGTTGCCGCGTTTCTTTACAACGAGTTTTTTGTGGCCGGGAAGAAATCTTCCCTTTTCATCACGCTGGCCGGCTCCGGACTCGTCGAGCAATGTAACAGAATCAATAGGGGCACGCATTTCCATCCCGTTGTCGAGCTTTGCCTGAACATAGCCGTCAGCGGTAACTTCCGTTACTGTTCCCTTGAACCAAGTATCATTAACCCTTATCCTGTCGCCTGCTTTCATCGGTTTTATATCTTTTGCTTCCTATGCAAAGTTAGCTCATTAATTTTATGCAATTAATTAAAAATGTAAAGATTATGGGATTTATGTCTAAACTTTTCGGTACAGACGGGGCTTATAAGCAGACCATTGACGACCTGAATAAGGCTAAGGATATGGAAATGAACTATTATAAGAATCTCGCCAGTATGGATCAGTTGCAGCGTTCAGAGAATCAGGCAGCGCTTGCGGAGGCCCGTGAACTTCTTACCGCAAGCACTAAGCGAAGCGCGGGTGCAGCAGCTGTTACCGGGGCTACTCCCGAAGGCCAGGCTTTAGAAAAAGAGGCTGCGAATAAAGCTTTGTCTGATATCACAACCGGAATTGCCCGAAATGCAACTGCAACCAAGGACCAGGCTATGAATGCCTATCTCGATGCCAACAGACAATACACTCAGGCTATCAGCAGTGTCAGGACGCAACAGGCACAGGCTGAATCCGCTGCGCTCAGCGGCCTTCTTGGTGCCGGTATAAGTGCAGCTACCACATTTGCAACCGGAGGAATAGGAGGAAAGAAATGATGGATATATCAGAACGTATCAACAAACATCAGCAGAAGAAAAAGCCGGACGCCTCTCCTTCTGTGTCCTCTGCTTCGGCACCGCCACAAGTGGTGCAGCCTTCCTCTGCATTACAGGAAATCCGGCAGGCAACCGCACAGAGCGATGCGATGGAAAATATTGAAGCAGATAAAGTAAATCTACGTCCCCAGGAAGAGCTGATGAAACAAGGAGCCGACTGGAGGTCGCTTGATTATGATGCGGCAATAAAGTATAATCCTCAGCTTTCAAGAAGTCAGTACATAAGCGGTGCTTCTCAGTACCGCAGAGAGAACGATATGCCAGGCTTTTCCAACGAAGAGATATTTAATCTTCTTGGAGGAAAAGATCCTTTTGCCAGTGCGAAGCAAGAGAAAAAAGATGAAATAAGAATGAAAGCAGCCGGATACATTGACTCTATCGGAAATGTACTTGCCCATCTTGTCAATTATGTCCGCACTAAAAATGGGAACCCGGCCATGAATCTAAGTTCCCTGAAAGAAAACAGGGCGCGATTGGACAAATTGAAGGCTTATCATGATGCTTTGGGTCGTTCCAATTATGCAGCATATATGAACATGCTGGAGAAAGAACGTGCAAGAGAAGCTGCACAGACTGCTGCAGAACAAAAGTTCATGCAGGAAATCACGCTCCAGAATCTCAAAGAAAACTCACCTCTTAACAGGAGCCGCCTTCTTACCGAAGAAGCAAAGCGTCAAGGTCTTATAACCGACAATGAATATAAGCAGCTGAAAAAAGAGGAACAGGAAATGAAGAACCGGTTCCTTCCCAAGAGCCAGGCGGCAGAACTTGCTTACACCAATGCCAGGGCTGCAGCTGCCGGAAGAAGCAACCGTGGGAAAAGTGGTAAAGGTATGAAGTATCCCTACAAAGTAAGGCTTAAAGTAGGCCAGGGATACAGCGATGAATACGATCTTGCCAATGATGAGGATGTATTAAGGATGTACTGGGAAGGGGTTACTTCCGGAATTTATCCAGAATACAAAGAGATGGACGAAGATGGCAACTATACAAGACTTGATTTGAATGATATGGACCCCGACAAGCTTCGAAATGTTATTCTGTACAACCGGCAATTTTATATCACTCCGGAAGATGAAGATTACGGAAAATACGATGAATACAAAAGAAACAGCAAAAACCCGAAGCTGGGCTGGGGTTCATCCTCCCCCAAAAACAACAATAATGACAATGATAATGATTTAGATTGGTAATATATGAGTAAAGACAATTTATCCAGTCTGTACAAAGGACTGATTAAAAAAGGGTATTCAGCCAGTGAGATCGGTGATGAAGCTACGTTCCGTAGCAAAATGGCCGATAAGCAGAACCGGAAGCAGTTGTATGATTACGTGTCTTCTCGTGGAGACTTCCGCATAGGGGATTATGATTCTTACGAAAAAAGGTTATCTGAAGTTGTCACGGATTATTCAGATGAGCCTCAACGGCAAACTGAATCCCCTGCACCGGTACCGGTATCTGTGCAAATGGAACAGCAGAATGAAGCACCTGTACAGGAGATTTCACAACCACGACAGCAGCTTCCCAAAAAACAAAGACAATCATTAAAAGAACAGGCAGAAATGGCCTTTGCCATACCTGACGAATTTGATATGGCAGCCAAATTTGCAGACACGCCACCAGTGTATGATCCGAACGCCCGGCTGCAGAAAGCCTTATCAGAAGGCAGGCTGGATACAATCATCAAATCAGATGAAGAAGAACGTATCAGTGCAGAGTTTACTCCCAAACCGGTAGCTGATGCCTCAGATATTTACTCCAATTACAGCAACCGTTTTTCTTTGACCGAGAGGGGGAAGCAATTATACGATGAACTTTCGCATATTTCATCTCAGATACAAGAGAAATATGCGAAAGAGTTTCTCAAATCTGATGAATACAAAGCTCTTAAGCAAAAATATTCAGGAGAAGAGTTAAACAGAGTTGCCAATGAGGCATTTTCCCGTGCATACTCTAAAAGAATTGACGCGGAAATGGAGCCTTATACAAGGGCTTATCAGAAAGAAGCATTTTCCCGTTACGAAAATGAAATCGCACGCGACCTTGGCAAATACCAGGAAGCGCAAAAGCAGAATACAAAAACCAAGATTGCGTCAGATGTTTCTTCCCTTACAGCTTCAGTTGATAACCAGCTGGAAGAAAACCACCGAAAACTGGCATCCCAGGCCGGAAGCGGGAATAATGCTTTCAATGCACTTATGGGAAGTCGTGGGTATAATATGGTTACAGCTAAGAACCGTAAGTCACAGGGGGAACTGGAGGCGGCCAGGACGCTTCTTGAGGAATCCCAGAATATTATTGATGAAGCTAAAAGAAAAGGAAAAACCAACTTTGTCTCCGGCGTAGGCCGTGGATTTGCCGACACGGCCTTCAATGCAGAGACCTGGTCTTTCGGGCTATCGGATATGAGAGACGCAAAAGTCCTGATGGATGCACTGGATAAGTTTGATCGCGGTGAGGAACTTACCCAATCCGAACAGACGCTCATGGATGCAGCTGTAGCAAATATGGCAACCAATGCCTATTATTACTCGGATTTGGGAAGAGGATATAAGGCTGGAATGGTTACAGGGCAGAGCGTCCCATTTATGCTTGAATTTGCAATCAACCCGGTATCCGCTTCCGGCAGTGGCATTGCTAAAAGCATACTCAAATATGGCATGAAGAAATTCGGAAAGAGTGCGGTTAAGAATAATGCAGCCAAATTTGCGGCCCGTCTTATCGGTGATGCGGCAGCTGCGGCAGCTATGACAGGAACATCTTCCGCGGCCCGTGTGGCAGCCGGTACTATTGAACGTATGGGTGGCGATATCCAACTTGATGATACAGGAACGGAATATGCCGGCAGAAAAGACAAGAGGGAATTGGGGGAAGCCTTGGGTAAATCTTTTGCTTCTACATTTTTGGAGAAACAGTCCGAAATGGTGTTTAACGCATTCAGCGGACTAGGGAGTAAGATATGGAAAGCAGCGGACCAATATATTCCGGGGGGTACTGCCGCCATCATGGATAATGCCATTATGGGTTGGGCCGGAGAGATATACCGTAAGATTAAATCCAATCCTACTCTGCAGGAAGTTGCCAAACGTACCCAGTTCCATGGTCTTGGTGAAGAATACCTGGAAGAGGTATATAACAACTTCGCTAATATTCCTCTTGGTGAAATGACACTGGAAGAGGCTACAGATCTTGACAATAACATTGATACGTTCCTGGGGCTGGCTCCTACCTCAGTGGCTTTCGGCATGCTTGGGCTGGGTGGCCTGGCAAATGAAAGGATTCAGCACCGCAAAAAGATAAAGGCTGCATTAGGTAATCTTACACGCGTTGAGGCGAAGCGTTTGAAGAAACTGGAAGCTCTTGCCGAAAAAGGCGGTAATGAAGATATAAAGGCATTTATCCGTGAGACTATTCTGGATAAAGGACTTACACCGGAAGAGAAAAAGGCAGAGATTGAGTATGCCTACAATCTTGCGGTGGGAAATGCCATTGATGATATTGATGCCACACAACAGCAAGAGGTACAGGAAAACAGTATGAACGCTTCTCAGGAAGGTGCGGCAATATATGCGGAGCACAATCCAGGAACAATGCGTCAGACTGTTCTACGGCGTGAAGTTACGGAACAGAGGCTTGTTGATGCCGGTTTCAGTGCAGAGGATATAGAGAAAATGAAGAGCACTCCGGTAGAAGAACGTCAACAGCTGTTGTCTTCCATGGATGATGTATCGGCCAATTCGGTTACAGACTTCTTTAATGCTTTCGATCGTGAAGAAGCAATGAACGAGGCTCTTGATACAGCACATGAAGATGAAGTCTCCCAGGCTCGTAATATGCTTCAGGATATAGTCCTGCCTAACCAGACGGTAACTGTCGTTCCTCTGGGGAAATATGGCACGGAACAGACACAGTATGGTGTTGTGGTCAGTGGTATAGACGCACAAGGCAATCCTACACAAAGCAATGGTGCGGTTGTCACATATCCCGTTCAGGTTGTAAATGGGGTTCCCGATTTCTCCACCATAGACAAGAGCAAGGCCGTTGTGGTTATTCCGAAGTCATATACAGATGCAATGATTTTTTCACCGGATGAGGCTTTTAACGGTATGCTTACATCATATCAGCAGGACGCTGCAATACTGGAAGGTACACCTATCAGCCCCGGGGCTCAGTTCCCTGTAATGCTTGATGATGGATCAATGCAGAATATAACTGTCGCCGGCACAGCTCCTACAGGTGAAAGTGTCATTGTTACACCAGACGGAAAGACTGTGAACATGCCTATTGAGGAACTCTCTATGCGCAAGCGTAATGCAGAACAGGCTCCCATTATGGCAGAATATGCCGAAGAAGAACAGATTCAGCAACAGGCGGTACAGGAAGCTGCCACAGCAGGATATAGCGAAGAGGTACGCAACCTCCAGCCCCAGGCAGGCGAAAATCTTGTAGTGGACGGCCAGAATGCGGTAATTACAGAAATATCTCCTGATGGTCTTATAGTTGGTCTATTGTCTGATAATGGGGATATCATCGGAACTAAAACTGTTCCTCTTGAAACATATTACGATTATAAGCAGTCACAATTTAATCAGCAAGACAATGTACAGACTCAATCAGATAAAAATACTGCTGTCCCTGTCAATGAACTACCAGCTGAAGGAAACGCAGCAGACAGCGGTAGAGATACAGCGGATACAGAAGGAACTCAACAGAAAGAAGAAACAGAATACCCTATTGACGAAGCAGGAGAACCGGCCTTTCTCCAGATGCAACCGGAACAGACCATCCAACTCCTTAATGATACATTCGCCGAAGATGCACCCAATTTCGTGCGTGATAGACTTTCGGCGGCAAAGAGTGCAGCAGAAAAAGCCGCAAAGAAATCTCCAAAAGCGCTTGGTTTCAACGAGCGTGCTAAGGAACTTTCCCAGATAAGGGAGGAAAGGGAAAAGGCCGCGCGTGAGGTTGAATACTGGCAGAACATTTCTTCCCTCATGAATCCGGAAGTTAAGCCTCAACCTAAAGCACAGGCTGCACCTACTATCATGGAAGAAGCAGAAGCGGAAACTCGCAATAATCAGGAAAGACTTGCCGCCATGAAAGAGGAAGAAATAGCGGTAGCACAAGCTAAGGTCCAGAATAATATCGACAAGGGGAAATACGATAATAAACCTGCAGACCGTAAGCGTGCAAGATACGTAGAACAGGATAATGCAATGGGAGAAGCATTCTCTCCAATGGAGCATGTTCTTCGGGAGATTGCAACCGGTCACATTACTTTCCAGTGGAGTGATAAAGGAGCAAATAAAGGGTTAGCTTCACATTTGGGCATATCAGGTTCTGTGTCAGAACGGCAAAAACTTATATGGGCGCTCTCTAATGAAGGTTTTGCTCCTGAAATTGCTGCAGAGATGATCCATGCAAACATGCCGGCGGCAATGCAGGAACTTGTCACGGACCAGGATATATTCAATATGATACTCGATGCCTTCTCTCAATATGGCAGCCCTAGCCGTATGTTTGAAGCAGCACAACAGTTGCACGGCAATGAAATAGAATCCCAAAAAGGCTATCAAGAAGATATGGAACGTCAGGAGCTCGAATGGGAGGCATATCACAATAATATGAGTGTGGAAGACTGGTCCGTATTACTGGATATTGTAGAGGAAGAACTGGAATATCAGTTCCGCACCTTGACGGACGAGGATATTAACGCTATTTTTGAAGAAATTTATGACGAACAATATGGAACAGGAAGCAATGAGACTGAAAGTGCAGAAGGCGCTCAGCACCCCACAGACAGTGAAGGAGGCAATGAAGTACAGCCTCAGCAACAATCTGATAACGAAACAACAGATGGAGGAAGCGAAGTCAGACCGCAAGAAACAGCTCCGTCTGATGAGCAAGGCGGTAGCTCATTATCTCAACCGGGATTCACAGTAGAGAAACGATACCACAAGAAAAATAATAAGGACATCTTTGCAGTGAACTTCACCGAAAGGATGGAGCGTGATGCGTTCTTGGCCGCAAAGAAAAAGGCTAAGGAGGCAGGAGGCTATTATTCTTCATTCGGCAAGGGTGGCTTTATCTTTGAAACAGAAGAGGCAGCCAGAAATTTTGCGCAGGGTATAGTGAAATCACCAGAAAAAGCAGAAGAGGAGGATAATAATGCTTTAGCAGGAGCGCAGCTTCCTACAGAAGCCCAGAAGGGAAAAACATATTTGTATATTACACAGGAGTTACTGAACAGCCTTATTAGCAAAGGAGAAGAAGTAAGAAGAAAAGATAGGAGTGCATATAGAGAAATACCTAACTTATACCGTATAGACGAGATAATAAGAGAGGATTTCAGGCGAAGTATTATTGAAAATGCACCCGTTCAACAAAGTGTAATAGATGAATTGAAGACACTTGTTAAAAATACCCCATTACAAGCATATTCCGAATTGATAGATAAGTATATCAAGATGGTTGAGATATCCCAGGCTGAATCCGAAGTGAATACAAACCCTACCGAAGCACAGAAAAAAGCCGGGAACTACAAGATGGGGCATGTAAAGGTGGACGGTATGGATATTACTATCGAAAACCCGAAAGGAAGTGAAAGAAGCGGTACAGACAAAGATGGGAACAAGTGGAGTGTAACAATGAACAATACATACGGCTATATCCGCGGTACCGAAGGTGTGGACGGTGATCATATAGACGTGTTCCTTTCAGACAATCCTGAAAGCGGCAAAGTATTTGTCGTGGACCAGGTAAATGAAGACGGCAGCTTTGATGAACACAAGGTCATGTATGGTTTCGATACCCGTCAGGATGCAGAAGAAGCCTACCTTGCCAATTATTCTCCAGGCTGGACCGGGCTCGGGCAGATTACAGAAGTCAGCAAAGAGCAGTTCCGTAAATGGATTGACTCTTCACATCGCAAGACCAAACCTTTTGCAGAATATCAACTTGTCGCCAGTTCGGGAAAACAAGAAGAAAAAAATGAGAGTGATAAAGGTGTCCCAGAAAAAATAGCCCGGACAGTTGTTGGTAGATTTGAGAACATGGTTCCCAATCATCCTGTCATATCCCTGGCATATAACAAAGAGGATATATATCAACTATCGGAAGAAGGTTTTACATCCGGTGAAATAAATCTTCTTATAAAAGACTGTTTGAATACCGGGATATCAGTTGGAGCCTATGTATCTGATAGAAACAGAATCGTTATTTTTCCAGGAAATGCCATAGACGAATTTGACCTGGAGTCTGGAATATGGCATGAAAATACACATTATCTTATTCATACAAGCAAAGATATGGATTACAACAATCTCCCGGATGATGCTCTGTTGTTTTTGAAAGAAAATCATCCGGAAGATTATGAATATATAATTTCCCAATATCCGGAAGAACACTGGAACGAAGAGGCTATAGCTTTTTTGATACAAAAAAAAGTTGATGATTATGGCGCAGCTGCAATCTTAAATGCTACCTTTGAGGGGAATGAACAAATAGTAAAACTTTTTAATACAATACTAAAAGAAGCGAAAGATGAAAGCAAAAGAAGAACATCAGACAGTAATAAATCTGGATATGCCGAGCAAACTTCCCAAACAGAAAGAAGAACTGCTTCGCAAAAGAATGAAAGCGGAAGCACAGTTTCTGAAAAATATGAAAGAGGAAAAGGCAAACAGAACAATGAAGCAGAAATCATAAACAGCGATAAAGACGATATACGGTTTCGTATCGAAGATGATACAGATATTGTAGCAAGATTCTCAACGCAGCATAATCTTAATCAACAGGACGTATCCAATTATGCCAGATACATGCAGATGGGGAACCTTAACGGTGCCGCACGCGCGTTTCATGAGATACGAAGAAAAGTATTGCTCGATCATTACGGCATTAGCCTTGGAGAATTCACCAAACTCTTTTCTCCTATAAGAAACTCGCTGTACGAACATTTCGGGAACGTAGATGACTTGCGTGAGGAGTATGTCCAGCGTACAATGGAAGAGCGCAATATGATGGAAGCGGCCCGCAAACGTGCGCAAGAAGAAGCCGAAGCAGAAAAGAAACGCCTGGAAGAATTCCGGCTTATGAACGAAACTGAAATGGATGCTGCATATTTTTCAGCCCTTGAGGCTGGGAATGAAAATCGTATGCGTGATATAGTTAACGAAGCAGCACGCAGGAACGGGTATCTGTCTGAATTTGAATACAGAATGGCACATCGTGCCCCGTCATTTGATGAAGAAGGACCAGGCAAAAACTTAATTGATGTAGCAAACAACAAAGATAATATTCGTGATAGCCTCAACGAACAGATGCGCATGAACAAGGATACAAACCGTGAAGAAAGTTCCGCAGCCATCAGCAAGGCCATATCAGACATAGAGAAATCAGGAAAGGCTACGGTGACAATCTATCGTGCTGTTCCCAAATCTTTGAAGGAAGGAAGTGTAAGAAACGGGGATTGGGTAACATTATCAGAATCGTATGCAAGACAGCACGGCAATCACGCACTTGAAGGAAACTATCGCATCATAAAGGAGGATGTTCCAGCGGAAAATCTGTATTGGGACGGAAATGATATCAACGAATGGGGATACGATGACAAAAGTGATTACCTTTATAAAAATACAAAGAACAACCGTAAACTAAATGACCTTGTAACCCGTGATGACAAAGGGAATGTAATACCGCCTTCCAAGAGATTCAATTCCAGAAAATCCGATATGCGTTTCCGTTTTATCGGTGAACAGGGTGCGGCACGTCTTGATGCTGCAGAAGAAGCAACAACAAGACTGGATAACCTTTCTGTTGCTCGTAAAATGGAATCTGATGGTAAAGATGCAAGTTCTATCAAATACGCTACAGGCTGGGAACGTGGAGGCGATGGCAAGTGGAGATATGAAACTATGGATATAGAATACATTCCTGACGGAAAGGCACGTAAAAACAAGATTCTTGAAGACAAAGAATGGTATAGTGAATTCGCAGCTTTATCAGATAAACTGTTTAATGATGAAACTCTTACAGAGTCAGAACAGAAACGCTTTGACGAGCTGAGTGAAAAAGCTGATGCTGTTCGTGAACAATATGAAATGACAGAAAAGACATATCTGGATGATTATATCAAGGACAAAGAACTTTTCATCGCTTACCCATTACTGAATAAGACAAAAGTCTTGTTTATAGACAATCCTGATTTTAGCTATTCGGGGAAGGCGGATTCTAAAGAAAATCAAATAATTATCAATCTTGCAAAGTCTGACGATGTCAAATCAGTATTAGTTCACGAAATACAGCACATGATACAATCAGAAGAAGGTTTTGCAAGAGGAGGCAATGAATCCACAGCAAAACAGATATATGACAAATTCATGGCATGGTCGTGGAGAAACGAACTTATAGAAACGCAGAAAGAGAATCCAGGACTGCCACAGGGAGAAGTAGAAAAGATCCTTATTGAAGAGTATAAAGAAACAGGCATGGAAGATATGATACCTCCCATTGATATAAGAACAAAGGGGTTTAATCTATTTGCCAGAGGATACGACAAAGAAGGATACGAAGATGCATGGAAATATGTAAGTGAAGGAAAGATTCCATTGGAAATTAAAGGACAAGAATATAATATTTATAATAAATTATCCGGTGAAGTAGAAAGCCGAAATGTCCAGACCCGTATAGACATGACACCGGAGCAAAGAAGACAGAGTTTAGCTGAAGAGACCGAAGATGTATCCCGCAAAGACCAGATTTTTATATCCGATGCTTATGATTTTACATTGCCAGTATTAAATAACTCAGAACAACAAACCATTAAGAATATAAATGAACAAGCAGCAAAACTCAACATTCCTGTTACTGTCTACACTTCCATAGACCAGGTACCACAAGGTGCCGCACGTCGTGCGCTTGAAAAGGGATTGCGTGTCAAAGGTTGGTACCATGACGGCAATATCTGTGTATATCTTCCTAATGCGGATGGAATGGAGGATATTAAAGCTACACTTCTGCACGAAGGTGTTGCCCATTACGGACTGCGAAAGATGGTAGGCGTCAAGAATTTCAATGCCTTTATGGACGGAATATATGCAGCAGCTTCTCCGGAAGTCCGCAAGGAAATTGTCAGACTCTTACCTCGATACGACTATAACATGCGTGTTGCAGTGGAAGAATATCTTGCCACTCTTGCAGAGTCCGGTACTATTGAGCCAACATTCTGGGAGAAGGTAAAGCAACTCTTCCGTGTTATGCTCGAGAATCTTGGTTTCACTATAGAGCTAACAGATAATGATCTTCGCTATATATTGTGGGAGAGTCGCAACAATCTGCGTAAGTCTAATAATCCTCTTGAGACGGCAAAAGAAACAGTCATGAGAAAGAGATTTGGTATTGGAATGTTCAGCAGTCGAAAAACGGAAGACACTTTATTCCGCTTTGAGGACCGGCCGGCACTGGTACAAGAATATGATGCAGCTATTGACAACAATTCTTTCCGGTTCCAGGAAGCATTTCAGGACAGTATGCTTTCTTTAAAGGTATTGCAAGAGCTTATTGAAAGGCAGAGCGGGAAGCCAATACGCACATTCGAGAATGCTTATACAGCGGAGAATCGTCTTAGTTCAATCAATAAGGTAGACAATGAACGCTATCTTACGGATTTCTTTGAGCCGCTGCTGAATCATATTGATCGCCTGGCAAAGATGTCAAGCCGTGAACAGGTAGAGGATTACATCTACGCAAAGTCCGGACTTGAACGAAACGAGGTGTTCTTGAATCGTGAAGCCCAGAAAGCCTACGATGAAGCAAAAAAGGAATTAGACGGAAAGCTGGATAAAGGTGATATCACTCAGCCACAATATGATGCCCTTATGGATAAAGTACAGGCCGATTATGATAAAATGATATCCGAAGGGAAAGATTATTCAGGTCTTACCGGACTTGTTCTTAAACATTCCGCAGATGAACCCAGCGGAATAACAGATGATGCGGCTCGAGAAAAAAGAAAAAAGGAAATAGAGAAAGAATACAAGGAACATGCGGAAAGCATTGTTTCTGAATTTGAGAACAAGATACCAGCTGCAGAAGTATACAGGCTATGGCAGTTAATCAACTCGGCTACCAACGAGAATCTTCGCAAACAGTTTGACTCCGGTATAATCAGTGCAGAAAAGTATGAGGAATTGAAAAATATGATGCAGTATTATGTTCCTCTTCGTGGATGGCAGGAAAGTATTGCTGAAGATTTTTACGACTACACGCGTAAGGAAACGCCGGTACAGAAGGAAAAATCAGCAAAAGGAAGAAAATCTCTTGCAGACAATCCTATCGCCAATATTGCTCTGTCTGCCCAAAATGCTATTATATTGGGTAACCGAAACAAAATGAAACAGCGATTCTACAATTTCATCATTAACCGGCCGAATGAGCTTGTTACTGTTCGTGACCAGTGGTATGCGAGAACTGTTCATACAGTCCATGGCCAGGCTGAGGCTGTATATCCTGGCATTGAAGAAACAGATGATGCAAAAACGATACAGCAGAAACTGGAAGAATTTGAAAAAAACATGAAAGAAATGGAGGAACTAGGACTGGCGTTCAGAAGACGTACACCTCTAGGCGTTACAGTTAAGGTGAAGCAGATGCAGAAGCCGGAGCATACCGTATCCGTCATGATAAATGGCCAGGAATACGTTATGTACATTAACGGTAATCCGCGTGCTGCACAGGCATTGAACGGAAAGACTAATCCAGAAGGAGAGGAAAACATCTTCTGGGAGTACTACAATAAAGCGAAAAGGTTTTACGGCGGTGGCCTGACAAGCAACAATCCAGACTTTGTTGCGGCCAACTTTGTCCGTGACTCCATTCATTCTGCCACAATGCAGTTTCTCAACAATGGTATTGGTTCATCCGCCCGTTTCGTTCTTAATACGCCAAAGAGTTTCAAGGCTGTTTTCCGTGGCGTGTTGGGCAAATATAAACCGGGAAGCAAGACAGATCAGTATTTCCAGGAATTCATCCAGAATGGTGGAGAAACGGGCTATACAGCTGTTCATACTATCGAGGACTACAAACATGAGTACGACAAGGCACTCAATGATCTGAAAGGTATTAAAGCTGTAGCCGGTGCAGGCAAAAAAGGTCTGGAAGGAGTAATAAAAGCTCTAGAGGTTGCAAACCGCATTGCGGAAGATGTAAACCGATTTAATGCCTATATGTCTTCACGTGAAGCCGGAAAGACTATTGAAGAGTCTATTGATGCAGCAAAGAATATAACAGTGAATTTTAACAAAAAAGGAGCTTTAGGCAAAGGAAAAGGAGCGTGGGCCGCACTTGCATGGTTCATGAATAAGTGGATACTTTTCTTTAATCCTGCTGTACAAGGTTTATATCAGGTCGGACAGTCAGCGGCTAATAATAAGAAACGTGTTGCCGGAACTCTAGCTACTATAGCTGCATCAGGATTTATTATGCCCTATCTAAATTCATTGTTAATATCTGCATTAGGCGGAGATGGAGATGATGACTATTTTAATCAGACTGATTATACACGTATGAATAACTGGCTGATATATATAGGGAATGGATATGCCAAAATACCTCTTCCTCCATTTTTCCGTGAAATCTATGGCCTGGGTGATATATTCTACAGGTTAATGACGGGTCGGATTACTCCTGAACGTGCATCTGTCGCAACATTACGCCAGGTACAGAGTGCTATTGGATTTATCAACCTTATTCCAGAAGGTGAACCTAATATTCAAGAAGCTGTTTCAGGGGTTATGCCGGATATCATTGCTCCACTTATGGATGTGGCATTCAATCGAGATTTCACCGGACGTGATATCGCAAAAGACACAGAGTGGACCAATAACCTTCCCGAATATGAGCGTATTTATAAAGGAGTGAGCCCTGTTTACGTGGAGTTTTCACGTCTGCTTAACCAAATAGGCGGGGATGATGCACGAAGAAGTCCACTTTTTGGAACATTCATAAATCCAGCTTACATGGAACATATAATTACGGCATATACCGGCGGAATAGGTAAGACAATATCCAATCTTAGCGGTGCTGCAGCTGATCTTGCAATGGGTAATCCTGATAATATCGAGTTCCGGACAATACCAGTTGTAAACAGATTTGGCTCTCCAGTAACTGAAAGGAGTGTTACCTCTGCCACCAATAGGGTATTCTTTGACTACCTAGAGCGATACGAAGCAATGAAAGTGGCCGAAAAAAGATACAAGCAGTTTATCAAGGATGGCCGTAAGGAGTTCCGCCAGGAGCTTGAACAGATGAAGAAAAATGGAGAAATAGAAATGATCCGGTATTTCGATACAAAAATGAAGGTGCTGAGAAAGCTTCAAAATGCACTGAAAGAAAATCCGGATAATAAAGGCTTGGAAAAGCGTATCACTGAGCTGAAAAAAGAAATGTCAATAAAAGCCAAGGCGATATTGCGATAATTTTCAAATTTATTGCCATTTCCCGTATAAATAAGAGCATTAAGCAGGTAATGCGGCATACCTTTGCATAGCTTATTAGATTAAATGGTAATAAAGAGAGTTTTTCGGAAGGGGGTGCCTGTGAAGGTATCCTCTTATTTTTTATTGGCATATAATATTCTATGTACACAGAATATTATATATTTGCATTGATAATTAATGATAAACCAATTTTCAATTCTTTCTCTAGGGTTTGTCAAAGGGTTTGTCGCAACAAAATAAGAATGTATAAGTAACAGATTGATTTTTAAGATGGAATAAAGCTGTAATAAAACTCATTCGTAATGAGTAAGTCGCGGGTTCGAGTCCCGCTTTCGGCTCCACAAAAA
>OGJK01000249.1_pt1 | contig 59214 bp, 49 predicted proteins | sample 1571961 | NCBI WGS metagenome assembly OGJK01 (sample SAMEA2582120, study PRJEB24529) | metagenome | biome: Human gut stool | place: China | collected 2011 | reverse complement strand
GAAAGTAAGATTCGCCTCTATACAAGAGACTTAACTTATCCCGAACTCAGGTTATTATGTTTAATAGACGATGAATAAAAAAAGGTTTTGGAACCATCTGGTTCCAAAACCTTTTTATTTTTGGGCTTTTTCAGTCTTACTCAGCCACCTGCACAGTAGCGCGACGGTTGAAGGAGACAGGAGACAGCTCGTCAACACCACCCTTGCCGACGGTGTTGATGTTAGCGCGGTCTACACCCATCTTCACGAGCTCGTCAGCAACAGTAGCTGCACGACCCTCAGAGAGCTTCTGGTTGATCTCTGGAGTACCGGTAGCGCTGTCTGCATAACCAGTAACGTTCAGCTTGCTGCCGTTCTCCTTAGCATACTGGGCGACAGCCTTCACGTTGACAAGATCCTTCTGGGAAGCGATGTCGGTGTGGTTGATGTTGAAGAAGACAGACACCGGAGTGGTGACGAAGTTCTTGACAGCCTTCGGGGTCTCTTTGGGCTGCTCGCTGAGGAGCTTCTTCAGACGTGCGTTCTCGGCGTTTGCATCGTCGAGCTGACCCTGAAGAGCGTCGAGCTGGTTCTGATACATAGCCTTCAGAGCGTCTACGTCAGGCACTTTGTTCCATGTGCTCTTGCCCAGGTTGAAGGTCAGACCCACCTCAGCATAGAGGTGATTGTCCTTGTCTTCCCATCCACGCAGATCGTGCGTGTTGCCTTTGAAGTTACTGCTTGCGCTGTAACCGTCGAAGTCTTCCTCCATACGGTTCCAACCACCTTCAACATAGACGTTCATCTTGTCGCACAGGCGCCAAGAGGACTGCAAACCGACGCTCAACTGCATAGCGTAGAGGTTGGTCTTGCAGTTGCGGGAGAAACCACCACCGGCAAAGGGAATCACGTTCCACACACGGTTGGGGTTGTAGCCGAAGAGCAGGTTGCTCATGTTGAACATTACGTGCTCGTTCAGCGTCCAGAATTTCATGCCGTTGCCAGCGTTGTTGCCGTCAGTGACAGCCTTGCCCCAGATACCCTGCAGTTTAGTGCGGAGTCCGATGCCCGGAGTAAACCACTTACCGATAGTGACAGAGGCGCCCGGGTTACTGCGGAACTTCTTGAACGGGCTCCTGGACAGACCCAGTCCGTGCTCCTCGTTGCTGTACCAAGCACTCCAGTCAACACCACCCTGGATGAACCAGTTGCTCCAGAAAGAGTTGGTGGCCACGCTGTACTTCTGTACGGGTGTTGTCTCCTGAGCCTGAGTGCCCAAGGCGAAACTGGCAAAAGCCAATGCAATGAATAACTTTCTCATAACTTTAACTATTAATTAATTGATTGGTAATCTTACGATATTAATCCTTTAGTTTACACATATCTGTGCGTGCAAAGTTAATACTTTTTTTCTTATGTTGGTGTCTTTTCTTGCTTTTTTTGCTTTTTACCCGCTTTTTTTTATGTGTAAACAGCTATGTAGCAATATTTTTGGGTTAAAAAACTGCTGAAATGATATGCTTTTTATACATCTGACAGTTCATACCCCATATCCTAGGGATGCGTAAAAATCCGTGAACCATAAGGTTATTCCACATATCCGGTGACAGTAGCTTCTACAAAGTTAAATGCATTACTATGAATCTCCACTTTCTTGTTAACGAATCCCTTGGCACTCTTTTTAGGATCAAACTTCACGGAAATATATCCCAAACCATTCGGAGGTATTGGAGAATGGGTATACGACTTTAACTTCACACATCCACAAGTGGTAGTCAAGTCTCGAAGAACCAATGGAGCCTGACCGGTGTTCTTCACTTGAAAAGTAAAGGAAATAGCATGGGATGAAGACTGAATCTGACCGAATGACCAGACAGAATCTATGAGTTGTATGCTTGTGTTGGGTTCTGTCAGATCACTTTTCTTATGTTGGCACCCAACAAAAGTAAGGAGGCAAAGTATCAAGATGAACAACGATTTCTTCATATTCGCTCAATAAAAAGCGTTTCTGCCAGCTATAAGATGATAGCATCGACAAGAACGCATGTATCAGGAGACTTTACTCAAATTAGTTGTCATACTTGATATGAATGGCGCATGAGCCCTTCTCCATGTCTTCCTGATGGCGATAGATCTTGCCGTCACGAAGATAATAGTATGTAGGGTCGCCATCGAACTGTATGGTAGCATAGGCCTGGTCATGATTCGTGCCATCGCTCCACTTCGTATGGAAGGCTGAGTCTTCACCGGCAAACTTGATGGTTGCCGTATGATCATCGTTCAGCGTGAACTCGTTGTGGAACTCATCCGTGAACGAGCCTGCAAACTTATTGTTGTCCTGACCTTTCTTTCCTTCGCAGGAAGCCACAGCAATAGCGAGCGTAAGAACTAATGCTAATTGAAAAAGCTTTTTCATACAATGTTTGGTATTTACAATGAAAAGGGTGTCATCTATCAGAAGAAGACACCCTTTCCCTTTATTCAGTCTCCTTTACAGGAAACTATGATGATTTACTACTTCTTAGCCTGGTTGACAGTCTTGGCTACGTGAACTGTGATAGGCTCGGTCTCAATCGTACCCCAACCATAATTGACAGTTACAGGGATGTAAAGATCGAAGGCGTTAACAACAGTACCGTTGTTCTTGTAAGTGATGAAGCCATACTTAGAAGTCTTAGCATCCTTACCGGTGCCCATTGTGCCGGCAGCCTCTTGCTTCAAGACGATGGTGGCAGGAACAGACTGCTTTGTGCCATTGAGGTTGCACTTAGCATCTGCAAGATTAGCAGTGATGGTGAAGGGGCCGTAGAAGTCCCAATAGTTCGTATTCTCTGTAAGCTTGTAGTTACGCCAGTCAGAAGGAGCAATGAGATCCTCAAGAGCGATGAACGAGCCCTTATTACCGAAGTCAACAGCATCAATGAATTTGTCGTTAGCTTGAGCGGTAATATTCACAGGACGGACGAAGCGGGCGGTAAAGTAAGACTTGCCGTTGAATGTTACAGCAACCTGCTTGGTAGCGTCGCCACAAACAACACCCTTCACACCATAGTTCACATCAAATGCATTGGTGTTCAGAAGTTGCTTGGCGATCTTGCTGTCCTTTTTCAACTCAACATAGTTGTAAGGGACATCAGAACCATTGTTGCTGATTGTTGGACAGTCTCAGTAGTGCCGCCGACAGTTGCTTTCAACGTAGTGCCGTCAACAATTTGGAACTTAACCTTGATGTCTCCAACCTTAGTTACACTCTCCATCGACTTGTCGAAGAAGAAGTTGTAGCTTGTGATAGTGCCGGCCTCTGTCTCAGGAAGCTCAAGCTTACCTTTGGCTGTAGTGAACGGAGAGTTGAGGTCGTTCTTGAATACGCACTTACTTGCGTCTGTTGATCCTGCAGTAGGAGTAGCGACATTGAACTTAGCGAGTGTCTTCTCAGCATTCCAGTATTCATTGATGAAGTTAGCCTTGACAATATCGTAGGTCTTGGCAATTCCCTTGATGTTGCTTGTAAGGGTGATCTGAACGAACTTGTTAGAGCCTTGAGCTGTACGATAGTATACCACGTGCTTTACAGTCTTACCGGCATTCTTCCACAGATCATCGTTGGTGATGGTCCACTCCAACAGATGAGTTGTCTCACCATCAACCTGTTCTGTCAGCTCTTTGACTGTACCAACATTGCCTTCTGTATTGTTGTTTGCATCAAAGTAGCTATAGAAGCTATGGAACTCATCACGATCCATGCTGCAAGCATTGTAGAGCTGGACATTGGTCTGCTCAACAGTTGTCTTCACTGTACCTGGCTCACCACACTTGAATGTGAAGTCACCAGTTGTGAAGTCAATTGTCTTGTTATCTGCTTCTTTCTTGACAATCTTGACTTTGACATAGGCAACTTTCACGATTTCATTACCATGCTTGAGCAGTACACGCACGACAGGAGTACGGCCAACAGCAGCATACTTCTGAGCATCCTGGAACACCTTAGGAGTCAGTACGCTTCCGCTCAGGCTTGCGAAGTCTGCCTGATCAGTATTGTTGGTGCCGATCTTATAGTTCTTCACCAACTGATACTCAAAGCTCATACCTAAGCGAGACAGGTCAGCATCGGTATGAGGAGTATTCAGGACATGTGCCTGAACATACTCGCTCAGATCGACAGAAGCATCGAATGCAACCTCGATATCAGCATCTGTACCGTCTGTTGTATTCTAAACAGGCTTATTCTTCACCTCTGTACCAGCCTCTGTATCATTAGCGTTGATATAGCGGCGGAAGTGATAATCAACAGAAGGATCGGCCTCGAACTTTTTCTTGTCTGCAATGCGCAAATCTTTCAGGTCGCTCTTGTAGATGGTCTCAGGATCATCGCTCTGCTCAACAACCTCCTTGTTGCGCTTGGTTGCCAGAAGAGAAACTGTAGAGATCTTCTCTGCTGTAGCAGGAGTACCTGTAACGTCAACCTGTACTTTCAGAATTCCATCCTTGAAGGAAACGAACTTAGCGTTGGCAGCGAAATCCTTAGAAGCCTCAGCACGAGTCTTGATATAATTACCATTAGCCTCTACGCGATAAGCGAGCTTCTTCAAATCATCAGCACTTGCTTCTGCAGGCTCAACCTTGTAGTAAGCATATGTAGCAGGGTTGATTACAGTAGAAGAGCTTGCCTCCTTGGCAGTCTCCTCCTTGCTGTCCTTCTTACTCAGCGACAAAGCTTTAAAGCTGTAGCTCTGGATCTGGATAGCCTCGACACCATCAACGAGTGTGTGAGCCAAGAGCTTACCATCATTGTCGGCAGCGTCTGTGACAAAGGAAAAGCTACGAAGGTTGTTGCTCAAAGAGATCTTGACATCCTTGTAGGTTCCGTCAGGATATTTCACGTTGTGGAGGGTCACGTAGTCGTTGTCCATCAAACCTGTGATGGAACCAGTGCCAATCCAAGAGATGTTGCTGGAGCCAGTGTCCTTTCCATCCTGATAGATGTGGAAGTAGCCATCGGCGTTAGGAACATAGACAGCACCATCCTTACCATCTTTACCATTGGTACCGTTAGTGCCGTTGGCACCGTCCTTACCAATAGCCTTGAGATCGGTCTTGGTACCGTCCTTTACCCAATAACCATCTTCGCTGATGGTCCAAGCAGTACCATTGGTACCGTCCTTACCATCTTTACCATTTGTCAACTCATAGGACTGACCATTACTCAGGGTCAACTTCACACCATTGGAGGTGCTCTCCACTTTGGTGATCACGCTGCCGCTCTGGATCAGGGTCTGGATCTGATCAATCAACTTTTTGTTTGCATCAATCTGAGCCTGCAAATTGTTGATGTCATCATCGTAGTCCTTACAAGAAGTAAACGCCACAGGACTTACGAGTAAGGCTGCAAGCGCTAAAGTACTAAATACTTTTTTGTTCATACGATAAATTTAAATTAAACGATATAATTAATAAAAACTAATTCTCAATTTGATCTTCGTAGGTGTTTTGACGCCTAACGAATGACTGCAATCTCCGCCGGGGAGACACAACGGCGCCTTGAATCGAGATATTACCAAAGCGTGGTAATGTGATTACCAAACTGTGGTAAAGACATTACCAAACTATGGTAAAGACATTACCAAACTGTGGTAACATCACAATTGTTTAACGCATTAGGTTGACTACGACGGGCCCTATTTTTAATTTGGTTGACCCGGTTAAACATTACTTTTATTTTTGGTTGATATGTTGATGTAGCTTGGAGACCTGAGGCAAGCGCATTATACACCTTATTATATATAGGCCGTCTATTGCTGGGCCAAAACTCTATAGGAGCTCTCCTTTTATTTGCTCTATCACCTTTTCATTTGCCTCGTCCACACGATGGGCAGCGATGGCTTCAAGATAAATACGGGTGGTACGCTCCGAGGTATGTCCTAAGGCCGCGCTGATCACCGGCAGTGGTACATGACTGGCCTGTGCGATGCTTGCCCACGAATGGCGTGCCACATACATCGTCAGAGGACGTGTCAGACCCAACACTCCGCCCAATGCCTTCAGTGCATGGTTGACGCGAAACTGCATTGTTTTGAAGGCACGGCGTTCATCTGCTACACCTCTTTTAATAATAGGGAGCAGATACGGTTGACCGTCTTCATGGTGCCGCGCGACGATCTTCTCCATCTCCGGCAGCCATGCCATGCTGATTCGCTGCCCCGTCTTATGCCGCTGGTAGACAAGGATACCCTGCTGGATGTCGGTCCGCCGTAGGTACGCCATGTCGACGAACGACATCCCGCGTGTGTAGAAGCTGAAAAGGAAGAGGTCACGAGCAAGACGTTGCATCGGCTTCTTCAGTTCCATCCTCGCCAGTCTGCTGATCGTCACAGCGTCGAGAGCCCGCTTCGCCGTCTGCGCGTTGCCCGTGTAGACAGTGTCGAAGAGGGCATTGGGCAGGTACAGTCCCGCCTCGTGCGCCTGGTTGCAGGCTGCTCGCAAACGCTTCATGTAAAAGCCAATCGTGTTCAGCGACAGACCATCTCTGTGGAGTTGCGCGTCGAAGTCCGCTATCCACGAGTCATCAAAGAGTGCGTCGGCATCCCCGTGTCTGACCTTCTTCATCCGCCGCGCCGTACTTCGGTAAGTCTCCGCCGTGCGCACATGCCCCTGCCTCTCCTTTTCGTCTGCGACATGCTCCATCCACGCCATCATGCGACCTACTGTCCATGGTGTGTCGCCATGAGCACCGCCCGTGGCGATGGCCGCCGGCTTGATGTCGGTCAAGTGCAGTTGCAGAACCAGTGAATCAGAGTGAGAAAAGTACGAATTACAAGAACAATTATAAAAATAAACGCTATGAAGTTAAGATCACTCTTTACGATTGCTGCCCTCGCTTTGGGGACAGTCTCCGGTATGGCCTAGGCTACCTACACAGCCAAGGACGGCACAGAGTACACATTCAAAAAGCATTTGTTCCTCGATCTCCAGGGTGGCGTACAGTACACACTGGGTGAGGCAAAGTTTGACAAGCTCATCTCTCCGAACGTACAGCTCGGTTTGGGCTACCAGTTTAATCCTTGGTTCGGTGCGCGTCTGCAGGCCAATGCTTGGCAGAGCAAGGGTGGCTACAATGGTATTGACGAGAACGGTAAGCCCGTTCCTGTGACTTCTACCTACAAGTTCAAGTATGTCGCTCCGGGCTTGGACTTCATGTTCAACCTGAGTAACCTGTTCTGCGGTTGGAATCCTAACCGTGTGTTCAATGTGACAGATTTCCTCGGCGGCGGTGCCAACATCGCTTGGGCCAACGATGACGCTGTGGCTATGCACGCCGGCAACGGTGTAGTGATGCGCTATCTCTGGGACGGTACAAAAATCAAGCCTTTCGGCCGTGGTGGTATCGACCTCAACTTCCGCGTAAGCGATGCTGTAAGTATCATGGTGGAAGGCAATGCCAACATCTTGAATGACCGTTACAACAGCAAGAAGGCTGGTAACGCTGACTGGTACTTCAATGCTCTGGCCGGTCTGCGCATCAACTTGGGTAAGACCTACACCAAGAAGGCTCCGGAACCAGAACCGGAACCAGCTCCAGGACCAGTGAAGGAAGAGGTTGTCGCTCCGGAACCTGCTCCTGCTCCGGCTCCTGTTCAGAAGGTTGAGCCAATCCGTCGTGACGTGTTCTTCCGCATCAACCGTTATTTGGTGACTACTCAGGAGCAGTCAAAGGTTGAGGATATCGTCAATTATTTCAACGAGCATCCTGATGCTAAGGTGACCGTTACAGGTTATGCTGATGCCGGTACTGGTAACAATGTCATCAACGACCGTATCGCTAAACGCCGTGCTGATGCTGTGACCAAGATGCTGATGGATAAGGGTGTCGCTGCTGACCGCATCACTACTGACAGTAAGGGTGCACGCGTACAGCCTTTTGCTGAGAACGACAAGAACCGTGTCAGCATCATGATCGCTGAGTAATCGCATCTTCAGTCTCTCTGTGCTGTGCCTTATATATAATAAGGTGTAGACAATCTGAGAGAACATCCAATAATAAGAGGCTTCGGAATGTTTCTGAAGCCTCTTTTTTAGGTTTGTGGCAGACTTGTTTAAATTAGTTTAAACGATAGGAAGAGCCTTTGTGAGGAATATTTTTTATGCTTTTGCACCCCCAGGCTTTTTAGTTAACAACATAAATATCGTTTGTAATGATGGGAGCCGTCATTTTCTAACGCTTTTTGCAGGTTGGAAAAGTTGCGATTCTCAAAACTTTGCATTACCTTTGCAAGAAAGCATAACAAGCATAAAACGATGGATACAGAAATTAAGATTGGAAACTATAATACGTTGAAGATGACACGGGTGGCTGAGCGCCCTAATCCTCATGCCTTTGGCGGTAAGGAGACTTTCGGCATCTTCCTCGACGGCGGGAAAGAGGGTGAGATACTCATGCCGCAGAAATATGTGCCGGAACACGTCCGTGTAGGCAGCGACGTGCATTGCTTCGTCTATCTCGACCAGGATGAGCGGCTTATCGCCACTACCGAGAAGCCGTTAGCAAAGGTCGGGGACTTTGCCTGTCTGAAATGCTCGTGGGTCAACGAGTATGGCGCTTTCCTCGACTGGGGACTGATGAAGGATCTCTTCTGTCCTTTTCGTGAACAGAAACGGCGTATGGAGATCGGCGAGAGCTATATTATCTTCGTTTATGTTGATAAGGACAGCTATCGCGTTGCCGCCACAGCAAAGGTAGACCGCTGGCTCCACGACGTGCGTGAGGACAATGGCGGCGGACTGCACCGGGGCGTAGAAGTGGATCTGCTCGTATGGCAAAAAACATAACTGGGCTTTAAGGTGATCATCAACAACCGCTATGCGGGACTGGTATATAAGGATCAGATCTTCCAGTATATCCATACGGGCGACCGCGTGAAGGGCTACATCATGAACGTGCGTGAGGACGGAAAGATCGATGTCTCGCTGCAGCCGATAGGACGCCGCCAGATGCTTGACTTTGCCGAGACGCTGCTCGATTGGATCAAAGTGCACGGCGGTCACTGCCCGTTCAACGATAAGAGCGATCCCGACGACATCAAACGTGAGTTCCAAGTGAGCAAGAAGGTGTTTAAGAAGGCTGTTGGTGATCTCTATAAGAAGAAGCTGATCACCATCAGTGATGAGGGACTCGACTTGGTGAAGGAAGGATAACAAGAGAAAGCTCCACACTTCGTAAGGGAAGTGTGGAGCTGATGGCTTATTCCGCTTCGGCGCTGTCGGTGAGTCTGCCGTCGACCATGTGAATGGTGCGGTCGGTGATAGAGGCGAGGTGCTCGTCGTGGGTGACGATGACAAAGGTCTGACCGAACTTGTCGCGCAGGTCGAAGAAGAGCTGGTGGAGCTCGGCCTTGTTCTTGGAATCGAGGCTGCCCGAAGGCTCGTCGGCGAGGATAACGGCAGGGTTGTTGACCAGGGCGCGCGCTACGGCGACGCGCTGCTTCTCACCACCGGAGAGCTCGTTGGGCTTATGTCCCGCGCGATCAGCGAGTCCCATGAACTCAAGCAACTCCATGGCCCGCTGCTTTGCCTCGTTGCGTCCTTTGCCATTGATGAATGCCGGGATCATTACATTCTCCAATGCCGTAAACTCCGGCAAAAGCTGGTGGAACTGAAACACGAAGCCGATGTGCTCATTGCGGAAGTCGGCGAGTTTGTTGGTGGATAGCTTGCCCACGTCCACACTGTCGATGACGACCGAGCCACTGTCGGGCTTGTCAAGTGTGCCGATGATTTGCAGCAGAGTAGTCTTGCCGGCTCCTGACGGGCCGACGATGCTGACCACCTCTCCTTTGTTGATATGCAGGTCAATGCCTTTAAGCACCTGTAACTTGCCAAATGACTTGGTAATGCCTTTAACGTCTATCATGGGTGATAATTTGTAATCAATTTCTTTAGCTTATTGCAAATTTAGTCATTTGTTTTTGTACTTGCAAAAGTTGAACGTTAATTTATGCGTTCAGTTCCCCTTTACCTCCTCTTTTCCCTTTCGGCATACTCAAAGATATGCTCTTGTTTTTCATCCAGTCACGCAGGGCAGCGTATGCCGAGGTCTCCTCGGTGTGCTGAGGCTGAGCAAAGGTCATGCGCATCTTGTCATCGCCATACTGGTCGGGGAAGATGATCATCAGATTCTTGCCTTTGAAGTACTTGGTGAGCTCCTCAGGCAGACGCTCCTGGGCTGTTTTGAACGATACGGTACCCTTGCGGGCGGTGACGACAACGAAGAGATGGTCGTCGGCGATGGTGGCGGCAAGCTTGGGCATCTCGTTCCAATGCTCCATCTCTATATAGGTGGCGCGTACCGAGGCGTGGCGGTTCTTGACATATTCGTTGATCATCTGCAGCGTGTCCTTGCGGCCGTAGAAGACAATACAGCACTCCAGGTTCTCCGATAGTCGTGAGAGCCGTTCCACCCATCGGTAGAAGCCTGGCTCGTACTGCGCGCGGGAAGGTACGGCAACCTGTATGCGACGCAGCGTGGCGATGGGGTGGTTGAGACGTGCCATGATGATCTGACGGCTCAGGCCGTTGAACAAACTCTGGTGGAACTCGCCCCAGAACTTCGGACTGACATTGGAGTGAGTGTGCATGCCGATGAGCACCTCTGTGGCCTGGAACTCCTTGAAGGCATGCTTGATGCCATTGGCGATGTTGGCGGCAATGCGCACCTGGGTCTGAAGACGGACATCGGAGCCTGCGGCGTAGTGGCTGACCTGATCCAGCAGCCGTTGCCCGGCTGCTTGGTTCTTGCGGATGTTCTGGTCGTCATACACAACGTTCAGCGCCACAATGCCCTGCGGACGCTTGACCGACCGCATCATCAGCGCCAGGTCGATGAGGCGGTTGGCATATTCGGGGTATTTCACCGGCACGAGGATATTCTCCACCGTCGTGGGCTCTTCTTCGTCGTGTGCCACTTCCTTGTCACGGACAATGATGTGCTGTGAGGAGCGGTCGGTGACGATCGACGAAATGATGCAGGTGAAGAGAATCATGATGACAACGCCGTTGAGCATCTGCTCATCGACGAGTGGCTTTCCGTCGGAGGTCTTTAGCCCCATGCCCACCATCACCATGGCAATGGCTCCGGCAGCATGAGCTGACGACAGACCAAGCATCATGTGCGCTGACGACAACGGCAGACGGAAGAGGGAACCGGAGAGATAGGCGGCAATGGCCTTGCTCAGCGTGCCAATGATGACGAAACATGCTACCACCCAGATGATGTTTCCGCCGGCAAAGAGCAGGCGTACGTTGATGAGCATGCCCACGCCGATAAGGAAGTAGGGGATGAACAGTGCGTTGCCGATGAACTCGATGCGGTTCATCAGTGGCGAGAGCTGGGGGATGTAGCGGTTGAGGATGAGTCCGGCGAAGAAAGCACCGAAGATTCCCTCCAGTCCGATCAGCTCGGCGAGCGCTGCCATCAGGAAGAGCATGGCCATGACAAAGATGAACTGCATGACGGCATCGCTGTAGCGGCGCAGAAACCAACGTGTCAGCCGGGGAACAGCATATAGCAGGACGGCGCAGTAGAGTGCCATCTTCAAGATGAAGAAACTCCAGAAGGCAAAGCCGCCACCACCTTGATGAGAGGCCACGATGACGGCCAGTACGATGAGGGCCAAGAGCAGGCTCACCATCGTGGCGCCCACACTGATGACCACACTCGGCTTGCGCTGCAGTCCATAGCGGCTGACGATGGGGTAAGAGATAAGTGTGTGCGACGACATGATACAGGCCAGCAGCAGGGCGGCTCCCGTCGTATAGCCCAACAGGCTGATACCTGTGACGTAGTTTATCGCAAAGGGTATGGCAAAGGTCAGCAGACCAAAGATCAGCGCACGGTATTTGTTGCGTTGCAGGCCGTCGAGATCCATCTCCAGAGAGGCAAGGAACATGATGTAGTAGAGGCCTACCCGGCCGAAGAGTTCAAAGGAGGCGTCGCGCGAGAGGATGTCCAGCCCGTACTGACCAACGAGTACACCGGCCAGCACCATGCCAATGATATGCGGGATGCGCAGCTTGCCCATGATGATAGGAGCCAGCAGGATGATGAGCAATACCACGAAGAAGATCAACGTGGGGTTGATGATGGGGAAGTATGACGCGATGTTGAGCATATATCTTCTATATTCCTATAAAATTCTTGCACAAAGGTAGCAATTAATTTTCAAACACTGAAAAATATTACATATTGTTCGTCTAATTGATTGAAAAGTTGTACTTTTGCAACACATTATCTGTAGCATATTATCTGCAACATATTTATATTAAGAGAAAGGAATAGATTATGAGAGTAGCTATTGTCGGTGCCAGTGGCGCAGTGGGCCAGGAGCTTCTGCGCATCCTCGCTGAGCGTGATTTCCCCGTTGATGACCTTGTATTGTTCGGCTCTACACGTAGTGCCGGCCGCCTTTACAATTTCAAGGGTAAGGACTATGAGGTAAAGCTTTTGCAGCACAACGACGACTTCAAGGACGTGGACATCGCCTTCACCTCTGCCGGTGCTGGTACGAGTAAGGAGTTTGCGGACACGATCACGAAGTATGGCGCTGTGATGATCGACAACTCCAGTGCTTTCCGTATGGACGACGATGTGCCATTGGTGGTGCCTGAGGTAAACGCCGCTGATGCGCTGAGACGTCCGCGCGGCATCATCGCCAACCCTAACTGCACCACGATCATGATGGTCGTCGTGCTGGAGCCTATTGAGAAGCTGTCTCATATCAAGAAGATCCATATCTCCAGCTACCAAAGTGCCTCCGGTGCCGGTGCCGCCGCTATGAAGGAGCTCGAGCAACAATATAAGGAGATGGTGGAGCAGGGACATGTGACCACCATTAACAAGTTTCCTCACCAGTTGGCCTACAACGTCATCCCGCAGATCGACAAGATGACACCTAACGACTATACCAAAGAGGAGATGAAGATGTACAACGAGACGCGCAAGATCATGCACTCCGATGTGCGCACCTCAGCAACCTGTGTGCGTGTAAGCTCGCTGCGCTCCCACTCTGAGAGCGTATGGTTCGAGACGGAGAAGCCGCTGAGTGTGGAGGAGATCCGCGAAGCGCTGAAGGTCGCTTCCGGCGTCACCGTCGTCGACGATCCCCAGAACTATGTCTACCCCATGCCGCTGGAGAGCGCCGGCAAAGACGATGTCTACGTGGGCCGCATCCGCAAGGACCTCGCCGACGATAACGGCAACACGCTCTGGCTCACCGGTGACCAGATCCGCAAGGGCGCGGCCCTCAATGCCGTGCAGATCGCCGAGTACCTTATCAAAGAGGGAGACGTGAAGTAAGGAGCAAAGGCGGGAAGCTGGGTGCGTTTGGAGCTTCAGGGATGGGGGGGAGCCTTGGCACAGCCAAGGCAAACCGAACTGCTAATGCAAAAAGAGCAGCCCCCTGCCTTCCGGGCTCTGCCTTTGGCTCTTCGTGTGAGCCGTTATGTTTGCTTCGCCTGTGGCGAAGTCCTCCCTTTGTTATTCAATTATCTCCCCTGTCTATGAATGAGGAACAATACCTAAAGCACAAGCCCTTTGCCGGTCCTCTGAAGCCTTCTATGCTGCGTCGCGCCCTCTTCAACGACTATCACGCGCGCCGCATCTATCTGCTGACAGTGACCACCGTCAACCGCTACCCTTGGCTTGGCGAGGTGGTGGGGCATACGACGGCTCCTCGCTATACCCTCGACTATCCCCATATTGTTCCGAGTCCTTTAGGTCTGGCCGTCTTGGATGCTTGGCGGCATATCCCCGATTTCGTGCCGAAGATCTCCATTGTCGACTTCCAGCTTATGCCCGATCACCTTCATGGCATCCTCTTTGTCCATGAGAGGATGGAGCGGCATCTCGGGAATGTTGTCGGTGGCTTTAAGAAATCGTGTAATGCAGCCTTTCGACAAATCATCCTCCACGAAGAGGAAAATCCCAAGGAACAACGCCACAAGGATGGTAATATGCTCTGGCAACTCGGCTACAACGACCGCCTGTTGAAGGATGAAGGGCAGATGGAGCGATGGCGGCGGTATCTTCGCGACAACCCTTACCGGCTGATGATGAAACGCGAGCACCGTGACCTCTTCCGCGTGCAGCACAACTTCGAATATGCCGGCTATAGTTTCTCCGCCATCGGCAACCGCTTTCTCCTCAGCTATCCCGAGAAGAAAGTTGTACAGTGCTCGCGCAGTCTCACGGCCGAACAGATAGAAGCTCAGCGCCAGCAGTGCCTGAAAGACGCAGCCCGTGGCGTGGTCTTCATCTCGCCGAGCATCTCACCGGGCGAGAAGACCATCATGCGCTGCCTGTTTCTCAGTGACTACCCGCTCATCCACCTTCGTGAGAACGGCTTCACTGACTACTCCAAGCCCACAGGCCGCTCGATGCAAGCTTGTGCCGAAGGCCGCCTGCTGTTGCTGGCCCCATGGGAGCATCACAACGCCCGTATGACGATCCGGCGTGACCAGTGCCTAAGCCTGAACGAGATAGCCAAAGCTCTCAGCGAGTGTTAATGCTTATCACTTTTCTGTGGCTTCTTCTTGTTATATAGAAAAAAATATGTATCTTTGCATCCACTACGATTATTTTCATGCGCCTGTGGCGGAATTGGTAGACGCGCTAGACTTAGGATCTAGTTGCTCACGCAGTGCAGGTTCGAGTCCTGTCAGGCGCACTCCGAGATTTTGCTTACTCTAAACCTGAGAGCCTCAATGTAGGCACTTCATCGAATCTTCGTTTCTTTTTTTCTGAATTCCATTGGCAGGCAGTGGTTGCGCCGCCCAAACGCCCTATAGAAGAAGGAACGATTGCAGAATCCGCAGGCATTGATGATTTCCGACACGGTCAGTTCTGTCGTCTTAAGCAACATCTCAGCATGTATGAGCCGATACTCCAGGATGAAGTCACCGGGCGAGACCTTCGTGAGCTCACGCATTTTCCTATATAGCTGAGAGCGGCTGATAGCCATGTCCTTAGCCAACTGGTCGGGCGTATAGCTCTCGTCGCTGAAATGCTGACGCAGGGTGTCAACAGTCTGATAGATGAACTTCCTGTCTTTCTCATTCAGTCCCAAGGCATCAAACCGCTGGGTGTAAGCCGAGACGGAGGTAGAGAAATCACGCATGCGCTGGGTGTCAAGGACAGAGTGGTCTACTACGGTCTTGAAATACTGGGCTGTGAAAGGGCGCTCAATGAGGGTGTTCACTCCCATGATAAGCACTTCGGCATACGACTCCCGCGCGCCTTCGTCGCAGACGGCCAAAATGGGTACATACTGGGTCCGCAAGTCTGCCCGCAAGCGGGTGATGAAGTCATAGTCCTGTCCTGACAACTCACAGACAATCAAGTCCACCTCCTCGGCAACACCTTTCCCCGAAGTCTCTTCCAGACAGGAAGTCACGATGTCGTATTGGTCGCCCAAGGCTCTCCTTGAGAAATCTATCATCGTAGCATCGCACTTGATGAGCCACACCCGCTTGTCCTTGTTCCTTATTATCCTATCCACGACAGTGTCATTCTGCTGTTGCGGCATTGCAAGAAGCTCCATCTGCTCAATCGAGAGATGGAATTGCATGTGGTCATCCTCCTCACTGCTCCTTGTGATGGAGAGCCCCCCGCCCAGACGCTTCAAGAGACCGTTGCTGATAGTCACACCAATGATTCGCCCCACTCCCGCCTGGTCGTTTTCAAACTGGTCAACGGCCTTGTGAGAGTTGAAGATTTCAGTCAGCTCCTCCTCGCTGGGACCGGAACCCTGATAGTCAACGACCATCTCCACCGTTCTGCCACTGACCTTGGCTCCGATGGAGAGCCTACTGCCATCGGCGATGTTCCGGAAGACATATTCTAGGAGGTAATACAGTGCCTTGGTGAATGTTTGCCGGTCGGTGACTACATCCATGCCTCGCATAGTCTCGTCTGCCTCCGTAAAGATGCCCGCCTTCAGCATTCTTTCCACATAGTTCTCCGTCGACGTGATGACAAGGTCATAGAGGTTGACCCTCGCCGGTGTAAGCGGCAAGTTCTCTTCTGTGGAGCGGATCTCAGAGATTTGCCTGATGTGGGTGCTCATTGAGCGGATGTTCTGATCAATGATGGAGAGGTCTTGGTCCGTGTCTCTAGAAGGATTCTTGCGGATATTGCTCAAGGCATCGAATATTTGCGTGATGTTGCCTGAGAAAGCTCTGGTCACGCTGGAGAAGAAGCGCAGCTTGGCATGGTATATATCCTCTCTCGTGCGCTCATTCTGCTTCTCCAGCTCGCGCTTGTGCCTTCTGATGAGTCTTCTCTTCTTGCGCAGGTAGACAGACCGGATGAGGACCGACAGCAGCACAATGTAGGCCACCACCGCCCACCATCGCTGCCAAAGAGGATAGTCCACATGGAAGGGAATCTCCATGCAGTGGCTGGCCCACTGCTGGGAGAAGTTGCTCTGTCTGACCTTCAGGATATAGTCTCCGGGAGGCAGTTCGTTGAGGGTTACTGTCTTGTCGGGTGAACCCATCTGCCAGTTGGGCTGTTCATCGGTGAAGAAGAGTGTCCTACTTGTCAGAGAGTAGGACAGCAGGCAGCGGTCATTGTTGATATAGTCAGGGATGGAGAAAGAGAAGCAGATGCTTCCTGCCTTCAGCCCGAGACGTATCCCCTTGTCCGTAGGGGTGCGTTTTCCGTCGATGGTTACCTCCTGCAATGTGAGTGGAGGAATGGTGCCCCCGCTGTGCATTGCGCTGACATCAATGACATTCATGCCTTTCGTGCCGCCAAAGTAAATGAGTCTTCCTCCATCGAAAGCACAACCGGCTCCATCGGCAAACTCGTTTCCCTGAAGGCCATCACGGTAGGTAAGGTTCACGGTAGAGAGATTGTTCAGAACCAGGCAGACGCCATTGCTTGTGCTCACCCAGATGTTGTGTCGGATGTCTTCCTGGATGTTGTGCACATTCATGATTCCATCGGGGGCACTGCCGCCAACCCAATGGAAGACATCCCTGCCGCTGCTCTCGTCAAGGTAGCACAAACCTTGGGACGTACCGACCCAGAGTTTTCCGTCATTGGCTTTATGGAGAGAGATGACATCGTTGCTGATGAGCTGCCCGTCGGTGGAGCTGCTCGTGAAATGCCGGCAACGCATGGTTCTCGTGTCAAGCCGGAAGAGGCCTGACTCTCTGGCTCCAAACCAAAGGTAAGGGCCGTCGAGGACCTGCGTGTAGACAATGTCGGCGGCGGCGGTCTTAGGCAGCAATTTGCTGACTGACATTATGCCGGTGATGGTGTTTTGGCTGAACCGCACTCTCAGCACCCCATGCCCGCTCGTGGCCAGGAACAGTGTACTGTCGTTGGACTGGACGATGGAGTAGATGGAGCGGAGCTGGGCTGCCTCCCCATGTCTCAACCTTGAGAGGTCCATTCTGTATAGGGCATCGCCGGCATAGAAGGAGAGTCCCACCCCATCCGTGCCCACCCACACCCGCGTGGAGTCGAGGGAAGGAGCAAGTGCAAAGACGGCATTGTGGGTGCGGCCAGGTCCGACATTGATATTTTGCCGCAGGAGCAGACTGTCTGACTTGTCCATGTGATAGACAAAGAGCCCTTCACCCTTCGTACCGACCAGCATCCGTCTGCCCATTCGCGTGATAGCTCTGACGGCACTCTCATGCCTGCCTATGCGGTAAGTGAGGATGCTGTTGGTTTTGTTGTAAAACTGAAAGAGGCCCTTACCATCGGTTCCGGCCCAAAGGATGCCTTGTGTACCAAAACAGAGGGCGGTGATGCCCGTGCCGTTCATGTAGTGGCCTGTGGGCTTGTGCCGCGCAAAGAGATAATAGCCGTCAGTGGTTGCCACTGCCATTTGTCCAGCTTTGGCACTGACAGCAGTCAGCGTACCGTCAATCATGATGCCGGTGCGCTGCAGGCCAAGGCTGCCGGTCAGCCGGAATATCTCCTTACCCATTTGCACATACCCATGGCCCTGACGGTCGAAAACCGTCAATCCCACACGGCGCGCCCGGCGCATAAGCCGGAGCTGACATTGTGCCGTCAGTGCGTACTCGCTCATCCAGTGATCGGTAACGAGGATCAAGTGATTGCGGTCTGAAAAGCTCATTTGCCTGACGCTTTCACGGGGAGCGCCGGTCATCGGCATAGAGTCAAACGATTGTCTCTCTCGATTGAATCTCAACAACCTCCCTCCGTCATGGCAAGCCAAGAGAAGACCGTCTCCATTGTAGGCGCAGTGAAAAGACTTCTCCGCATAACCTCTTCTTGAAGTTCCATTGTCAAGATAGTATCTGCGGAAGGTGCCTGTGCGACGGTCAAGCCGGTTGATGCCCATATCGGTCACAACCCAAAGGTAAGTATAATCCTCTTCAATGATGTTTCTCACGACTGGGTTGGACAGCGTGGTAGTGTCACGCGAGATGGCACGGTATTGCACGATGTGATTGCCGTCATACCTGTTGAGCCCGTCCCAGGTGCCTATCCACATGATGTCGTTGCCATCCTGGAAAATGACATTCACGGAGCTGTTGCTCATCCCGTTGTTGTTGTCTATGTGGACATAGCTCCAAACGCCCGCCGCGACGGCTATTGTAATGCCTGCCACGACGGCCACAGCCATGGTTATGGTCACGAGCTTGGTAAAAGGTATTCGATCCATCATTGTATCTTTAGCTTCTGCAAAAATAGTTTTTTTCTTTCAAAAGCCAACTACCCAATATGGTGAAATTAATCTGTTTTTGTATATATCAGTCTCAAAAGTGTACACTAAACGTCTAAAAGCTTTGGTTTGGACACATGTATACAACTTTGGAAATGCGGTACACACTTGATATATATTATTTGACTTACTTTTGCAACAGTCGAAACTGAACTAAAAACTTAGAATTATGGACATAGCAAAAAGAAGCGCGCAGAACCCGATTCTGCGTCCGGCTGACTTCCAGCCGGCCATCAAGGGAATGGAGATAGCCTGCCTGCTCAATCCGGGCGTGTTCCGTCTGAACGGCAAAATCGGACTCATCATCCGTGTAGCTGAGCGCCCCCGTCAGCAAGAGGGAAAGGTGAGCTTCCCCGTCTATACCAAGGAAGGATTCAAGGTCATGGAGTTTGACAAGGATGACAAAGACCTGGACTTGTCCGACCCGCGTGTCATCAACTACAAAGGCCGTGACTATCTCACCACCCTGTCCTATTCCCGTCTCGTCTTCAGCGAGGATGGTGTTCACTTCTTCGAGGATGCCACCTACCCGCCTATATTCGGAAGCAGAGAGTCGGAGTCGTTCGGCATAGAGGACTGTCGTGTGGCCACAATGTCGGACGGCTATTACTTGACGTTTACCGAGGTCTCCCCTGTGGCAGTGGGTGTGGGCATGATGCACACCGAGGACTTCCGCCACTTCACCCATGAGGGCATGATATTCCCTCCCCACAACAAGGACTGCGCCCTCTTCGAACAGAAAATAGGAGACTTCTACTACGCCTTCCACCGTCCGAGCAGCCCTGAGCTTGGCGGCAACTACATGTGGTTGGCCGAGAGCCCGGACCGCATACATTGGGGACGGCACACCTGCATAGCCACCACGCGCGAGGGCCATTTCGACAGTGCCCGGCTGGGTGCGGGAGCACCTCCCATCCGCACCCCGGAGGGATGGCTTGAGATTTACCATGGGGCAACAGCGGACAACCGCTACTGCCTGGGTGCAATGCTTCTTGACCTCAACGACCCTGCGAAAGTGCTCGCCCGCACCGAAGAGCCCATCATGGAGCCTATAGCTCCTTATGAGCAGACAGGATTCTTCGGCAACGTGGTGTTCACCAACGGCCACATTGTCGAGGGCGACACCATTCACATCTACTATGGAGCAAGCGATGAGGTGATCTGCCAGGCAGACCTCTCCATCAGTGAGATTATGCAAATACTTAAACGATAATTTAAAATGGGCCTAATAAAAGAGATACGATTCTTCCGCAGTCAGGATTACAACATGCAGGTGCTGCTCCTGACCGTAATGATCTATGCCTTCGTACTGCCGGTGGTGGAGGTCTTCGCGGGAGCATACGTCATGCGCAACACCAATGACCCTGCCTTGGTGGCCTATTACCAGTTGGCTATGTACTGCGGTGTGGTCACCACCTCGCTGGTCAACGGCCTGCTGCTGAAGTTCATCAATGTGAAAGTGATTTACAGCGGTGGCATCTTGGTGAGCGCCGTGTCGCTGGGCGGCATGATGCTGGTCAAGGACTTGGGTCTGGTGGAGCTGGGCCTGGCTGGATTCCTGCTTGGAGCCGCCTCGGGATTCTTCTGGACCAACCGCTACCTGCTCTCCCTCTACAACACCAATGACAGCAACCGCAACTATTACTTTGGCTTGGAGTCGTTTTTCTTCTCCATCGCCAACATCACCGTACCCCTGGTGATAGGAGCATTCATCGGCGGGCTTGACGGCAGGACGGTCCTTGGAATAACCTTCAACGCCAACCTGTGCTACAAGATTGTCATGGGCTGCGTCTTCGTCATAGCCTGTCTGGCAGTATGGGTGTTGAGTCACGGCCACTTTGTGATGCCAGCCGACACGCGCTTCATGCACATCCACTTCTGCCGGCTCTGGCACAAGATGCTCACATTGGCAGCTCTGAAGGGCATGGTGCAGGGGTTCCTGGTCACCGCGCCCGCCATCCTGGTCATGCGGTTCATCGGCAACGAGGGTGCTCTTGGCACCATCCAAGGCCTGAGCGGTATAGCCACGGCCATCATCGTCTATCTGTTGGGGCGGCTGGCCCGGCCACAGGACCGACTTTGGATTTGTTTCGTCAGTGTGGTCGTATTCTTCATCGGCACGCTGGCCAACGGCATGCTCTTCAGCGCGGTCGGCGTGCTCACCTTCGTGGTCTGCAAGGTGTTTTTCCAGCCGCTCTTCGACTTGGCCTACTACCCCGTGATGATGAAGTGCATTGACGTGGTGGCCAACATTGAGAAGCGCAACAAGTACACCTACATCATGACTCATGAGGTGGGGCTCTTCTTAGGCAGGTTCTTAGGTTTGGCCCTGTTTATCCTGCTCGACTATAAGATATCTCAGGAGTTTGCGTTGAAATTTGCGCTCATCATCGTGGCCGGCCTCCAGCTCCTTGCGGTGCCTTTGGCCAAGAACATCACCAAATGCTCTGACACCTGGCTCGCCTCACACCAGATGAATGACTGAGCCACTTGAAAATTGGAAATAACTAAAAAAATGAATATGAGAAAGAATCTATTCTTGACATTTGCGCTCATGAGTGCCTTCACCCTGAGCATGACGGGTGCTTCCGCAGGCAATGTCAACTACGGAAGGCCTGTCAGGCAAGTAGCCATACAGCGGGTGGAGTCAATGCCCGACCTGCCCGAAAGCTGCCGCATGATAGACTGGAAGACCAAGACCCGCGGCTTCGATGCCTACGTCTTCAATTGGCACAACGATGGGAAGCTCGGTCCCTTCATCTGGCTCGATGACCATCGCCGCAACATCAATCAGACCACCTTTGGCCTCTACACAGCAGTGGCTGACGTGCGCCAGGGTCCCAACCACAACAATGGCGAGTTCCACGAGGCACTGACCTCACTCTGTGCCATCCTGGGGGCTGGGCTTGTGGGCATAGATAAGACGAGCCAGGACGGCTACAACTATGTGAAGATGGTGCAGAACTATTTCAACCGGGACAATGGTTGGAACATCATGATGAACAACACCAATCCGCAGGTGGCCAATCTCGGTGGAGGCTATGGACGCGACTGGTGGTACGACGTGCTGCCCAACGCACTCTACTATGCGGTGAGCGACGTCTTCCCCGGTGTGAGCGGGGCCGACAGCATCATGCACTGCATCGCCGAACAGTTTACCAAGGCCGACTCGGTGCTCAACGGCAACTATGACTACTCCTATTTTGACTATGGCAAGATGCGTGGCGGTCGCAGTCAGATACCTTTCCAGCAGGATGCCGCCGGCGGACATGCCTATGTGCTGCTCTGCGCTTACCACAAGTTTGGCGACCCGCGTTACCTGCTCCACAGCGAGCGTGCCATTGAGGCGCTGCTCTCACAAAAGGAGAGCCGCTTCTATGAGGCCCTGCTTCCCCTGGGAGCTTATACGGCAGCTTACCTCAACGGCACCCATGGCAAGCACTACGATGTGGGCAAACTGCTCGACTGGGTCTTCGACGGTTGCAAGAGTCCGACGGGGCGTACCGGCTGGGGCATCATCACCGGCAAGTGGGGGAACTATGATGTCAGCGGGCTCCAGGGCAGCACCACCGACAATGGCGGCTACGCCTTCCTGATGAACAGCATCAAGCCCCTTTGGCCCTTTGTGCCCCTGGTGAAGTATGCGCCACAATACGCCGCTGCCATCGGCAAGTGGGCTCTCAACGACGCCAGCGCCTGCAGGCTGTTCTTCCCTGGCTACATTGACGAGAGCAACCAGTGGGCAGCTGAGTACAAGGACATCACCCACAATCAAATAGCCTACGAGGGCCTGCGCAAGGCCGACGACTATGGCATGCATTGGCTTCTAGGTGTGTCGCCTGTGGCCATTGGCGACGGGCCCAAATGGATAGCCGGCAATCCCACGCTCAGCATGTTCAGCGTCTACAGCACCGCACCCATTGGCATCCTCGGCGGCATTGTCGACACGACTGACGTGAGAGGCATTCTCCGCCTCGACTGCAATGCCACCGACTTCTATGCCCCGCGCCCCTACCCCACCTATCTGGTCTATAATCCTTATGCAGTGGACAAGTCCATCACCTGGAAGGGCAAAGGCACGTGTGACCTCTTTGATGTGGTGGCCAAGGAGTATGTGGCACGAGGCTTGCGTCGCGGCCAGCGCATCAGCATCCCCGCCAAAGGCGCACGCCTCATCTATGAGCTGCCCGCAGGCACAAGAATCAGCAAGAAGGGTGGCCGCATCATCGCCGGCAAGGGCAATGTCATTCTATACGGCCCAGGCTCCAGAAAGTAAATAATAGCAATAGAAAATCCTAATAAACACCAACCAATATGCAAAAGAAAGTCATTACAATGGCACTCGCCCTTGGCATCTCGGCTACAGCCTTTGCCCAGTCGGGTAAGACCATCAGCGGCACTGTCTACGATGGTAGCACGGGAGAGCCCCTCATCGGCGCTACAGTGCGTGAGGCCGGTACGTCAAACGGCACCGTGACCGATGCCGACGGGCACTTCCAGCTCAGTGTCAGCTCCAATCAGATCACAGTCTCTTATGTGGGTTACGAGACCTCGCAGGTCAAGACGGCCAAGGCCGGCAACTACGAGGTGAGGCTGGCTGCCGACAACACCATCAACGAGGTGGTGGTCGTGGGCTATGGCACCCAGCGCAAGAGTGACCTCACCGGCTCACTGGCCTCGGTCAGCTCCAAGGACTTCAAGGACTATGCCACGTCCAATGTGTCCAACCTCATTGCCGGCAAGGCCGCCGGTGTGTATGTCTCCACGGCCTCGGGCCAGCCGGGTGAGGATGCCGTGGTGCGTGTCCGCGGCTTGGGAACAGTCAATGACAACAGCCCGCTCTATGTGGTCGACGGGCAGTTTATGGACAACATCAGCTCCATCAACCCGGCCGACATTGACCGCATAGAGGTGCTCAAGGACGCTTCGGCCACCGCCATCTATGGATCACGCGGTTCCAACGGTGTCATCCTCATCACCACCAAGGGCGGACTGAGTGGCCAGACCTCGGTCACCCTGGACGCCTCCGTGGGATGGAGAAGCAGCTACAAGGCTCTGGACATGATGAACAGCAAGCAATATTACGAGTTCATCACCACCGCCTATGCTAATGAGCCCAGCTTTGACAAGCAGAAATTCACCAATCAGTACAACAAGGCCTATGACACCAACTGGTGGGATGAGGTGACCCGTGCGGCATTCAACCAGAACTACAACCTCAGCGTGCGCACCGGAACCGACAAGTCGCGCACGGCACTGAGCCTGGGCTATGTGGACGAGGAGGGCTCGCTCATCTGCACTGACTTCAGCCGAATCACCGCACGCCTCAATCAGGAGTACGACATCAACAAGTACATCACCGTGGGCGCCACTATCAACATAGCCAGCATGAAGAAAAAGGACGCCAGCGCACTGGCGCAATTCGACCAGATACAAAAGGCCGACCCCTTCACGCCTGTCATCAACCCGCTCGTCCAGCCCGGATCGGAAAACTATGAGTACAACAAGTATGCGCCCACCGAGTGGTCGTGGGACCCCAATCCCGTCTCGCGGCTCAAGCTCATCGACTCGCGCCACAACTACTTCAATGCCTTTGGCAACGTGTTTGCACAGGTCAATCTCACTCGTGACCTGCACTACCGCTTCCAGTTCAGCTTTGAGCACGACAACGACACCTACAAGTCGTTCACGCCCGTCTACACCTCCATATTCTCCGATGACAACCTGGCCAACATGCAGAGCAAGTCGAACACTTACACGCAGTTTACCAACAACACCAGCTGGGTGAAGAACTACATGGTGGAGAACCGGCTCAACTACACACACGACTTCGGCAAGCACCATCTCGACGTCATGGGGGCCATCACCTATGAGAAAAACAACAGCGAGGGCATCAACGCCTACAAGCACACGGCCATTGGCAACGATGAGGCCTACCGCGTGCTCGACGCCCAGACACTGGGCGACCGCACCTCTGGCGGGCGCACGCAGACATCCATGATGTCCTATCTCGGCCGCGTCAACTATGCCTACGCCGACCGCTATCTGGCCACGGTCAACTTCCGTGCCGACGGATCCTCACGCTTCGCCAAGCACAACCGCTGGGGCTACTTCCCCTCCTTCTCTCTGGGATGGCGCATCAGCTCTGAGCCCTTCTTCCAGAAGTCGGCTCTCACCTCTTGGGTCGACAATCTGAAGCTTAGGGCCGGATGGGGACAGAACGGCAACCAGCGCATCGACGCGCAGGCACCCCTGACGCTCATCGCCACCGACGCTGAGAAGAAGTGGTGGTTTGGCCACGGATTCGTCACCGGATACGTACCTTCCTATCAGGGTAATTCTGACATCAAATGGGAAACATCCGAGCAGACCAACATCGGACTTGACATGACCCTCCTGCACAACACCCTTGACATGAGCTTCGACTACTACATCAAGAAGACCAAGGACATGCTGCTGCAGAATCCCGTGCCCTCCTTTGGCGGCTATCCCAATAGCCCCTTTGTCAACGCCGGTGACGTGCGCAACAACGGTTTCGAGTTTGTGGCCAACTACCACAACCATGCGGGCGACTTCAACTACCACGCCAGCATCAACCTCTCCACCTACAAGACCAAGGTGACACGGCTCACCCAGGACTATCTCACGGGAGCTGTCAGCCGCATCTATGTGGGAGGGCCCATGGGCCGCTTCTGGGGCTACAAGCAGATTGGCATCTTCCAGAGCCAGGAGGAGATAGACAATTATGTGGACGCCGACGGCGTGAAGTACCAGCCCAATGCCCATCCGGGCGACTTCAAGTTTGCCAAGCTGGGCGACGACAAGGGTGAAATCAACGATGAGGAGGACCGTACATTCATCGGCGACCCCAACCCCGACCTCATCTATGGCTTCAATCTCGGATTCGAATGGAAGGGCTTCGACTTCAGCGCCGCCTTTCAGGGCACGCTCGGCAACGACATCTACAATGTGGACAAAGGTACACTCTCGGTGCCCGGCACGCAGAACGCCCTCGCCGACGCACTGACCAAGGCCTGGAGACAGGAAGGTGACACCGGTGCCAAGTGGCCCCGCATCACCACCAACAACGACAACAACAACTGGCGCGTGTCCTCGTTCATGGTCGAGGACGGCTCCTACCTGCGTCTGCAAAACTTCCAGGTGGGCTACACCCTCCCCATGAGCCTCATGGCCAAGCTGCGCTATGTCAAGACGGCGCGTCTCTACTTCTCGGCCCAGAACCTCTTCACCATCACGGGCTACAGCGGCCTCGACCCAGACCTGGGTACCACCAGCGCTCTTAACCTCGGCTATGACAACGTGCGCTATCCATCATCAAGGACATTTATGTTTGGTGTCAATCTAACTTTCTAAACATCGTAGGAACATTATGAAAAAGACAATATTAGGCCTCACTCTCCTCCTGGGAGGACTCACACTTACCAGCTGCAACCTGGATGAGCCCACCTATGGGCAGACCACAAACGACAGCTTCTACAAGACTCAGACTGAAGTGCTGGGAGCCCTGACAGGCGCCTACCTTCAGCTGCGTACCACATGGAACGAGTACGCCCTCAACTTCTACTTCGTCGGCGACTGCTCCACCGACGACGCCCTCAAGGGCGGCGGCAGCGACGGCGACCGTGCCGAGGTGCAGGAGCTGGCCAATTTCACCACCAGCACCACCAATGGTGAGGTGGGCCGCCGATGGGAGATTCTCTACCGGCTTGTCAACCGCTGCAACGAGGTCATCCACTATGCACCCGGCGCCCAGGGCGACGCTACCACGCTGACACGCTACGCCAATGAGGCCAAGGCCCTGCGCGCCTTCGTCTACTATGAGCTGGTGACCACCTTCGGCGACGTGCCTCTGCTCACCGAGCCCATGACGCCCGAGCAGATTCTTGCCACGCCGCGCACCCCGGCCGACAGCGTGTGGGCACAGATCATAAGTGACTGCACCGACGCCGAGGCGCTCCCCGCCAAGGGCCAAGACAGCGCCGACGAGCAGTATCATGTCACACGGGGCTTCGCCAAGGCCATGCTGGCCAAGAGCTATATGTTCCGCCAGGACTACGTCGATGCCGAGAAGGTGCTCCACGAGATTATCGAGGTGGACAAGGACTATGCCCTGCTGCCCGACTACGGGCTCAACTGGACGCCGGCCTACGAGAACAGCAGCGAGTCGGTCTTTGAGATTCCCAACAAGATGGATCCCAACACCCCCACGCTGGCCACGGGCACCAACGTGCCCCACTACTTCACCAGCCGCACCGACGCACAGTACCAGGGCTATGGATTCCACGTGCCCACCAAGGACCTCCACGCCGCTTTCGACGCTGACGACCCCCGTCAGACCTACGTCTTCACACAGACGGGCGACCACTACATCGGTGATGCCTACGACCAGGACAACAGTCAGTCGGCCACAGGCTACAACGACTACAAGTTGACGGTACCGCAAGTGGAGAAGCAGGGCTACGACTGCTGGATGATACCCTACAACATCCGCATCATCCGCTACTCTGACCTCCTGTTGCTTTATGCCGAGGCCCTCAACGAGAATGGCAAGAGCGCCCAGGCTCTCACCTATCTTAACATGGTGCGCCGCCGCGCCCGCAACACCAACCCCATGGACCCACGCAAGGACAAGCAGGCCTACGTGCCCGTCGTGACAGCCACAACCCTGCCCGACATCACCACCACCAACCAGGACGAGCTCAGACAGAACATCTGGCATGAGCGCCGCGTGGAGCTGGCCATGGAGGGCTGGCGACGCGACGACCTGATGAGACAGAAGCGATTCGGACAAGTTATGCGGGAGTATGCCAAGAAATATAATGTGGAGAAAGGCGTCAAGTTTAACGACAACCGTGACTATCTGCTCCCCATCCCGCAGAGCGAGATAGACAAGAGCAACGGCATGCTCAAGCAGAATCCCGGGTACTAAATAGACCATCTTAGGGTGAAGTGTTCAGGATAACAGTCAAGGACGGGGAAGGCCGGCAAGGTCTTCCCCGTTCCATTTTTCCACCGGCCTATTTTACCGGATGGCCCCTATTTTTTTATTCTCTTTTTGCCGGATTCTGAATTATTTAGCTTATCTTTGCGTCCAGATATATTAGTGAGAATATTTTTTCCTTTTTCTGATATTTAACGCTCACGGAAAGAGTATTTTAAAGAAAAAGCAGTAACTTTGCAGGAAAGTATTATTTATTAGAACGTTAAAGAATCATGGCACAAGAAGATGTATTCAAGAAGATTGTGAGTCATTGCAAGGAATATGGTTTCGTATTCCCCAGTTCAGACATTTATCCTGACGGACTCGCAGCCGTCTATGATTACGGACCAAACGGTGTAGAACTGAAAAACAATATCAAGAAGTACTGGTGGGACAGCATGGTGCTTCTTCACAACAATATCGTGGGCATTGACGCCGCCATCTTCATGAACCCGACCGTATGGAAGGCCAGCGGTCACGTCGACGCTTTCAACGACCCACTCATCGACAACCGCGACTCGAAGAAGCGCTATCGTGCCGATGTGCTCATCGAGGATCAGATCGCCAAATACGAGGAGAAGATCGACAAGGAGGTGAAGAAAGCCGCCAAGAAGTTTGGTGACGCCTTCGACGAGAAGAAGTTCCGTGAGACTAATCCCCGTGTCCTTGAGCATCAGAAGAAGCGCGACGACCTCCATGCCCGCTACACCGAGGCCATGCAGGGACCCAACCTTGAGGAGCTCAAGCAGATCATCCTCGACGAGGGTATCGTAGATCCTATCAGCGGTACGAAGAACTGGACCGACGTGCGTCAGTTCAACCTGATGTTCTCTACTGAGTTCGGTTCCACAGCCGGTGCCACGAGCAAGGTCTATCTCCGTCCGGAGACCGCTCAGGGTATCTTTGTCAACTTCCTCAATGTGCAGAAGACCACCCGTCAGAAGTTGCCATTTGGTATCGCACAGATCGGTAAGGCCTTCCGTAACGAGATCGTTGCCCGTCAGTTTGTCTTCCGTATGCGTGAGTTCGAGCAGATGGAGATGCAGTTCTTCTGTCAGCCCGGCACCGAGATGAAGTGGTTTGAATATTGGAAGAAAGCCCGTCTGGCCTGGCATGAGGCACTGGGCATGGGCAACGACAACTACCGTTACCACGACCACGAGAAACTCGCCTTCTATGCCAATGCGGCCACCGACATCGAGTTCAAGATGCCGTTCGGCTTCAAGGAGGTCGAGGGTATCCACAGCCGTACCAACTACGACTTGAGCCAACACGAGAAGTACAGCGGCACCAAGATGCGCTACTTCGATCCTGACACCAACGAGAGCTACGTGCCCTACGACGTGGAGACCTCCATCGGCGTCGACCGTATGTTCCTCAGCGTCATGTGCCACTCTTACGAGGAGGAGAAGCTCGAGAATGGTTCCAGCCGCGTCGTCCTGCACCTGCCGGAGGCTCTGGCTCCGATCAAGTGCGCCGTGTTGCCGCTGGTCAATAAGGACGGACTGCCCGAAAAGGCACAGGAGATTGTCAACGACCTGAAGTTCCACTTCACCACACATATCGAGGCCAAGGACTCCATCGGCAAGCGCTATCGCCGCCAGGACGCCATCGGTACACCGTTCTGCGTCACCGTTGACGGACAGACCCTGGAAGACAACACCGTCACGCTGCGCTATCGCGACTCGATGAAGCAGGAGCGTGTGCCCGTGGAGAAGCTGCGCGAGATCATCGAGGACCGCGTGAGCATCACCAGCGTGCTGAAGAAACTCAGCAAGGAGATTGAAAACCTGTAATCAGGTCAAGTCGGACATGTAAAAGGGAATAGTAGAAGATAGACAGTTTTTTATTATAGATGAATACGAAATGCAAAATGATGGGTGTAGTAAAAAGTATGGTAAGATGTTTACCTTTTTACCTTTTTGCCTTTTTACTTTTATCGGCCTGTTCGGAGAATGACGACAATAGTTCGGAGTTTGACGATTGGCAGAGCAAGAACACAACCTACTGGAATGCGATCTACGCCAAGGCGCAGGACAGCGTCAAGGCTGGCAATACCAATTGGAAGATTATCAAGAAATGGAGTCTGGAAGATGCTTTGCAGTCTAAGAGCACTGATTTCATCATCGTCCACGTCAAAGAGAAGGGCACCGGTACGGTCTGTCCCATCTATACCGACACAGTTCGGGCGCATTATACCGGCCGGTTGATTCCCTCCGCAAGCTACCCCGACGGTTATCAGTTCGACTCTTCCTTGGGCCACGCAATTTCCATGGATGAGGCCACACCGACGAAGTTGGCTGTCAGCAAGGTTGTTGACGGATTTTCCACGGCTTTGCAAAACATGCATGTCGGTGACCGCTGGGAGGTATACATCCCTTATACCCTTGGCTACGGCGAGACGGCACAGAGTGCGATTCCTGCCTATTCCACGCTGATCTTCGACATTAAATTGGCAGCCATCTATCCCAAGGGACAGAAAGTCCCGGATTGGAAGTAAGCCGAAAGCATATCTTTAGGGCCATGCCCCGAAGCATTTCTCGACCGTCCTATATTATTATATATAAGGTGCAGGGCATAGAGAAGAGCTTCGGGGCATGGTCTTTTTTTGTTGTTGTAAGCCCTTTCTGCTGCCTTTCTATGGTTGTTTTCGCGTCGTGGTCGTCGGTTGTTGCTGTGCAAACGATTGCTCGGCGTTTCAGTACTGAAAAGCTATTGTGTGCGCACACACTTTATTGACATAGGTCAAAAACCCCCTCTTTTTGCATAAAAACAATGGTAGAATCGTTGCGGCTTTGCAAAAATCATCCTATCTTTGCAGTGTCAAAAGGAAAAAGAATGTCCGCAAGGCCATCAAGAGATATTTGAAAAGTTGAGAGAAATATACAAGGTAATAAGTTTGTCGGGATACGACGTTAGCAGAAAAAGTAGAGAGAACGCAGGTAGAAGATGATCCAGGACAACAGATAGAAGATGATTCAGGATATACGGATAGGTAGAAGATTGGTTCTGGGAAAGGTAAGAAGAAAGATGGATTCAGGAAACGTGATAGGTGTTAGTAACAGAGAAAGGTATTAGTAGAGTAGGGTATTAGTGAAAGAAGAATAGGTGTTAGTAAGACAGAAGAAGGTAAGGTAGATGTTCCTCAGGTAGAGAAGAAAGATAGAAGAAGTAAGGATGACAGACAGGATGACACGATTCAGGATGACGATGAAGAAAAGGTAAAAGAATGAGTAATGAAAGATTGGTTTATAGTTTAATAAGAAAGCGAGGTAAAAAGATGTATGTAATGATGATGAGTCTCATGTGTGCAGCAAGTGCTGCCGCATGGATGTGGGCAGAGAACAATGGCATGCGCCTTTAGTTCCCCCACACGATTGGAAGGAGAATAGCATAGAAAATTGATATTAACAGATATAACGAGAGCGGTGTTCCAGTATATGGGACACCGCTTTTTGGTTATTTGGCGGATTCTGTGTACCTTTGCAGTATAATCAAAGAGTAGTATGTTCAGCAATAAGAAGAGTGAGGCCTTGTTGGCCAAGATCCGTGAAGGAGCCCCGTTGATGGGCAGCGAGAAGCTGCGGCTCATCGTGGAGTTGAGTATTCCTTCCATCCTGGCCCAGATCACCAGCGTGCTGATGTTTTATATCGACGCCTCCATGGTGGGCTCGTTGGGCACCGAGGCCAGTGCGGCTATCGGATTGGTGGAGCCGGCCTCATGGCTTTTCGGTTCGCTGACGGCTGCCGCATCGATGGGGTTTGCCGTGCAGGTGGCCCATTTCATTGGTGCCAATGACTTCCGTCAGGCCCGTCGCGTGATGAAGCACGGCTATCTGTTTTGCTTCGTCTTCTCGTTGGTGCTCATGGCTGTGGCCTGTGGCGTGTCCGGCCCGCTGCCCCGTTGGTTAGGTGGCGGCAGTGACATCCAGCTCGACGCCTCGGCCTATTTCCTCATCTTCTCGTTGGCCGCTCCGTTCTTCATGATGGAGAACCTGTCCTCAGCCATGCTCAAGTCGAGTGGCGACATGCGGCGGCCGAGTTCCATTGCCGTGCTGGCCTGTGTCCTCGACGTGGTTTTCAACTTCCTGCTCATCTTCCCTTCGCGCACCATGAACGTGTTGGGTATGGACATCCCACTCTGGGGTGCCGGTCTGCGCGTGGAGGGAGCAGCCTTGGGTACATCGTTGGCCTACGCTGTCACCTCGCTGATCCTCGTGTGGTTTAACGTGCGCCGCAGTCCCATCCTGGCTTGGCATCTCGACCGCGAGTGTTTTGTCTGGCAGCCGGAGTATGTGATGAAAGCCTTGAAAATCAGTGCGCCGATGGCTCTGCAATATGTGCTGATGAACGGCGCGCAGATTGTTTCCACGATGATCGTCGCCCCTTTGGGCAATGTGTCCATCGCCGCCAACTCGTTTGCCGTGACGGCCGAGAGCCTATGCTACATGCCGGGCTACGGTATCGGCGACGCTGCCTCCACGCTTGTCGGTCAGACCTTTGGTGCCGGCCGCCGTGATCTCTGCCGCAGCTTTGCCTGGCTGACCATCGGCTTGGGCATGGGCGTGATGGCATTGATGGGCGTGGTGATGTATGTCTTCGCCCCCGAGATGATCGGTTTCCTCACCCCCGTGGTGGCCATCCGCGAGCTGGGAACGCGTGTGCTGCGTATCGAGGCTTTTGCCGAGCCTTTCTTTGCGGCCAGCATTGTGGCCTTCCGTGTCTGCCTCGGCGCCGGCGATACACTCAAACCGGCTGTGATGAACCTCGCCTCAATGTGGTGCGTGCGCCTGACGCTCGCCTATCTCCTGAGTCAGCACTATGGACTCGTAGGCGTGTGGGTGGCTATGGCGCTGGAGCTCACCTTCCGTGGATGCATCTTCCTCGTCCGCATTGCACGCGGGCGGTGGTACTTGAAACCGCAGCCCGCAAAGGCAGAATCATAAGAATATATTTTTCATTTTAAATAAACACACATGAAAAGACAAATCGTATTGTTGAGTCTGGCACTCGCCTGCACAGGTGCTTTCGCCCAGACTCCCACGTCGGGTATCGACCGCAACAACCTCGATACCTCGGTGCGTCCCGGTGACGACTTCTATCACTACGCCGCCGGTGGTTGGCTCAAGAGTCATCCCTTGGATGCTGAGCATCCTGAGAACGGAGCATTCATCGACCTTGAGGAACTCAACCAGAAGCGTATCCAGGAGCTCATTCTCCTGTATGCCAACCAGCCACAGAAGCAGGGCACGCTCGGGCAGAAGATCGGATCGCTCTACAATCTGATGATGGACAGCGTGCGCCTCAACCGTGAGGGATGGGCTCCGCTGAAGCCGACGCTCGCCCGTATCGCCGCCATCAAGAACACACGCGAGTATCAGATCGTCACCGCAGCGCTCGACCGCAATGGCGAGGGCACGATGATGTTTGGCATCGGCGTGGACGCTGACCAACGCAACGCCGCATGGAACCTTGTAAACATCGGACAGGGCGGACTCGGACTGGGCACGCGCGACTATTATGTCTCAGATGATCCCGACAAGAAGAAGGTGCTCGAGGCCTACAAAACCTATCTGACTCATCTCTTCCAGCTCGTTGGCAACGATGAGGCTAAGGCCAAGAGCAAGATGCAAAAAGTGCTCGACATTGAGACTGAGATCGCCAAGGCCAGCTATGACGAGGTGAAGCTCCGCGATGTCGACGGCAACTATCATAAGATGAGCTATACCGAACTCGTCGACCAGTTCCCCGGTATCGACTGGGGCAATGTGATGCTGGCCAGTGGCATGCCTGCCATCGACAGCATCGACGTGGCACAGCCGGAACCGATCCACGAGGTGGAGAAGATCTTGGCCGACACGCCGCTTGAGGATCTGAAGACCTATGCTGAGGCTAAGGTCATCAGTGGTGCTTCCAGTCAGCTCAGTGATGCTTTCCGCAAGGAGGCTTTTCAACTCAGTGCCGCGCTGAGTGGTGTCAGGCAGGACCGTCCGCGCTGGAAGCGTGCCGTAGGCCTGGTCAGCGGTACACTCGGTGAGGCTATCGGCAAGCTCTATGTCGAGAAGTACTTCCCAGAGAGCTCCAAGAAGAAGATGCTCGACCTTATCCACAACCTGCAAACGGCACTCGCGCAGCGCATCGATGCCGCCACCTGGATGGGGTCGGCCACCAAGGCTCAGGCCAAGGACAAGCTTCAGAACTTTATCATCAAGATCGGTTATCCCGACAAGTGGAAAGACTACAGCGGACTGCAGGTGGTGGACTCGCTGAGCCTCTACGAGAATCTGCAGCACATCGCCCGTTGGGCTACCGACAAATATATCGCCGAGAAGGTCAACAAGAAAGTCGACAAGATGGAGTGGGGCATGACACCGCAGACCATCAACGCCTACTACAACCCGACAACCAACGAGATCTGCTTCCCCGCAGCCATCCTGCAGCCGCCGTTCTTTGACCCGAACGCTGACGACGCAGTGAACTATGGTGCCATCGGCGGCGTCATCGGACACGAGATGAGCCACGGCTTCGACGACCAGGGATCGCAGTTTGACAAGAACGGCAACCAGCACGACTGGTGGACAGCACAGGACAAGAAGAACTTCAACGCACGCACAAAGGTGCTGGCCGATAACTTCTCTCACTTCGAGGTGCTTCCAGGCGTGAAGATCAACGGTGAGCAGACCCTCGGCGAGAACATCGGCGACAACGGCGGACTCAACATTGCCTTCACCGCCCTGCAAAACAGCATGAAGCAGCATCCGCTGACCACCATCGATGGCTTCACGCCTGAACAGCGCTTCTTCCTGGCCTGGGGTCGTGTATGGGCGTCGAATATGACACCGGAGGTGATCCGCTATCTCATCACAGCCGACGTCCACTCTCCCAACATGGCCCGTGTCAATGCCGCTCTGCCACAGATCGACGCCTGGTACAAGGCCTTCGGCGTGAAGAAGGGTGACAAGCTGTTCTTGCCCAAGAACAAGCGTGCTCATATCTGGTAAACAATTGCTAAAATCCAGTTTTGTTGGATAAACTGACAAAAAACGGCCTCTGAGAATCGATTCTTTGCGAGAAGTGGCCTCTTGACCGCAAATTTTCGAATTTTGAGAGGTTTTTAGTAAGTTGTTGACAGTCAGCAGATTGTAAGTATTTGGCAATTTTTTGCCGAAGAAATCGTTGAGATACTTCGGTCAGAAAGGTACTTTGACCGAAAATTCTCTAGAGAATTTTTGATGAAACAGCCTTGATGACCCGGTCATCAAGGCTGTTTCATAACGAGAAAAGGGTGATTTGACCATGTCAAATCACCCTTTTCTATGCATCACCAAGCAAAAAGCATGGAAAAACGCTTGCTTTTGCTCTTGACCACTCTGTTTTGCTGATGCTCTCATCTCTAGAATGAGTGCTCAAGTAGAGGGACTTTTGTCAAGATGCTTTTCGCCTATTCCCAGAGATTCTTAGGCTTTGCCACAGTCTCCCATGGGTTGTCGTCTTGCCAATTGACGTGAAGATGAACAAAGGCTGAGGCAACATCCGACGCAAACTCGGGCTGAATACTGACGACGATCTGCGCGAGACTTTGACAAAACGGCTCAATGCCTGACGTACTTTCTTGATAGCGTGTGACATTATGTCATATCTCCCACCATTCCTCCTGCCGTTGGCACATGCTTTGTTATTTAAGGGGCGGGCAATTAAGTCCAATAGTTAACATCGAATAATAAATAAAATATATACTATTATGGGAAAGATTATTGGAATCGACTTAGGTACTACCAACAGCTGTGTGGCTGTTTTTGAAGGCAATGAGCCTGTAGTAATCGCTAACTCCGAAGGCAAGCGTACAACGCCGTCTGTTGTGGGCTTCGTCAAGGATGGTGAGCGCAAGATTGGTGATCCGGCAAAGCGTCAGGCTATCACCAACCCAAAGAACACTGTGTACTCCATCAAGCGTTTTATGGGTGAGACCTACGAGCAGAGCCGCAAGGAGGCTGAGCGTGTACCTTACAACGTGATCAACGACAACGGCTATCCTAAGGTGCAGATCGAGGGCGCAGCACATCCTTACACACCGCAGGAGATCTCCGCCATGATCCTGCAGAAGATGAAGAAGACCGCTGAGGACTATCTCGGCCAGGAGGTCAATGAGGCTGTCATCACCGTGCCTGCTTACTTCTCCGACTCGCAGCGTCAGGCTACTAAGGAGGCTGGTGAGATCGCCGGTCTGAAGGTGCGTCGTATCGTCAACGAGCCTACGGCTGCCGCACTGGCTTACGGTGTCGACAAGGCTAACAAGGATATGAAGATCGCTGTCTTCGACCTTGGTGGTGGTACGTTCGATATCTCTATCCTTGAGTTCGGTGGCGGCGTGTTTGAGGTGCTCGCTACCAATGGTGATACCCACTTAGGCGGTGATGACTTTGATCAGGTGATCATCGACTGGCTGGCCAACGGCTTCAAGGCCGACGAGGGCATCGATCTGACCAAGGATCCTATGGCTATGCAGCGCTTGAAGGAGGCTGCTGAGAAGGCAAAGATTGAGTTGAGCTCTACAACTTCCACTGAGATCAACCTGCCTTATATCTCTGCTGAGGGTGGCATGCCTAAGCACTTGGTGAAGACACTGACACGTGCTCAGTTCGAGCAGCTCGCTCACGACCTGATTCAGAAGTGTCTGGTACCTTGCCAGAACGCGATCCGCGACGCTAAGCTCTCTACGAGCGATATCGACGAGGTGATCCTCGTGGGTGGTTCCAGCCGTATTCCTGCTGTGCAGACATTGGTGAAGAACTACTTCGGCAAGGAGCCTTCTAAGGGTGTCAACCCCGATGAGGTCGTCGCTGTGGGGGCTGCTATCCAGGGTGCTATCCTCAACGACGAGAAGGGTGCCGGTGACATCGTGCTGCTCGACGTCACTCCGTTGACCCTCGGTATCGAAACCATGGGTGGCGTGATGACCAAGTTGATCGACGCCAATACGACCATTCCTTGCAAGAAGAGCCAAGTATTCTCTACCGCTGTTGATAACCAGACTGCCGTGACCATTCACGTGCTGCAGGGTGAGCGCCCGATGGCAGCTCAGAACAAGAGCATCGGCCAATTCAACCTCGAGGGCATTGCACCCGCTCGCCGTGGTGTTCCGCAGATCGAGGTGACCTTCGATATCGATGCCAACGGTATTCTGAACGTCAGCGCTAAGGATAAGGCTACCGGCAAGGAGCAGAAGATCCGCATCGAGGCTTCCAGCGGCTTGAGCCAGGACGAGATCGAGCGTATGAGAGCTGAGGCCAAGGCCAATGAGAATGCTGATAAGCAGGAGCGTGAGAAAGTGGACAAGCTCAACCAGGCTGACTCCATGATCTTCACCACCGAGAACTTCCTCAAGGACAATGCCGACAAGATCCCGGCCGACAAGAAGCCGGCCATCGAGGATGCTCTTAACAAGTTGAAGGATGCTCACAAGGCTGCCGATGTGGCTGCCATCGACACGGCCATGGCAGCTCTGAACACTGCCGTTCAGGATGCTTCGGCTCAGATGTACGGTCAGGGTGGCGCTCAGCCGGGTGCCGGCCAGGGCTTCCAAGGTGGTGCTGGCGCAGGCGCAGGTGCTGGTCAGCAGAGCGACTCGAAGAGTGACGACAATATCCAGGACGCCGACTTTGAGGAGGTTAAATGAACAAGATAACTGATTATCAGATAGTTACAAAGGTGGTTTAAGATGATAAATTCATATAAATCATTAAGCAAACGTCTGATATTCAGCGAATTACGAAAAACCTCATAATTCAAGCTTGGAGTACTTTGAAACCATAAAGTAAGGAAAGCATTGATTTCGATATCAAATAGTATTGAAACCGTATCAAAACGGCGTGTAACTCAACGAGTTACACGCCGTTTTCCGTTTATACGCACGTGTTTTCTTATCTGTGAATCTGACTCAGTCTGCCCCTTTTTAAAACACGGACTAAGTGTATGGGAAAAAATTGGAATGAGATGAGTACTATTGAGCACAAAACCATCAAAGTGGGAAAATCTTGCGATAGGATGCAAACGGATGAGCACTTTTATAGGGCTTTTGACCCTCTAGACGCATTAATCATGACCGATTACCCCCATAGTGAGAATTATTATTGTCGCAATGAGAAAATTATAAGAAAACATGGCAAAATTAAAATTGGACATGGAGCGCACATGCAAGGTATGTGGCGCGACCTTTAGACCGGCAACGCTTGAGAGCATCTACTGTTCTCCTCAATGCTCAAAGATTGCCTGGAGTCGCAAGAAGTATGAAGAGAAGACTAAAGAGATGCGTGATCATCTCAAAAAACTTGGCGAGACCAGTAGCTCTTTTCTGTCGGTACCCGAGGTAGTGAAGATGTATGGTGTTGCTCGTAGCAGCATCTACCGTTGGCTGAAAAATGGCAGCCTTCCCTATGTCATTGTAGGTAAAAAGAGCTACCGTATCAACAAGAGTGCCTTGGAGGAGAAACTCAATCCTGTAGGAGAACCTATTCCAACGAAAGCCCCAAGACTCTACAACATGGAGCCGGAGGCCTGCTACACTATTGGTGAGATATGCAAGAAGTACAAGCTCAATGATAGCAGTGTATGGGCTCATATCCGCAAGTATTCCATTCCATCCCGGCAGATTGGGAGCAATGTCTATGTCCCCAAAGAGGACATCGACCAGATTTACGGAAAGAAATAACCCACAATCCAAAAGATATGAACTATACTCAACCCCAACCAGTAGTCACCGTGCGTCTGAGACGCTCGGAGAACAAGAAGAAGGAGGCTTGGAATCTTGTTCTGGAAATTATCAATGTAGTGCGTGATGGCAAATACACCAAGATTTTCGAGGCTGTCCATCGCACTATCACCACCCCCATTTGGGACAAACGCTTGAAGACGACACGTGGCACCTACCTTCCAATGCGTAATTCCAATGGAGTTATCCTTTGTGAGTCTGAGATAGATCAGGAAGCATGCGTCTATGCTGACAAGGTTCGCCATAAGCGCCAGCATGACTTTGACTTGAGCATCCTCTATGATGGTTATGAGGATGAACTTGACGAGCAGGAGTCCAAGAGAAGAACCGATGTGGTCTCCTATTTCTATCATGTTGCAGAGAACCGGCATCCTAACGATGAAGGTGCCCAATATAATTGGAAGCTATCTGCTAGTAAACTTGAGCAATTCCTTAAAGGTCGTCGAATCTGCTTTGACGACTTAGACATACGTCTCATTAATGACTACCGCTCTTTCTTGTTGAACATGCACAATGGACTGTTTACCCAGAAGAAGAACGAGAAAGTCTCATCAAATACTGCAGCCCGTCACTTCATGTTCTTTCGTGCTGTTCTTCATCAGGCGTATAATGAAGGCTACCTGGACATCGACCTTTCTGCAAGAACAACTGCCATACCTAAGGCGGAAAGTATGCGCGATGCTTTCACCGCTGAAGAGATTGATGCATTGGCAGCTGCTCCCTGCAAGGATCCCGTTCTGAAGCGTGCAGCATTGTTTTCGTGTCTTACAGGCATGAGACTGGGCGACATCCGGAAGCTTCGTTGGAAACATATAGTCAATGTGAATGGCTCATGGAAAATTAACTTCAAACAAGGCAAGACCAGCGTGGTAGATTATCTTCCTATATCAGGGCAAGCGTTTGATATTTGCGGAACTCCTAAGGATGGGGAAGAGCATGTGTTCCCCGGTATAAAACAAACCGCCTATTTTAAGAAAACGTTGAATAAGTGGTTGGCAAAGGCTGGCGTGACCCGTCACATGACCTTTCACTGCTTCCGTCACACCTTTGCTACTTTGCAGTTAGAGCATGGGACGGACATCTACACCATCAAGTCCATGCTTGGGCATACTAGTGTGAACACAACTATGGTATATAGCCATATTGTGGATGACCGCAAACGCAAAGCGATAGATGGTCTCTTTATCGAGGATCTCAATATTAACGATTGATACTTTGTACTATGAACCCAAAGAAAGGAAACAACAACGGGAAAGCAGTCATCAATCTGCGCAAAATCAGGGGAAAAGAAGAATGGTATCTTTTCCTTGAAATATCCCACTTGAAGACAAGCAATGGTACGTCAGACAACAGTGGAGAAAACCTGAACATGACCATCACGACCCCCGTATTCGACAAGTCAACACCCGTCAGAGTCAGAAAGGATGGAACTGAGATATATGCTCCAATCCGTGATTCGCGAGGCGTTATTATTTGCACTTCTGTGGCAGACCAAAAGAAGTGCAACAAGGCCGAGAAGTTACGTAAGGAGCGTCAGAAAGAACTGGACCGCTTTACATTCTATTCAGCGGAAGAGAAAAAACTATATGTGCAGTTAAAGCATAGCGAGGAGGACTTCATTGCATATTTCGATGATGCAATCTACCGTCTTCATCCTAACTCGTCGAGAAACACGTTGGGGAATTGGAAACTGACGCTCAATTACCTGAAGGAGTTCAATAGCAATCGGCCACTGCCTTTCAAGAATCTGAACATGGAGTTTTGCAATGAGTTCCGCTCCTACATACTTAGTCGTCCAGCCAGCCAGACGACCTGGGTTCGATGGCACTATCTCTCAAGCAGCCGCCGCCACTTTCTTCAGTATATTTAAAGCCGCTTTGAAACAGGCGTTTGTGGAGGACTATCTGCGTGTTAACTTGGGCGCCTTGGCAAAAGGCATCAAAGCTCCAAATGCGAAACGAGAAACTCTTGACAAAGAAGAGCTCCGTCGTCTTGCCAGCACTCCGTGTTCCAACCCGTGGGTCAAGCGTGCTGCTTTATTCACGGCCTTTACCGGCCTCCGACATTCTGATGTCATGCAGATTACATGGGGGCAATTCAAGAAGGCACCAAGTGGATGGCGGCTGGACTTTTATCAGGAGAAAACGAATGTTCCGAATTATCTTCCAATTTCTGACCAGACCTTTTCCCTGTGTGGAGAGCCGGGGAAACCAACAGATTATGTGTTTAAGAAGTGCCCGGAGATAAACAACACAAACAAGATCATTCACAAGTGGGTGGCAGCTGCGGGTATAGAGCGGCGCATCACATATCACTGCTTCCGGCATACTTTCGCAACCTTGCTCTTACAGCAAGGCACTGACCTTATGACCATCAAGTCGATGTTGGGACATACAAGAGTGACCACCACAGAGATTTACGCGCATATCGTTGATGAGTCAAAGAACAAGGCTGCGAATGCTATCAGAATCAACAATTTGCACCCAAAGAGTCCAAAGAAAAAATGAACATGGCACAATCAAATCAGATAGCACAACTCCAAAACGAGGTGGCTCAGTTAAAAGCCACCTTGCAGGAGGTTCTGGATAGAATCAAGGACATCCAGTTTTACCAGTGGCATGGTAATGACCATTGGCTGAGTATTGACGATCTGTGTGAATACATCCCCAGCCATCCGGCGAAGCAGACTGTCTATGGATGGCTGTGTCGGTATGACATTCCAGCCTACCGCATCCCTGGTATGAGTAAGAACATGATGTTCTTACAGTCTGAAATTGATGAATGGCTGTTGAAAAACAGAGTCAATACATCAAAAAGCATTGATAGCACGCCCTAATTTGATGGTCTGATCCAACGACGGAATACTAGTTAACAAGGTCTCACAAGGTACTATACTGACTGATGGTCAGGAAGTTAATCTTGTGAGACCTTTTCTGTTTAGTTTCATTGAAGGTACAATGATTCGCTAAATTTTCCATTGCACATTTTGCACTTTGTGAATATTGAAGCTCAGCTGTTGTACTGTTTAATGAGTGATTTATAAGTATGGTGATAGCAATTCTTGTCACCATTAGTTTCATGTGTCTGTTAAATTGTAATACTATCTTTGCAAAAAGATAATATTTTCTAATTCAAAATAACAAAATGGTAACAGACAATAAACAAATCGACGAACGTGAGGTAAGATTTGAGGATATGCCGGCCATGTTGCTTAAGTTGTCCGATCACATGAAAATGATGTCGGAGCATATTATCTCCATCAGTACGGAAGTGGGAAGTTTGAAAAGTACAAAGAAAGAGTGGCTGTCGTTAGACATGCTCATCGAGTATCTTCCAAACCATCCTGCCAAACAAACCGTTTATGGTTGGATGGCTCAGAAGTCCATCCCCTACTACAAGGGTGACAAAGCCACTGTCTTTCTCAAGTCTGAGATTGACGAATGGCTGAGCCGTCGTCAGATTGTGCCAGACTGGTGGCATGAAAGGAGAAAATTGAGTGATGAGTCAGGAGGTGCGGAGTGATGGTTAAGAGTCCACAAAGGTCTCTCCTAACGGCATTCCCTCGAACTTTACAAAAACTCGTCAAGCAAATAGTATGTCAGGAAAATTACAATGAGGAGTATCTCCTTGTATCAATGCTTTCCGCCACTGCGAGTGCTGCGGGCAATGCTGCAAGGATAAGTATCAAAGGAGAATGGACGACTTGTGCTTCATTGTACATGATACTCGTCGGCAACCCAGGACAGGGTAAGACTCCACCTTTGGACTTTGCTTATGCCCCCATACGAAAAAAGGATGAAGACTTGCGTCGAGAGTACATATCCATGATTGAGAAGCAGAAAGACATCAAGAAAGGTCATTCGCAGCCGACCACTCTGTCATTGTCACGAACAATTGTTTCGGATTTCACTCCCGAGGCTCTGCTTCAGGCTCATGATGCCAATCCGCGAGGCATAGCCATATATGTTGATGAGATCATGGGCATGTTCAATTCTGTCAACCAATACAGCAAAGGGCAGCTCATAGAGCAATTACTTACCGCATATAGCGGAAACCCACTTGATGTTATGAGAGTAAGCATGGAAAAACCTATTCATATTGCCAAGCCTTGTATCAACATTGCAGGCACAGCCCAAACGGCACGTATAAAGGAACTGTTCTACAAGGGCTTCCAGCAGAACGGTCTCCTCGATCGGTTCCTTTTGAGCTATCCTGTCGATACAACTCTGTCATTATGGAGTCATAAGAGGGGCAAGAAAACGGATGTCTCGGTCATGCAACAATGGGAGAATATCATGGAGAAAATACTCCATCTTCCTTATTCTCCGAACTCATCGGGATCATGTCTGCTTAATTTCTCTTCTGCTGCAAGAAAGGAATATTTCGAATGGCATGACATTGGGATAAAGACCATATCACAAGGAAGTGTTTCTGAAAGGGAACAAGGGCGTATGATGAAGACACATCTGCATGTAGCACGTATAGCCCTTTGCATCCAGATCTTAAAATGGGCATGCAATGAAGGAAAACTTGATTCTGTAGATGTCGCTTCGGTACGATCTGCTATCTGCATAAGCGATTACTTTGAGGATTGCTTCCAACGCATATCTGATTATGTGAAACGTCAGAGTATGAGCCCACATTTGAAAATGTTTGTCAACAGGCTGAATGCGCAGTTCTGCACTTCCGAAGCTGTCAGCCATGGCGAGGAGATGGGAATGGGTCGCAGGAATGTGATGTACACCTTATCCAAACTGCAAAGACTTGGGGTTATAACTCAGAAACAACATGGCAAGTATGAGAAGACGCCTGAGTTTGATGGATTCTGACCATTGTCAACGATAATCCATGAGATAAACTTTAATACATAAATCAATGGGATGCATTATGATGTGATAAGTTAGGAGAAAAGGATGTAACTTTGCAAGAGACTTAGGATTCGTGATAGTTGCCCTTTATAGGGCAACGGCTAAAGGCAAGCATTCGTATTCGATGTTTACCATCAAGCCGAATTCATAAGTGCGTTGCGAGTACAAGAAACATCTTTATATCACATTATAGTAAATGAAAGAGATATATCTTTTTTTTATTCGACGATAGTCGGTGCTCCCTGTGTAACAAAACACAGATGAAAGGCAAAGAGGTAGTTTGTAAGTTTTTGTTGAAGGCATACCTGCAATACCAGGAGATGGTGTTGAAGGGTAAGATGCGTTATGATCGCTTCGTCAGCATCTTCTTGGAATCCAATGACTATAGATATTGCGATGAGTCAGAGGGTGACCGAAGAATCAGAATGAATCATGCTCGTGAGCTGTTGATAAACCGTCCGATGGTGGCTAAGTATTTCTTCGGTCAGAAAGACCTTGACCTGGAGAATATGGATCAGATAGTAGATGTCATCAACATGACTGCCAAAGGCACTCATTTCTCAGAGTTCAAAAGAAACATAAAGCCGGTAAAGACAGAATGCCAGGTGGCAATGGACGAAGAGCAACTTGAGAAAGTGACCGGATTCGTCAAGACGCAAAAGCTCTTTAAGGAAGAGGTTTCACCGGAAATGCTCAAGGGATTCTTCTCGGACAAGGCTATACTATTACATGCCAACAACAACACACATGTTGTTATGTTTTTAGATGCTCTGACGCGTGCTGGCCTTGTCGTCGGTCTGACACCCGGAGAGATAGAACGAAAGGGAAACCTTATAAGCTCCACGGGTAAGAAACCACTGAAATCTCATACCATAAGTTCTGCCCTTAACAAGAATCAGAATAGTCCAATTCTTGCAGAGTGGAGAAAAGAGATGGAGAAGATTGCGGAAATGGACAAGCCAATCAGCTGACATCTATGGCCTATCCGGCATAAGGATGAGCAGGCCGTTTCCCTCTTGCAGACATTCATTCGAGGATCTGTGTAATATCAACGTAAATGTATGAATATAATACCACCACCTTCCCCGAACGCATCACAGCAACTGGTGCACACGCTTGACAACGCTGTTGAAGCATCGGTCATCCATGCTAATGCAAGTTTCAATACCCCACAAGAAATACTGTGGGTGAATGATGCCGCTATTGCGACCCTTGGCAACTTCAGCGCTTCCACCGGCAAGGCCAAAAGTCGGAAAACCTTCAACGTGTCAGCCATAGTAGCCGCTGCGCTCCGCAACAAGACAGTGCTCAGCTATAGGGCAAGGCTTCCAGAAGAAAAGCGTCGCATCCTTTATATTGACACAGAACAAAGTGGTTATCACTGTCAAAGGGTTCTGAAGCGCATTCTTGCCTTGGCGGGATGTCATGACAACAAAGACCATCCTAATCTTATCTTTTTGGGGATGCGGAATGCAGCCCCCAAGGAACGTCTTCAGCTTGTCGAACATGCTATCACCAAGTACAGCGTTCATTTGGGGATGGTCGTCATTGACGGAGTCCGCGACCTGATGCTTGACATCAATGACCCCTCTGAGTCTGTGATAGTCGTTAATGCCCTCATGCGTTGGTCCGCTACCTATAATATCCACATCCATGTTGTTCTGCATCTTAACAAGAACGACGATCATGTCAGAGGACATATAGGAACGGAACTTAACAACAAGGCTGAGTCGGTTCTTGTGGTGAAGAAGAGCAATTCCGATCAGGGAATAAGCGAAGTCGCACCTCTTTATCTGCGAGACAAAGACTTCAAGCCATTCGCCTTCAAAGTCGATGACGATGCCCTGCCTGTTGATGCCTACGACTATAGGGGCATTGATGGTGAAAAGTTACGTTCTAAGACCATTTCCGATTTGAGTTACGAGGAGAATGAGCAAGCCTTAAACGCTGCATTCAAGCACAAGGCCATCAAGGGTTATACTTCTACTGTTAATGCCCTTATAGATGCATATTCTTCGATAGGCATCACACGCAAACCAACCACAATGGGCAAATATTTGAAGGACTTAATTCTCAAAGAGATAGTAGTAACCCAAGACAAGGGTGTATATTGTTTGAAGAAGGATTTCCCCACATTGTCTTTTAATAAATAGATGAGCCAAATGAACATAGAACAAGCCAAGCTGGTCACCTTGACCAATATTCTATCCTCACTCGGGTACAAGCCGTCTCGTAAGAGAGAAAAGCGATATTTCTATCTTTCCCCTTTCAGAAATGAGACAATACCGTCTTTTCTCGTCAATCTTGAAACCAATACCTGGTACGACTTTGGTATGTCGGCCGGTGGTGATGTCATAGATTTCGTCCGCCATTATGCCCACATTGAAAATGTGAGCAATGCATTAAAGTGGCTTGCCAGCCATTCGGTCGGAGCCGCTCCTGCTTCTGAACCCAAGCCGGAGCCAAAACCCATAGTAGAGCCGGTGAAACAGCAAACCTACAGAGTACTGCCATTGACTTATCGTCCTCTGCTCGACTACCTTGCACACCGTGGCATTACAAGCGACGTGGCTACTAAGTATTGCAAGGAAATCTGGTACCCCTATAATGGGAAAAACTATTTTGGCGTGGCTTTCCCCACACGCTCTGACAGTTATGAAGTGCGCAACCGGTATGACAAGCGATGTGTCGGTCACAAGGACATATCTTTTATCGGCATCAGCCAGGACCGCAGCACCTCTGATTGCTGTGTGTTCGAGGGCTTTGTGGATTTCCTTTCATATGTCATGTTCTACCGGCAAAGACGCCCTATTGCCCAGCACTTCCTCTGTGATTGTTTTATTCTTAATTCTGTTGCATGCCTTCAAAAGGCTCTTCCGGAATTGGAACGGTATTCAACAATCCATTGTTATCTTGACAATGATGACAGTGGACGATCAGCAATGGAACGTATTCGCTCTTTATATCCACAAGCCACTATTGATGAGTCGTCCCGCTATGCTCCGACTAAGGACTTGAACGACTATCTCGTTCATGCTCTTGGCCTTATCAAGGAGTAAAAAAAAGTTTTATGTAATAAAATGTTAGATATGAAGAATATAGATGCAACAACAAGACTGATGATGCATTCTGGTATCAGTTCCGCCGAGGTCGTCCCTGACGAGTTGATGAACTCTCATGAGTTGTGCGACTTCCTTAAAATCACGCCACAGCAGATGTATGCTTGCCGTCGCAAGTATGCCCTTCCCTGTTTCAAGCCTACCGGCAAGCTACTCTATTTCAGACGTAGTGAGGTTGAGCGATGGCTCGAAGCACGTCGTTGTCTCTTGTAGTTACACAGAAACGGTATGTGTGTTTCTGACCCAAAGACTTCCCTATATTAAGCCCTCTCGTTCCCCAGCGAGGGGGCTTTTTCGTCATCATGTATTTCGCTAAAATCTCTGCGTGAAGTATCGGGCAGAGTACCATTCTTGTTTTTTCGTCCAACTAAGGTTAAGAATTCGCCCCTAATACGGCCAATATTTGGCATCTGCCTTATTTCCTTATTTCTTTGCACACGCAATCCGAACACTTCCACGATGGTCGTGACGGAAGAGCGAATGATAGTCAAACCAAAAACAGAATAAGTAATGAGTCCATTTGCATGGTTCGCCATCACCTTAACGGTGGCCTTCATCATCTACTACACAGTCATGATTATGAATGACCTCTACGGCAAGAAGCCCGAAGAACAGAACAAAGCGGAAGAGATTGATGTCCCAGCCTATCAGGATGATCAGGCTGCAGCCAGAGACGGACCGGTTACCGTTAGTGAGAGCGAGGATGGCTTTAGTGTCGGTGAAGCGCAGTACGAAGCCGCTCTGCCCAATGAAGAGCCGTCTGTAGAAGATACCACGCAAGCTTCAGGGACACCAGAACCTTCAACGCCAACTGCAGCGGTAGCCCTCCGTAACCAGACCGAAGCGTTGAGTGAGCAGATAGAGCCTCAGTTCGACGATGAGTACGGTGCCGAGGAGTTCCGCATAGCCCTCCTGAATGAGGACAAGCAGAAGGTCGGTCGTCCAAAGATTGTTGTTAAATCCGTCATCGATGCGTTGTAAAACTAATCTTTTCCACGGACATATCATCGTTCTCTTTCTACTGCTAACCTATCCATTCAGCGGTCTTGCCAAATGTGGCGGTGTCGATTATAGCCAAGGTGCCGAAGCGTTGGCACGTATGCACGACTATGTGGTGACAATGATGCTCTACGTCCTGTATGTCCTCTATGCAGGTGCAGGTATCGCAGCCGTCATCTCAGCCCTTCAGATTTACATAAAGATGAATATGGGAGAAGATGGCGTGATGAAAGCCATCCTAACCCTTATCGGTGCAATTCTTTTTATCATTGGTGCCTCTATTGTCATGCCAGCCTTCTTTGGTTACAAAATCCTGTAAACGGCAAACCGCAAATGGCTCATTACTATGTTTTCAATAACCCGAGTTCTAATCTTTTAAAAACACAACAAGTATGATTGAAAAAATCATCAACATGGTGAAGAATGCGGCCAAGAGCTGCTCTTCCAGTATCAAACGTTACAGCATGGCTCTGCTCCTGGCTGTTCTTGCAGTTACGAGCACGTATGCCCAGAACGCTGCTGGAGACTACACTGCAGGTACCACTGCATTGAGTACCGTTGCCGAGGAAGTGGCAAAGTATATTCCGATTGTGGTCCAGCTGTGCTATGCCATTGCTGGTGTAGTTGCTATCCTTGGTGCCATCAGCGTCTACATCGCTATGAACAACGAGGAGCAGGATGTCAAGAAGAAGATCATGATGGTCGTAGGTGCATGCCTTTTCCTCATAGCTGCAGCTCAGGCACTGCCTATGTTCTTCGGCCTCTAAACTGCTAACCTTCTGTTTACTAACCTTTAAGTGAGATGAATGGCAACAAAAGAGCAGGACAACCGTTACCAAGATTACCCACTCTTGAAGGGGCTGCAAAAGCCCTTGGAGTTTATGGGACTCCAAGGGAGATACATCTACTGGGCAGCAGCAACCATCGTGGGCACCATCGTGTTGTTCATCATCATCTACTGTCTGGTTGGATTCATCATCGGACTGATCGCCGCTGTTATCTGTGCTTCTACTGGTGCGGGTCTTATCCTTATCAAACAACGGAAAGGACTCCACACCAAGAAGTCAGACCACGGCGTGTTCATCTTCGCTTATTCCAAGAGGATATGAGGGAATATAGTATTGCACACTTCCGCCTCCAGCAGGGCCAGCAAGCTTGAGGGTAACGCTACGGGGCAGACTCACTTTATACAGAAATTCCATGGTCTTGAGGTGGGACTGCCCTTTTCATTCGACACATAAATAATCATTTAAAACGACAGAACACCTATGAACAAATACCTTTCCATTCACGACATTGATGACACTACCGCTCATGTGTTTCAACTTCCAAGTAACTTCATGGTGCATGTGAAGACATGCACGGACGGCATTGCTTTGGCCGTCCTGTCCTCGGAGGGTAAACTTCTTTATGGTCTCTCAATACCTTGTGACAAACGTCACTATCCTATTTTAAAGGAGATAGCATCCACTACAACTGGCGTTAGAGTTGAAGAAATGTTGCTTGGCAATGTGATGAACGCACTCCATGAGTTTATTAATAGCGACGATACGCTCTTTGTCTTCGAGCAGCATATCTGCAAGTGGATCTCACAACTTGATAATGCTCTATCCGAGATAGAGGGCATTATGCCTGCCACCACTGTCGGCAGGAAGAATTTCCGCAGACATCGCAACAACAAGAAAAACTATTGCGCCAACTAACCTATATTGACTCAGAATCATGCTCTTGTATGTACTATTAGCCTTTTCCACCCTTTGCTTGGGCATGGCAATCTCGGTCTATGCCTTTGGAACAGGTGGTAAGAGAAAGAAAATCTTTCAGGACATCTACTTCTCCGTGGAGGATGTGGACAACATGGGCGTGCTCTATACCAAGACTGGCGAATATAGTGCAGTGCTTCGTTTCGAGAATCCGGTACAGAAGTTCTCTGCTAATATTGACAGCTACTACGAATTCACCCGTCTCTTCACATCCATTGCCGAGACACTCGGTGAGGGGTATGCGCTCCATAAGCAGGATGTTTTCGTGAAAAAACGATTTGAGGATGAAAGTTGCGACCAGCATGAATATCTTTCAGATAGCTATTTCCGCTACTTCAAAGGGCGTGAATATACCGATGCAGCTACTTATCTCACCATCACACAGGAAAATAGAAAGAGCCGTTTGATGTCCTATGATGCCAGGAAATGGCGCGATTTCCTTGTCAAGGTCCGAAAGGTACAAGATCAACTGCGTGATGCCGGTGTCAATGCTCGTTTTTTGTCTGGCCAAGAGGTATCTGATTTCGTTGATAGATTCTTTGCACAAGATTTCCGAAGCAGGACCATCTCTATGACTGGCTTCAAAGTCGATGACGAACAGATTCTCATGGGAGACCGTAAAACAAAGGTATATTCACTGATTGATGTGGATTGTATCAACCTACCTTCTCTCATACGTCCTTTCACCAACATAGAAGTAAACAACACCTCTATGCCTGTTGATTTGTTGAGTTTAGTGGATAGTATTCCAGGTGCCGAGAGCGTAGTGTATAACCAGATGATATTCGTGCCCAACCAGAAGCGCGAACTCAGCTTGTTGGACAAAAAGAAAAACCGTCATGCGTCCATGCCTAATCCCAGCAATCAAATAGCAGTGGAAGACATCAAACAGGTACAGGAGATCATCGCCAGAGAGAGTAAGCAACTCGTTTATGCCCATTACAATCTTGTCGTTACTGTCAGCAGGGACACAGATTTGCAGAAATGCACCAATCATTTAGAGAACGCCTTCGGCCGTATGGGCATTCATATCAGCAAGCGGGCATATAACCAACTTGAGCTGTTCGTCAACTCCTTTCCCGGAAACTGCTATGCCACCAGTGAGGACTACGACCGCTTTCTGACATTGGGAGACACCGCAGCTTGTCTGATGTACAAGGAACACATTGTCCATAGCGAGGACACACCTTTCAAGGTCTACTATACCGACCGTCAGGGAGTCCCAGTTGCTATAGACATCAGTGGAAAGGAAGGCAAGGAAAAACTGACAGATAACTCCAACTTCTTCGTACTCGGCCCATCCGGCAGCGGCAAGAGCTTCTATGTCAACAGTATGGTGCGCCAAGCTCATGAGCAGAACACCGACATCGTGCTTGTAGATACCGGTAACAGCTATGAAGGATTGTGCGAGTATTTCGACGGCAAATACATCAGCTATACGGAGGAGCATCCCATCACCATGAACCCCTTCGCCATCAAACGTGAAGAGTGGAACATTGAGAAGCTCGGATTCCTGAAGAACCTTATCATGCTCATTTGGAAAGGCTCACAGGGCACGGTCAGCAAGACCGAGGACAGGCTCATTGAACAGGTCATCAACGAGTACTACGGTGCCTATTTCAATGGCTTCGACGGTTTCAACGCCCAACAGCGCAGCGACCTCCGACAGGGGCTATTGATTGATGACCGTAACAATCCCAAGTATATTGGCGACGATGACGAGGTACGGGAAAAGCGTGTTGATAAACTTCTGGACGACATTGAGGCGAAACGCCGGTTGCTCAAGGTCGCGGATCTGAACTTCAACTCATTCTATGAGTATTCGGTGCAGCGCATCCCTGCCATCTGCAAGGAGAACCAGATCGCTGGCATAGACATCAGTACTTATCGTTACATGATGAAGGATTTCTACCGGGGTGGCAGCCACGAGAAGACTCTTAACGAGAGTATGGACAGCAGTCTGTTTGACGAGACATTCATTGTGTTCGAGATTGACTCCATCAAGGATGACCCGTTGCTCTTTCCTCTGGTGACACTCATCATTATGGATGTATTCTTGCAGAAAATGCGAATCAAAAAGAACCGCAAGATGCTCATCATTGAGGAGGCATGGAAGGCCATTGCCTCACCGATGATGGCCGAGTACATCAAATACCTCTATAAGACTGCCCGTAAATTCTGGGCTTCGGTAGGTGTTGTGACGCAGGAGATTCAGGACATCATCGGCAGCGAGATCGTCAAGGAGGCCATCATCAATAACTCTGATGTCATCATGCTCCTTGACCAAAGCAAGTTCCGTGAGCGTTTCGATACCATCAAGTCCACACTTGGGCTTACTGATGTTGACTGTCGTAAAATCTTCACCATCAACCGATTGGAGAATAAGGAAGGCCGTGCGTTCTTCCGTGAGGTGTTCATCCGTCGTGGTCAGACTGGCAATGTCTATGGTGTAGAGGAACCGAGGGAGTGTTATATGACATACACCACTGAACGTGCGGAGAAGGAAGCGCTGAAACTCTACAAGCGACAACTGAGATGTAATCATCAGCAGGCTATCGAGGCGTATTGCCGTGACTGGAAGAAAAGCAAGGTCAGTAAGAGTTTGGAGTTTGCTCAGATGGTGAACAGAGCAGGGAAAGTCCTCAACCTGTAATGCTCTAATGCCTTACAAACAAGAATACAATAAAGTAATTTTATATAAAATAGAAGAAAGAATAAAGTAATGTTATAACAAAGCTAATAAACTATACATGAAGCATCTGAGTATCATATTGTTATCCCTCTTCTTTACCCTCACCACAACGGTGCGGGCACAGTATTACAGCGTCAACTATGACAAGGAGACGGTTGCTGCCATGTCCGCCGCCTATGCCAGTGGTGCTGCTGCAGAGGGCTATTATAACAAGCAGGTACAGGAAATTCTCAAGCATTACGGAGCTGCCGAGCTTGCGTCGGCAGGAATCTTCGCTTCGAAGTATTTGGAACGCAAGGCGTGGACAGACCTTGGGGTGTGGTCTTCCTCAACGGAGAACTACTATTACCACCGTATCTACGATATGGTGGCGAACAAGATTATGCCAAAGATATGGACAGTGGCTGGCATGATGCTCAATAGTCCGCAAAATGCGCTCTATTGGGGCAGCTATCTGTTGAAAGTCTGTGATGACACAAAATCATTATGTTATCAATTTGAGAGCATTGTCACGAACTCGGAGCTCAGCTTCTCTGACATCCAGTTCCTTGCCATCAATTCCGAAATTGTCCAGATCCTTCAACTATCTGAAATCGGCAATGTTGACTTTAAGAAAGTGCTTGACGATCTGAGCAAGGTGCCAGGTAACTTCAATATGGATAACCTCAAGTCTGACCTTGATAATCTCTACAAGAATGGCGTTAAACTCGCAACTGCAGGTGCCAATAACATCACTGATGCAGTTCTTCAAAGCAGCGAGTTCCATGATCTGTTCTCTGGCAAGCTGAGTGCAGCCATCAATATAGTGGATAACTACTCTGCTCTTTGGAATAGCCTTGACAAGAGCATTGGCGGCACCTTGCTGGGCATGCTTGGCGGCAAGGATAATGTTGCCGGACTCTTCGAGCTCAGCAACTATAATATGACCTCATGGATGACAGACTATCTTAGTGGTACCCAAGGTCAGTATTATACTCAGCGTTGGTACATCTATCGTCGAGACTCAGGTAGCGAGACTCTTGCCCGCTATTCACCGCCTACTGATAAAGATGCCATCATCAATGGTGACCACTGGTACCGTATCAATACATCTGACCGTAACTACTATCCTACAAGTGCCCAAAGGGAGGCCATCCTGCGAAACTCTGAGAGCCATGCCGGTTGTTCACGAAGTCTTGTGCAGCAGATGAACAATAAGCATGACGGCTTCACCTATAACATGAGCTATTGGATGCAAGCCTACACTATCTCACGCAAAGGCAAGCAGACTAAGAAGGCCTATGCCTATGATATTACTGTCACCAAGAGCTGGAACAGACAGGAAACAGTCTATGAGGATGTCTTCGACAGCTATTCTATGGACCTGAATGTTTTCAAGGGGCAATTAAACGCCCGTCTTTCTGAGCTTAACGACAACGAAAACGGCTACACCTATTATATCGGCAGTGACAGCCGAAAGTACTATCAAGCCACTGATGCCGCCAGATTGAAGGGAGTGGAGACTGTTGCCATCTCCGTTACCTGCTCTGATGGGGTGACAATAGGTGAAGGTAAGTCCAGCTATAAGTGTGGCAAGTGCGGTAGTTCTCTCAACCAACACAGTAAAGAATGCTCGATGATGACTTCTGTGTCGGAAAACGACCTTGACCTCACGGAACTCACCCGGCAACTCACCGAGGCCTCTTCCAAGGTCACTTCCCTTAGTTCCGCGATAACAGCTTTGGAACGTGAAAATGAAGAACTCCTTAGGCAGATAGCCAAGGCGAGTATTTCCGGGGCTGCAAGCCTCAGGGTGCATTACAACAAAAACAAAGACCAAATAGCAGAACTTAAAAAGCAGCTCTCAGAGTGGCAAGCCAAGGAACGGCAGTACAAGGAAGCCTTGGCAGAGAGTAACAAGGACAATGACGTGCCCACTGATGACTACTACCGTATTCCTGCTATTATGGCCGACTGTAAGTCCGCCTATGGCCTATCATGGCAAGGGTCAGGCTCTTGGGATGGTTATACCTATATCCGCAAGGCCACGATGCCAAATATCAATGGCACCATCACTTTTGAGGCAAGCATCAAGATAGCAAGGAAACCGAAGTATTTCATGGGTATCAAAATCCATCGTGCCATTCTGCAAATCAGTTGGAAGTTGACAAGTGAGTATTCCGACACTCAGGTGGTAGAAGTGATGAACCTTGATCCAGACAAGAGTGACAAGGAAAAAGCCGATGAGGTACACAAGCGCATCTCGGAAATTGCCCGTGACTATCCCGACTGTCAGATAACGACGGAGTATAGCAAGTCGGCTTCTACAGAGGACTCCTCTGATGATGACACGCACCACCTGTTGTGGGCGAGCGACCGTTTGGAAATTGCCCGTGAGATAGACAGCCGCATCACGGAGATCTATGCCGACCTTGTCAGTCTTGAAAAGATGATGCACTACAAGATCAATATTATCGACATGCTCAGGAAGTACGGACCTGTCGTCAATGATGAGCAGGGACGACGCAGAACGTTGCTTGAAGAATCATACCATCACTGGCGCAATGCGGCAAAAGGAATAAGGGAGGACGAGCCATGACAAGAGGAACATCTATGCCAAAGTTGCTTGTTTGGATGATGCTGCTGATCATTGTCCCTATCAGGGCAACAGCTCAATGGTCATTCGATGTGGTGAGCGTTGAAGCATATATCCAAGACCATAAAACCCAACGCAGCCTGCTGCTGGCCCGAAGTACCTTGGAACAGAGCAACAAGTTGCTCCACGATTACACTCAGAAGGCAACGGGTGACTATAAACAGATCAACGTGGACTTGGATAAGTACACTCGTGCCTTCGATGTCATTGACGTACTCTATCAAGGCCTGCGTACGGCTATGAACGCAAAGGACACCTATGGGAACGTTTCCAATCGGATAAAGGATTATAAGAAACTGTTGGACGACTATAATCAGAAGGTGCTGAAGCGTGGAAAGCCCGATGTGGCCGACCTGCAGCTTATCACGATTAATGAGAAAGCTATAGAGAACATTTATCGTGAGGGAACCCATCTTTACCGTTCGCTCAACGATCTTGTTCTCTATGCAACCGGTGCAGCAGCTTGCTCAACAGCAGATCTGTTGGTGATATTGGAGAACATCAATACGTCTCTCGACAATATCGAGCGCCATCTGAATAATGCCTACTTTGAGAGTTGGCGATATATCCAGGTGAGGATTGGATATTGGAAAGCAAGACTCTACCGGTCGAAGACGAAAGCAGAAATCCTCGACAATGCCTTTGGACGTTGGAAAGTCGCAGGAAAGTTAACCTATTAGTAATAGATAAAGATATAAAATAATTTTATATAAAATAGATATATAACCATACGATAAATTATAATGAACAAGTTGAGCATGAGATATATAACCACCATTGTAATGTACGTAGTAGCCGTCTTTGAATGCTTGGCACAGAAACCGTCATATAACCATGACGCAGCAAAAATGAATCAGATTACAGTAATGGAGACAGGAGCGGGTGCGCTGACTCCTATCGCCTATTACCGACTGCTTCATAACAACTACCAGAAGTCCGCAGCTACCAAGAACAAGCTAGAGTTTCGTACGGCTTCCGGAATTGGAGCCTACCAACAGGTAGAGTACGCCGACAGTCTCGCAGCTTATCTTGAGGCCAGAGCCAAGATAGAGGCACTGAATATGGCGGATCGCCAGATTGATCTCGCTTGGAAAACTGAGGGAAGTAAAATAAACGACAAACTGGATGCCTTCCACAATAACATCAACCGCATTGTGCCAGCCGGGGGAACTCCCAAGGATAGGCAACGATGGGACACTTATTATAAGATGTTTCAGACCGCCATCAAAGCTACCCGTGAGGCTTACATGCCTAACGCACAGCGTAAACGCGAATACTTGAGCATCTATGCCGACCTCACAAAGCAGAATGAGATTCTTGTCAGGCAATTGGTCCAGTTCCGCAACAAAAGCCGTACCGAGCAGTTGCTTGCTAACCGCAACAACTACGAGACAGCCAACAAGAAGGCTGTCATCGCAACTGCCAATGGGAAATGGCGCGAGGCAGGATTGTCAACAAGGCAAGGCTCTCCCGATGGCTCATTACCTTCTGAAAGCAATGATGAAGGAGAAGAGACAGTCTCTCGCTAATGTTACACCTATAAAAGAGTAAACTATGCCCGATAGCAATATCCTTACAGACTTCGGCATCAACATCCTTGAAGAGGAAATCGATGATGTCATCTTTCAGACCAATGAGTTTCTGACCGATGCCACGTTCACCGGTCAGAATGGCCCGTTCTTCTGGATTTTACAGACCTCTATGGCTCTCGCTGCCCTTTTTGCGCTCATCATGGCTGCTGGCATGGCCTATAAGATGATGGTGAAAAATGAACCCTTGGATGTGTTGAAGCTCTTCCGTCCGCTCATTATTTCCGTTATCCTCTGCTGGTGGTACCCACCTGCAGATACAGGCATAGTGGGCGGTGGAAGCAGCTGGAGTTTCCTGGATTTTCTAAGTTATATTCCCAATTCCATCGGTTCCTATACCCACGACTTGTATGCCGCAGAGGCAACTCAGATAGAGGACAAGTTCAAAGAAGTGCAGCAACTCGTCTATGTCCGTGACACGATGTACACCGACCTTCAGGCGCAGGCTGACATTGCACATAAGGGTACTTCTGATCCCAACCTTATTGAAAGCACCATGGAGCAGACTGGTGTCGATGAGGTGACAAATATGGAGAAGGATGCTGCCAAACTCTACTTCACCTCGCTGGCTTCCGGTTTTATCGTAGGACTGGATAAAGTAATTATGCTCATCGCACTCATCGTCTATCGTATCGGTTGGTGGGCAACTCTCTACTGTCAGCAGATACTCCTCGGTATGCTGACCATCTTTGGCCCTATCCAGTGGGCGTTCTCACTCCTGCCCAAGTGGGAAGGAGCCTGGGCAAAGTGGGGCACGAGATACCTCACCGTTCACTTCTATGGTGCGTGTCTCTATTTCGTTGGATTCTATGTGCTGCTGCTCTTCGATATTGTGCTCAGCATACAGGCGGAGAATCTCACAGCCGTTACCTCCAGCGAACAGACCATGGCGGCCTATCTGCAGAATGCGTTCTTCAGTGCAGCCTATCTCATGGCAGCCAGCATCGTGGCATTGAAATGTCTGAATCTCGTTCCTGACCTTGCCGCATGGATGATACCTGAGGGAGAAACTGCCTTCTCAACCCGCAACTTTGGTGAGGGAGTTGCCCAACAGGCGAAGATGTCAGCACAAGGAGCGATTGGAAAACTCTTATAAGATTAGACTGATAAAAGATAAGAATCAAAGACTCCAAGACAATGGTAATAAAAAACTTAGAAAACAAAATCAAACTGGTGACCATCCTTTGCAGCATGTTCCTGGTGGGATGTATCATAGTGAGCATCTCCAGCATTTGGACAGCACGGCAGATGGTTGTTGATGCACAGCAGAAGGTATATGTATTGGATGGCAATGTTCCTATTCTCGTCAACCGCACGACGATGGAAGAGACCCTTGATGTGGAGGCAAAAAGCCACATTGAGATGTTTCACCACTACTTCTTCACTCTCGCGCCGGATGACAAATATATCAAGTACACCATGGAGAAGGCCATGTATCTTGTTGACGAGACTGGCTTGGCCCAGTACAATACGTTGAAAGAGAAAGGCTTCTACTCCAATATCCTTGGAACAAGTGCCGTCTTCAGCATCTTTTGTGACAGCATCAAATTTGACAAGGAGAAGATGGAGTTCACCTATTACGGCCACCAGCGTATAGAGCGACGTACGAGTGTCCTGACCCGTGAACTTGTCACCGCTGGGCAACTCAAACGTGTGCCCCGCACTGACAACAACCCTCATGGCCTGCTCATCACAAATTGGCGTACATTGCTGAATAAAGACCTGGAGCAAAAAAATAAAGTAGCCTATTAATCATCAAACATACAATACTATGAGCACAAAAGGATTTAAGCGGTTGCTTTTCGGCGAGAAGATGCCCGACAAGGACGACCCAAAATACAAGGAACGCTATGAGCGAGACGTGAGAGCCGGAAGGAAGTTTGCCAAGATGTGCAAGATAGACAAGGCTGCCGCCAAGGTACAGAGGTTTGCTGACTTGCACAAGACACTGTTCCTGGTCATCGTGTTCGGTTTTGTGGGTGTGAGCTTCAGTTTCAACATCTATCGCATGGCAAGAGCTTATCACTATCAGGGAGAGCGACGCACTGCTACGGAGAGACAGGACTCGCTGATAAAGGCTCGCCATCAGAATATGGGGAATGCAAAGAACATAGTAAGGACCAATGAGGATGCACGCCATCCTCATAAAGACAAATAACGATGAAGCTGACAGAAAGAATCAATTTCAGACAACCCAAGTACAGGCAACCGGCGATTGTCTATCTCCCACTGCTCGGTGCGTCCTACTTTATCTTCGACCTCTTTGATACCAAGGTGGCGGAGAAGAAGGATGCCAATATGCAGACCACGGAATATCTGAATCCGAACCTTCCACAAGCCCATATCAAGGGCGGTGACGGTATTGGAGGCAAGTATGAAAATATGTTGAATGCCTACGGCAAGATAGAAGACCATAGTGCCGTGGAAAATATAGACCGAGACAATGAGCAAGAAAAAGAAGAATACCAAAGCAAGTATTCGGATGCAGAACTGCAACAGTTGGATGCCGAAGCCAAGAGGCAAGCTGAACTGGAGAAAACGAGAGAAGCGCAAGAAGCCCATGAGCGACAAAGAGAGAACGAGGCATTGGCAGAGCTGAACAAGGCACTTGCCGAAGCAAGACTAAAGGGACAGCAAGTCACACAACAGAACTCATCGTCTTCAGCAACAGCATCCGATGAAACAACAGCTACAGCCAAGGGCGGTATCAACATTGAGGGCAAAATCAAGGTGAATGAGAATGCCCGAAAGGAAGCAGACGAGAATGACAAGCCAAGTGAGGTGGTGAAAAAGGTGAAGACATCATCAGACTATTTCAACACCTTGGCTGTGAATGAGAAAGAGCCGACACTGATCAAGGCTATCATTGACGAGAATGTGAAAGCCGTGGATGGAAGTCGTGTGCGCTTGCGATTGCTTGATGATGTGGAAATCGGAGGGATTGTTCGTCGCCCATGACCGTTGTGCCATGAAGGTGGGCACCGACGGTATTTTGCTCGGCGCCTGGGCGCCGATTGCCGGCGTGAAGCATGTGCTGGATATTGGC